>Ga0256829_1001026_pt1 | contig 24178 bp, 24 predicted proteins | sample 131447metaG_FD_185979 | JGI IMG/M metagenome (GOLD analysis project Ga0256829, IMG submission 185979) | Hydrothermal vent microbial communities from Lau Basin, Pacific Ocean - 131-447 | ecosystem: Environmental > Aquatic > Marine > Hydrothermal vents | place: Pacific Ocean: Lau Basin | collected...
ATCCACTCACTCCCCTGATCACATCGTAGTTCCGGGTGGAGGAGGGACTTCCGTAACCAAAACATCATGGACAAAAACTATTACATACACAGGATGGTTTCCCATTCAGGTATTAAATGCAACTTTGATACCCAACAACCACAAAGGCGACACCGAACATGTGATGATGACGTGGACCGACTCGAATTTCCAGGCCGCGCTCGAGTTCGGTGGAGTTACATCAACAAATTCCAATTTTCTGTCGAGCTCTAATGGGTATAAAACGCCAAATCTTGTATTCCATAGCAGGGCATATGGGGAGGAAGCTGATGGAGGTCAGTATGCAGGAGTCTTCCTCCCGAACACAACGGTTACATGGTCTTTTGGAACTGAATACTTCTTCAGTTACTACGATAACTGTCAGGTTCGTGAACTTGATGGTACTGCTCATGTTTCAAACCTTAAGGTTCAATATAGCACTGCTGATTCAATAGTATCTGAGTTTGTCCCTGCACTAAAACAACAGGCATCACCCGGTACAACATACGGAAATTCTCCTTTTAATGCCGAATGGTTCAGGGCAGTTGCAGCGGCCTTTTCAAACAAGTTTGCAACACCAGTCTATGGTATGAATGTCTCTGCTGGAGCCACTGTGACTGATAGCTATTTTTATCTTTACCAGACAACAAACTTTAACGGTTTAACGCAAACAATCCAGGACGAGGGTGAGATAGCATTGGGCATCGCCTCACTCGGATTAATAGTGGCAATCATGGGGGCAGCTGCATCAGCGTTCCCTGGAGGGGCAACTGCCTCTATTCTTGATGAAATCGGTCTCATAGCCGATATGGCAGGTTTTGCAGATTCTATCGTAAACCTTGCAACGTCATTCGTGCTGGTGGTTTATACCAGTGGAAACCTTCAGACCATGATTGTGACAAATGAAAAGCCAGGTAGTGGTGCAGCTTATTCCGTTACGATTACCTTCTACAACACAAGTGGATGGACCGATTTCCAGACAGATAATGGAAGCATAATTTCGTACATAGCCAATACCCCCTATGCCAATGTTACTGCCTATACAAAGGCAACATGAAATGTTTCTTTTAAGGCCTAGTTTTCTTTTATCTATCCAATGCATGAATAAGGCGATTTGCGCTTAAGAATAAATTTTTATAGATCCTGTGTTATTTTTATAGTCAGGTGCGATTGGATGTCTGAGAGGGAATACGAGGTTTCGATCTTGAGATAACAGATCTTGTTAAAGAGAATTCGTTTCCCCTCCCTTGTTCAAACGCTTGGACCTAATCTCTTGAACTATCTCAGCAACGATACTCAATGCTATTTCTTCTGGAGTTATGGCGCCGATGCTTACTCCCACTGGAGTTCTAACAGATTTTATGAATTTCTCATCGACACCCATTTTCCTCAGTGTACCAAAATCACGTTTCGATCTCTTATGACTTGCAAGAAGACCAACGTACCTTGGTCGTATTGTGCTAAGATAATTGAGAATCTCCACATCGTCCCTTCCCCTCGTCAGAATCACAACGAAATCATCCCTGTAAATCGTTGGCTTTTCCCGTTTTTCCAGGAGTGAAAGAATACGCCAGTTCACCGTTACTGTTTGAATACCCAGAATACTGGAAAACTCCTTCAGCTTCTCGCCCAGGTAATCATCTTCCGTTTCAACTATCACTACTATCCGCACATCCTTGCAACATGGCTCCAGATATATATCCATTGTGCCTCCACAAAAACTATCAGCATACAGGTCATAATCTCCACGAGGAGTTTTCATCTCCCTTATACTCTCCTCCTCATCCAGAAGGTGTATCGTAAATGTTCTGGGGGTGTTTTCTTCCAGTACCCGTTTTGCTGCTTTCCTCAAGAGACCTTCGGGGCATCCACCTCCAAGAGTACCGTAAATAATCTTCCCCTCTTGCGAAAGAATAGCCCGAAAACCGACCTTTGCGAGTGTGGAACCTTCTGTCTTAATCACCGTTGCAACAACAAAGCTTACATTCTTCTGAATCAATTCCACACACTTCTGGTAAATGTGGGATGGCCGCATAACCTCTAGATTTTTTTACTGTATTAAGATTTGCTCCAAAGTAGCCAATTATATGATCAATGAAATAGGGATAAAGCCATAAACATGCAGCTCCCCTATCATCGCTTCACATTCTATACTCAGGTGATCCTTTCTCAGATCATACAGCACAGTTACGTGTTATGAGCTTTTGTATTAAATCCTTCAGCCATCACCACTATAGGTGATTTGCGATAAGATGAATCGCGGGAACCGGCAGATATGATTAATAGATGGAATCAATCCACTGTCAAATCACCAGTACTGCACAGAATACACCGAGGAATCCCTATGCTTTATAAGTTTCAATTTCGCCTTACTTAACCAAACAAGGTTTTATTAGCACATACCCGTTATATTCCGGTGTTTAAATCACTTGATGAAAGCCGTGTCAAGGGGATTCATCTGAAGATCACCGCTATGTCATCAGGCGGGTCCTTCTTAGATGGATATGATATTTCTATAGTTTCCGTTGCTGTTCTTCTTCTAACGACCGAGTTCTCCCTTTCCTCTAACGAAGAATCACTGTTGCTTGGTTCAACCCTCATAGGAATGATTTTTGGAGGCATAATTGGTGGATATCTGACAGATATAAAGGGCAGAAGATACATCTATCTCTGGGATATGCTATTCTTCATTATTCTATCAATACTCACGGCGATCTCAACATCCTTTGGCGAGCTGCTTATTTTCAGGTTGCTTCTTGGAGTGGCCATAGGAGCTGACTATGCAATCAGCCCAACCATCATATCCGAATATTCCCCTGTAAAACACAGAGGAAAGCTTCTGACCATCAGTGGTCTATCCTGGTTCGTCGGTGCTGCAGTATCCTATGCTGCTGGGTATTTTCTCTCACCTCTCGGAATCGCAGCATGGAGGTACATGTTCCTTCTTGGAGTAATACCTGCCATAATTGTTCTGGTCCTCAGATCATCAATTCCAGAATCTCCGAGATGGCTCGTCGAGAAGGGAAAAACAAGCGAAGCTGAGATTTCCCTCAAAAAGGTTGTTGGTGATGGTTCCATCCAAATTCCACTACGCACGAAAAACGTCACATTCAGGGATCTGTTTAGCAGAAGATATATAAGATCAACAATATTCGTTTCTTTTTTCTGGTTTATTCTTGATGCAATAACACTTGTTATAGCACTACAGGGACCCAGTGTGCTTGAAGATTTGGGTCTCACCCCTGCTAATGCATCTGTATCAGCCTCTATCATAGCATCCATAGCAATTATCGGCGCTATTTTCACGTTTATGGTCATAGACAGATTTGGGAGAAAGACGGTGACGGTGATCGGTTTCGCTGGCATGTTCGTAACTCTTCTTGTTGCAGCACTCGTCATAGCTTACGTTCCAAGCATCCTTTTCATTATCGTGCTTTTCATAATCTTTGAGATTAGTCAAGAGTTCGGTCCAGGTATCACCAATTCAATTTATCCACAGGAACTTTATCCTACCAAGATTAGGGCCACTGCACAGGGCTTTGGGACCACAATCAGCAGGATCGGCGCGGTGACAGGTATATTCATATTTTCTGCGGTCACAACATCCTTCGGATTAGCATCTGGAATATTTATGCTTTCGCTGCTATCGTTAACAGGGCTCATCATCACACTGGTTCTGGGTATAGAGACGAAGGGAAAATCGCTTGAAGAGCTGACCGCTGTTCACTGAAGATCTAAAAATTAAGGTACATCTGTTATCTACCCAGCAACTTCAGGGCGATATCTGGTCTGTCCGTTGCAATGGAGTCAACACCTATATCGATCATTTTACGTATCTCGGCTTCCCCGTTGGGGGTCCACACCGAAACAGCAATCCCCTTTCTGTGACAGAGTTCGACATACTCTCGTGTAAGCCCCTCGAAGTTCAGAGCCAGGATTTTGGAAGAGGCCGCCTTGGTTAAACAACCCGGATCCACTGGGAAGCCAGCAAGAAGCACACCTGTCATGAGTTCTGGGTAGAGTTCACTCATGATTTTAACTGCGCCGTGGAAGAATGAAATAACGGCACTTCTCTGGATATATTGAGGATTGTTTCTAAACAATTCTGAAAGAGCTCTAATGGTTCGCTCACTTTTGAGTTCAACTACAAGTGATATTTTTACTGATTCAAACACCTCCTCAAGGGTTGGGATCCGACTCCCATCCTTTAACCTGATATTCCTGATTTCATCGAGCGTAAGATCCTCCACTTTCTTCTCCACACCTGCTGTCCTCATTAGATCGGGATCGTGGATGACAACTAGTTTTCCATCCCTTGTGGTTTGGACATCACATTCAGCCGCGTCCACTCCGAGTTCCTGGGACTTGATAAAAGCCTCAACGGTATTTTCTGGAAAAAGATCGCCTCCGCCTCTGTGAGCTATTACAACAGTTCCACCTGTGGATTTAGCAAGCATATTCCCTCCCATATTCATCGCTGGAAGAGATATGAATATTTGGATAGGATCGGGTTAGCTCCATGGAGCGGTGGAGAGGACCTAATCCAAAACAAAGAAACCTTCTCTGTCCCAAAGTTTTTCTGCTATTCACTTATCATGGAAGGATCGATATATGGGTTCATTCCATAATCTTTCAGTGCACAGAGAATATAATATTTGAGAAAGAAAAACAATTTTAGCAGGATAGGAGTTGATTCTTCAAGGGTAGCCTCACCTCACTCGCCATACCTTGATACGGATACCATAAATTAAAAAAGGATGATACTATTGGTGAGAAGCAATCACGGTAAACCAAGGTGGTATATTGGCTAATGGAGAGAATGCAGGATCAAAGTTGAGCAACGATCGTAGCAGGTTCAGATGGTCCGATCGGTACTACAAAAGGAGAGTGTTGCAGCTTAAGAAGAGAAGTGATCCCCTGGAGGGAGCTCCTCAGGCCAAGGGTATTGTAATTGAGAAGACTGGTATAGAAGCTAAGCAACCGAATTCAGCAATAAGGAAATGTGTTAAGGTTCAGCTCATTAAAAACGGAAGGCAGATAACGGCTTTTGCTCCCGGTGATGGTGCCATAAATTACATCGATGAACACGACGAGGTTGTGGTCGAAGGTATCGGGGGAAGAATGGGGCGAAGTAAAGGTGATATCCCGGGAGTCAGGTATAAGGTAATAAAGGTCAACAACGTTTCTCTCAAAGAGATGGTGAAGGGTAAAAAGGAGAAGGCGGTGAGATGATGGAGCTCAAATTGATGGGAAAGTACTCTGTAAATGATGTGATCATCCATGATCAGAGTCTGGCAAAATACATAAACCTGACTTCTGCTTTAAATCTTCACACCGGGGGCCGTTTTTCCAACTATTTCGCAGGCAAGGCGAATATGAATACCGTTGAAAGGCTCATAAACAAGTTGATGCGAACTGAGAAGTGGACGGGCAAGAAGTACTCCGCCTACAGTATTCTTAAGGACGCTTTTGATATTGTGGAGAAAAGAACAAAACAGAATCCCATTCAGGCGCTCATCAATTCCATAGAGAATGCATCTCCGAGAGAAGAAGTAACGCGATTGAGATATGGAGGTATTGCGGTTCCTAAGGCTGTTGACGTTTCACCATCCAGGAGGCTTGATATAGCTCTCAGAAACATTGCCCTCGGAGCAACAAAATCATCTTTTAAGAATAAAAAACCCATAGAGGTTTGTCTCGCTGAAGAGATAATCAACGCGTCCAAGAACAGTGCTGATTCCTATGCAGTGAGCAAGAAAGAGGAGATTGAGAGAATCGCCAAATCGGCAAGATGATTCTCTAACAGATTTTTTTGGCGAACATTTCCTCTGAAACTTATCTGAATTACCATCTGGCATATCACTTGGATCTTTTTCCCCATTTTTGCGCCACCTTTTTTCTCTGCTGAAGAATTTTTCAAGTGACAAATCAATATTAACGATGAGATTATTCTGTTCGGTAAAGATGAATAGAGAGGATATTTTGCAGGATACTGTTAGAGATATCTCAATCAATAAGGATACGACCCTTTCTGATCTCATTCAGAAGTTTAAATACTCAGGTGGGTTCACAGCACCCAAGCTCTGGCAGGCACACACAATACTCAAAAAGATTTTCAACGAGGACGTCACAAGATTTCTATCATTCCCCGCAGATATTGTATCCACAGGGCTCAGAGGCATCATCAACGAACTTTTGAAGAAAAAATTGGTTGATGTTATCATAACCACCGCCGGAACTCTAGATCATGATATAGCCAGAAGCGTTGCCAACTACTACTGTGGAATCTTTGAATATGATGATAGGGAACTTGCCAGTCTTCACATCAGCAGGCTTGGGAACGTAATGGTTCCAGAGGAGAACTACGGTCCTGCTATAGAAAAATTCGTTCAACCTATTCTTGACGAGATATACAGAGATGTAAAAAATCCAGCCCCGGCTGACATTGTCAAAACAGTTGGTAAACACCTGGGAGATGAATCTTCCATATTGTACAATGCTGCTCTTAATGATGTACCTATATTTGTACCGGGCATCACGGATGGTTCATTCGGTGCCCAGTTATGGTCCTATTATGAGAGGAAAAGGGATTTCATCATAAACATACTTGAAGATGAACACAGAATCTCAGACATTATCTTCAATGCGAAGAAGAGTGGGGCCCTCATGATCGGTGGTGGTATTTCAAAGCATCACACCATATGGTGGAATCAATTCAGGGATGGGCTCGATTACGCTGTTTATCTAACAACCGCTCAGGAATTCGATGGTTCTCTCTCAGGGGCAAAACTCGAAGAGGCAATCTCGTGGAACAAGGTGAAAGCCGATGCCGAGTTTGTGAATATCATTGGAGAGGCTACGGTTCTGCTACCTCTCCTGCTCGGTCCTTTTCTGTGATCAGATATACTTGAGCCAGAGCATAACAGGGTCATCCTCATCCTCAAGCTCTGTTTTGGTCTCTCCCAGAGAACTTCTCGTAACAAAGGTAAAAAAGTAAATCCTGCCATCATATTCCTTTCCATACATCAGGTGCTCCACTGGCTCTCCTAGGGGGGCGTGAGACATCTGCTCTGGAGTGTTTGGACTGAACCTGACCACTACATCATCTCCTCTCCATTCAATGCTGTATGCCCTATTGGCATCTATAAACCTCAACAGGGCATTCTTGTCCACATTAGGTTTGTTCATAACGTAACATCATTGTGTTTTAAGTTTAATCTTTTTGCGAAAAAAGTAAATTACCTCTTGAGTATGAACGATTATGATATACATCACAGAGGATGATGTTAATGATCTTATATCGATGGCTGAAGTTATCGAATCGGTTCATTCTGCGTTTCTAGAATATTCGAAGGGAAAAGCTGCTTACTCTATGCGAGATAGACTATTCCTCGGAGGTAAGGTACTAAACACCATGCCTGCAATTCTCTTGGATGAAGGGTTGGCGGGTCTGAAGACATACATAGCCGGTAAGGACGGCGCTCATTTCGTTGTCCTGCTTTTTGACATCAGATCGTACAGTATCAAGGCAGTTATAGAGGCAAACAAACTCGGTCAACTCAGGACAGGCGCTGTTACGGCCCTTGCCTCAAAGCTCATGACTGGAAAGAAAAACGTGAGCTTTGGCCTCATAGGGACCGGATTCCAGGCTGAGACACAGTTACTGGCCATGAATGAGCTGTTTAAGCTTGAAACAGTTAAAGTGTTCTCCCGCACACCGGAGAACTCGAAAAAATTCGCTGATAAATTCAAAGATGTCCTTGATACTGAAATTATCCCGGTTTACGACGTAAGATCCTGTGTTGAAGACGCAGACGTTATCACGACCATCACCACGTCCTCAAATCCCCTTTTCCGGGAGGAATTTCTTCCTGATGAATTTCACCTGAATCTTGCAGGTGGGAATCTTCCCAATCGAAAAGAGGTGGGAATAGACACTCTGATCCGCGCTGACCTCGTTGTTGCCGAGAGTAGCGAGCAGAGCCTAAGAGAATCTGGAGAAATAATAGAGTATCAGAGATATGGGGGTGGGAACATAGTGGATTTTTCGTCGGTTGTCGCGAAACCGGAGAGATATCAAAAATTCAAGAGAACGATTTTTAAGTCTATGGGAATAGGGCTTGAAGATGTTGCTGTTGGTTCTCTAATACTGAAGAAAATAACACAGAAGAATCGGTGAATCAGGCTCCTGCGCCGGATCTGTATGCCTCGATGAGCCTATCCACATGATGTTCAACAGAGAAGTTGCTGGCAATTTTCTTGGGTGTATATCTGTCTATGTTGTCCAGCATTTCTATGGCCCTCTCTGCAAGTGATCGTGGATTTCCAAGAGAGAAAATCTCTCCACTAATCCCCGGTTTCACCAGTTCCACCTGAGAGGAGTTGTCGGGAACGAGTATGGGAGTACCAGATGCCATCGCCTCAACGTCAACCGTACTCTGAACCTCATAATCAGAGGGGTTGCAGAACAAATCGGCACTTCTGTAATATAGGATCTTCTGTTCCTCAGAAACAAAACCTGGAAATTCAATTCCATTTATTCCCCTGCTTAGGGCATATTGCTTATAAAAGTCCAGATGAGGCCCTCCACCGGCTATTATCATTCTCACTCCCCTTCTTTTGAGGTAGGTGAATGAATCAATCATTGACTCAAGGTCTTTCTCACGGCCGATCCTTCCGAGATAGAGCACGATCTCCGAATCTTCAGGGATTCCAAGCCTCCTTCTTGCCTCCTCCTTGTTTATGCTTGTCAGAAAGTGAGTGAGATTGATTCCGTTGTTTATTACCTTTATTCTGTCGACACCAATTGAACGCAATTTCTCCGCAATGTATTCTGATGGAGAAATTACGAACTCATGTTTTTCATAATACCATTTCAGATACCGTTTTATTGTTCTTGACAGTAATTTCGAGAGAATGGTGTTGGATCGTGAGTATGATGATATGACTGTCTCGTCAAACACCATGCTGTGAAATGTTGATATCAGTCTGGACTCGATGTGCCGTGACATGAGAAAACCGGCAAATCCCACAGTGAAGGGTGTTTGTGTGTGTATTATGTTGTAGCCCTCGTTCAAGAGCTTCTTGTTTGCTTTGAAAAACATGGTGGCAATCCTGTACTGTGGATACGGTGGAAATTTTATTCCCTTAACACCGATTGTTCTATAGCCATCTGTGTTTATCTCCTCATACTTTCTTCCCGTTGACGTGACTACCGTAACCTCTATACCTCTTCTTGAAAGTTCCCGCGCAGTGTTCTCGATGTATACTGTCACACCATCCACCGCAGGTCTGAAACTGTCCGTAAATATGGCAACACGGAGTTCGTCGGCCATCTTGTACCACCGGTGCATTATGAATGAGCTTATCACACTTTCCTATTGATCCTGAGGTTTCTCAGTTCAAAATTTTAAGAATGCGTACGGCATACTCCACAATGGATTGGCGGATCACTTCTGCACTGTCGATCAGCAGATTCTTGCGATCATTTGTGTTGATGCTTCTTTCTGTGTCGTCTCCGTACTTCCTAATTCATTTACACCTTAACTACGTCCAGACAGGCGTTGTCCTATTTCTGAGCATGTCTGCATCAACGGCTGCCATCTATTTCTACCCCAAAGTCAAGATAAACGCGAGAAAAACTGTTATCCTATACTCTTTCGTTTTCACCATCGTGATCATAATTGTTCTCATCTGGCAGAACCTGATAGCGTTCCTGATAGCCATTATAGTGGGGGGTATATCCCTCTCCGGTAAGGATATGACCCCAAATCACCCCATAGAGCAGTATGCCATCGGTGTTTCATTCTCTGATCAAAGAGAGAAAAATAGGGCCTTCGCATTCTACAATTTCATGGCATATTTCGGAAATATGGCAGGAGCACTTTTTCTGTTCTTCGGCTCTGAGAGAGATTTTCACCTTATATTCGAAGTAAGCGCGATCATCATGTCAGTTTCAATAATTCCATACCTGTTCATCAAACTTCAGGATCCTGTTAAGCCAGGGACAAGGGTACCACTGGATCCTGAAACGAAAAAACTCACTCATGTCCTCGCTGCTCTGTTTGCCACGGACTCTTTTGGGGGTGGTTTTGTAAATGCGTCACTTCTGTCTCTCTGGTTCTATGCTTTCTACAACACATCTCTTCAGGTGAACGGGATGATATTTTTCATTGTATCGTTGATCACAGCAATATCGATTATCTACTCCGGATCTCTTTCTACAAGACTGGGATTGGTCAGAACAATGGTTTACACCCACCTCATCAGCAATGTGTTCCTCATACTGATGCCTGTCTTCCACTCGCTGATTTACAGTGAGGTATTCCTCTTTCTCAGACAATCTACCAGCCAGATGGATGTTTCCCCTAGAGATAGCCTAATCAACACCATCATAGATCCAAAAAGCCGTATACGTACAAACTCAATATTCTTGGCAAGCAGAAATCTTGCCACCGTTCCAACCCCAGCAATTGGGGGCATACTCATTGATCTTTTTCCTCCTTCGCTACTCTATGCAGCTGGCACTATAAAAGCAACCTATGATTTTGTGTTTTATGTAAAATTCAGGAAGTACAGAATATGAGCCGCACCGCCTGGATAATCTTCTGGTGAAGGAGTAGAGATTCCATTGAACAAAAAGTGTTATGCTTTAATGTTGCATAACCCCGTATGCAAAACAAAAGGATCCTCGTCACTGGGGCAGCCGGCTTTATCGGTTCAAACATGGTTGAGGAACTCAGGAAGAACAATTCTGTCGTGGGAATAGACAATCTTTCCAACACTGATACGCGCTTTGTCGAACCTTTTCTTAAGGACGGTAGCCTCACCTTTCACAAAATGGATATCCTTGATCTTGATTCTCTCATGAGTCTGGAACCTGTTGACCTCGTAATCCATTTTGCCGCAAATTCTGATGTGAGGGGAGGGTCAGATAACCCTCAATTCGATTTTGACGTGAATGCTCACGGAACTCTCAACGTCCTGGAATTCATGAGAAAGAAGGATGTTCCCGAGATGATTTTTGCCTCCAGCTCCACTGTGTATGGGGAACCTTCTCAGCTGCCGACACCCGAGAACTACGGCCCCTACATGCCTATCTCCACCTATGGTGCATCCAAGATGGCGGGGGAAGGATTTATAACTGCCTACTCTCACTATTATGGCTTCAGGGCATCTATTTTCAGATTCGCCAACATTGTTGGTAGAAACTCCACGCACGGAGTGATATTCGATTTCATAAGGAAACTCATGAAGAATAAAACGGAACTTGAGATACTTGGAGATGGCACCCAGAGAAAGTCCTACATGCATGTCACCGATTGTGTCGGTTCCATCCTTTTCCTCCATGAGCGAATCGTAAATACAGATATTTTCAACCTTGGAAATGAATCGACAACAAGCGTGGTCCGCATAGCCGATGAAGTCGTAAAACAGATGGGATTGAAAGGCGTCAGGTACAGGTTCACCGGTGGAATAGACGGACGTGGCTGGAAGGGAGATGTTAAGATAGCACAACTTGCAATTGACAAGATGATCTCTCATGGCTGGAAGAACAAGTATTCGAGTGATGAAGCTATTTCTATCGCTGTGGGTGAGGTTCTGCATCAGATTCGCCGGTGATGTAATGAGGTTCTTCATAAAATGGAATTCTCCTTCACTCGCTATCGGTTAGTGGTAAGGGAAGAAGCTTAAAAAAACTTGAATAGGCCTCCCTGATGGCTCACTTGATGCTCTCCCAATTAATGAAATCATTATTTGTTTTATTCTACATGAAAAATGCTTATTTCCGGATGATGTAAATAAACGATTAAGTTCGGAATCAAGATATTGTGGGAGAGGATTTCTCAAGAACCATCTCCAGTAACAATGGAACATCTTCCTCCTTTGGAAGATACGCCCTCTGATCTCACTCAGAGGATTGGCGTAAATCGCACTTAAGCAGCAGAAAAGATCTGTTTGATCAAAAACTGATCATCATCCTCTTTTTTCGTCAAGAAGTTCGGAACCTGTTTTTTCTGGCCTATACACCTCCTGCGCGTTTCTGGAATTTTCTGCATAGGCTCTCACATATATTTCAGACCCTACTCATGAAACTGGTGTGTTTGTAGGGCCTGAATGTGATCTTTTTGTTCCCTCTTCGTAAAACGTCTTCTACGTTGATTGGCTTTGTATCGTGAGAGCGATAACTCGTAGAATGCCGATTACTTTCAAGTGGCTATCACTAGGTTCTGCCACCTGAAGCTCTACAAATAGATATGGGACTGACATTAATTCTGAAAGGGGCGCGTATCATTGAAGGATTACGGTTCAGGATGTCCGCATAGAATCTGTGTTAAAGGTAATAGGATATAACAAAAGGGATAGTCAGAAGCTAGGGAATTATCTGGAACGATAACATTTCAGATCTGAGAGCGAGGGAGATCCTGGAGATGGCGAGCTATCTAAAACAAATATCCAATATAGACTTCAGGACACCTGGAAGCTTTCGAACTTATTTCTCGACATTAAAACTTTATGCGCCATAAATGATTTATCGTTGTGTGAGCACATATAGCTTGAACCTCAACGGAAGGATTCTCGCCATCAAGGAAGGTGATATAACCAAGCAGGATACAGATGCTATCGTCAATGCCGCAAATTCTTCCCTTATGGGTGGAGGCGGAGTCGATGGAGCGATCCACAGGGCGGCAGGACGTGCTCTGGTTGAGGAATGCCGCATCATAAGGAAAACTCAGTACCCTGCAGGCTTGCCACCTGGAGAAGCTGTGATAACATCGGGCGGGAGATTAAAGGCAAAATTTGTCATTCATACGGTAGGACCTATATGGATGGGAGGTAAAAAGGACGAGAGCGAAATATTGAAGAAAGCCTACAGAAACTCTCTTATCGTAGCCGAAAAATCAGGCATTGGAACGATTTCATTTCCATCAATCAGTACAGGAGCCTATGGCTTTCCCATAGAGAAAGCCGCTCCAGTTGCAGTATCAACAATTGCAGAATTTCTTCTAAAAGAAGCCAGGAGCGTTGAGAAGGTCTATATTCTGGCGTTCACCTCGAGCGATTTCGCAGTGTACCGAAGGGAGTTGAAATTATATGGTGAATCATTTAATGGATCAAAAACCCCAAAATGATTGCACATTCTTTCGTTAGAGATTTGTTGCTGTCCTGAATATCATATAAAAGGCTACGGCAGCTATGACCAGCGAGAAGATTCTGGTTAGTGTCCGTCTGTTGATCATTGATGATAGCCTGGCACCTCCCCATCCTCCGAATATTCCTCCAACTATGAATAGACCTGAAATGATAAGATTAAGATCACCACTTATGGAATATCTGAAAGCAGTCAGAACACCAAAGGAACCCACGGCGACGAGTGATGTTCCGATGGCTTCAACGATCCCGAGTCCGGCCGAGTAGATCAGGGCGGGAACTATCAGGAAACCTCCACCTATACCGAAATAACCAGCTGCAAATCCCACCACGAGACCAGACACGGTAAGCTTGATCGCATTTCCACTCCTCCGTGTTTTTTTCTCTTTCTCATTGGAAGATCCGCTTTTCTTGAAAAGAAGCGCTGAAATAATCAGCATCAGAATAGCAAACAGAAACAGAAGTTCACGGCCCGGTGTTATAAGGCTAAGTTGGGCACCCGTTAAGACCCCGATCAATCCCGGTATGGTGAACTTGACGCCAGTTCTAAAATCTGTATGGCCTTCTCTGGCATGTGGTATCAAATTAAGATATGCATTAACACCTACCGCCAGAGCGGTCGTACCTATTACCAGATGAGGATGATCGTATCCAACAAGATATATAAGCAGAGGGATGGCAAGTATGGAACCCCCTCCACCGATCAGACCAAGAGTGAACCCAACGATAATGCCAGATAGAACAATGAGGAAGTACTGGATGGTTTCAATAGGAGGATACATACGGGTACACAATGACCTGCGGGTAGATAAATTTCATGTTTATGATGTAGAATCACTTATATGACAGAAATATCAGGTCTCTGAGATATCTCACAACCTGATCTACTATCTCATAACTGCACATTAACAGTATATCGGTGTCAAATCTGTAGATCTTCTCGACGTGAAGGTCATAAACCGCGAGGTACTGAACGAGAAAGAGCGTGAGGCCTGGCTTCCCGGCAGCCTCAGGGGGAAGAGTTATCCTCACCAACGCAAGCTCCCCTGAAGGATCGCCCTCTATGACCTTCCAGCAGTTATTTTTTCTGTATGCTATGAGCACATTCTCTCCGGGGGCGAACTTACCACACTTCAATCTTTCCATGTATCTGAAATCCACCGACATATCAGCCTCTTTTAGAATATCGACAATTTCCTTGAAGTGATCCTCTGTCTTCACGGTGGACAGTGCCTTCACAATGGTATTTATGCGAACGCGTTCGCCAGCCAGAGCATTCACATATGGGCTTATCTTGCTGGCCAGCTTGGTGTAATTGACAACGCCAGTGGAAAGCATCATAGAGTAAATCGGTTCCTGATCTATCACTGACTGCACTATCCTGCTAATCCCTTTCACATTCACACCATACCTTTTTCATACTTATTCGTTGATGCTGTAGAAATCCGATAAACTTCAGAATGGAAATTTAACGAATCCACCATCGATCTGTAGGTTTACACCGTTGATGTAGGATGCGGCATCTGAGCATAGAAAAGCAACGAGTTCGCCTATCTCCTCCGGTCTCCCGAATCTCCGGGATGGGACCGTACTCTTCATGTCCTCGTATATTTTATCTATTGGAACGTTCTGCTTTTCAGAACTCATTCTGGCTATGTTCTCCAATCTCTGTGTCATAACATATCCCTGAGAGATGCTATTTGAGGTTATTCCGTGTTCAGAGTACTCGAGTGATATCACTTTTGAAAGACTGACAACTGCAGATCTCAGGGAAGCGGAAAGAGCAAAATTCTTAAGAGGCTCCTTCGTGGTCAGAGATGTAACAAAAACTATTCTGCCACCATGTTTCATCATATGGGGCAACGACCGTTTCACCATGAACACAGAGCTCTTCAGTATAAGATCTATGCTGTAATCCCAGTCATCGTCTGTGAGATCGAGGAATGGGGCAACTCTGGGATCACCATAATTGATGATCAGAAAGTCTGGAAGGCTACCTAGTTCGTTCTCAGATTCTTTAAACACCCTTTCGAGGTCTTCCCTCCTTGTGAGGTCAGCGGCACTGTATGAGACCCTGTTACCCGTCTCTCTTGATAACATCTCCGCTGCGGCAGAAACCCTTTCCGAGTTTCGGGAAAAAATATGAACGCTTACACCATAGGCAGAGAGTACCCTCGCTATTCCCATCCCAATTCCTGAGCTTGCAGCACTTACAAGAGCTCGCTTTCCCTTTAAACCTATCATAGAGAGAATGAGCAAAACGAGCTTATAAATCTTGTGTGACTGGTCTTCTGGGATTCTGAACCTGTCAAGCCAACAAAGGATGAGAAATAAAATATCAGAGACGGATACTCAGCAGATGCTAACGATAATAGTGGTTGACTCTGAACTTGAGACCATACCTGAGGAGATGCACAATGATCCTGGCGTTAGAAAATTCTCGCAGACAAGAAGAAAGAGTCCCAAAATGCTGCTGTTAGATTCCAACTATCTTCATACTTCCATAGATAGATATTACCCTGGTCAGTCGAGGCGCAGGGGGCGTCCAGATATATTCCACATCCTACTCAATGTTCTCAATGACAGTATACTTAATAGGAGAGGCGAGCTTCGCGTCTTCATACACACAAGAAACAATAAAGTTATAACTGTAAACCCTGAGATGAGAGTACCCAAGTCGTACAACAGATTTGTTGGACTTATTGAGGATCTCTTTCAGAAAAGAGACATAGTATCTCATGATGTTCATTTGCTAACAATGGAGAACCTAAGCGCGAAGGAGACGATAGAGAAGTACTCCACAGGCGATGTGATTCTTATGTGGCCCTCAGGCGAAGAGGCACATCCAATGGACATCGTGAAATCAAGGGATATGACGGTTATAATCGGAGGTTTTTCAGAGGGGGACTTTATTTCAGATCTCTCATTCATTGAAAGAAAATATTCGATCTTTCCGGAGGAGCTGACCATATGGACCGTGGCAGGGGAAATAATTTACGCCTTCGAAAGGAAGTTTCTCTTTCAACACTGATGTTTCTGGAGTATCTGTTATGGTGTAACAGCCGGCGATTGTAATATCCCGAGAAAGTTCCCATATATATCCAGATTTGATTTATCCCTGATCGATCTGTGACTCTGGCTATTTTACACAATATATTTTCTAAAAGAATGGATTCCAGTATAAACAGATCACTGATCATGAGATTAGGGCAGCCATGGGTGCAAGGCAAAGGCACCCTGGTTCTGGTACCATTTCCATGGTGAAGTATCTCCCATGACATGACAGGATATCCCACAACCGGATACACAGGATTCTCCTGGAATCGGGCATGTTAATGTTAGATCGCAAAAAGAAGAAGCAGCGGAAATAGCTAAGTCACGAAAAAAGGCACTCCAATTCATTGTGGCACGTGAATTCATGGGGTACCATGAAGAGAAGATCCCTGTCATTGAGGATGATGCCTCCAGGTTCATTGCAGGAGCTGGATCATTTGATTCAGCCAAAACAGAGAACTCCCAGATTGTCCTGAGTAAGGCTATTCAGGAATACGGAAGGCTCATGGAGATCATGACTTATCATAGAAAACAATTCTTCAGCATCGTAGAATGGAAATCCCGGTAAACCTAATGGGTTCCAGAGATTCCCCCATGATCATGGAATGAAGCACATCCTTGCAAGGGTGAAACATCCACATTCTGGCGGATAACTGGAAAGATTCAATGGCGCCCTCAAGAACCTGATGCGGTGCTTGAGAACATGGGATGAGGTGATCTATTATTGCAACCATGAAAGGAGGATCATGTGCCTGAGTGATAAGGAGAGACCTGTTGTTACACCTGTAATGGCATATCAGGAGAGGATGAGTGATGGTGAGAAAGAAGAAGCAGTATAAAAGGGAACAATACTCAGGATAGTACAATTTACCATTAAAAGATACAAATAAATATAGAATTAACACAGTATAACAAGGCCTATGGTTGTGATCGACTCCATCATTGTGCTTTCGGCTGCCCGTGAACAATCACAAAGGTGTTGCCTGTACTGTCATTGCTCATTCCACCATATATTCTGCCGGGGTACTGTTTTTCCCTTTTGCAAAGGAATGATTGGAAAGATCTGTTTTAGAGTGAGAATCTCCGAATCAATAGGATGATCCGGAGACCTGGAGTTACAATGTTTAACAATATGTCTCTATGGCTTTGACCGTAATTCCAACATGTGAATTCACATAATACTTGGAGAATATTCATTGGAATTTGCCCATTTAACCGGTTCTTTAGGCAATGGTTTCCTATTTCCTGTGAACTGGGCAAAGTGTGGGAAATCATTTTCTTGAAATAACGGTGACAGTAATTGCCTTCTTTTTCGCAATTTTCTCCTCGGAAACTAACCGGTTAACTCCCTTCGCAATCCTGACATTGTATGAGTTTATAGTGATTTTATCTACCCCAGTAGTAGTGGACTGGACGTATAAATAAAGGAGGTTGAGATTAACTGTAACTATATTGATTTCGTTGGGCCTGCATGCATAACAAGAACCTACACTCATCAGGTCCCCTTGCCATAGATTTTACCCTCAACACAGTTGCGTAAAGTTATCATTTCTGTCTTCCTTTATACATGTGACAGTAACCTTCGTTAAGGTCTCTTAAGATCCTTTAATAGATATATTAGCTGGAGGCCTACCTTAAACCATGAGAGGATTTACACACGCATATCCTGACACTATTCACAGGCAGTTGACAGAACCATTCTATGGTTACGAGATTCCCAAACCACTCATTTTAAGGCTTCCTGTATCTTGCACACAGGGAACTTTATTTTCCGGCTCCCACAGGTCATTCTTTCAAGATAGAGATATGAATCTAAATTGCTTTCAGTATCTGTCATACGTGTAAAGAGATCTCATGTTAAATAATATAAATCAGCATTGCATCCGAGATCATGATAGAAATAGATTCCATAACCATTGGATCTAAAACCTTTCAGTACATTAAAATTGACCTGGGAAAGGCCCCCCTGATCCTTTTGAAAGGGCCCGTTGGATTCGTAATGTGTGGTTACCTGGATGTTGGGACCTCCAGGAAACTCGGTGATGTGGCGGTCAGAGTTACCGGCGTAAATGATCTCGACTCCCTGATCTCAGCGAAGGTCGAGAACATCACTGAAAAAGCTGCCGAGATCGGTATTAAACCAGGACAGATTGTTTCTGATATTCTGTCATACCTTTGAAGCTCTCAGATACATGATGCTCTTTCACGAGTGAAGTTGCCAAAATATTCCACAACCCTTTCGCGTCCGGTTTCATGCATCACGCACCGAGATTCATACTGATGGGGGACTTCTATGACCATTTGAATGGATGAATCACACATCATCGCCGTTTTTCTGTGCGATATTACGATAAAGTACAACAAACACCCTCATTCTTCTTTTCTATACGGAACCATCTCGGCAAAGACTTTTTAATATCATAGTGATAAGCTTGCCAATGTATGGCAGCAACATAGATTGGGAAATCTTCATACTGATCACATCCCTGGTTGGTCTTGCCTATGCAGGCATTCAGAGCTACCTTCTCTTGAAGATCAGGGTGGACGATAAGAGAGCACAGGAAATCTCAGATTTTATCAAAAAGGGATCAAACGCTTTTATGAAAAGACAGTACAAGGCTGTATTCCTGGCTGCTTTCGTGATTGCTATAGTGATCTTTGTTGCATTCTATCTCGCTTCTGGCTTCACTACAGGAATAGATTATGCCGTTGGCTTCTTTGTCGGAGCCACAGGTTCTGCCGTTGCAGGATTGTTTGGAATGAACATATCTATTCGAGCTAATGTCAAAACCGCTGTAAAGGCCAAAGAAGGGCTTAATCCCGCCCTGAAGGTTGCCTTCAGAGGGGGGACCGTTACAGGGATTTCGGTTATATCACTGGCCCTTCTGGGTCTGGTGGGCTTTTACATGATCTTCAATAACCCGCAGCTGATGGTTGGCTACATATTTGGTGCCTCCCTGGTAAGCCTCTTTGCCAGGGTTGGTGGTGGAATATATACCAAGGGCGCCGATGTTGGAGCCGATCTCGTTGGAAAGATTGAAGCTGGCATTCCAGAGGATGATCCGCGAAATCCGGCGGCCATTGCAGACAACGTTGGGGATAATGTGGGTGATTGCGCTGGAATGGGAGCTGATCTCTTTGAGACCTATGTGGTCACTGCACTGGCATCAATGCTCCTCGCGTTCCTTCTCATCGGCCGCTTTGACACGGTTATCCTGCCCATGGCTCTCGGTGCTGTTGCCATCCTCGCGACCATCGCGGGAACCTTCTTCGTCCGAAAGAGCGATAGTGGCAGGATAATGGGTGCTCTCTACAGGGGCCTTCTTGCTACCGTGATAATATCGCTGATTGGTTTCTACATCATAATATACATGCTCATGGGAAACAAACCCGTGATTTTTGTTGATGCTCTCATAGGGATCATTATTATGCTGATCTTCGTGGTTGTAACTGAATACTATACGTCAGAGCATTTCTCTCCGGTGGGAAAAATAGCAAAGGCATCAACAACCGGAACCGGAACAAATATAATCACGGGCCTGGGATATGGGCTTCAGGCTACCTTCATCCCTGCTATCACGATCATAGCAGGCATAGTTATATCCTACGGATTAACATCGTACTACCTTGGAACGTATTTCGGCAGTAACGCCTACGCTGGGCTCTACGGAATATCAGTTGCGGCTGCATCGATGCTATCTGCCACAGGAATAATCATCTCCATCGATTCTTATGGGCCAATCACTGATAACGCCGGCGGAATTGCTGAGATGGCGGGATATGACGAACGCACCAGGAGTGAGGTTACCGATCCCCTCGATGCGGTTGGAAACACAACAAAGGCTGTCACAAAAGGTTACGCTATTGGCAGTGCCGTTCTTGCTGCACTAACCCTCTTCGCTGCATTCAAGGTCGTGATCGACAAGGTGTTTCCCACGGTCACCATAGATAACCCTCTTGTGCTGGTCGGACTGATCATCGGTGGGGTGCTTCCATTCTTTTTCACATCATACCTCATGAACTCCGTTGGAAAGGCTGCTTTTGCAATTGTTGAAGAGGTAAGGAGGCAGTTCAGAGAACACCTCGGCATTCTGAAGGGGACGGAATCCCCTGATTACGGAAGGGCAGTGGACATAGTCACGAGAGAGGCGCTTCACCAGCTTCTCGTTCCCGCTCTCCTAGGCGTTCTTACACCCATTGTGGTGGGTTTCATACTCGGTCCCCTGGCCATGGGAGGTCTTCTCCTGGGCGTGATCCTGTCGGGATTTCCACTGGCTATCCTCATGACGACCGGTGGAGCGGCCTGGGACAATGCCAAGAAATACATTGAGCTCGGAAATTACGGAGGAAAGGGATCCGAAGCACACAAGTCGGCCATCGTTGGTGATGTCGTTGGGGACGCTACGAAGGACACTGCCGGGCCGGCGATAAACCCTCTGGTGAAGGTTGTTAACACCGTTTCCGTTCTGGTGATAACAATAATACTAAACAACTATCTGCTGATGCACATAATAAATATATTCTGATTTTTCTCACCAGCAGAATATTTTTTTATTTTTACGCCAAAGTTCAGAACAGCACAGCAGAAATTTTCAACCGCACTGGTGAATCACTCACCGTTGTGGACACCGGGAACCAACCTCGTCCCCCTGTGGTCAATGGATATCCTGACCACGAACTTTGAATGTTTCATCATATCTGACTGAAGGTTGAAGAGTTCATCTTCTCCTGAAAGCATGAATATGAAGCCTTCCGAGCCCCCGCCAAGAAGGCGGGCAGCCACCGCACCGCTCCTGAAACCCTCTTTGATTATACCATCTATTCTCTCGTTCGTCACGATGGGTGACAGCTTCTTCTTCTCCTCCCAGCCCCTGTTTACCAGATCAATGAAGCCATCCAGATCCTCATTCTCCACGGCACTCTTCATTTCAAAGGAGATCTGTTTTATCCGGAGTAGTGTTTCAATGACCTGTGTGCTCCTCTGAGATACTGCGCCTACCTGAGCTCTTAGGACCTTCGAGCTCTCCCTGCTTTTTCCAGTGTATATTATGAGAGAGTGAGCATCAATGTATTTCAGTACAGCGTTATCGGGGCTAAAGTAGCTCACACTGACGTTATCGCCACCAAACTCCATGAACTTGAACCCCCCCTTCGCAATGGCATAGGGATCCTGCTTCCCCAGCATAATGCCCATAAAATCCCTCTCAATCTTGAATGATGATTCCGCAAGAGCAGAAGAACCACCAGAACTGCCGCGAATGGTGTCAATAATCTTCACCAGGGCCGTGATCAGGGCGCTGCTTGACCCAAGTCCGGAACCGGGTGGCACATCACTGTTTATGAGAAACTTGCCGGTGGTTATGCCGAATCTTCGAATGAGCTCAACGAGCTGCTTTCCTATATGCCTCTTTCCCCTGCCAGAAGAACCTGGAACGCTGCTGATCAAAAAATCTCTCGAGGAGACTTCGACTGGATAGGGATCATCAACATACCGAACGGTTACACCTCTGCCTATAGTGGTGTTGATGAGCGCCGAGCCGTAGCTGTCCACGAAGGGGCTTATGTCGGTACCTCCCCCCGCAAAGCTTACCCTGAATGGGCTGTATGCGGTCAATCTCCCAGGCATCTGGAGTGTAATGGCTATCATGCTTATAATTTATTTTCCATCCCAGAACTTGTCAAGCGCATAAGTATAGGAAGGCGGAAGAAATATCCCATACCTGTGTGGGATGCTTCATCTTTTCTCAGAAATCATGCGGCCCTGAAAAACCAGCAGCTATGGGTTATCTCAATAGCCTCCTCCATAAGGTCCATAGGCTTCGGCAGCAGCTGGCCCTTCATGGCAATCTTCTTCAACAGGCAGCTTGGCATCTCAACGATACTCGTGGGGTTCATATTCACCATTCTCGCACTCATATCAACGGCATACAGCTTCGTTGGTGGATCACTCTCCGATAGCATAGGCAGAAAGAAGGTTATACTCATTGGATCTGGTCTGGGAATAGTGATCTTCGCCCTGATATCCATGGCCATTATCAGGGAGATGCCAGCGGTGATAATAGCAGAGCTGTTCGTGTTCAGTTCCGTTTCCGGTTCACTTGTTTTTCCCTCCGCATCAGCTCTCGTGGCGGATATCTCGAAGCGGGAGCATAGAATGGAGTCGTACTCAATCTACAGAATAATGGCGAACCTCGGCTGGGCCATCGGACCCTTTGTGGGCAGTTTCATCGTAGGTTTCGGTATGCAGTTCATTTTCCTGCTGCTTGTTATTGTGGGGCTGGTTCAATTCACAATTGTCGCCATATTCCTGAAGGAACCGGTACATGAAAAAATCAAAAGACCGCTCATTTCCTTCAGCTATGATCGATACCTTGTGGCATTCTCCATGGGAACGTTCTTCATCACTCTCCTCTGGGCCCAGTTTTCCGTCACATTGCCACTGTTCGCGGTCAAGGTTGGCGGATTGAAGGAACAGGAACTGGGTTACCTCTATGCTGTTAATGGTTTTGTGGTTGTTTTCGGTCAGTATCCCATGACCTACGTTCTCAGGAGGGTGAATGATGTGTATGTTTTCATACTCGGCTCTGCGTTTTACGTAGCGGGATACCTTCTTGTTGGGTTTATGCATTCGTTCCTGGAGCTGTATTTCGACATGGTGATCATAACTGTCGGAGAAAATCTTACCACACCCGGCATGAATTCCGTTGTCTCTAAAATCTCCCCCGCAGGTAAGACAGGTGCATACATGGGGTTCATGGGAATGATAAATCAGTTTGGAAGGGCAATGGCGCCGTCAATAGGCCCCGTTTTTCTCTCCTTCTTTGACTATTACGGCCCTTACACATGGACCGCACTATCCACCTTCGGAATGGCCTCGATCGCCATAATGTTCATGTTCCTTGCGATGAAGGGTAACCCCATTAGCAGGATCACATCAACAAGATCTCTGGAGGAGTGCAATGACTGACCTCCCCCAATCAGGCTTCATGCCTCAGCTGTCAATTGTGCAGATGCCTTCCCTAGATGGAAGAGACCTGTGAAAACACCACCCCGATGAGAAAAAGTATTCCTATGAACGAGTTTGCATTGAAGAATGATGCCCTTATGGTCTCAGGCCTTGATGGATCAACAATCCTGTGCTGGATGACCATAAGCGTTAAAATGGGAACGAGAACCAGGTACATGGCAGGGGACTGCACGAGAAGGGCAAAGATCAGCATCAGCACAAAGGATGCCACATGCGTGAAGGATGATATCACGAGGCCCTTTTTCACCCCAAACCTGACCATGACCGTCTTGAGTCCCACCTTCCGGTCGCTCTCAACATCCGGTATGACATATATCATATCAAAACCTGCGATCCATAGTGCTGATGCAAGGAAAATGAGGTAAAGTGGCGGTGAATGGGGAAAGGCAGGAATGATGGCCAGATAACCTCCCAGGACACCAACTCCTATAGTTAAACCCATGTAGAAGTGCCTCCACCACACCACGCGCTTTAGAAGAGGATCGCTTATGAAGAGAAAGAGCACAACAGGAGAGAGCAGGAGCACAAGTGCGTTGAGAAGAAAAGCGGATATCTCAAAGAGTACGATAAATGCTGCGGTGATACCGATTGCCTCCCTTCCTGAGAGGGTGCCTCGAACGAGGGCCCAGTCCCTCTTTCTGGGATTGATCACATCGTACCTCCTACCAAGGATTCTGTTTATGGACATCGCTGCTCCCCTGGCGGAGATTCCGGCCACCAGAATGAGGAGGTACTTTAGGGGATAAAAATTACCGGCAGAGGCAATCACAGCTCCAGAAAATATAAAGGGGAGATCGAACACGGTGTGTTCAAGTTTCACATATTCCGCGATCTCTCTGAGCTTAGAGGCCATACTTTCTCAGTTTATCATCCACATCAGAAAGGAGCTTATCGGGAACCTGCAGCGTATCGGGCCACCTGCGCGTG
>Ga0256829_1001027_pt1 | contig 24176 bp, 15 predicted proteins | sample 131447metaG_FD_185979 | JGI IMG/M metagenome (GOLD analysis project Ga0256829, IMG submission 185979) | Hydrothermal vent microbial communities from Lau Basin, Pacific Ocean - 131-447 | ecosystem: Environmental > Aquatic > Marine > Hydrothermal vents | place: Pacific Ocean: Lau Basin | collected...
ACTGTGTTCCAAACTTCGTTTCTGATTATGCAGTCATTCTAATACCTTATGGAGTTCGTCACAAGAATTTTTGGGAGTAATTTGGGAGTAATTGCTCCCGAGAATTGACAGTTATCCACAGCAACGCACAACAACGTAAATTGCCTAAGTCTTAGAATATATTGATTTTGCCTATTGTGGCTTATTGTGGGTTATAGCCCTGCAACGGGCTCATAACCTGAAGGTCGTAGGTTCAAATCCTACCCCCGCAACCATAAATTAAGGCAGTAAGTTCAACAGCTTACTGGCTTTTTTTGATTCCTAAAACTATACCAATAAAAGCATCGCGGAAGCAGTACGGAAGCAGGCGGCAAGGGAATAGAGCGTAGTTGTCGGGGATTTAGTTTGTGGCTAACATACAAAGTAAGCGTTTGCCCACGACCCCCATTTACTAATTTTTTGTATTTGCGATTATGCGTTTGATAATTTGCAGGCTTTCGCGCCCGCTCAGCTTTGAACGGATACATAACCTATGGCCTATAGAAAGAACTCCAACCCAAATCGCTGGAGCAAAAGTTTCAAGAAACGTCTGCTGTCCGAAGTGGCTGAACCAGGCAGCAGTTTCGAGAGAATAGCACGTCTGTATGGTTTGAAAGTAAGCCAGTTGCTTGCATGGCAAAAAAGATATGGTGGCACGCCAGTGGCCATAGGTCCTGCCTTCTTTCCCATTGAGGTTCTGTCCGACGAAGAAAATGGTTCCGGGAATCTGGCAGAGGAGCGGCCAACCGCTGGGCCTTATTTTGAGATTGACCTGCCCTGTGGAACTCAATTGTGCTGCGGTCCGGGTTTAAACCCTGCGTTATTGACTGAGGCATTATCTATATTAAGGTCATCAGTATGATCCCTGTCCCGAGTAATACCAAAATATGGCTGGCGGCAGGACGAACAGATATGAGGCGCGGTTTTCCAGGACTTTCTAGCTTGGCGGAGAAGCATTTGAAAGCTGATCCTTATTCAGGTCATCTGTTCGTCTTTCGAGGAAAGCGTGGTGATTTGATCAAGATCATCTGGTGGGATGGCCAAGGGGCCTGTCTTTTCTCAAAACGCCTGGAATATGGCCGCTTCGTTTGGCCCTCCGCTAAGGATGGTAAAATCATCTTAACCCCGGCCCAATTATCGATGTTACTGGAAGGAATTGATTGGCGAATACCCCGGCGGACATGGCAGCCTCTTGCGACAGAATAATGGTGTAAAATAAGGGAATATTGGGTATTTTCCGGTTCTTTTATGGGGTCTTATCTGCTATATAATAGCCATGTTAAATGACCTTGAAAACTTGCCCGATGATGCGGATGAATTGAAAGCTATCATTGCAGGTTTGGCGGCTGATCTTAATTCTCAAACGCTGCTTATTGAGAAATTAAAACATCAATTATCGGGCCTTCGGCGACAGAATTTTGGCACCAGTTCAGAAGCTCTTGATCAACTGGAACTGGTTCTGGAGTGTGAAGAGATTGCGGCGGCGGCGGATCAGCCCCGGGAAACAGAAAACCCACCTGAAACACCACGCCTCCAACCAAAACGCAAACCCCTGCCGGATCATCTGCCACGGGATGAACAGATTATCTCCCCTGACCTGGCCACGGGCGGGGCTTGTGATGGATGCGGGGGCAAGCTCAAAACCCTCGGCGAAGATATTACCGAAGAGTTAGAGTATGTTCCCGGTCGTTTCCGGGTCAATCGCTTTGTGCGTCCTAAATTAGCCTGCACCTGCTGTGATAAAATCCATCAGGCTCCCATGCCATCGCGTCCTATCCACCGGGGAAGACCGGGGCCTGGCCTGTTGGCACATATATTGGTATCAAAATACGCTGATCATTTACCCCTGTATCGCCAAAGCCAAATATTTGCCCGTGAGAAGGTCGAGATCGACCGCTCCACACTTTCCGGTTGGGTTGGCGCATCAGCCACTCTGCTGGAACCTTTGGCGGAAGCCATAGCTCGCCATGTTAAAATGGGGCAGGCAATTTTTGCTGATGACACAACCGTTCAGGTTCAGGCCCCCAAAACCAAAACAGGACGATTCTGGACGTATGTCCGTGATGAACGGCCTTGGGCAGGGGTTGATTGCCCCGCCGTATATTATCGTTATACGCCGGACCGGGGTGGCAAATGGCCCGCTGAACATCTGGCGGATTATAAAGGCTGGATGCATGCGGATGGTTATACCGGCTTCAATAAACTTTACGATAAAGGCAAGGTGACAGAAATGGCCTGTATGGCGCATGTACGTCGAAAGTTCTTTGATATCCATAAATCACAAAGCTCCGATATAGCCGCCGAGGCCCTGAAACGGATCGCTGAACTCTATAAAGTTGAAGAATGCGCAAGGGGTAAGCCTCCAAAAGAGCGCAGAGAAATCAGGCAGGCCAAAGCCAAACCCCTTTTTGAGGATTTGGAAGTCTGGCTGCAATCTCAACTGAACGCGTGCAAATCTGGTAAATCCACCCTTGCCGGAGCCATTCGTTATGCTCTTTCCCGCATGAAACGCATGACGCCTTATCTGGAACATGGCTTTCTGGAACTGGATAATAATACTGCCGAGCGCTCTATCCGGCCTATTGCCGTTGGCCGCAAGAATTATCTCTTCATGGGATCTGACAGAGGCGGAAAATCTGCGGCTATTGCCTATACGCTCATTGAAACGGCCAAGCTTAATGGCGTTGACCCGCAAGCCTGGCTCACAGATGTCCTCAGCCGTATAGCAGATCATAAAATCAGCCGCGTCGACGAACTTCTCCCCTGAAATTATACGCTGTAGAAGCAAAAAGCCGGGATTCTCTGTAAATGAAAATTGCAAGAGGGGCCGTGGGCAAACGCTTACGGATTACCTATTGTGGCTCACAAAATTGTGCAGACCCTGAATTTACAGTTAAAGCAAAATACGCGCCCTGGGTAGATATTATGCTACGCTTTGAAGGTCCGGTTGTGGCACAAAATCAACTTCTTTTCGCCAGCGACTGGATGCTTGAGTCTGAGGATACTCTGGAGGATTTTGACTTTGGGGCCACGCTTGTTAAAGGCGGGTTTCCGGCACAGGTTTGGGGTGATGGTCCTACGGAACGCAAGGAGGCCACCCCTGAAATGTTTGCGACATTAATTTCACTGGCCCAAGACCGTTTGACCATTTCAACGCCATATTTTATTCCTGATGAAAAAGTCTTGGGCGCTTTATGTGCCTGTGCACATCGCGGCGTGAAAACAAATATGATATTTCCAGCCCGTAATGATTCATGGATTGTTAGTGCGGCTTCCCGCAGTTATTACCGCAGGTTGTTGCAATCAGGCGTAATAATTCATGATTTTGAAGGTGGTCTTTTGCATGCAAAAACCTTAACGGTAGATGATAAAATTTCGCTTGTCGGTTCATCTAATATGGACATACGGAGTTTTGATCTGAATTATGAAAACAATATTTTATTCAGTGATGAAGCGACGACAAAAGCGATTTACGCACGGCAAATGGATTATATAAGGAACTCTCGCCCGGCCATGCTTTCAGATATAAATACATGGAAATTACCAAGACGTATATGGAATAATGTTATCGCAACCTTAAGCCCGGTATTATAATTCATCTACGGCTTATATAGCAACTTAGAGTATGGTTTGAGGGCGTTCAGGATTCTGTGTCAGGTTAGTCATTCAGATGTCCAGTACTTCATCCAAACGACCCTCAAAATATATAGCCAGTTGCGACAAAGTCAAATTCCAGTTCTGGATGGGCATGGTCCATTTCTTGGTCATATTCTGGATGCCAACAAATAACAGCTTTAACAGGCAGTTTTTGCTGCTCCGCGCTGCCCTTCGGGTCATTGGGGAAAGCGCCCTTGGTTTTGGTCAGTTTACGGAACTGGCGATGGACGGCTTCCACGGCATTTGAGGCTGGACACAGCTTTCAAAAACCGTACCACTTCGTCTGAACCTAAAAAACCATTGGATATTGGGTTGATGGATGTAGGGGGGGTGCGCTCAGGCACTTCATTTTGCCCCAGTGTCACGCCATAAAAAAAGCGTAAGGTGCGGACGCTCTGGTTTAAACCGGCCCAGGAGATACCCTTTCCTGCAAGGCGAATCTGATAGAGGCGGACATCTTCAAGGCTCAATTTATCCGGGAACGCTTAAAATAACGGCTAAGTTTTTGTACCGCATGGAGATAGGATTGCTGTGTTGCTGGCGATAAGTTGCGGATCGTCATATCATCGGTCATGCGGCGGCGAAGGGGGCTTGTTTAAGGCTTCTGGTTCATCGGGTGGAATCTCCTGTTTGGTCAATTATGTTAGCAGAAACACAATCTTGCCAAATTGGAGGCCATGCCCGAAAAATAAAATCTCTTTTACCGCGTTAGCGGTTTAGGTCAATCCCCTGATTGAGAACATCACCTAGCAGCGACAGATAGGATGATTTCTGTACATTCGAACGAATTTCATACGATAATAAAATTCCGTGATGTTAGTATATTTATTATTATTTTATTTTTGATCAGATGTCCGCATAACTCACTCCCCCCAAATTTAAAAAAAATTTAACAAGTAATATCAAGGGGATACTTGTTAATTTTTTATAATAAGGTTTTTCACCAAAGTTTCTTAATAAATATATTTTGCCAATTTTTTTTACTATCAAGAATATTGGCGCATGAATTGCATATCCCTTGAAATGACGGTTGCGTAATTTAGTAAAATTGACAAAAAATCCAATCGTCTGTGTGTAACCCTGTGTTTCCAGAATGAAGTAATGAGATCAGTGGAATCTGAGCTAACTAATCCGGAGAGAGTGATACTATATGCTTATAAATATTGATAATGGCGGCACGCTGACAGATATATGTGCATTGAAAGATGATAATTTTTATAAAACCAAGACGCTCACAACGCCCTATGACTTGAGTAAGTGTTTTTTTGATGGCCTGAGGGCTATTTCAGAAGTGATTTATGGTGAAGAGGATGTTGCCAAGCTGCTCGCCGAGGTTGGCCATATTCGCTATTCGACGACACAGGGCACAAATGCAATTGTCGAACGCAAGGGGCCAAAACTCGGATTAATCCTGAACAAAGGTAATCGTGATCTTGTCAGGCGCATAAGGGCGCATGATGAGGAGTTATTTGATTTCCTGGTGGGCGACAGGGTTGTGGAAATTGATCTGGCCGATTTGCAGGAGGGTGGCAGTGGTGTTAATTCCGCCACGGCTATTACGCGCCTTACGTCAAATGGTGCCAATCGGGTTGTTGTTTGTTTTGATACGGCGCAGGCCAGAAATTTTGAAGCCCTGTTTAAACAAATTGCGTTTGAGAGTTATCCGCGACATTTGCTGGGGGCTGTCCCGGTGTTGTTTGCCAGTGAGCTGGTTGATGATGTTTCAATGGATCGTCGTGCCTGGACGGCGATATTTAATTCTTTCCTGCACCCTGCAATGGAGCAGTTTCTCTATAACGCTGAAAGCCGGTTGCGTGAATATCGTACTAAAAACCCCCTGTTAATATTTCGTAATGATGGTAGCGCATCGCGCGTTGCAAAAACGATTGCGCTTAAAACTTACAGTTCCGGCCCGCGAGGCGGGATGGAAGGTGTAAAAGAATTTAGCAGGAAATATAATCTTCACAATGTTCTTTCCATGGATATTGGCGGAACCACAACAGATGTTGGCAGTGTTGTTCGTAATACAGTAAATGTAGAGCGACGTGGCAATGTTGAAGGTGTGCCGATTTCCTTTGGGTTATGCGATATCGCCAGTCTGGGATCGGGGGGAAGTTCCGTTCTGACCGTTGCCGGCGGCACTATTCAGGTCGGTCCTGAAAGTGTCGGCGCTGTCCCCGGGCCGGCCTGTTTCGGACGCGGTGGCAAAAAAGCAACCATCACCGATGTAAACCTGCTTATGGGTTTGTTTAATTCATCCACATATTTTGGTGGTGGTATGGTTCTTGATGTTGAACGGGCCCGAAAGGCTATTGATGACAATGTGGCATCGGCCATGGGTATTTCCATAGAGGAAGCCCTGTTTGAATTACGCAATGCCTATGAAAAGAAGATTGGGGGCGGGCTTGCTGAATTTACGGAAATTGATGACGAAACCGTGTTGATGGCTTTCGGGGGCGGTGGCCCGATGAGTGCCTGTGGTGTTGCCGAAAGAGCAGGCATAAAGACAGTATTCATTCCGAAGATGGCTGCGGTTTTCAGCGCCTGCGGTATAGGGTCCTGTGACATTGGCCAAAGCTATTCAATGGTTCTGCCAGATAGTAAATCAGACACATTGGCAAAGGTGTACGGGGATCTTCTTGACCGGGCGGACAGGGATATGTTTGCCGAGGGATTCGCCAAAGGCGAATATGAAACGAACGCCTGTCTTGTGGGAATAAAGGATTCCAGAGAATCAGTACACCAGCTTGGTGGAAAGGTCAGCATGCCCCATGAGCTGGCCGATGCCGATACGATTATACTTGAGCTATCAGCCAGAAAAGTTTTTGCAACAAGGGATGCCGGCCATGCCACAATTGAAAAGACCAGCCCTGCGACTTCATCAGAAACACGGTCAATTCTAGGGGAGAATCGTCAGTGGCAGGATGTCCCTGTCTATGAATTGAATTATCTTTCCCCGGGCACCTATGGCGCTGGGCCTGCGATAATTGAAGAGGAATATTTTACCTGTCTGGTCCGTGAAGGATGGGGTTTTGTTATTAGTGAGTCAGGAGACATTCGTCTGACCAAGGGAGAAAAGTAATGAAGGTGTTGATGACTGAATATCTTAGAATCGATCTGGATGACGAGAATTGGGAATGCCGTGTTTGTAACCATGTTATAGGGTCGGCACGGGGAAATTATAAAAAAGGTCTGCTGGTCTATAACCGGGATCCAGCGGATATTCATCCTTCTGTTCTTGACCCCGATAAATATCGTTTCACTTTCTGCCCGGATAAGGACTGGGTCAGCATTTATGAGTTTTATTGTCCGGGTTGCGGTACTCAAATGGAGGTTGAGTACGCATTGCCAGGACATGAGCCTGTCTATGATATGGAAGTGGATGTTGATGCCTTAAAAGAACAATGGAGCCACAGGGAAGAAATGCTGGAGCCAAGCACGGGACCGGATGTGTCAGTCGAGCGTCATCAACATAATCATTAAAAATAGCATATCTGAATTAGTAGGAAGTTAAATTATGAAACGTATATCAGTGGATATTGGCGGTACATTTACCGACTGTTTTGTAGCCTGGGATAATAAATATATCGAAACAAAAGCCTTAACAACACATCATAATCTGGCGTTAGGTTTCAATGAGGCACTGGAGAGAGCCTATAATGAACTAGACATTACAATGAATGATATTCTCTCTCAAGTAGATTCTGTTCGTTATGCCACAACTCTGGGTACGAATGCATTGATTGAACATAATGGTCCGCGCATGGGCATGTTGGTGACAGCAGGTTTTGAGGCCACGGTGCCCCTGAGCCGGGCCAGGGGTTACGGCGAGGGTCTTGATTCACTGGCCAAGGGTAATTTGCCTGATGCACAACGTCCGGATCCATTGGTTCAGCCCCATATGATTGAGGGGGTGAGGGAACGTCTGGGTTTTGAAGGTGAACTGGTGATGCCTCTCGATGAAGAAAATGTCCGGGATGGGATTAGGAAACTGGTTAATAAGGGCGCGCAGGTTATCGTCGTTTGTCTGATAAACTCCGTGGTTAATCCCGCACATGAAAAGCGTGTGGAACAAATATTTCTTGAGGAATATCCCACCCATTTGCTGGGGGCCGTTCCGGTTATTCTGTCTCACCGTGTTGCAGGCCGCAAAGGCGAATATGTGCGGGCCAGTTCAGCTATTGTTGATGGTTACCTGCATTCCACCATGTACCACGCCATGAATCAGCTGGAACAAAATCTCAGGGAACATGCCTATCCAAAACCGATGCTGGTGATTCACAATTCTGGTGGTATGGCACAGCTAAATTCGACGGATGCCCTGCAGACCATTCATTCAGGTCCTGTTTCAGGAATTGGTGCGGCAGAACATCTTGCCAAGGAAGCCGAGCTTGGAAATGTTGTGGCGACTGATATGGGGGGAACGAGCTACGACATAGGTATTGTTGTCGAGGGGGGGATCAAGCATTATGATTTTAACCCGGTTATTGATCGTTGGCTGGTATCCGTACCCATGGTTCATCTTGTAACGCTGGGGGCGGGGGGCGGTTCCATCGCCTCATATGATCAGATGTATGATTCCATTGCTGTGGGGCCAAAGAGCGCCGGCTCGGACCCGGGGCCGGCCTGTTATGACCGGGGCGGCATGTTCCCAACCGTTACCGATGCGGATTTGGTGTTGGGATATCTGGATGCGGAAAATTATGCCGGGGGCAGCATCCCGCTTAATCTGAAACGATCAATTTTCTCTATTGAGGAGAATTTATGTGATGATCTGGATGTAGAACTTGCCGAAGCCGCCCTGATGATAAAGGAGAAGGTTGACAGCAATATGGCGAATGGTCTGCAAACGGAGTTGAGAGTCCACGGGTATTCTCCCTCTGAATTCACCATGCTGGCCTATGGCGGGAACGGCCCTCTTCATTGTTGCGGTATTGCCGGTAAAATGAAAATCAATAAAATTCTGGCAACTCCGATGAGTTCCGTTTTCTCGGCTGTTGGTGCCGGGAACATGCATCAAATGCATATTCATGAAGCCTCCCTGTTTATGGTTCTGTATGATTCCAACACCCGCAAATTATTTGATGATTACAAACGTTTCAATGACATTGTGGTTGCGTTGAGCGAACAGGGGAAAGCGGATTTACTCAGACAGGATATCAAAGAAGAAGATATCCAGCACTCTCTGGAACTTGATATGCGTTACGGGAATCAGTTGGTGCAAACCACGGTTGTCATTCCAAAGCATAGCCTGGAAAAAGCCCCGGATGTTTTAAATATACTGGATCAGTTTTCCACCGATTACGGCAAACGTTTTGGTGAGGGCAGTCAGGCCCCGGAGGCGGGTATCCGTATTAATACCATTCGTGTCGCGTCTTATGTAGAACATGAAACGGTTCATTTCAAGGGCATAAAACCGGTGGATGAAAGTGAACGTATAGCGCCACCTGAACCTTCCGGAACACGCAAATGCTATTTTTTCGGTAACGACGGGCCTGTGGAAACGCCTGTCTGGCAGAAGCAGGATATTCCCGCAGGAACGGAAATTACCGGTCCCGGAATTGTTGGCTCCGAGGCCACAACCTACCTGATTGAACCAGGTTGGAAATATGTATCTGCCGAACAGGGGGCCGTATGGTTCCTCCGTGTAGAAGCCACAAATTAATTATATAAGGGTAAGTTTATCATGAACGAAGTAACAGATTTAAAAGTTGCAAATCAAGACCAGGAGTTGGTCGCCAAATTCCTGAAGGAAACAACCTTGTTCCTCGGTCCTGATCCTGAAATTATGCGGTACCATAACATTATGCCACGGACTGAGTATGAAGGCGAGTGTCTGGAAAAATATGCTGGTGATACCTATCTGATGTCTTCCATCCGTGACAGATTACAGTCATCTGCCGATGAAGGTTTTGAGATGCTGGAACAAATGGGCGCGGCTCCCGGGGCAAAATGGGGCGATGTTATTACCGGCATTTATTCGGCCTCTGGCGACCTGACGATTGCCAGTGCCGGCGGGGTGCTGATCTTCTCCGCATTGGTTCATCACCCAATTAAATTTATTATTAAAAACTGGATAAATGATCCGACAGTAGGCGTGAAAGAGGGCGATGGATTCATTCATAATGATTCACGCTATGGTAATGTGCATAATACTGATCAGAGCATGATCCTGCCAATTTTTCATGAGGGCAAACTGGTATGCTGGGTGGCCTCTACGGTTCATGAGGGGGAGAACGGGGCGATAGAGCCGGGCGGCATGCCGTCAATGGCCGAGACCCCCTTTGACGAAGGACTGAAAATGTCCCCGTTTAAGGTCGTTGAAAACTATCAGATAAAAAGGGATATCCTGACGTTTCTGCAAAATTCGGTCCGCGAACCAAAATTGCAATATGAGGATATGAAGGTAAAGCTCTTTGCCTGTATGCGTCTGGAAAAACGTGTTAAGGAAGTATTGGCCAGTGAGGGACCTGAGGTCCTGACAGCCTGCCTGCGATATACCAATGAGAGCGTAGTGGAAGAGGTTCGCCGTCGAATAGCAGAGTGGCCGGATATGACAGTCCGCACATATGTCACTATTGATGGCACCTTGCGTGAAAATGCCCTGATTAAAATTAATCTGGCTGTTACCAAAAAAGGCGATCGGCTGATTTTTGATTTTACCGGTTCAAGCGCAGAAATTACCAACCGCGCGATCAATACTGCCCTGCCGGGGGCAAAGGGCATGATTGCCCAGGCATTTCTGAACCATATCTGGCCTGATCTTCCCCGTGGGCAGGCTGCTTTCTCGCCGATTGAATTTGTTACTCCTGATTGTTCAATTGTTGATGCCAGTGTGTCGGCTCCGAACTCGCAGAGCCTGATATCTATTTTTACCGCTTTTACAGTTGCCCAACATGCCGCCGCCAAATTCCTTTACAGTGTTCCCCATAAATATACGAGAGTTGTTGCACCATGGTATAATATGATTAACACTTTTATCTATGGCGGTGTAAGCCAGCATGGTGAAGCACTGGGCAATCTTTGTGCCGATTTGAACGGCATGGGGGGTGGTGCGCGCATGGACAAAGATGGTGAGCATGCGCTGGCCCCGATTTTCGCGACCATGGCGGATATAGGTGAGCAGGAGCTGAATGAGGAGGAAGTCCCTTTTCTGCAATTGGTTTCTAAAAAAATGACGACCAATACCCAGGCCCCCGGCAAATACAGGGGGGGTATGGGATATACCCAAATTGTGTCCACCAAAGATAGTGATCAATGGGGTTTTATGACGGTTTGTGTCGGCTCTAAAACCCCGGCTTTGCAGGGGTTGTTTGGCGGGTATGCCTGTGGTGCCTATCCACTCTGCAAGGTAGAAAATGTCGATGTTTACGATGTAATGTTAAAGCATCCCGAACAATTCAAACATTCAATTCCCGAAATTATGAATGAGCAGCCATTTGAGAATGCCAAATACAGCACCCATCATATGGGGTTGGGTTTTGATTTATCCAAACGCGGTGAACTATATATGATTTCCCAGGGGTCCGGAGGGGGCTATGGCGACCCCCTTGAGCGCGACCCTTCACTGGTTATCAGGGATATCGAAGAAAATTTGATTACCCCGGACTGGGCGGAGAAACTTTATAAAGTTGTCTTTGATGAGAAGACGCTGGTTATAGATGAAGATGCAACGGACAGGCTTCGCAATAAAACAAGGGGGGAGCGCAAAAAGCAGGGTCTGCCCTATGACAAATTCGTCAAGAAATATGTCAGGAAGGAGCCACCAGAGAATATCCCCTTCTATGGCTCATGGAATAGCAACTATGATGTGGTTTATGCGGGAAGCAATGATGACAAGCGTGATCCTGCCAACCCGGGGCCTATTTATTTCTCACATCCAAAAGATGTAAGGATTGCCGAGCTGGAGGCGGAACTTGAGTCGATCAGGGACCAGTCAGGCATTAAGGCAACAGATATAAGGAGATAATCAATGTCCCTTGACCTGGTGAGCTATTTATGTGCCGGTGAGGACTCTCCCCGCTTCTGGATTGACTTTGACGCGTATGCCAGGAAATTACTTTTGGCGGAAGGTGAAAATCCATGGACAAGTCCCGCAGCCTATATGTCCTTTTACGGACAGGCCCATGGATTGGTTAAAGCCGATGTCGTCGTTCTGAATGTGTGGGACCTGTTTCAGCACTGGATGAGAGAGGACAGGGAAGCCATCCCTTCGATGGCGGGGAAGCGGCGGGTGACCGTCGCCCTGAAGACCATGCTGGCGGCCTACCAGCCACGCGAATTGCTGGCCGAAGTTATTACCGCAATGGCTAATAACTATGGGGATAATATCCCGATCATATTCGTCATGCCTTCGCCGAGATCTTTTCTGGTTAAAGCTCACAAAGCGGCAAATAATATTGATGTCGAACCGGATGAAATAAACGTGGATACCGCGTCCATGTATGTTGCGGATTATTTGAGATATTTCAGTGCAACGAATCTGTCCGGCATCCTGTTGGTGGAAGACCCTGAATTGATGCCGGCCTCTGGCGCCGAACTCGGCTGGTATCAACCAGTGTATAATGTGGTCAAACATTATCGCTGGTCTGTCGGGGTACAGTTGCCTTTCACAGATAAAGCTTTTAAAATTCCTGCGGAGATTGACTTCTCTATTTCCCCGGCGCAATCTGGCGTGGTATCGCAGGTCAGAGGGGTGGATATTTCGCAATCCCTGTGGGAGGGCAAGGGGGCCGGTGACCTGTTGCTGCCTGAAAAGGGGTTCTATTATTTATCCATACCGGCAGATTTCAAACCAGAATCTGTTCTTGAGAGGCTTTCAAACCTCAGGGGGGAATAAATGCACCTGACAGACTTTCTAGACTGGAGTCCCGCTCTTGCCAGAGGTGATGCGAGATTCATTGATATCGACAATGATATCTCTCTCAGCTATCAGGATATGGCAAATGCCTCCTGGCAGATTGCGGCGTTACTGACGGAAAAGGGTGTTAAGCCGCAGGATGTGGTCGCCACATACGCCCCAAATTCTGTGGTGGCTTATTGCTGTATCTTTGCCATATCACGGGTGGGTGCCGTGTGGCTGCCTCTAAATGCCAAAAATACCCCCGATTCCAATTTGAAGCTGCTTAAAAAAACAAAAGCTGCCATGCTGTTTGTCGATGATAGTATAGTGGAGAGGGTAGCGGAACTGTTGGATTATATATCTGAAAATCAGTGTATTACTTTTAATGGCCAGTCGGTAGCCGGGCAGCCGATTCAGACCTATACTAATGTCCAACCCATAGGGAAAACAGATAATGATCATCAGGGTACAAGTGACCAGAGCCTGATAAGCCTCTTGGCTACCGGTGGAACGACCGGTGATTCCAAGTTGGGGGAATGGACAGGATTAACGTGGCAGACCCTGGCGGTTATTCAAAAGGAACTGATGCCAGCACCGGAAATTCCGGCATGCTGCCTGGTTGCGGCTCCCATGACTCATGCGGGAGGGATTATTTCTTTTGTGCCTATTTTACAAGGGGCCTCTATTCTGGTTATGGATGGCGTGGAACCGGAAGCTTTGCTGTCCGCTATTGAGACTTATAAAGTCACGCATTTATTCTTGCCGCCAACCGCAATTTATATTCTGTTAAATCACACCGGTGTGGAAAATTATGATTATTCAAGTTTGAGATATTTTTTATATGCGGCGGCTCCAATGTCAGTGGATAAACTTAAAGAAGCAATCGCAATTTTCGGCCCGGTCATGATTCAAACCTATGGTCAGGTGGAAGCCCCCATGTTTTGTACCTGCCTGTCCATACAGGATCATATGAATGCTTTGGAGAATAAGAATTTTTCAATATTGCGTTCTTGCGGCAAGGTATCGCCGCATGTTGGACTCAAGATTATAGATGATGAGTGGAATTTTCTATCCCAGGGACAGGAAGGTGAAATTGTCGTCAAGGGCGGGTTGTTGATGCGGGGATACTATAATGATCCTGCGGAAACTTCAGCTATCCGCAAAAATGGATGGCAACGAACCGGGGATGTCGGGGTCTTTGACAAAGATGGATATCTGTCTATTGTCGACAGGAAGCGGGACATGATTATTTCCGGCGGATTTAATGTCTTTCCCAGCCAGATAGAGCAGATTCTTTGGGGGCATCCCGATATACAGGATTGTGCAGTGATTGGCATACCTGACGAAAAATGGGGCGAACAGGTTACAGCGATTATAGAGTTGAAGGATAAAAATTCACAACCGGACCTGCCGGGAATTATAGCATATTGCAAAAAAAACCTTGGCAGTGTCAAAGCGCCTAAACAAATATTGATTTGGGACGAATTGCCCCGCAGCCCGGTGGGTAAGGTGTTAAAGAAGGAAATACGCAAGGTTTTCTGGGACAAGGCGGGTAGAAAAATATGATCTTCCACAGCCACACGGGTTTTGTGGAATATCAGACCGTCACAAGAGCATTTTTCTGAAGATTTTTCCGGCATCAAATCTGATGGTAACAGCATTTATTCTTTTGTCATGCCTGCCTTTCAATCAATTGTGAATACCGCCTTTGCCGACATTTTCAAAATGACGGATGATTTGTCTGATTATGTTGCGCTGCTTGACGTATATCATAAAGTATGTAATCATATGTCGGGTAATAAAGTGTCTTGTAACAGGGTCGTATGACAATAATAATAAACGAAACAGCCCGTCTGGAGCAAGTTGGAAAAGTTATTCTGGATTTTGCTATATGCAGGAGAAGGCATGGCGTAAAGATTGAATGAACAATGGGGCGGGGTTCATTTTAAGATATTATCTGCGCCGTATTTTATTGGGGGACTGAGTGATAAGGCAGGGTCAGGAGATTGTTGTTTATCAATTTGGGAATATTGACAAGACAGGCGTTGTCGATCCTGATAAATAAGGATTGGAATAAAAAGAGTATAGCTCAGCGAGCGTTCAGCATGCACCAATAAAAGATACTTGAATACCAGATGTGTGCCAGTGTGACGTGGCTTTGCTTTGGGGTAGGTGAGGAATATGCAATATGCTTTCAAGTACTGAAAACAAAAGAGAGGTATTTTTTTCCAAGAAAAAGGTATCTCAGGCGTGGGAAAAATTTATTGATGGTAATAACGCAATCAATGATCTTCCGGTTCGCAGTCTTATCACCAATTCCTGGGACAGGTGTTTGACGAAGGGGGTTAACCCCGGTCGAATGGCTGCGCCGTTGTTGGCCCCGGAAGACAAGTTGTATGAGAAATACAATAAGTATAGTACGCTGATGGAATGTGCGCGGCCAGTTCTTAATCAAGCTAAATTTATGCTTCAGGATTTGGAAACCATAGTTTTTTTGGCGGACCATACAGGTCTTAATCTGCAGGTTGTGGGAGATCCCCGAACCCTTTATGAGGCAAATGGAATAGGCCTTGTTCCGGGGAGTGGCTGGGAGGAAGTAATATCCGGCTCCAATGCAGTGGGAACAGCGATAGTTACCGGCAAGCCGACACAAGTTCATGGCGAAGAGCATTTTTGCAAGGGTTTTAAACCGTGGACCTGCACAGCCTCTACTATTTTCGATCCCTATGATAATCAATTGATCGGAGTGATTGACCTTTCTGGCTTATCCAATGAATTCAACCAGTTTCATGTTCCTCTGGTTGTTTCCTGGGCCAACGAAATCCATCTGAATTTAAGCAAGATGGCGTTGGAGCAATGGCAGGCCATTCAGGAAAAAGCAACCAGTAAATTTTCCAGTTATGGAAATTGTGAAAAACTTCTACTGGATAACAGTGGACGCCTCATCAGTTTTTCTGAAAATGTTCAATCTTTATTGAAGTCGCTGGGAATAGATTTTGATCCTTTGTTGAAGCGCAGATTGTCTCTTAAAGAGTTTGGGGGTGAGGAAATTATTTATCCTCATGATGATGGGAGCTGGATTTCCGGAGATTGGGTAGAGCCAATTGAGAGTAACGGGGAGGTTTTGGGCTTTCAGGTTTTAATACCTGCAACAAAAGGCGCAAGTGGTAGAAAGAGGGCATATAAAAGTTCTGGGGCGTCTGATATACCGCAAAATAATATGGATGCATTTAGTGGGATTTATAGTAAGACGGCTTCTTTTGAGGCAAGTATAGACAAGGCTAGAAAGGCGGCGACCTCTCCTCTCCCCGTTCTTTTGTTAGGGGAAACTGGCGTGGGCAAGGAGGTTTTTGCCAGGGCTATTCATGAGTCCAGTAATTATGCCAAGGGAGCCTTCGTTGATCTGAATTGCGGGGGTTTTAACAAGGACATTCTTAATAGTGAATTATTTGGCCATGTAGAAGGTGCTTTCACCGGGGCCAAAAAAGGTGGTATGAAGGGTAAAATTGAATCAGCCAATGGCGGGACGCTTTTTCTTGATGAAATAGGGGAAATGCCGCTGGATATCCAACCTGTTTTTTTGCGGGTATTGCAGGACCGTAAAATTTATCGAATGGGAGATATTAAACCCATTTCTGTTGATTTTAGACTTATTGCTGCCACAAACAGGGATTTGAGGAAGGATGTTGAAGAAGGCCGATTTAGAAAAGATTTGTATTTCCGCCTGTCCACAGTCACCATTGGTTTGGAACCCTTGACCAGACGCAAGGAAGATGTTGAGGGTATTTCTATGCTTGCCCTCAACAGAATTAGAAAAACACACTTAGTTATACCCAAGTATTTTTCGCCAGAACTTATTTCGGCATTAAAAGAACTGGAATGGCCGGGTAATATACGAGAGCTGGTTAATGTGGTTGAATATATGTGTTTTATGTCACAAAAAGAAACCTTGACAGTAGAAGATCTGCCTGATGACTATAAGCTTGGAAAAGTTGCTCTCTCTAATGGATATGATCTTAAACAGAAAGATCCAATGCCCCATAGTCTGGATGGTGCCGAGGAGAAAGTTATCAGTGCCGCCCTTAAACAGTCCAAGGGGAATATGACCAGGGCAGCCAAGATTCTTGGTATTGCCAAGAGTACCTTGTACCAAAAGGTTAAAAAATACGAGTTAAATGATATAGCCTGATATTAAGTCGTTTCTAAATGATAGGGCTGAGTACTACATTTTGCCGTGTCGGCAATATTTCCGGCTTTATCCGTTTTTGTGCAATGGTTTGTACAGTAGTCAAAAAATGCTTAAAGACAAAGACTGCAGAAAACAGGGCAGGAAGAGCGGTCCATCTGTTAAAATTCCTCAGGCCATCACAGTGAAAAAACTGGCCTTCCATCCTCCAATATAAATCTGCCGTAGATTCAGAAAAATAACAGGCAAAGACAAGCTTTCAATATTATAGTCTATTTTAATTGGACATAAATATTTTGCCCTGCCCGTTGCCATAATTTCTCAACTCTTATCTCATATTTCCTTCTTTAGGTTACAGCCAGAAACCGGGCACCATACTGCTGTTTTATGTAAATGGTACCGTTCGATTTTAAGCTGAAGTGACTGATTATAGAACGATTATACAGTGATTTCCAATTCTTTGCCGGGATGAATAATATATACCGAACAAATGGTTAGTAAGATAATTTAAAGCCCGCACCTTCTGGCATGTATGTTGCATATCCCTTAATCGTTGCTCAAAATATATAAATGGAACCAGTCGAAGTAATTATAAAGATATACAAAAGCAACCCGATATTTCTTTAATGATGAATGGGAGAGTAAATAATGCAATATGAGAAAACAGATAACAGTAATAAATGTTCTGCGATTAGGAAATTGAATTCGTGTATTACAGGCGTCTTTTTCTTCCTGATGGGTAGTTTTACGATCAGTACTGCACAGGCGGATGATAATTTTAGCTATAATCTAAGTGGTTATTTGCGCAGTACAGTTGCAGTTAACCTGCAGAATCAACCCGAAACAGCGGATGATGACACATGGAGTATTCCTATGTTCAGGAATACTCTGCTACTTGATCTGGACGTATATACCGGGCCGCTGACCTGGAAGTTTGTTGGTCGTTATGACAAGGAAGTCAAAACCGGTTACTTGAGCAGGCTTGAAAAATTGACTCAGATCCAGTCGCCGGGAGGTAATTATGCCGGTGATTTTATGGGTCAGTATAATACCAGCGATTTTCTGGAATTTGCCCGCGAGTGGTATGTTGACTTTTCCCTGTTTGACGAACGTCTGGATGTTCGTCTGGGTAAACAACAACTGGTCTGGGGGGAAAGTGATTTCTTTCAGGCAATGGATTTGATACATGGTTTTGATTTTCGCTGGCGGTTGTTTTTTGAGAATAATGAAGAGTGGCGCAAACCACTTATTCTTGCCAATTTTAATTTGGATATGTCAGAAGAATTGGGGGGCAGTCTGAATTTCTTCGTCAGGCCCGGTTTTGACCGCGCCCGTGATATGGGGAATAGCTTCAATCTTGAAGGGGGACGTAATATTCCACATCCTTATCGAGGAGTTGATTTTACCGCCTTCAACAAAGCTTATAATACATCGAACAGCAAAGGCAACTGGAATGATGTAACCTATGGTGTCCGTTGGACCGGTGAAATTAATTCAATAGGCTATTCACTTGCTTATCTCAAAACTTTCAATCCTACACCAATTCAGAACCCCGCCAATACTGGAAATCTGGGTGTTGTGGAAGCTTTTGGGGTTACATCGACTACACCTTTTGGTGGAGACGCCACCAATCAGGTGCTGGGTGACTGGATCTATCCTAAAATTGATGTATTTGGTGGCAGTCTCAACAGATATTTTCAATCACTTGATTCAACCTTGAGTACTGAAGTAGCCTTTACACCGAACAAGCCCTTTAACTTTGGTCAATTAAACTCCTCCCTGCCTGGTTGGGGTGGTGTTAAGTTGAAAGATACTCTGGTAGCTATGTTTCGCATAGATAAAGAGTTGAAACTAAGCAAGCTTCTTGGCACTAATCGCCCGTCACTATCCAGTATTCAAGTATTTGATACCTGGATATTGGGCTACAATAGAAAAGATGATTTGGTAGAGATTTTTTCTTTTGGTGCTCCCAAGAAAAAGCATACCGTCATGGCGACCTTCTTTACAGTTCTGAACTTCAGGCATGATACCATTAATCCGTCATTTGTCGTTGGCGGAGATCTGAGTAATGGCGGGGGTTTTGCCATTCCGGCTGTTGAGTTTGTGATTGGTGATAACTGGAGAATTAAGGTTGAGGCGGATTTATGGTGGGGGGGCAACAAGAAGAAGGTTTCTGCCGTTATTCCTGGTAGTGGTGGAGCCCATATCAACCCTGTTGGAGTGAATGAAAACTCAGCGGCTTTCTTCGACTGGTTTGCCGGCGATAACCAGTTGGTTTTCAAAGTAACAAGACAATTTTAAGTTAGGAGATATAAATCATGTTTAAAAAAATATTCAGTATATCGGCCATGTTTATAGGGTTGCTGGCAGTTTCTTCTGTAGGGGCGACAGCTGCGGATGGAGGATCTGCGGGACCATGTCCGTTTTCAAAAATACAAAAGGATTACAGGGCCTGCTGGCCTGCTGTTGCGGCAAAGGGAGAACTTGCTGTGGGAACGGTAATTTCTGCGGCTAATTTTGATGCGGTTAAAGATTTGAAGTTTGAAGGCAAGCGCGTTGGGGACATGATTCCTGAAAAGCTTGAGCTAATGATCCGCAAACATGGGCTGACGATGAAAATACGTCATTCTGCGCCAATAGAAATGGATCCCAAATATATGAAGGCGACACAGGAAGGGAAGGGTCATGTCACTTTCGACCCGGCTACCCGTGAGGCACATGGCTGGAAAGCCGGTATGTTCTTTGACCCGCAGGATATTCATGTTGGTGATCCCAATGCCGGTGATAAACTGATCTGGAATTTACGCGGTCCTACCTATGGGGCCACCATGGATTTAAGGAATATCTCTTTTGTCTTTATTGATGGCAAGAAGGGTGTCCAGAGAATACAGCGCTGGTGGTCACGCCGTTATTATATGGAAGGTCGCCTTGATGGTGGTCCCCTGTCAGAAGGCAAAGGTGATATCATGCAGAAAACCATTCTGGTTGCCACCAGCCCGGCAGACATTAAAGGGTTGGGAACATTTTCAATCCGGTACAATGACCCGAGCGCCAAAAGACCGGATGATACATGGGCTTATTTGAAATCTGTACGTCGCGCACGCCGCTTGACCGGGGATGCCTGGATGGACCCTATCGGTGGTACAGTACAGCTTTATGATGACTGGGATATCTGGGATGCGGTACCAACAAAGTACAAGGCCAATAAACTGGTGGCAAAACGTTGGGTTTTTGCCATTGCCCATAGTCCGAAAGTCAGCGTTGATGTTTCCAAAAAAGGTACTTTGGAAGAATTCCCGAGTGTCGGGTTGAAAACAGCTCCTTATTATTATCCTGCGGCACATGTAGAATGGGAGCCCCGTCATGTATGGGTAATTGAAGGCACCCCGCCTGAAGGTCATCCCTATAGTAAAAAAGTTGTTTACATGGAGGTTGACTGGCCACGTCCATATTTGGGGGAAGCCTATGACCGGAACGGAAAATTCTGGAAGATGTTTATTTTTCAAAATCGTCCGGTAGTTGGCCCTGACGGGTATAAGGCCGTCATGCCGGTTGTTGGTCATGTGATTGATGTCAAGGCAAACTTCTCTACAACATGGTCTTCGAATATGTTGCCAGACCCCGTAGGGGTAAAGGCCAGAGACGTAACGCTTAAGCAATTAATTAAGCTGGCCCGCTAATCGGAGTTAGGCGGTGGTCCCTCTTTTCTTCCCCATAAGCTGTTTGAGTTGCGGCTTAAAAACCATGGGAGAGACCACCGTCTTAATTTACTTCTTATATCCATCCTTTATTTGTGTAATCACGAGAAATACTGAGGATTTATGAATGAATATTGCACAAAGAAAGTCTGAAACATATCAGACAACTAGTCAGGAAAAAGACAAACCCTTTGGTCAAAAAGTCTTGAAAATATTGATGTCATTAATCCCCTGGGCAATAGTTGGCGGGCTTTTATGGGCAGGGTTTTTTGTAAAACCTCACGTATCAGTGCAAGATATAGCTACACCACCTATTGAGAAAAGAGACCACATATATGGTATTTCTGTAATTGCACCAAAATATATATGGCTTGCAGGTAGTTATGGAAAGATTCTACTTTCAGAAAATGGCGGGAAAAGCTGGGTACGTCAGAATACTGGCACGAGACTTAATCTTCAGGATATTTCAGCATGGGACCGTCAGCACGCGGTTGCCGTGGGAAATTCCGGAATTGTCCTGGTTACTGATAACGGGGGCAAGAACTGGGTTGAGGTCAGTGTGCCAAAATCGGAAATTGCAAATAAATTAATACGGGTTCATACCTATAAAAATGGGGTGGCCTGGGCTGTTGGGGAGGTGGGGATGATCCTCCGGACGGAAGATTACGGCAAGAGCTGGATACGTATGCGTAAAGAGGAAGACGTCGCCATGAACGATGTCATAGCAGTAACAGAGAATAAAATCTTTGTGGTGGGGGAATTTGGCAGCTTGTTCAAGAGCAATGACGGGGGAAGGACTTGGGAGGATATCCAAACAGAGAGTCCGGTCAGCTTGATGGCCATTGATTTTCGCTCTCCGGAAGATGGTGTCATTGTGGGTTTGGACGGCGTTATATTGACAACAATTGACGGGGGAAAGACGTGGGTTTCTATTGAAAATAAAGTATCTGGCACCGATGAACATCTGATGGATGTACAGTGGTCTGCCCCTACTAAAAGCTGGCTGGCGGTCGGGAACAAGGGAATATATGTCAAATTCTCCGGTGATCTGAAGAATTTTCATTCCGGGGAACTTTCCAAAACCGAGCTTTTAACTCACACTGAATTGGCAGTAGTCAATAACGGTTTTTACACTGTGGGTGCAAATGTTGGTTTTAAGGATTTCAAAACTGGCAAATATATAGATCTGGAATAATAGAGTTCAGCAATAATCAGCAATATAAATTAGTTTTTCCCTAATATCAGAGGAATTGCGGAGATAGTTATGTTAGAAAATTTTGCACAGCTGTGTATAGGGCAGAGAAAGAAAATTGTGGCTCTGATATTTATAGCCACAATAATCTTGGCATATTTTGCCAGTCAGATAGTTGTAAAAACGATATTTGAGGATTTGCAGCCAACATCTCACCCGTATATTAAGATTAATGATAAGTTTAAAAAGACATTTGGTGGGACCAATATTGTCACCTTTATGCTTGAGGCAAGAAAAGGTGATATTTTTCAGATGCCTGTTCTCAAGAAAATTCAGGAACTTACCAGGGGTATTGAAAAAATTGATGCAGTGAATGAGTTCCAGATATACTCCATTGCGGGCAAGAAACTTAAAGAGGTGCGGGCTACTGCGGAGGGCATTGGCAGCACGCCCTATATGTGGCCTAATCTACCCAAAAATCAAAAAGAGATTGATCAGTTGAAGATATCTGTCCTTCGTAACCCTCTTGTCTATGGCCCTTATGTTTCAAGAGATTTGAAGGCAACCTTGCTAACAATGGATTTTTATGACGGTTTAATGGATTATAAGCATGTTTACAAACAGGTTTATGCTCTGGTCAAAAAAATTAATGATGAAAATGTTAAAGTCAGTGTTGTGGGAAATCCACTGCTTTCTGGCTGGGTTGATCACTATTTGCCAGAAACGGTTCACCTGGTAATGGTAGCATTACTGATTTTTCTCTTTTTTCTTTTTATTATAAACAGAACCTGGCGCGGGACAATCCTGCCGCTTATTTCCGGGGCTGTCAGTGCAATCTGGGCATTGGGGGTATCAGACTTGCTGGGGATTAACTTTGACCCGTTGGTGGTTGTCGTTGCCATGCTGATTACAGCGCGGGCTGTATCTCATTCTGTTCAGATGATTACAAGATTTCATGAGGAAATAGATAACACTCCTGATGGTGAAACGCCTTGCCCCAGAGAGGCGGCCACAAAATCACTTCAAAATTTATTAAAGCCGGGCCTTTTGGGGATTGCAACAGATGCAGGATGTGTGGCTGTTGTTGCGATCAGTCCAATTCCGCTGCTTCAGAAATTAGTAGTATTGGCAATAATCTGGATATCCACTTTGGCGATCAGTGCAGTGATTTTAACGCCGGTGTTATTATCCTGGGTCAGAAGGCCAAAGGCATATGCTCATGGACTGAATCTGGATTTGCTGTTGATCCGGCCTTTTTTGAGCTTTTGTGTGGGGATTGTTGCCTCAAAATTCAGATATGTATCTATTGGTATCGGATTGGCATTGTTTTTTGTCTGCGGCTATTATTCCTTAAATCTTAAAGTTGGTGATTCTCACCCGGGTTCCCCCATACTTTGGCCTAACGCACAATATAATCTGGATTCTGCGTCAATCAATAAAGATTTCCCCGGCGCTGACCAGATGTTTGTGGTTATCGGGGGGGATCACAGTAACCAGGTAAAAGACATCAAAGTGCTGGATATTATTGCACGGTATCAACGATATATGGAATCCCAGAAAGAAATTGGCGGCAGCCTGTCCATAGCGGATATTTTGCCGGCAGTTAATATGATACTTCACGAAGGTAATTTTCGTTATTCTGAACTCGGGGGAACCAGTCAGATGAACAGCGAATTAATGTTTATGTTTGAAAATGCTTCGGAACCGGGTGATCTGGCCCGTTTTGTTGATGTGCCACGCAGCAATGCGGGCGTCACGCTAAACTTCAGTGATCGTCAGGGGGATACGATCCGGACAGCTATTGCCCGAACCAAGAAATTCATCAGGGATAATCCGGAAGTTGACAAACTAGCTAAAATACATTTGGCTGGCGGGACAATTGGCGTGATAGCCGCCGTAAATGAAGTTATTTTATCCAGCCAGATACAGTCAATTGCCCTGGCTCTGTTTATTCTGGTAATGATGTGTATTGTGGTTTACCAGTCCAGCACTGCGGGTATGTTTTTTCTTGTCCCTGTTGTTCTGTCCAACCTTGTAACTTTTGCTTTCATGTCCTGGCAAAACATAGCGATGAACATTAATACCGTCCCCGTGGCCGCGCTGGGCATTGGGTTGGGGGTGGATTATACATTATATATCTGTGACCGCATCAAAGTTGAATATGAACTGGGTAAAGAGCCACTTGACGCTATATATACCTCTCTTCATTGTGCGGGCCGGGGCGTATTGGTAACCGCTGTTGTTCTCGTTGCCAGTGTTTTGGTATGGCTGTTCTCTTCACTGAGATTTCAGGCTGAAATGGGTATGTTGATTGGCTTATGGCTGATGGTATCTGCCATGAGTGCATTATTCCTGATGCCCTCCATGGTTTATATCTTTAAACCTAAATTTATTTTTAATGATTTAGGCAGCAATCAGGTTATTGAACCCACTCAGGTTGAAATGAATGGGGCATAATATTCCGATAATACAGAGCAGCTATATATAGAATTCCAACCTTTATCTCTCTGGAGCAGGAACCAACATGAGCAAAACCTATACAGATGCGGCGGCGGCCTTTGAGGGTATCCTGTTTGACGGCAT
>Ga0256829_1001028_pt1 | contig 24169 bp, 22 predicted proteins | sample 131447metaG_FD_185979 | JGI IMG/M metagenome (GOLD analysis project Ga0256829, IMG submission 185979) | Hydrothermal vent microbial communities from Lau Basin, Pacific Ocean - 131-447 | ecosystem: Environmental > Aquatic > Marine > Hydrothermal vents | place: Pacific Ocean: Lau Basin | collected...
CGTGATCGCCTTCACCTACCAGCCGCCCAAAACCTTTCTCAAAACCCTGCAAAAAGTCGCCACCTACTGGCAACAGCACCCGCAAAAGATGATCCAATTGGCACAAGCCTTTATCCCTCCGCCTCAACCGCTCATCAATCAGCCACTCACACTAACCACTTCGACCTTCCAGCAAGCGCTATTGAAACAACTGGAACTCGCCAAAGATGATCTCAGTGGCGGCATCGGTAGTAGCAAATTCCCCAATGAACCGCTGCTCACTGTCCTCTTGCAGCAGCCAACACTGCCTGAAGAAGTGGAAGATTGGCTACAACTCACCTTAAAGCAGATGCGAACCCAGCACCTACAAGACCACATCAATGGCGGCTTTTTCCGCTACACCATCGATCCCAACTGGCAAACCCCGCATTTTGAAAAGATGCTCTATAACCAAGCCCAGCTCATCAGCGTCTATCTGCTTAACTACCAACGCCACCATCAGCTAATAGACTTGCAAACGGCGCTTAACACCTACCGCTACACCCTCGAACACCTCTGGAACCCCAAAGCGCAGCTTTTCCAAAGCAGTGAAAGTGCAATTGATCTGCAAGGTAAAGAGGGCGGGCAGTATCTTTTCACAAAAGCTGAACTCAAAAAACGCCTCCCCCCCAAACGCTACGCCAAGGTCATCAAAGCGTGGCACCTCAACCAACCCTCCCCATTTGAAGCAGGCTGGTTGCCTACACCTGAAGGGCTGTCCATTCAAGATTGGCAAGCCATTCAAGCCGCCCTCAAAACGCCTGCAGCTAAAATCCCCCATGACAGCAAAAGTATCCTCGGCTGGAATGCTCTGATGCTTGAAGCCCTCTATTACCTCAATGCCACCTTACAAACCACGCCCAAAATTAACCCTTTGCTCAAAACCCAAGTGGCACAGCAGACGCAAACGCTACAAAACCGACTACTGAAACTGATCCAACAACCCCATCCCCCAAGAGCCATCAGCCAAGATAACCAACCGATGGGAGAAGCCACACTGCAGGACTACGCCATGCTAGCCAAAGCCCTCTATACCCTCCACAACCTGCCCATCCAAATCCCGCTGGCTCCACTTGAAGAGAACCTTGCCCCCACCCCTGAAGAGTGGCTCGGCTTTTTACAAAACCGTGCTGAAAAACAGTTTCTCACGCCCACAGGCTGGCGACTTTCACAAGCCCCGCTATTGCCTGGTCAGCACGGCAAATGGGTGATACCTGATGATGCACTACCCTCTGCCACCACGCCTTTTCAATGTCCCCACCCTGAACAGTTGGCACAGGTTCAAAATGACCTGCTTGACATGCCCATTCAAACTCCTTCCGTTCTCACTGTCCTACACTGCTTAAAACGCTAATGCCTTTTCTCATTATTGCGCTGGGGCTTTTTGCCCTCATCACCCAACTGCCCAACCTCTGGACACGGCACATCCTCAAAAAATACAGCACTCCTGACCCTACCATTCCAGGTGGCGGTGGAGAATTTGCTGCGCATTTGATTAAAAAATATCAGCTCCCCGTCTCGCTGGAAGAGACACAAGCAGGCGATCACTATGACCCAATTCAAAAGGTGGTGAGAATTTCCAGCCAGAACTTTCATACCAATTCCCTCACCGCCATTGCCACCGTTGCCCATGAAATCGGTCACGCCCTGCAAGACCATTCAGGCTATGAACCCTTGATACAACGCACTGAGCTGATTCAACGCAGCCAGTGGCTGCAAAAATTCAGTGCCATGGCGCTGACCGCCACGCCCATTTTAATTCCGCTGATGCACACCCCCATTGTCGGCCTCATCACCTTTGGAGCAGGCTTTATTGCGATGGGCATTCCTGTCATCATTCACCTCTCCACCCTACCCATGGAATTCGATGCCAGCTTTAACCGAGCCTTACCGCTGCTTAAAGAGGGCGAATACCTCAATGATTCACAACTTAAAATCGCCCGCAAAATCCTCCTCGCCTGCGCCTTAAGGAAGTGCTGACTAAATCCCTTGGCTTCTGGGCAAGCCAAATGTTCAGCATCAAGGCATCTTTTCGCAGGCGTAGTCGATACGGCAAGAAAAGATAACGCAGAGGCTGGACATTTGGCTTAGCCCCCTTCGGGCGGGGCTTTAAGGGGGCAGCTTCGTTGTTGGGCTTTTTGACAAGGGCTAGCCATTGCCTGCAAAGCCCGCCTAGAATCTGCCCCCTTAAAGTCCCGCAGAAGCTCAAGAGATTTAGTCAGCACTTCCTTAACCTATGTCGCCGCCAGCCTCGCCAGCCTCTTTAACCTTTGGCGATGGTTTAAAGGGGTTCGGAAATAATTAGGTCTGAGTTACAATGCATGTGAAAAACTCAATTCACCCCATTTTAGAATGGTGTGCGTAAAGTACTTATATAGAGAGAACTTTGCACGAGATGGTTACACGGATAAAAAAGGCTAAAATTCCCCGATGCTTCGTTGAAAAACTTGGCAATAGCTAGCTATTCCCTGCGTTTTCCGCCTAGATTCAAGAAATTTTATCTCTTTTTTCTCTCGCGTCCCACTCATGCAAAGCTCTCAAAGAGGTAAAAGAAATGAAACAGTTAGAAGTAATTTATCATTCTGGTTATGGTCATACAGCCGTACTCGCAGAAGCGGTACACCGTGGTGCATCACAGGTCTCAGGAGTGGAGGTCAATCTCCAATCCATTGAAAAGATTGATTGGGATCGGCTAGATAATGCTGATGCCATTATTTTGGGTTCCCCTACCTACATGGGAAGTGTTTCAGCGCCATTCAAAGCATTTATGGATGAAACCTCATCTCGATGGTATGAACGAGCATGGCGTAATAAGCTAGCGGCTGGGTTTACCAATTCAGCCAGTTGGTCAGGAGATAAGCTCAATACCTTGATTCAGATGAGCATCTTTGCGGCACAGCATGGTATGGTATGGATTGGGCTGGATCAATTACCTGGCTATAACAGTACCCATGGCTCACCTGAGGATCTCAATCGCATCGGGAGCTATCTAGGTGCGATGGCACAGTCAGATGCCGACAGACCCCCTGAAGAAGTTCCCCCCAAAGCGGATCAAGAAACTGCTTCACTACTGGGTAACGAGTCGCCAATGCAGCGCTAGCATGGGCAGGAAATAAGTTTTAATGACTGCTTTACACAGGTCGTCCACAAGAAAAAAAGAGATAAAAGCACTCTTAACCCCAATCCGTAAATAGAAATAGGTTAATTTAGATTTAAAAACAACACTGAATGAATACACAAAGTTTATTATGGCTAGTGGCTCTAGTAACCATGCTGGGACCATTTTCGATTGATACCTACTTGCCTGCTTTTCCAGATATTGAATCCGTCCTCAATGTTGACCGAGAGGCCATAAGCCATACCTTAGGATTATACCTACTCGCTTTTGGATTCGGTGCATTGCTGTGGGGTCCCTTATCAGACCGATGGGGACGCCGCCCCATAATTTTACTTGGATTGAGCATCTATATAATGGCTTCATTACTCGCTGCAAAAGCACAGGATATCCATCTCTTATGGGGGGCAAGATGGTTCCAAGGTTTAGGCGCCAGTGCCTGTTTCGTTGCTGCTAGAGCCATGGTTAGAGATGTGTTACCGCCAGAACAAGCACACCGTTTAATGGCACGCGTCATGCTATTATTCGCCTCTGCACCCGCAATCGCGCCTATCATAGGCGGTTGGCTAGATACTTGGTGGGGTTGGCGAAGTGTATTTTTCTTTCTCGCCTTGTATGGGACATTTGTATGGGTGTTACAGCTCTTTACCTCAGAAACGCTCACGCCCGAGCGTCGTCATGATGCCCCATGGAGAAAAGTCTTCTTCAGTTATGGTCAAGCACTCCGAGTAGGGGCTTTTCTGCAATATGTGCTACTTGCTGCCCTAAGCTTTGAAGGCTTATTTCTCTTTATTGCAGGGGCTCCCAATCTGCTAAGTGATCAACTTCATCTAACACCTACCGAGTATATTTGGCAATTTGGTCCCACCGTTTTAGGTTTAATGGCAGGCGCACAGCTTTCCAGCTATCTGGCAGGTCACCTAACGCGTAGCAGTACGGTTGGCATAGGTCTAATATTGATGACTATCAGTGTACTGCTGGGGGGCTTTCTGTATCAACTCTCTGGTCTAACACTCTGGGTAATAGTGACACCTCTAATCATCTATGCTGCAGGTCTAGCAGTGATGATGCCCGCAGTCAGCATATTGGTATTGGATAGTTTACCGCATCAAAGAGGATTAGCCTCCTCCTTGCAAAGTTTTGTGCAGATGAGCGGTAATGCCATGGTCGCTAGCCTTCTCGTCCCTATGCTCCACGGGCATTCTCTTTCTTCTTATTTGATGTGGCAGGGACTATTCGCTGTGACGGCATTCCTACTTTGGTGGCATTCGCATCATCAATCTTATTGAGCCTATCGCCCACTGTCATTAACCTACCGTCGTGCCACCACCCCACAGGCGACCCATTCCACTTTTGCCTGCTTTTTAAGCATTTTTGCCAGCTGATGCAAAGTGCTGCCTGTGGTCATCACATCATCCACCAGCAATACACGCGTCGTCCCTTGCAATGCCTGAGCGTCCGCCTTAAAAGCGCCTTTTAGATTCTTTGCCCTCGCTTTCGCATCCAGTTGGGCTTGAGGCGGGGTATTTTTCACGCGCTCTACGGCAAAAGGCAATAATGGCTTTTCCATTGCCTTGGCTAAAGCCTTAGCCAATTCTAACGATTGATTAAACCCTCTTTCAGCCAGTCGCTTGGGATGTAAAGGCACAGGCACCACGGCATCTATCTCTAAACCTTCAAGCTCCTCATGTCGCAATGCCCAAAATAGCTCAAACAACAAGCGACTTGCTGCCAAGTGACCGCCAAACTTCAGTTGCAAAATCAACTCCTGCATCACCCCTTCATACGCAAAACCTGCTATAGTCTGGTCAAATGCATATTTGCCCTGCAAACACTGCCCGCATCGCTCCGTACCCGCCGTCGGTAGAGTCACGCCACAGCCAGCACAGACCTGTTTCAACGGTTTTAACTGCAAGAGATGCTCTTCTGCCAAATCAAATTTCAACGCAGGCTGCCCCGTCAATACACAGGTAGGCGGAAAGAGCCATTTTTCGAGTGCTTGCCATGGCATGGTGAGTGACATTAAGAATAGTGCCGCTTATTCGCCGTCACCTTCTGCAGATAACGCCGTGCTTCGGCATAGGCGAGATGACGGGTGAGGTGTTGATAGACTTGGCTCGGGGTCATCCGATTGATGCGAACAATGGCACTGTCTCGTCGTTTATCAAACGCTTTCAAGACATTGCCCGATCCTGTGTTATAGGCGGCAATTACGCAATATTCACGGGACTGGGGATTTTTGATTTTGTTCAGATAGCGATAAAACAGAATGTGTAGATAGGCCGAACCGTATTGAATATTTTGCTTCGGCTGAAAGAGGGTATTTTTGGAAGGGATGCCATCTTTGTTGTAGAGCAGACGGTGTGCATCTCGCCCTGCAGAACGAGGCACCACCTGCATCAAGCCAAAAGCAGGAATCGGGCTCATTGCATAGGGATTAAAACTACTCTCCGTCTCAATAATCGCATATACCAAAGCTGACTCAAGCTTAAATCGTTTCGCATTCAGATGCACACTGTTGGCATAGCGGTGCTGTTGATCCTGTTTATAGTTCTGAGCCAGTTTAAAGGTAACAAAATGCCGCACCTTGCCGTGATAGCTGTCTTGATGCGCCTGTCGTTTTAATAAATAATCCGCATAACGGTTGGCTCGCCACGCATACCGAATCGGCTTTTTATCTTGATCCAGCACCAAACCATACAAAAATGGCTCGCCCTTAGGGTCAATCGGTTTATCCGATAACAGATCCACCTTAGACGGATTTTCAGGAGTTAAGAGCGTCGCCACAATCGCCTGCTTCAGCACCTTTCTTGGCTGCTGTGTCGCCAGTGTCTCCACCCGCACCGTTCCCGCATCGAAATTGATCAGGGCACGGGTATTATAGTTATCATAATACTTCACGAACTCTTTCGGCGACGCAACCTTTTTATCACCCCACTGCCGTGCTAATCGCTTGACCAACTGCTTCAACTGACTGCGAAGCAACCGATCCACCTGAGGAATCCCTGTGTGCGGCACCTGTGCCAACACCGCTGAAGGCACATCGCCTCGATACAACTTTTCTGCCGAACTGAACGATCGGCGCACTTGGGTAAAAGTACAGCCTGACAAACCACTCAAAAAGGGCAGCACAAGGGTCGATAAAAACAATCGTCTTTTCATCGATTACCTCAATAATTCACCCAACTTCTGCAAAATCAACTGCTGGTTTTCAGGACTTTTCAAGACCTCTTCTACCGACACCTGCCACTGTGGTCGTTTTAACGAACCTGCAATGGTAAACGGCACCACCGCTTGCGGCTGTTTGAGCCGTGCCTTCAAGTGGAGATTCAGTGCCTGCGTCACCCAGTTATACTGCCCATAGCCATTGGCTTGTAGAACTGGCGCTTTCAATGACAGGGTTTTCATCTTATACACCCCTTCTCGAATTTTGCCCGCCACTAACAGCTTGTCAAAAGCAGTATGATATTGTGTACCGAGCTTCGGTGGTTTGCCCTGCAATAACGGCGACAAATCCCCACCTGCCATCGACCCTTTTGCAACACTCATCCGCAAGGTACCATTGAGATGTCCTAACCAAGCATCCCAGTTACTGCCTTGAGTGTGGAGATCAAAAAAGCTGCTCGCCTCTCCTCGCAAGGTATCTCGTTTTTCCAGTGCCTGAAACAGTGGCTGCAGTGCCACCTGCTTCATCTTGCCTTTCAGACGATAAGCAGGCGTTTCCCCTGCCACACTTAACTGCATCTTGGATAACCACTGCCCGCCATAAAGCTGAAAATCAAAAGGCGCAAAATCCAATACCCCTTGTCGAGCCGTCACCTGCGTATTCAACTGTTGAAAATGTACACCATTTAACAACAAATCCCCCACCTGCAACTGCCCATCCGCCTGTAACGCTCGCAAGGTTGAAACAGGGATGGCAAAGGGTAAATAGACCGTTTCAGGCACATTTTGACCAGCAGGACTGGGAATTTTGGCATTTTTTTCAGATTTTGCCGATGCTTTCGATTTTTTCGGTTCTATTTGTGGCAAAGAATTCACCTTGGCTTGATAGCGATCTAAATTCAATGTTTTCGCTTTTAAATCAAAATTCAATGTCACCTGATTGCCCAAGGAGCGTTTTGACACTTCGCCTTCAATCGGATCCCCATCCCACTGCATGTCCAATTTCGACAACTGCCAAGCCTGCGGCGACCACTGCCAATCAAAATGCCCTGTCAGGGCGGTCAACGCCTTGGGATCCGTAAATTCAGGCATCTTCAGATGAATATGTCTTGCCCACGCCTGCAGATCCACCGCCTCCATTGCCAAGTGACCTTTCCAAGCGGTCTGTTCCAAATCGCTATCTGCATCCAGCTGCACAGACGACCCCAACCCTTTCAACTGCAACCCTTTCAAAACCAGATGGTTGGCGGCATAGCCCACTTCTGCCCCTGCCAACTGCATCTGCAAAGGCGGTACCTTCAACACTTTTGGCAACGCCACAGTAGCCGTTCCCATTAACTGCGTCAAGGCGCCCGTCAAGTCACCCGCTTGCCAAGCAAACTGTCCCATGCCATTGAGTGCTAACTGCCCTTGCAAATAATCCTGTTCATCAGGCAAGTAACGACGGAAACCGCCTTGTAAATTGAGCGGGAACGCTCGGTTGGGGTGCATATCAAATGCCATCAACTGCAGATCATGCCCCTGCCACCATACCTGCCGATGGGTATCTCGAATCGTCAATAACCCCTTATCAACAAACACACTCTTTAATGCCCACTGTACAAGGCTGGATGCGGGCTTAGATTGTTCTAATGCCACTTTCGCCAAATGCCACTGCGGTGCCATACCTTGGGGCTGTACAATCTCTCCCAAAGCAGAAAATTTGGGTGTCGCTGCTGCCCATTGCTGAGTAGCGGAGACCGTGATATCTCCTTCGGGCTGAATCCACTGCAAGGCGGTGATTTTTAATTTGCGTTCCACAAACAATGACCACAGCGAGAGCTGCACCGCCAGTTTTTTAATTGAAAATGCCGCCTTAGTCACCTCGGATGGCAAGCGATCTGTTTGAACCCGCCCTTCAAGTTGATTGATTTCTAGGGTAAACGGAAAAGGCTTGACACTTAAATGCAAAGGGGACACTTTTATAGCGACCCCTTTATTTGCCATCACTTGCACCAATTGCGGCTTAAAACGGTCAAAATCCATCCATTTCATCGCTGCCCAATAGCCAATCATGACAAAAACGAAGAAGAGGCTCACCCCCACTAAGAACCGTTTTAACCATTTAAAAATCTTCATCCCGCCCCTCCTCATCATCGTTCATCAAAGGGGTCATTAACCGTGCTTCCATCTCTTCGGGACTCAATGCCTGACCAAAATAGGCTCCTTGCTGAATTCGACACTGCAAATCATACAATACAGAACTAATAGCCTGTGTCTCCACGCCATCCGCAACGACTGCTTTTTTCAGCGCTATTCCTAACTTAATCACCCCTTGAACCAGCTGAAAATCTCGTTCCTCTTGCAACATATTCGATACCAGTGAAGCACTGAGTTTTACATTATCAATTTCAGGCATTCGTAACAGAGACAAGGGAAAAGCCCCCGCCCCCACATTATCCAGCGTCAGCCCCACCCCCAAGTTCGATAAGGTTTGAATCTGTGCCAAATGATTCACCCTGTCTTGGGTAAAATTAGCCTCATCCAACTCTAAAATGAGCCAATCTGCACACAAATCTCGCTGGGCTAATTCTTGATCCAACCATTGAGGAAAGTCCGTCTGCTGTAATAGCTCCACCCCCACATTCACTGCCAGCTTCCGTCCCACGCCCAGCTCCACTAGATGCTGCAGAAAATCCAATCCATTCTGTAATAACCGTTCACCCAAAGCTTGATTTAAATGACGATTATCCACAAACCTTAACGCATCACACAAAGGTTGCGCCTGATAACCAAATAGCGGTGACAGCTGCCATTTCACCTCAATACCATCCATCTCCTGCTGGTCAGTTGATACCTCTGCAGCATGTCGTAAATAATAGACAGGGTCGCACACCATTTGAAACAGCCCCTCCTCCAAAGCGTGCCACAACTGCTTCTCCAACGCCAGTCGTTGATGAGCCTCTGCTTCTAATTCTGCATTATAGAACCGCACCACGCCTCGACCTGCCTGCTTAGCCTGATACATTGCTTGGTCAGCCTGATCCAACAACTGATCTACACTGAATCGATCTTTAGGTGAATAAACCGCCACACCAATGGAAGCCCCTATCTCTGCCACCCCTTCCTCAAGACAAAAAGGTTCCTGTAACCGCTCAATTATCCCCTTCGCCAAGCGTCCCAAATGACTCAACTTAGACTGATTAGGCAAAACGATCACAAATTCATCCCCGCCCACCCGCATCACCAAATCATTCGCTCGCACCTGCTGTTGCATCCGCTCTGCCACCTTGCGCAACAAAGCATCGCCCGCCTGATGCCCTAAGGTATCATTCACATATTTAAAACGATCTAGATCAATAAACATCACCGCCAGCGGCTTACCAGACCGTTGACCTTCCGTCATCAACTTCTGCAAGCTTTCCATCAACTGCGCACGATTCGGTAGTCCCGTCACAGGATCATAAAATGCCATAGAAACCAATGTATCTAACTTCTGCTCAAGCTGCTTGGCCAAAGGTGAATCCTGCTCACACTGAACCAAGTCTTGCCGAATCTCCAGCAACAATTCCATTGTCTTCTGCATCATAAGAAAACCGCCACGACATCATTTAAAAAGTTTCGCCCTTGGGGGGTCAAGCCAAACTGAGTATCTGTTTCCACCATCAGACCTTGTGCCACCAAGCCTTGCACCTGCTCAGCCACCGCAGACCAAGACAACCCAGTTCTCTGTTCAAATAACACCTTATCAACCGAACAGTGTAAACGCAAGGCATTGAGCATAAATTCAAATACCAAATCCTCGGCACAGACCTCCATCACTCGCCCTGCTGATTTCTGTTCAGCAGGACTCGTCTGTGCCAAAGCGTGCATCATCTGCACAAATCCCCCAGGAGAGGCGGGCATCTGCGTACGCACGACCCGCTCTTCCCCTGGCAAAGTCAATTTACCATGCGCGCCCGCCCCCAAGCCAATATAGTCCCCAAACTGCCAATAGTTCAGATTATGCTGACACTCATGCCCCGCTTTTGCATAGGCGGAGACTTCATACTGCTGATAACCCGCTTGAGCTAATTTCTCCTGACACGCCGCCTGCATTGCCCAAGCCTCCTCCATCTCAGGTAGGGGCGGTGGTTGGCGGTAAAAGGGGGTATTGGGTTCCAGAGTGAGTTGATAGTGGGAAAGGTGCGGTGGTGCCAGCTCAATCGCCTGCTCAATATCCGCCACCGCCTGTGCCAACGATTGATTGGGCAGGGCAAACATCAAATCCAAATTAAAGTTGTCAAATCCTGCCGCCTTGGCTGCGGCGACTGCCTGCTTAGCTTCCGCTGCTGAATGAATCCGCCCTAACGCCTGCAACTTCTCATCTTTAAAACTCTGAATCCCCATCGACAGCCGATTCACCCCCGCCTGCCGAAAGCCTGCAAATTTCTCAAAATCCACCGTCCCAGGGTTAGCCTCAAGCGTGATTTCAATCTCTAAACTAAAGCCTAGTAGCATCTGGACTTGGGTTAAAAAGCGTTGCAGCCCCGCCTCACTGATTAAACTTGGCGTACCGCCCCCAAAAAAGATTGCTTGAATCGGCCGTCCCCAAACCAGTGGCAAGGTGCGTTCTAACTGAATCAGCAACGCATCAATATAAGCGGTTTCGTCCACTTCCGTTTTCAGCGTATGGGAATTAAAGTCACAATAGGGACATTTTTGAATACACCAAGGATAGTGTACATAGAGGGTTAAAGGCAGCGGTGCGGTAAACGGCACAACCGTCCCCTTAACAGGAATCAGAAAGTTGCTGAAGTTGTGCCACCAGCTGTTTGACCGCCCGACCACGATGGCTCAACTGCTGTTTTTTCTCAGGTGATAGCTGGGCGGTCGTCAGCCCCAAAGAGGGAAGTTCAAATACAGGATCATAACCAAAGCCGCCTTCTCCTCGAATCTCTGTGGCAATCCGACCTGACCAACGACCCAAGCCAATCACAGGTGTGGGGTCATCAGTAAACCGTACAAACACCATTGCACAATAAAAATTGGCTTGGCGTTCATCTTCTGGCACGCCTTCCAAAGCTCGCAATAACTTCTGCACATTCGCTTCATCAGTGGCGTTTTCACCCGCATAACGAGAAGAGTAGATCCCTGGCGCACCTCGTAAAGCCGCCACTTCCAAACCAGAGTCATCCGCAATGGCTGGCAAGCCTGTTTTTTCACTGGCAAAACGGGCTTTGAGAATGGCATTTTCAATAAAGGTTAAGCCCGTCTCATCCGCTTCATCACTGAAAAAATCCGTCTGCGGCCGCACCTGCCAACCCAAAGGCTGAAGCAAAGGCACCAACTCCTTCACCTTTCCCGCATTGCCTGTCGCTAAAACCAGAGATTGCATCATTACAGCCCTTCCAGCTCTCGCCAAACTTCCAAAGCTCGCTGCTGAGCTTGCACCAGCTCACCTATTCCCTTCTCGCCTAAAGCCAACATCGCCTCCATCTCCTCACGAGAAAAGGGAGCAGCTTCCGCCGTGCCTTGCACTTCAATAAAGCGATTGTCAGCGGTCATCACCAAGTTCATATCGGTTTCGGCATTGGAGTCTTCGGCATAATCCAAATCCAACACAGGCATGCCTTCAAACACCCCAACCGACACCGAACCGACAGGATAAAGAATCGGATTTTCTGCCAACTCACCCGCCACCAGCAATCGCTCAATTGCCATCGCCATCGCCACAAAACCGCCTGTAATCGACGCTGTGCGGGTGCCGCCATCGGCTTGAATCACATCACAATCCACAACAATCGTTTTTTCAGGCAACTTAGTTAAGTCCACCGATGCCCGCAAGGAACGACCAATCAAGCGTTGAATCTCCATGGTTCGTCCACCCTGCTTGCCCGCACTCGCCTCACGACGCATCCGCGAACCCGTTGAGCGGGGCAACATGCCATATTCAGCCGTCACCCATCCCTGTTCCTGTCCTCTTAAAAAACCAGGCACCTTATTTTCCACCGTCGCATTACAGATCACCTTGGTCTCGCCAAAAGCGACCAATACGGAGCCTTCCGCATGTTTGGTAAAGTTCGGCACAAAGCTCACTGCCCGCATCTCATCTGCGGCTCTTCCACTCGGTCTCATCATCTCTCTCACTATCACTATCACTATTCACTTGATACGGTAACTGCTCAGCTCACTTTATAAAATCCATCTGTTGTACTTCTTTCATCGCTTGCAATAATGATTTAGACACATCTTCTGGTTGAATCTTAGGCGGCAGTTGCTGGGGAACAACATCTTTTTCCAAGGATAAAACTAATCCCAACACTTGCCCAAGAATGCCTTCTCGATACAGCAATGCTGACTTCACCTCTTGACTCAAGTTCATTTTTTCCAGTAGCTGCTCCATTGGAAAATCCATCATAGCATCCAGTGCAGAAAATAACCCAACGGTATAAAAAATTTCTTTAGCAGGCTGCCCCAGCTTTGATCCTAAAATTTCACAAAACTTTGCTCTAATCAACGCCGTCTTAAATAGCTCTGGGGGTTTATCTTCTAGGGCAGTCAGTGCCAACATACTGCCCCAACTCTGTAGTCGCGCTAAACCAAAACGCATCACCGCATCATAAACAGATCCCACCTCGACCCCTTGAGGCATCAAGGGAGAGATAAATTTCATCAATTTTTCACTCAATGCCACATCCTTTGCGATAATTTGACTCAATTCAATCAAGCTCGCATTAGGATCATAAAGTTTATTTAACAACTCCAGCACACTCAAACGAGATGGTGGCAAGGCTCGACCTTCCACAATCTTAGGCTTAGCAAAAAAGTAGCCTTGAAAAAGGTCATACCCTAGTTTCTTGCAAAACAGGTATTGCTGTTCCGTTTCAACCTTCTCTGCTAACAGTTTTATGCCTCTGTCTTTTAGACGCTGCGTATGCTCCAGCATTTTTTGCGGACCTGCATCCATAATGTCCACTTTAATGATATCCGCCACCTCTTCTAAAGGCTGGGTAGCAGGATCAAAGATATAATCATCTAATGCAATCGTAAAACCATTGGCGCGTAACTCTTTTAAGTGACGCACCAAAGCAGGCGTCACCTTCACATCCTCCAACACCTCTACCACAATGCGTCTTTTAGGCAGAATCGGACGAACCTGACGATTTAAAAGCCCCTCGGTAAAGTTAATAAAGGCTTTCGCCTCGCCCACCAAATTATCTAAACCAAACTCACCAATGGAGTTTAGAATCACCTGAACACTCGCCGCATCTCCATCCATCACATTTGCCAGATTCTGACCAGAACCATTACGAAATAGCAATTCATATGCGTAAACCCGCATTTCCCGATTAAAAATCGGTTGACGAGCAATAAAAATATCCTGACTGGCCATCACACCTTCCTATTATTCAGGGGCATTAAACTCTTTAGGCATCTCAACCTCTTCCCCACCAAACAGAAACTTCTGCATCTCTTCTTTTAAGAAAGCTTGCGCCTTGGGGTCTAGGCTGGATAGACGATATTCATTGATTAAAATCGTCTGCTGATTCAACCACTGCTTCCACGCCTCTTTTGAGACATTTTCAAAAATTTTCTGTCCTAAAGACCCTGGAAAAGGGGGGAAATCTAACCCTTCTAACTCTTCGCCCATTTTGACGCACTGTACTTTTCTACTCATCTTGTAAACTCTCCACAATTTGCTTAATCGGTGCAGGTAAGCCTAATGCCAATGCCTGCTCCAAACTCACCCAGCACCCTTTGTCTGACCCCATCGTCTGCTGATCCACTTGCCATTTTATCGGCTGCAACCAGAGGTGATAATGAGTAAAGGTATGACGAAAAGCGGGCAATCGCTGCCCTTTTTCAACCGACAGACACGCTTTATTCATCTTTAGCAATTCTAACAAACTTTGCACACCCTCATCACCCAATTTCCCCTGTTTAAAAAACGGTTTACCCGTTTGCAATGCCGATTGAGGCAAAGACCACATCCCGCCCCAAATCCCTGTTTGCGGCCGTTGCTGCAAAAAAATCTCACCCCGTTCATTTTCCAACACCGCAAACACCGACCAGCGTTCTGGCTGAACCTTTTTCGGCTTGGACTTCGGATAGTCTGACACTGCCTTCTGCTGATAGGCGACACAGTGACTTTGCCAAGGACACTGCTCACAATTTGGGCGGCTCCGTCGACACACCGTCGCCCCCAAATCCATAATCGCCTGCGTATAATCATCAAACCGCTTGTCAGGCGTGAGTGCCTCCGCCCACTGCCAAAGTGTCTCTTCTGTCCGTTTTTCGCCCGTCCAAGTCGGCACCGCCTCCAGCCGAGCCAACACCCGCTTCACATTACCATCCAAAATAGGAAATCGCTGTTTTAACGCAATACTTAAAATCGCTCCAGCCGTTGAGCGACCAATGCCAGGCAAGGCGACAATGTCATCAAAAGTGGTCGGAAACTCCCCACCATGCTCTGTCATGATGATCTGTGCTGCCTGATGCAAATTCCGCCCTCTCGCATAATACCCCAGTCCCGCCCAATGGCTTAACACCGCCTCTTGAGAAGCTTCCGCCAAAGCGGCCACCATCGGAAATCGTTGCATAAACCGCTCAAAATAGGGAATCACTGTCTGCACCTGCGTCTGCTGCAACATAATCTCCGACACCCACACCCGATAAGGCGTTTTCTCCTGCTGCCAAGGCAGGTCATGTCGCCCGTATTGATCAAACCAGTCCAATAATGTTTGTGCCAGCTCTGCTGTATGTGCCGCATTGTTAAATTGCATTCTCAGCCTATTCCTTGAATCGGGTATAATGAAAGGCTACTATTCTAATCTAACTGGTCTAAAAAGAGCTTCTGATGATTACCGTTACCGTAAATGGTCAACCCCACACACTTGAAGAACCCGCCACCGCCGCCACCCTAATTGAGCAAATGGAACTCACAGGCAAACGCTTGGCGATGGAACTCAACGAAGAGATCATTCCTCGCAGTGAATACGCCACCACCGAACTCAAAGACGGCGATCAAATCGAGATTATTCATGCTGTCGGCGGCGGCTAGCCCCCCTCTTTAACGCTACCCAAATTTCAATAAACAACTTTCTAGGAAATAAAAAATGAAATCAAACCAAGACGCTTTTACCATTGCAGGCAAAACTTACCAATCTCGCCTACTTGTCGGCACGGGTAAATACAAAGATATGACCGAAACCCAACAAGCGATTGAAGCCAGTGGTGCCGAAATTGTCACCGTCGCCATTCGTCGTACCAATATTGGTCAAAACCCAGATGAACCTAATCTACTGGATGTCGTGCCACCCGAGAAATACACCATTCTCCCCAATACAGCGGGCTGCTATGACGCTAAAAGTGCCGTTCGTACCTGCAAACTCGCCCGAGAGCTATTAGATGGTCATAAACTGGTCAAACTCGAAGTGCTGGGTGACCAAAAAACGCTTTTTCCCAATGTAGTGGAAACCCTTAAAGCGGCTGAAGAGCTGGTCAAAGATGGCTTTGATGTCATGGTCTACACCTCGGACGACCCTCTGATTGCCAAAGAACTTGAGCAGATTGGCTGCTGTGCCGTTATGCCGCTCGCCGCTCCGATTGGTTCAGGACTGGGCATTCGCAACCCCTACAATATTCGCATGATTATCGAAAACGCCGAAGTGCCGATTCTGGTCGATGCAGGAGTGGGCACCGCCTCCGATGCCGCAGTCGCAATGGAACTCGGCGTGGATGGCATCTTAATGAACACCGCCATTGCCGCAGCCCAAAATCCAGTGCTGATGGCCTCAGCGATGAAAAAAGCGGTCGAAGCAGGTCGTGAAGCCTATCTGGCTGGAAGAATGCCCCGCAAGCTTTATGCTTCAGCCTCCTCACCCATTGATGGAACTTTTTTCTAATCATGACAGAACAGCAAAACCCGCTCTCACAACCTGTCACCGCCGAAGGTGAACAACGCCGCATTAAAAGCTTTGTGCTGCGCCAAGGTCGCCTCACCAAGGGACAACAGCAGGCCATTGAAACCCAGTGGCCAAAATATGGCGTACCTTTTCAACCCGAGCCGCTCAACTTCACCGAGCTATTCGGTCGCCAAGCCCCCACCTTTTTAGAGATCGGCTTTGGCATGGGCAAAAGCCTCGCACAGATGGCGCAAGATCACCCCGAAAATAACTACCTTGGTATTGAAGTCCACCGCCCAGGTGTAGGGGCTTTGCTTAAAGAGGTCGCCGAAAGGGGCTTGACCAATATTCGTGTCATGAACCATGATGCGATTGAAGTTTTGGATAAAATGATTCCCGATGCCAGCTTGGCGGGGGTTTACCTCTTCTTCCCCGACCCTTGGCACAAAAAACGCCACCACAAACGGCGTATTGTACAGCCTGAATTTGCCCAAAAAATCGCCCAAAAACTACAGCCCAACGGCATTTTCCATATGGCCACCGACTGGGAAGACTACGCCCACCACATGATGGAAGTGATGACCCAAGCCCCCCACTTCCAAAACACCCAACCCGAAGGACACTTCACCCCCAGACCCAACTACCGCCCCCTCACCAAATTCGAAGCCAGAGGACAAAAACTTGGTCACGGTGTGTGGGATTTGATTTTTACAAAAGTATCATGAGTCTTGATACAGACTAGACAGGGCTTGTACTGTTTGTTTAAATTTCTCTCTTAAAGCTGGCGGAGCCACCACCTCCACCCCCGCACCAAATCCCAATAGCCACCACCGGAGCTGTTGGGTATTATTCACCCTTGCCTCCAACTTAAACCGCCCATCTTCTAACGGTGTCATCACTTGATCCTCCGAAAGTTTACTTTCAGCAAGATGCTGTGCAATCCCTCGATTAACAATGATAACTAAATCAATCTTGTGTTCATCAACAAGATATTCAAACTCGCCCTTTTTCACATAGGACTGAAGATCAAAATCCACAGGAAGATGACTGTGAGCATCCAACATCTCAGCAGCCACCATCCGATGTAGAGCCAACTGTTTCACCTCCTTATACTCCCAAAGTGTACACACTAAATACAACACTTGATCGATAGCCACCAGCCCTAAAGGGTTGACCACATAATCCCGAGGCTCTTTATACCGAGGGTGATAATGCACTTTAATCTGCCGCTCTGACAATAGTGCAGAATAGACATCGTTTAAAATCGTTGAATCAATCGAAGGGGCTAGCAAAGGTTGGTTCCTTGAAATCAATGCCACTTTATCAGACCAACTCGCAAGCTGGTTATTGGGCAGTGCTGCTAACACTTTTTCAGCAGAATCAAAATAGCTTGAAAGGTCATTTAAGGTACAAGGCGGTAAAAAATGCGCTAAAAATAGCTTCATCATCTTGAAACTTAAGGCGACCGAAGGTGCCATCTCAGGTAGTTCTAACCTTTCTGCCTCCCTCTTCCAATACCATCCTGGAATATCCTTATTGCCATCTGATTCAATTTCAAACAGCATGGACAACTCTTTTACATCCCGCTGAAGTGAGCGTTTTGTAATATTAAACCCTTGTGCTTTCAGCTTCTCATGCAGTGTTGATAACCCCACTCGAGCAGGATATCGAGGGATTAGCCTAAGTATTTGGATTTTTCGATACCATGCAGATAAATCTTTCATACTCTCTCCAGTGCGACACATTATGTCGCAACCCATACTTGTGAACGACTTATATTGACGAATCTAATGATACACTAATACCCAAAAGGTTGAACTAAAACTTTCCCCCTCACTTTTCAAGGAGACAACATGAACACCATAGACTACCTATCTCCAGAGATCCTGAACTCTCCCCAAAATGAAAGTCTGCTTGCACTATGGGCGGCGAAAACAATCTGCTACCCAGATATTAAAAACGATATTATGTCAGACCGATGTTCATATAGTATGGTCGATGCACTCATGGCTTTAACGGGGATCGAAATAGAAGAAGAGATAGGAAGAAAAGACACAATGCAACATAAGGAAAAAGCACCGCCCGCCTTGGATAAGGCCGCTGAACTCGTAAATCAATTGACAAAAGCTTCCCCCAAACTAAATGGTCACTTATCCAAAAACTTAGCCCTCCTTCAATCCCAACTGAGATTATCAAATAGTGAAAAAGACATTCTGAGTTTGTGTATTCTCATCCGTACCAACAAAAACCTTACTAATATGATCGGTAATATCGAATTCGAGACTAAAGAAAAAATCATAGATTATTTTTCCTATATTCTTGATTTACCAAAGAATGCCATCAGGAGTGCTTTATCCAAACAAGGCATACTCGAAAAATCTGGACTCCTTACACTTCGTTTACGTGAATTCCAACTCCGCTTTAAGCACTCACTTATTTTGATTGATGGATTAGAGGACGCTATGATCTCCAAAGTTTCTGATCCATTAGAGCTGATGGCTCAATACTTTTTTAAAAGCCAAAACCCAACCTTATCTTTCCAAGATTTCCCTCATCTCACAAAAGAGATTCTCTTGACTGAAAATTATTTAAAAAGTGTTAACAGTCAAAAACACCTCAAAAAAGGGGCGAACATTCTTATCTATGGAGAACCTGGTACAGGAAAGACAGAACTCACAAGAATGCTAGCAAAATCTTTATCGGTAGATTTATATGAAATTGCCTCATCTGATGATGATGGAGAAGCGCTTGATCCCCAAAAACGAATTAACCAGTATAAGCTAGCACAATTCGCCTTAAGCCAAACGAATAGCTTTATATTATTTGATGAGGTGGAAGGTGTCTTTCCTGACAGCGGGTTCTTATCCCTATTTAATAACGGACGACATAGTTCCAATAAAGCTTGGATCAATAAATTATTAGAAGAAAACCTGATTCCTGCTTTTTGGATAACGAATAACATCTCTGAAATCGACCCTGCCTATATCAGACGATTTGATCTTGTGATTGAAGTCCATACACCTCCAAAATCGGTGCGTGCTAAAATTATAGATGAAGCACTTCACACATTACCCGTATCGACAGCGTTTAAAGAACACCTATCTCATCAAAGACACCTTGTCCCCGCTGTGGTTAAACGCGCAGCAAAAGTTGTGGAGATCAGCTACCAAACAACGGACTTACCACTTTCAAAGGCGATTGAAACAGACCTGATGTACCTCATCAATGCCACACTTGAAGCTCAAGGGAAAGAGCAGATTCAATTCACTCCAAAAAATAAATTAAACTACTCTCTGGATTTTATTCATACAGATATAGATCTGTTCAATCTTGTAGAAGGCATCAAAAAACGCAAACAAGGAAGGCTCTGTCTATATGGCTTGCCTGGGACTGGAAAAACAGCATTCGGACACCATTTGGCCAATGCATTAGACCAACCCTTAATTTTAAAGAAAGCCTCAGACCTATTGTCGCCGTATGTTGGGATGGCTGAAAAAAATATCGCCCAAGCGTTTAAAGAAGCCAAACGAGAAGGCGCTATTTTACAAATTGATGAGGCCGATACCTTTTTACAATCACGAGAAAATGCCGTCCGAAGTTGGGAAGTTTCACAAGTCAACGAACTGCTCACACAGATGGAGAGCTTTGAAGGCATCTTTATCGCCTCCACTAACCTCATGGATCATATTGATACTGCTGCCATGAGACGGTTTGACCTCAAGCTCGAATTCAAACCTATGACACCTGCTCAATCCTTTAAAATGCTAACACAATTACTGCAAGCACAAGGGATCTCACAAATATACGAACCCAAGATCTTAAAAAACCTTGAACAACTCAACCACCTCACCCCAGGAGACTTTGCAGCAGTCATAAGAAAATTTGAAATTAGCGACCAAAAACTGACACCCGACACCCTCATTCAAGCACTTGAAGAGGAATGCCAACACAAGCCCAACTATCACACATCACAAGGCATCGGATTTTTGAGTGCACTATAAGTGCTCTACAACCATTCAACCGACAAAAAGGAGAAGATTATGTCACCACGCAACCAACCCCCTCGTCCCTTTTATCTCACGCCCAGCAATACAATAAAAGGAAAGAAGATAAGTATATTTTTACATACCATAATACTTATCTCAATATTTGCCATTATCTATGGATGGATAAGCCACCAGCAGCACTGGCTAGTAAATGGCATTATAGGGATGATGATAAGTGGAGGCGCATCGTGGCTAACCCATCGCTATATCAAAGCACAAAATAGACTGATTCGTAATGAAAATCAACTATTTAAAGAACATATTAAAAAAGTCGTGACAAAAACCATAAAAGGATAAAATTGGAGTGGCTACACTATTTCGTACCTAGATGATTGATATAATTTCATCCTCTAAGGAGAAAGTGATGGCGCAACGAAAATACGACGACAAACTCAAACAAAACGTGATCAACGCAGTACTGATTGGAGACCGTTCAGCGGCACAAGTGGCTAGAGATTATCGAACTGCCAACCAGTGCCATGTATGCTTGTTATACAAAAAGGACATCCACTTTTACCCCTAACAACATGCACTCGGACAGCAAAAAGCGCCGCTCGTTCCTTGCTTTGCTTTTTGCTGACGGTGATGTGAAGCGTTATATGCAAAAGGAAAATTAACCCATGTTATATAAATTAGGCTCATCAAGTGGCAAATTTGACAGAATAGAGCCAGTCGCATTCAAAGATTTCTCAAGTTTTGGAAATCTTGAGAAAGACTTAGAAGAACTTATTGCAAAAAGCATTCTCGATGTTCTTTTTGAAGACTCGAGCTTGATGCCCATATTTCAAGAAAGGCAATACCAAGCAGAGGCAGATATTTATGCCCTAAATGAAAAAGGTGAATTGATAATATTTGAGCTGAAGAGAGGGACTGCTGGAGAAGGAGCTGTTCATCAAGCCTTGCGTTATGCGCAAGATGCTGGGCAATGGAGTTATACAAAATTACAAGAGAAATATAAAAAATACGCAAATACCGAAGTAGAATTAACACAGGCACACCAAGAAGCATTTAACCTTGAACATGCTTTAGACGCAAAAGAAATAAATAACAAACAGCATCTGCTTGTTATAGGTAGCGCAGCAGATGATAGTCTCATAAATGCGATTGATTACTGGAAGAAACAAGGAATATCGATTGAATTCTTGCCCTATAGAATTTACGAATTGGGCGAAGAAAAATATTTTGAATTTTTTGCTCCTCCATATGATAAACACAAAAATCCGAGCGATATAAAAGGAGTGCTTTTCGATACAAACAGAAGCTGGGATGAAGAATCTATATGGTACATGATGGAAAACAATTGTGTAGCTGCGTTCGGTGATGCCAAACGATTTATAGAATATGTTTATCCTGGTGATATCGTGTTCTTTTCTCATAAATGGGTTGGCCTTGTTGCAGCCGCAAGGGTTAATAAAGGTGACATCAAAGCTCCAGACGATGACACTTTATACAGAGATGTTAAGTTCATTACCCCAATCCCAAAGAAAGGGGAAGCAATTAAGGCAATGCCATTTAAAAAGGTATCAGAAATCACTGGAAAAAGTTTCTTTTGGGCAAGAACTATTAAAGTGCCGTACCTTTCAAGAAATGAAGCGGAAAATCTAGCTAAAGAATTGAAGTCTTACCTTGAAAAAAGCACATAACAATGGAGTGGCTACACTAAAAACCGAAAAGATTTACCAACTGCCTAAGTTGCTCACGCACCAAGAAACGCTTTGGCAAATTCAGGAACTTATTGGGCATTACAATCATAAACGCCCGCACAGCAAAAATGATTACATCGCTCCAGCCAAGTTCGAGAAATTGCACCGAGAGCAGGCTGAGGCAAAAGCAAAGAATCTAGGTACGAAAAAGTGTTGACACTCCATTTCGTTTTAAGGTTACAGGGAGATGTAAAAGTGAGTAAAAAATAAGGGGTGCAGAGTACCCTCAGACTAGACAGCATTTTAGATATTTAGTAACCTAGGCTGACACAGAATTATGAACACCCTCTCGAGTTTGCCATAAAACTAAATCGACCATCTTTATTTCTGTAACATTTGCCGACGGGTACTTTATTTTAAATTGCTTTACAAGGTATTCACCACTTTCTGTTTCTAAAAAATCCTTAAGTTTTGATAACAATACTATATGAACTTCAACTATCTTAGACGCTCTGTTCTTCGCTTTTGAATATGGAAGCCTTAGACCAACATTCATCAGCACAAATTTATCAATTATAGGCTGCTCTGCATCAATTGACGCGACGAGTTTACTGGCAAAAGAGGCTTCATACCTTCCTGTATTTTCATGGATTTTACAAAGTATTTCGGAAAATGTGGCATGACTATTTTTATATTCCTCCAACAATTTGTAATATTGAGTTTGCCAGTCAGCATTACGGCGCACTTTGTAAAAATGATTAAATCGCCTTTGAAAGTCTCTATTCCTTGAAACATCTACATTTTTCAATTCCTTCTGCAAGTCAAGGTATTTGAGCAACCCGTCTTCTATACGAGGTAATGCGTTGTCAATTTGTTCATTTGTCAATTCAATCATACTTCCCTCTCATAAAATTTAAGTTAACTGGTCGTAAGCTGAGCGATTATTTTGGATAATACCTACACACTATAACTTATAGATAGGGATTTTAGCATCATTCATATGATTTAAATAGCAAAGCAAATAATTGTAGCCTTTTGTTGTAAACCCCCTCACGAAAACTCACCCATACCCTAGTTCAAAAATGTATAAAATACTGAACAACGCATTCACCACTCTCACCAGCTAAGGTCGCCTTCATGAGCCATCATTTTTATGTTTTCTCTAGTAACCGAACAGAAGTCCTTTTTCAACAACTCGCTACACTGATTGAGAGCGATAATGCGCCTTTCCAGCGCTTCACTTTTTTGGTGCAAGGCCGAGGGATGGAGCGGTGGTTGCAACAACGGCTCAGTGAAAAATTTGGCGTCTGGATGGGCAGTGAGTTTCCTTTTCCGCAGGCTTTTTTTGATCAAATCGCCGCACTCGTCGATACCCGCTTAACCAGTGAATATCTCCAACGGGATCGAATTCGTTGGCAAATCGAATCCCTGCTTCGCACCCCTGATTTTGCAGAAGAACCGCTGCTTAAACCGATGCTGTCTGGTGATGGGGCAGATAAACGGCGCTTTCAACTGGCAGAACAGCTTGCCAACCTATTTGACCAATACCAAATTTTCCGTCCCGACTGGTTGGATGCTTGGTCACAAGGACAAAACCCTATTGACCACCCTCATGCCGAATGGCAGATGCAGCTTTGGCAAACGCTTGACCTCCCTTCCCACCGAGGTCAACTGTGGCAAAAACTAATCGATGCTTTAAACAAAGCAGAACCCAATTCTCTTTCAGGGCTCCCCTCTCAAGTCTTCGCCTTTGGTGTCAGCTTTATGCCGCCTTTAATGCTCGCCACTCTTCAAGCACTGAGTCGCCACCTCCCAGTCCACCTTTTCACCCTCTCTCCAACAGAAGATTTCTGGGCAGACCTCCCTTCTAAAAAGATGCAGAAATCCATACTGGAACAAGAAGGAGCCCTCTCTGAACTGGAAATGACCTATCATCCCCTTCTACTCGCCATGGGACGGCAAGGCGCACACTTCCAACATCTGCTATTAGAAACAGAAATCACCCAATCTTATGAACACTACACCCACTCAAACACTCAAACGCTTTTGACACAACTTCAGCAAGATATTGCTAAAAATACCAGTCTCGGCACCCTAGACACGCCTTTACAAAACCATATCCTCTTCCACCGCTGTCACACCCCACAACGGGAAGTGGAGGTGCTACGAGACCGTATTATCGCCCTGCTCGCCGAAGATGACACCTTAGCACCCAATGATATTGTGGTGATGGCAGCTGACCTCAATAGCTATCGCCCCTTCATCGAAACCCTCTTTGCCGAGATTCCGCACACCATTGCCGACCGTAGCGTCGTG
>Ga0256829_1001029_pt1 | contig 24165 bp, 28 predicted proteins | sample 131447metaG_FD_185979 | JGI IMG/M metagenome (GOLD analysis project Ga0256829, IMG submission 185979) | Hydrothermal vent microbial communities from Lau Basin, Pacific Ocean - 131-447 | ecosystem: Environmental > Aquatic > Marine > Hydrothermal vents | place: Pacific Ocean: Lau Basin | collected...
CCTACTATTCGCCGCGTTCGACCTAGGTCCCCATCGTCTAGTCGGCCTAGGACACTGCCCTTTCACGGCGGCAACAGGGGTTCGAATCCCCTTGGGGACGCCATATTTTGGCTGATTAAATCAAGGAGTTGCAAGCAATTGCAGCTCCTTTTTTTACGCTAAAAAATAACATGCGCTTCAAGGTAGAACCCTCTTATGTTGAACGTACCTCAAAGACCCCTCAACTACGTTCGGGGTGACAGGAAAGATGCTTCGACTACGTTCAGCATGACCTTTTTCTTCATGTTCTCTGTGTTCTTCGTGGTGAGTTTATCTTTTCGACCGCAACATCGCGGAGTGGATGAATCTAAGATGGTCTCCGCATGGGTCGCATGACATTTTATCTATGTCCATCTGCGTTTATCTGTGGCTTATATTCTTCTTCACTCTGCGAAACTCTGCGTACTTTGCGGTTCAAAAAATATCATTTTCGTGCACAGCCTGTCCCTTGCTGATACTGCGGTGAAAAATTTAAAAACGACCTTCTGAGGAAACTCTATTTGTTTTATTTTGTGAAAAGCGTGAAATTATACCCTAACGAAACTGTAACTACTTTTGCTTTGAAATGACCTTGCCTTGCAGCAGCCATATATCCATATTGCGCAATCAAGCTATAGTTTTTATTGAATTGATAACCAAGACCAGCATTCGACTGCCAAACAAGTCCACCGCCTGTAGATAGCCCCCCTCCTCCAGCAGCACCCACAAGAGCTTCTGCATCGAAGAAAATAGGGGTTCCAAACAATTGTTGATGCACGCCAGCCCCAACAAGCCCAACCATATACGCTCCAGCTTTACCTGAATACGCAGCTAAAGCTTGACCACTAAGAAAGAATTTATCCGTTACAAATGCATCCATTTGAATACCCAGATTATCCACATTTAGATTGCTGTGATGCGTTCTCCAATTGGGTGAAGCTTTTATATACTTTTGCTGTGTCATTCGAACACGAAAGTGCGAAGGCTGAAATCCTCTCAAATCAGCATGCGATAAGAATGCCTTATTAGAAGACACTTTAGGTGTATAAAAGTGGTAACCCAGTTTCCCAGTAAGCGTGTAGGCTTTAAAGTTTCCATCAGGCGCTTTCACATAACCACCTGAAACTTCTGCATACAAATGATTGGTGAGTCGCTGCTGTAGCGATGTTTCAGCATGAACCAAAAGACCACCGCCTGTTGCCACATTCCCACCACCAGCCATACCTGCGGATGCTACTAACTTAAGGTGAGTGCCATCTGATAGTGCTATCCGATAGCCACCACCCATTAAACTCTGCATATAGCCCCTGCTTCTCCCACCCAGGGCACCCAATGATTCAAGATGAAGAAAGAAATCATGATTGAGATAATGATTCCATTCAATACCAGCCAAATTAACCTGGCGATGTTGAACCCCTCCATTATCCGTCAACACACCCCTTGGCACAAAATAAGTTCGAAAAATAGGCGCGATCTCCTGCTCAGACCGCATATATCTGCTCACAGGGTAATCCTCAGACTCATCATGGCTCTGCCAACCTGAAAGTATTAGCGTTCTAAATGGTAATTCATATGAGAGGTAAGGTTGCGAGCTATGGATGGTACCATCAGGAAAATTAAGATAGCTAAAGCCAGCTCCAAAATTACCCAAAGACTTATTTTTATACTTCATGCCAAGATGATAACGCAGCATCAATCCACCACCAGAAAGTGCAAAACCACCCCTGCCTCCGCCAGCACCCACAAAAGCACCCGAATTGATTTCAATTGATGGAGATAACGCTTGTCTCACTTCAGTGGCTACACCAACAGTAATAAAGCCGCCCCGATTGCCTACCATCGCACCATAAGTGCCCGCCCCTACAGAGAGCCAATCATTGGTATCATAAAGAAAGGTGCCACCCAAAAAGCCCAGTGTTTCATTGGCAGGAAGCCTAATATCTTCATAAGTAAACCTAAGTTTCGCTTTTGTTGATGCGATACCATCAGAGCTTTGCTCCTCAGCACTTAGCGGATAAGCTGGCAAAGTCAGCATAGAGATAAGCATCAATAATAAAAGGTATAAATGATGATTTGTAAACTTCAAACTATGCTCTCCTTGTTCATATGCATTGGTGACACAACCATATCATGCATACAGCCTAATCATTACGCTGGAAGTTTGTTTACAATAAATTCCGAGAAAAGCATACATAGCCACACATACGAACAACTAACGAGGAATTGATTGCAAGCAAATCAACAAGCCAAGACGCAGCAGTATTTATGAACAGTTCTGGTTAGTACACATTTTTCCCAGTAAACCCCTTAAATACTGTCATCAATACAATTTTCAAATCAAACCCAACTGACCACCTACGAATATAATCTAAATCAAATTCTATTCGCTTCTTCATCTTCTCCAGCGTGTCCGTTTCGCCGCGCCAACCATTAACCTGTGCCCAACCAGTAATCCCTGGCTTCACCTTATGCCGCCACATATACCCTTTAATCAGCTTCCTATACTGCTCATTATGAGCTACAGCATGGGGTCTAGGCCCCACAACGCTCATATGACCTTGCAATACATTAACAAATTGAGGCAATTCATCCAACGATGTTTTTCTTAAAAATGCACCTATAGGTGTAATACGCGTATCACCCTTTTGTGCCTGCCTAATAACCGTATCATCATTGTCACACACCGTCATCGAACGAAACTTATATACCTTAATACGCTCACCATTAAGTCCATAGCGGTACTGTTTAAATATCACAGGTCCTTTTGAAGTCATTTTAATGGCCGCTGCAATCACACACATCAGTGGCGAAATTAAACATAAAATAGCTGTTGCCAACACAATATCTTCAAGCCTTTTTATCATACCAAAAGGACCCGACAGAGGCGTTTCACATAAAGCAAAAGCAGGCAAGCCCGCAATATCTTGCCCTCTTGCCCCCATCAACTCGAAAATAAATAAGTCTGGAATCAAATAAATAGATGCTGTTGAATCTTGTAATGCATCAAAAACTTTGCGCATTTGCGTTTCTGAACGCATGGGCAATGCTAAGAATACTTGGTCAATTTGATGTTCTTGTACATATTCAAAAATATCATCACTTTTTCCCAGCACTGGAACACCAAGCACCTCTTTTCCCTGCTTTCGGCTATCATCATCAAAAAAACCAAGCAACTGCATTCCCATCCAATCCGCTTGCTGAATTCGTTCTGCCAACTCTTTACCCAAATCACCTGCGCCAACAATAACAACCTGCCGAGTGTTAAAACCTTGAGCACGCAAATGCTTCAAAAAGGTTTGTTGCAACGCTCTAAATGCAATAATAATGACAGGCGATAACACAAACCAAGAACCCATCACAACTCTAGAAAAATCATCTCCATATTGCGTCGCCCATGCCAAAGTAACCAAGCTACAAACAACCAAGCCCCAGCCCAAAAGCACCACCCTGATTTGTTGCCATAATGATGAGCCTCGCCATGCACGGTAAGCATCTACAGCCCCCATCGCAATCCACGTAATCATTGTCGCAAGCATTCCTACCACTTGATACAGCTTAGTAAACTCTCCCAAGTATATTTGGCAAAGCAACATCAACACTAAAAAAACCAACAGCGCATCAGCAATACGCTGCCCCAACGACAACCATGTGTGATACTTTTTCATTATTCCTTTCTTCATTATGATTCCAATAGGCTCCGTAAGTTCATTTTTTACCAAATGATTGAAACATCATATTTTGCAATCCGTTGATCGGCAGTCATCATGGACATCACCTCTTGCCTAGCCTGTGCAATGAGCAAGCGGTCAAAAGGATCTCTATGATGCCATGGTAGCGTCAGAATATCTTGCATATGTTCAGGCTCAATGGCCAACCATTGAATACGATTGCGTTTCAATTCACGCAAAATGATGGTTTCCCACCCATCAAGCAACTCCAGCTTCCCAATGGATTGCTTGATGCAAATTTCCCAGTAACTCGCGGCACTGAAATAAATCTTCGCATCAGGGTTAGAAAAAGCTTCTTTAGCATGGTTCGAAAGCTGCGGTGCATCTTCAAGCAGCCAAAGAAAAACGTGTGTATCAATCAATACTTTCATTGATAGTCAGCAAAATCATCCAAGGGAGCATCAAAATCATCGGCGACGAATTGAACAAGCCCTTTAGCCGTACCCAACTTGCGTTCCAGCTTTGCATCTTGCAACACAACCAGCTTCACAAGAGGCTTGTTGTCTTTAGCAATAACAACCTCTTCACCCGCAACAGCTTCCTGAATCAACTTTGATAGATGAGTCTTGGCTTCATGTATATTGACCTGATGCATATATAACCTCCCAATACATGGGTATGTTAGCTAATATACTTAGTCATATCAAGTTAGCCATCAATCATATCATATCTAACTCTTTTCTCCCATTGCCATGCATGCTGAACTATTTCATTCAAGCTTGGGTATTGTGGAATCCAACCAAGTTCTTCCTGAATAAGTTTGGCATCTGCCACCAACACGTCGGGATCACCCTCCCTTCGTTCGCCATCAATAACGGCGATATGCTCACCTGTCACTTTTTTACAAACATCAATCACTTGCTGCACAGAAAAGCCAACCCCATTCCCCAGGTTATAGCGCTTACTCTCATTATAGTGAAGTAATTGCTGAATAGCTAGCCAATGCGCTTGGCACAAATCTACAATATGAATATAATCGCGAATACATGTTCCATCAGTCGTATTGTAATCGCGACCAAATACAGTAATCGCCTCTCGTTTACCTGATGCCACTTCTAAAACCAAAGGGATCAAATGTGTTTCAGGATCATGCCGCTCACCCAACTCGCCATCAGGATCTGCACCACAGGCATTAAAATAGCGTAAGCAAGTCGACTTCAGACCATAAGCTCTGTCATAATCTTCCAGCATCTGCTCAACCATCCACTTGCTGCGCCCATAAGGGTTGATGGGTTGCTTAGGGTGTTGTTCATCAATAGGGATATACTGCGGCTCACCAAAAATGGCGGCTGTAGAAGAGAAAATAAAATGTTTCACGTCATGTTTTACCATCACATCAAGAAGATTCTGCGTATTGGCAACATTATTGCGATAATATTTCGCAGGATGAACCACCGATTCCCCCACCAGAATACTGGATGCAAAATGCATCACCACATCAAACGATCGTGTTGCAAAAAGCTGTTCCAACGCCTCCGTATCTGCAAGGTCACCCACAATCAAATCTCCAAACAGCACAGCATCAGCATGACCAAAACTTAAGTTATCAAACACCGTCATTTGGCAACCTTTTTGCCCAAGCAACTTCACCATATGTGAACCAATATAGCCAGCGCCACCTACAACCAAAACCTTCATCATACAACCTCTTGTAGCTTTTTTTGGAAATCACCAAGGACTTTCTGCTTATCAATATATTGTGCTGCATATGATTTGGCTTGTGCCCTGATAAATTCGCATAACGCCTGATCTTGATGAAGTGTCATGATTGTTTCTATCAACGCTTGTGTATCCTCGGGGTTACAGCGATATACACAACTGTATGGCTTGTCAGCAAGCCTTCCTAACTCTGATTGTTCTTCGGCTGTAACCAGAGCTAACCCGCCCACTGCAAAAATATTTGTTAGTTTGGAAGGCATCACCAAATCAGCAGCTCCTTTTTTTTGAATCACCAAATGAATATCTGCAGCACTTAACATCGCAGATAATTTTTCTAATGGCTGCAAAGGTAGGAAGTTTAAGTTATTCAGACCATATTTCTTAGCACTATCTTCCAGCGCCTGCCTGTTTGCACCATCACCACAAATTACAAATTGAAAATTCTGAAGCGCTTTGGCTACATCCAGCAAAATATCCAAGCCTTGTTTTACTGCAATGTTTCCTGAGTAGAGGCAGAGGCACTTTTTATCTTCTACACCTAAATCATGTCTAAATGCCTGCCTTCCGTCCTCCGTAAATTGCACCCGTGAAAGATCCGCCCAGTTTGGAAACAGTACGGGGTTTTTCACTCCTTTGCTTTGCAAGCGTTGTAGCATTGCGTTTGAAATCGTTGAAACCACATCAAATCCTTTCATTAACCCTGTCTCTAGCCAAAAAATGAGTTTTTGTAAGGCTGTAAAAGGAATAATACCTAGCTCAAAAGCAGCATCCACTTCAAAGTCTTGGATATGAAGCCAGCACTTACCGCTTGATAATCGAGCAACCATCCAAGCTGTAGGCGCACAAAATAAGGGTGGTTCAATTACCATCACCACATCAGGTTTCCAAAACACTTGTTTCAGCATGATGGGTAAGGAAGACAAGGCAAAGCTGGCAAGATGAATAATTCTTTTCATGCCTGAAGGTTTTGCAGGAACATACAATGGGCAGCGATATACCCTCACCCCGTTGACTTGCTCTCTTCGATAAAAAACTGATGCATACTCATTGGAAACCTTCCACTCAGGATAATACGGCGGAGCCGTCACCACTCGTACCTCATGACCCTGAGCAACCAACCATTCCGCCATTTCACCTGTGTACTTTCCAATACCCGTCAGCTCTGGCGCATAGTTCACACCATAAATAAGAATTTTCATTCTTTTCTAGGTTTAACTGGTTTTGCAGGCGAACCCACACAAATCATTCCTTCTGGCATATCAGAAAAAGCGATACTTCGAGCGCCAATCAGTGCCCCTCTGCCAATAGCCACACCTAGTTCAATAAAAATATCCGTAACAATCCACACCTGATCTTCAGTGGTGATTTTACCCATTAGAGTTTGATACCATACTCTTCTGCTAAAATCTGCTTCATTTTAACAGCATCACCATCACTACGCTCTTCAATCTCCATGATTTTTATATCTACCAGCATCCGATACCAATATCCCTGCATAAAGTGATAAATAAAACCTTTCCCTCCATCCAAGAACCCTAACTGAAACACATATCTAAAAATAAAATAGAACATTGATCTCAAAGCAATAGGTAATTTAGAATATACCCCGTCCTTAAGTAATCTTTTCCTCTTTGCTTGTGGGTCATTAGTTAATTTAATGGATTCATCTTTTTTAAACAGGTTATATTTTTGATTTAAAACATCAACGGCTTCGCGCGTGGCATACGAATTATGTTTATCAACAAAAAAAGAAATACCCTTAAGGTTATCATCAACTAAATTCCCATCTAGAATGACCGTTCTTGCATCGCCAGTAAGAATAATATGTTCATCCATCCATCGTTGCTCAATACGCCCTTGCCCATTGCGCCATATTCTTAATAAAGTAAGAGGGTATCTACCACCATGTTTAATCCATTTCCCATAAAAAAATTGTTTTCGATTGATGTACACTCCCCCAACATCAGTTAAAGAAGGAAGTCTCAATAAAATTTCTTGCTGCAAGGCAGGTTCCAAGTACTCATCCGCATCCATTCGCATCACCCATTCCGATTCATCACCGCAATGATCCAACCCCCACTGAAATTGATCGGCATAATTCTTCCATTTTCGCTGCACTACAACTGCACCCAGTGATTCAGCAATATCCACTGTGCGATCCATTGAGTACGAATCAACAATAAATATTTTTGAAGCAATACGCTGCAATGAACGAAGGCATCGCTCAATATGAATTTCTTCATTATAAGTAAGCATTACAACAGTAATGGATATAGGAGCCTCAATCAAATCATACTCCTGTACTATTTATTAACTGTAATATTTTGATAATAATCATTTTCTTTATTCCTCTTTACCTGCACCTTTCCTAGAAAGTATTAAGTCTAATAATTTTGAAATTGCCTTAGGTTCTCTATATTTATGATATTTTTGAAACTCAGTTTCACAGTCAGAGTTTATAAATTCTAAAGCTGAATTAACAACCTCTCCAATTTCTGATAGATTTCTAAAGGTAAAACCAACTGTAACTGGAGACTTAACCTGACTTCTCAACAGCGGGTATTCAGGGCAAACCACGGTTTTAAAGTTTGATATTGCATCTGTAATAACACCACTATGCCTATAAAAATAAGCATCTTTTTCATAATTTAATACAATTACAGAACAGCTATCCATTGCTCTTTCATACATTTCAGAAGAAGTCGTGTTTACTGTCTTTATTCCTGGTTTATCCCACAAATTAAGAACTTCCTGCTCAGGGCAACCGAGGAGAATATCAGCATCAAACTCTCCAAGAGAGCGTGCATGATACAAAGCATTTAGTAAGTCATCCCCCCCTTTTTCCTTTCTGAATCGACCGATAACACCAATATTTTTTTTTATTTCTCTGTTGGTCGGGTTTACCTTTGGCGAACCAACAACAGGGAAGGGAATGACACAAACATTTCTTTCTGTCAAAACAACCCCCGCCCCCTCAATCCCATCCTTACCCTCTAAACAAAGAAACTTACATTTCATTCTCGACAATAACCATAAAGCTAATCGTTCAATTTTATTTTTATTTGCAAGCTGAACATTATGGTTTACAAGACAGTAAATTTTTTTATTCCAAGTAAACAATAGGGGCCAAGATATTAGCAATGGAATATTTGAAAATTCTCTAAGAATTATCATATCTCTACGACGATTCTTCCAGACTAGTCCAAATAAACGCAAGTGCGTAAGTACCGATAAAAACCGCTCCATTATCATTTTAGACTTACCTGTTATCCAAACTGCCTTTGGTGGCCATATGATTGGAAGTGCCAACACGACAATATTATTATCTGATATTCGAGCCGCCTTCTCAAGTGGTTCATATGTTTGATGATAGTCAAAACTAGGACGATGGATTCTAAGAATCATTGAGGCAATGATCCTTGGCGAGAACTAGCCTCACAACTCCATTGATCTGCAAACCCACACATTTCTGCAATACCTACTGCTAAAGTTTTCAAATGCAAAACATTTAACTTATTTTTCAAATCTACTGTTCCATTTGCATTAAGAGATTCCAAAACCCATCCACTTCGTTCTAATGCAAGCCTTACAGATTCCTTTGAAAAGTAGTGAAGATGCCCAAAGGGACGAACCATTCGCCACTGTCCCTTCTTAACTCGAGCATGAAGTGAACTACAGTTTGGAAATGAACAATACAATCGAGCATCTGGATTTGAAACTTGCTTTAATTTTGAAAGCATTGCTACTGGATCAACCACGTGTTCAAGAACATCAAAAGCGACAATGACATCAAAAGTCATTTCATTTGGAATATCAGATATGTTTTTAAAGATATTAGGGTTTGAGCACCATGCTCCAGGTTCCACTCCATATGCATCCCATCCTAAATTTAAAAAATATGAATGAAGGTGTCCCCCGCCAGCTCCAATCTCCAAGTATCTTTTTTTCTCTTGAGACCCGCCCTCCACATCAATGAGAAGCCGCTCGGCTTTTGAAAAAACTTTTTCCTCTTGCTCTTTACCCCAAACTTTAGGCACTACGTATTCTGATGATTCTTCATACATTTTATTTAATTGGGACTGAGTTGGTGTTGGAGTTATCCACCAATGACCACATATCAAACATGAAACTAGTCCACACTCCATATCAGAAGAGGGGTGAATCGTTTTAATGCGGTCAATTGCATTACCTTGACCTCCACAGATTGGACAGTCTATTACCTCATTAAAATCAATCATTTAATATCTCCTAATCACCTAAACTTAATCAGCTTCACTGTTTTTGTTAACATCATAGCTATCCTAATTGCAAACTTTCTAAACATATAGGATATCTTAAGCCTTCTTCCTAAAGAGTCCCAATCTATAGTGTGATCAATCCTTTCCATATCAGAATAAATTGATTCAACCATTTTTTGATTTAATAGTGATTGAGGTAACCATTTGCAAAGTTGCCAAAAATAGCCGTCTGCACACCAATATCTAACCCACTGAACTAAACCTTTATCCTGACATTCAAGCGATTCTGTAAATTCACAAAATATTTTTCTGCCATCTATGTTTGTGTTAATATCAGGTCTACGGCAATCATTCCCAAGGTGAACTCTATATTGAACTAGCGCCTCTCTTATACACTGAATTGAACCTAACGAGCAACATGAGACCATACCTGCACCATCAGCAAACATTCCACTCCCAGGAAATGCAGTTTTAAAAACTTTTGAGCTCGCAAGAGCATCAGTTCGAGCAATAAAGGCAGACCACCTATACCGCTGACGCCGCATAGCAAGCTGTTTAATAAATTCCATCCCCTTAACTTCTCTAGGATGATTAAGGTAAGTACGTATAATATTTCCATTACCATCAATATCTTGAAATCCGACAATTATACCTGAAATGGAATCATCCACTTCTTTTATATTCCGACAAACAGTTGAAATAAAGTCTTTGTTCAACCGGTCATCATCACTTAACAATATAAAAAAGTTACTCCTAGCATGCGATAGGCATGTATCCCAATTTTGCATAGGTAAAATTTCAGTAGAATGATTAACATAGACAAATTCAATATTATCTCTAATTTCTTTAGAAACCTTTACTAAATAGGCCGCAGTCCCATCTTTTGAACAATTATTCGAAACAACAATTTGAAAGCTAAACTTATCAGGATTACTTTGTTCTAGGCATGATTGAATACACTCCCGCAGATATTTTTCTCGATTATATGTAGGAATACCAATGGTAATAAGTGGCTTATCCATCAACCTTTGACCTCATTTACAATTCGCTCCATTTCTAATTCACCCGCACCCTTATTGCTACTATACAGACTAAAATTTGTTATTATTTACCAGAAATCTCATTAGTACTTTAGTTATTAACAATCTATCATAACACTCAAGGCTTCCGAAAGTTCGCACCAATCCATCTCTATTATTCAAACAAATCGTAATCACTGAAAACATGGGGGGGGTCATACTTTATATCCCATTTGAACAATATCCTTTTCTAAACAAACATTTATTTCACTTAATAGGCTTGCGGACAATTCATCTTTGTATGCCCCGACCTGCCCTTTGCGAAACACTTTTGTTCCACCAAAAAGGTTTTCCGCTATTTGCTTTTTATCAAAATCATTACACCCTACAAAACAACCTACATCATTAATTGTTCGTATTTGTTTTTGATAACTACCCCCACCCTTTTCACCAACCAAATCTTCAAAGCGGATCGTCAGCACACTATCCTTATTTAACCAACCAGAAGCCCTGCTAAGTATGCTAGGAAATGATTCTAAGAGAAATGATCCCGAGCGATAGCCATACAAAACCTTACGCACTCTTTCTTCCAAACTTAAGCCCGCTAACCCTTCTGCGCCATAATGCCAAGCAGTTTTAGGAACATAATGAACCCAAGATAATAGCACATCTCTTGGGTCTCTTATAATATGTATAGGTTTTAAACCGCTATCTACAATCAGCGTGTACAACGCATCAGAATAAGGGGCATGCCCTCCACAAAAACTATCATGATTAACTGATTGAAGCTTATTTTCTACCCAGGATACCTTAACCAAAGTAGAAATATCAAGCCCTACCTCAATACCAACTTGACCAAACACTGGGGCCCTCAATAAGGATTTAACTAGTACATTCCGCCCATAGATTGAAGAGGACGAAAAGTTTGCATTTGAAAACCCAAAGCCCATATAGTCCAAAAGTTTTCCTATTAGATGTGTCCCTGATTTTGGCAATGAATTTAAAAATACTTTTTCCATCAACGTAACCTTTCCTTAACTATTTCGGTGTTAAAAGGTTGCACATAAGGTTCGTATAACCTCTTGTACGAAAACTCAATTCTTTTTGACCACATAATACCCCCAAAGACATCCAAAAAATAAAGCACTGGCCTGGCATAAACAGAATTGGATTAACACTCATCGCAACCAGATAAAATAAAAGCAAAAATGAAAACCAAACATTTAAAAATCTATAGTTTATAGCTTGAAAAGACTTCATAATAAGTAACATTAAGGGTAAATAAAAAAAGAGAATAGAAATCATCCCCCCCCCCGACAATAAATCTAAAATATCTGAATGGCTAGGAATATGCAAAGGTCCATAATCTAGCAATGGCGAAGATGTAAATAAACTACCATAAATAGGGCTATCAATAAATTCACTTAAGCGCAAAGCAAACGTAACCTCTCGAACACCATGCCCTCTTGAATCAAGCCTATCCTCAATCGAATAATTAATCATATATGTAAAAAAAACTAATAGAACAAACAATAATATAAACAAAACTGGATAGAACATCCTATTTTTTCTGTTTGAAAGCAAAGCTTTTTTAATCTTCTTCCACCTTATTAATACAAAAAAAGCTAATGCTGCTAATATCACTAACAATGATGTAGTTTTCCCTACTAATGCATAGATTGCAATTGTACTGATAAAAATAAAGGTTGAAACAAGCTCAGATCGAAAGACGAAAAAAGATAGAAGTCCAGTAGCTACAAGTAATATTCCTTTTACTTGATACATTTGAGATAGACCTACATATATCAAACCGAGCTTCCAAAGTATGAGTATAGTACCTATGATACAAGTCGTCAGGACAAATATATAAAGAAACCTTCGTATAAACCATTTCACTTCATACGAGTCTTGTGAAAGAAGATAAAAGGCAATAAATACAAACCCACCCAACATTCTTCCAAAGTAAGTTTCTTCAAACATAAAGCCATTTGTAAACAAAGCGTATGTAGAGCCAGCTAAAGCAATAAAAAAGAAACAAAACAACAAAACACTCATTTTATTAAATTTTATTTTATTAGTGATCAGGAAAAGAAAACATGCAATAATTGAGACTAAATATGGGAAATATTTAATGACAGGATACTTCACTAACCCATAATTCGTATTCGTTGGATCTGTCATCAAAAACAGGCCTATCATAGACCCCAACAATAATGCTAGTGACCCCATCCTCCTTAGTGATCGCACTAGATAATCCCTAAAGTACTATTAGCTTTCAGCAGCCTATTTGATATCACCAAATAAGCTATCAGCAGTAAAAAGTTGGCGAAAATAAACGCATAACCAAATGCGGTTAATAAGCTCACATCGAAAAAAGAAAAAAGCGTTAGAGAAGAAATCAAACAAGCAAAATGAAAAAGGATCAATTGAGTGTTTTTCCAAGGAATACCTAACCCATTTATTAGGTGATATGGTGATGCAGAAACTGCCAAGAAAAATATAGATACCGAAAACAACTTCAGTAACAAGGCTCCATTTTCAGCCATTTCTTTCCCTACCCACAAATTTAATATTTCATACGAATAAGTCCAAAGAATAAGAGATGACAAAAAAGCAACTAGTGAACTCGCGATAAATATTCGCTTTAAAACATGCTTTAACCTAATTAAATCAGTAGTTCTACTAGTATATGGAAAAAGCACCTCAACTGCTGAATTAACCGCAGCTTGAACTTTAGATGATACAGAAAAAACAATTGTATATATACCTACCGCTGGAGGGCCTAAACTCCAGCTAATAATAAATTTAGGCAGTTGCGTTACCAAAACCGTCACTATTGAGTTGATAGCCATGATATAACCAAAGCCAAACATTCGCTTAAATACTTCTTTAATAGAAAAAGATAAAGACCAGACAATACCTAACTTCCTAGCTAGAAAAAAACCAACCAAACATGAAAAGAATAAAACAATATAGTTGACAACTACAGTTGTTTCTATCATTTCTCTTAAACTGAAGTCAAAAAAATAGCCTCCAACAGCTACGCTTCCATAGCTAAGGAATGATTGAAAAGACAAAACCCAAGTTGAAAGGTGAAAGCGTTCTAAACCTTTAAATATCGACGTTATACAAGCAACCAACATAACGGCAGGAATTTGTATCGCAGCAAGATAAAATGCTACTAACGCATTGTCTGCCAACTCATTTGAAATATTCAATATAGTTATTAGCCATGGTGAAATAATCCAAGTTACTAAAGATCCTACAATACCTATCAGTAAATAAAAAAACAGAGATGTAATACAAACATGACCCACGCCTTTAAAATTTCCATTAGATAAATCAAGTGCTATAAAGCGTATAGTTGCCGCAAAAAAACCTAAATCAACTATTCTGACAAAGCCAGGAATCGATAATACAAGGATGAAAACACCAAACGCATCACTTCCAAGCTTGGATATTATAACTGGATAGCAGGAAAACATCGCAACAGAAGGTAGAAGAAACCCCATAAGTCCAAAAAATGCATTTAATTTTAGATTCATCAAATTTTCCGCTTATCTAGCAAGCAAATAGCGAACTATCTTTAAATATATCATCTTGATTATATACCTAATACCGTACACAGAATACACACGTCCTGTACTACCACTTCGCCCTTTTATGACAGGTACAACAGGTAGCATTTCCCAATGGTGTCCTTCTGCCATAGCCTGATGAGCCGATCTGGCTAAGGCCATTTCAAACTTAAACCCCTTGGAGTCGTCTATTTGAGAACGGTAAAAAAGAAAGTATTTTTCCAAGAATGACAACTTAAATGCAAAAACTCGACTATCCATCCATGTGAGTTTTTTTCTAAAATCACCCAAAACCATGGCATCTTGTAAAGTATATAAAGATTCAATAATCGAACTAATATTTTCTAAAAAATACCGACCATTAACCTTCAATATTATATCTGCTTGCTTAATAAATATTGAATGATCGAAAGCATATTGAAAAGTTGTTATCTCCCCATAACCCTTACCTAAATTCCTGTTGAAATTTTGACCATCATATGATAATAGCTCAAGCTTATCTTCAAATCCTTTTTCTTTAACATCTTTCTGTATCTCAGATAAATTAAAATTTGAATTATCACAAAATACAATTTTATCAACCGCGGGCTCTTCTACCCAACACATCAAAGAACTTCGATATTCATTATACCTCTCTTCCATATCATTAACCTTAGAATATGTAATTCCATTCACATCAATAGCCGATGTCAAAAATATAACAATATTTGCTTTCATTTTAGTAACTTCTTACTTGCTTGTATCAACTTTACTTCAGGTGCCCAGCCATTTAGACAAGAAAACATTGACCACAAATGCATCACTTCCCTTTCCCTGTATTGCCGCTTACCCCATTCAATATTCATTTTTCTTCCTGTTTCTTCCTCGATAAGAGCAACTAATTCTTTTAAGCTAATAGGCTCCCCAGAACCAACACCATAGGTTTCATGATCTCTCACCTTATCATCCAACAACCTTTGCGTGGCAATCAAATAAGCCTGCACCACATCATCAATATGTACCAAATCTATTTCCTGCTCTCCAGGCGACATCGAAAGCACTTCCCCAGTCTCAGCAATCCGTTTTAAAAGATTCATCAGCTTGGGGCGAGGGTCATCAGCTCCGTATGTGTCAAACAACTTTAGCGTGATTGCCTGTATCCCTTTCGCTTCAACATAGAACTGCATAATATCCTGAAATGCACGTTTGGTTGCCGCATAAAGATTTACGGGACTATAGTCTTTATTCTCGTAATGTTCCCAAGATGTACTTGTATTAATAAAATTTTTCACATCAGATGCAACCATCGCTTCCAACAAATGGTTGCCAAACAGAATGTTGCTTTCAATCAAAGCATGAATCTGCTCAGGTTGGTGTTCAGACAAAAACAAAGATGCAACATGAATAACCACATCTGGCTTACAGATACTTATCGCATCCATTAAACTCTGAATCTCCCCCGAGTACTCATATACAGTTATTTCATCACGAATGCCTGCCAGAACATCTAAATTGGATGACGGTCGAACCACAACAGAAACTTCCCAATCTGCTTCAAGCAAAGCACGAACAAGGTGAGAGCCAACAAAGCCCGTTGCGCCAGTAACGAAGGCCTTTTTATTCATGTAGCACCTCAACAGAAAAAGGAGAGTCAAATATATCAAATGCATCAAAGCTCATATCTCTTGCAGATATAATTGGCTTCTCCACTGCCCAATCCACACCAACAGATGACCATAAAATTCCTGCATCATGGTCTGGTGCATAAACTGTGCTTTGCTTGTAATGCATCATTGTATCATCTTCAAGCGCACAAAACCCATGCGCCATGCCTTTGGGGATATAAACCATATTCGCCTTTTTAGAGCTTAATTCAAAGATAGCATGTTTTCCAAAAGTTGGCGAGCCCTTTCTCAAATCTACAACCACATCCATCACTTTGCCTGATGTGCAATACACCACTTTCACATGATCATAAGGCGGCAATTGAAAATGCATACCCCGAATTACACCTTTCTTTGAAATAGAGTAATACTCTTCAGGAAAGTCCGTATGTAACCCCAATTTCTCAAAAGTAGGCTTATGAAAAGTTTTAACAAACAAACCTCGCTCATCTTCAAAACGTCTATTCTGAATTTCAAAACAGCCTTGCAATGATGATTCTAGTAGTTGCATCATAATTAAAAATTCACGCCAAAGAACTCTTCAATCTTCTCAGCAACAAAGTCCAAGTGTTCTGTATTTAGCCCAGGATAAATACCCAGCCATAAAGTTTGATTCATGGTGATATCCGTATTGGTTAACTCACCCGAAACACGGTATTCCACACCTTCAAAATAAGGTTGGCGCGTAAGGTTTCCAGCGAACAACAGCCTTGTACCAATTTTATGTTGATCCAGATATTTGGTGAAGTCCACACGGCTTACACCCGTATTTTCTTTTAACGTGATAGGAAAACCAAACCATGATGGCTCAGAACTGTCCGTTGCCTCTGTTAACTCAATAAAATCAGTGACCGAAGCCAGCTTTTCTTTGAGGTATGAAAAGTTTGCATTCCGTTTTTCAACAAACTCAGGTAGGCGTTTTAACTGTGCTACACCACATGCTGCCTGCATATCGGAAATCTTGAGGTTATAGCCCAGATGTGAATAGGTATATTTATGGTCATAACCAAACGGCAATGAACCCAATTGCTGACAAAAGCGCGAACCACAGGTGTCATCGCAGCCTGGTTTACAATAACAATCTCGACCCCAATCACGGAAGGATTCAGCAATAGTTGCCAAGAGACTATTATTGGTAAACACAGCCCCACCTTCACCCATGGTGATATGGTGCGCTGGATAAAAACTTAAAGTCGCAATATCACCAAATGTACCCACCATTTGCCCGTCATATTTTGCACCCAAGGCATCACAGCAATCTTCAATCAACCAAAGGTTATGTTTATCACATATCTCTTTTACTTTTTTCAGGTTAAATGGGTTGCCCAAGGTATGTGCCAACATAATAGCTTTGGTCTTGCGGGTAATCGCAGCTTCTATCAAATCCGCATTCACATTATGTGTCGCTAAATCTACATCCACAAATACAGGCACTGCACCAAATTGAATAATAGGGTTTACTGTCGTTGGAAAACCTGCTGCTACACCAATGACTTCATCACCTTTTTTAATCGCTCTATCGCCAAGCTTGGGAGAAGTTAATGCACTAAATGCCACCAAATTTGCAGACGAGCCTGAATTAACCGTAATCAAATGTTTGACACCGATAAATTCAGCCAGCTCTTTCTCGAATTGATCATTAAATCGACCAGTTGTGAGCCATGCATCCAAACTTGCAGCCACCATATTCTGTAATTCTTCTTCACCAATCACCTTACCCGATGGTGGTACAACCGACTTGCCTGCTTCAAAGGGCTTTTCAGCATATTGCAGAGCTGCATATTCAGTCACCAAGTTGGCAATTTCTTCTCTAAGTTTATCTGTTGTTTTCATGATTCATATCTCGCATATATTCATTAATTTCTTGCAAACATATTGCCTGCATATCTTCTTTATTCAACCAAGCCTGATGCCATTGAACAATGCGCTCCAGCGTTTGCTCCAAATGCCAAGTCGGTTGCCATTTCAATCTTGATTTAGCTTTTGAAATATCCAGCTTCAAATAACCTGCTTCATGCGGATGATCACCCTCATCTAACTTCCAATCAGCACCTGATCCCCACTTGGTAACCATGTGGTTCAAAATCCAATCCACAGGTTTTGCATCATCATCATGAGGACCAAAATTCCAACCTTCTGCATAAGCTTGGGAATTGTCATATAACTTTTGTGCCAACACCAAATAACCCGACAAAGGCTCTAATACATGCTGCCACGGTCTGGTAGATTTAGGATTGCGAATAACAACAGGGGTTCCTTGTTCAAAGGCGTGTAAAATATCTGGTATCAACCTATCATCCGACCAGTCTCCACCACCAATCACATTACCAGCGCGTGCCGATGCTAAACCAACACCTTTTTCCTGCATAAAAGAGCGACGGTATGCCGAAGTTACAAGCTCCGCACAACCTTTAGAGCTACTGTAAGGGTCGAATCCACCCATAGGTTCATCTTCCCTATAACCCCATACCCATTCCTTATTTTCATAACATTTATCAGTGGTAACACTGACAATCGATTTAAGGTTTGGACAAGACCTAGCAGCTTCCAATACTTTCACTGTACCCATGACATTCGTGTCATAGGTCTCAACAGGTTCTTTATAAGACAAACGCACCAAAGGCTGAGCTGCCATATGGATTAAAATATCAGGATTAAACGAAGTCATACTTTTTTTCAACTGATTCAAATCACGGATATCTCCAATTTCCGAATCCATAACATCTGTAACCGAAGCAATATCAAATAAACTAGGGTTTATTTCAGGCGCTAAAGCATAGCCCTTCACTTCTGCACCAAGCTCATTCAGCCAAAGCGACAACCAGCTTCCTTTAAAACCAGTATGCCCTGTAACAAAAACACGTTTGTTTTGCCAAAACTTTGTATCCACAGCTTTTACCACATCTTCCAAGGTGCTTTCTTCTCTTTCCATAATTTTTCCAGCGTCATTTTATCATGCAAGGTATCCATAGGCTGCCAAAAACCATGATGCTCATACGCCATCAGTTCACCATCTTCCGCAAGCCCAATCAGTGGTTCTTGCTCCCACGTACATGAATCGTTGGGAATTCGATTTAATACCTCTGGTGATAACACAAAAAAACCACCATTTATCATAGCTCCATCACCTTTGGGTTTTTCTTTAAAGCTGCTAACCTGACCTGATTGAATATCCAGTGCACCAAAACGGCCGGGAGGATAAGTCGCCGTCAATGTTGCTTGTTTACCATGCTGCTTGTGAAAACCAATGACGGCTGAAATATCAATATCACCCACACCATCACCATAGGTGAAACAAAAGGCTTCATCATCCTTAACATAATCACCAACCCGCCCTAAACGACCACCTGTCATAGAACCATCGCCTGTATCCACCAAAGTAACCGTCCACGGCTCAGCACGCTCTTTATGCACTTTCATTTGGTTATCTTGCATAGAAAAGGTCACATCCGATTGATGGAGGAAATAATTCGCAAAATACTCTTTAATCACATAGCCCTTATAACCACAGCAAATAATAAAATCATTCACACCATGTGCAGAATACATCTTCATTACATGCCAAAGAATGGGTTTTCCACCAATTTCAACCATTGGTTTAGGCCTTAAGCTTGTCTCTTCGCTTAATCGTGTTCCCAAACCACCTGCAAGAATCACTGCTTTCATCCTGTCATTCCCCTTTTTAACTGCTTACAAATGCATCTGCATAAAAGTGCGTGTCGGGCAAACCTCTTGCCATCAAAACTTCTTTTGCTGACTCTATCATTTGCAATGAACCGCACACATACACTTCCGTATCATTGTAGTCTTGAATATCTGCCTCTGCAACATCCTGTACATAACCAACACGACCTTGCCAGTTATCGTCACCCCGAGATAAAACAGGATGGTAATCCACATTTAGGTTTTCCCAAGAAGGCTGCCAAAAAAAGTCTTCTCTTGAACGGTTTCCCCAGTACAAAGCAACCTGCAATTTGTTGCCACAACCATGTTGTTGATCAAGCCTATCCAATATGGCTTTAATAGGTGCGATACCTGTACCCGTTGCCAAACATACAATTTTCTTGCACTTTTCTCTGAAAAAGAACGTACCCTTAGGCCCTTCAAATCTTAGTAAATCATTAATCTTGGCTTGCTCAAACCAATATTGACTTAAAACACCTTGCTTAACCTTTTTAATCATTAACTTTATGACTTTTTCATCCGCACAACTGGCAATGGAATAGCTTCTTCTCACCCCAGCCGGCCCTAGCACATCAATAAATTGCCCTTCCAAAAACTTGAAATTTGCTGTTGGTGGTAAACGCAAATCAATTTCAACAATATGCTCCGAATGTTTAGTTATCTGATTTATCCTTGCAGGCAGCGTTTTCACCACTATATCCTTTAAGGCACCAAGCTCTTTTATATCCAATAAAACATCCGTTTTCGGTACGGTGCAACAGGTTAGTATCTCGTTCTTAGCCTTGTCTTCTTCTGTTAAGGCATACTGCGCTTGCAATTCTCCTACTTCACCTTCAATCAAGGTTGCCTTACAAACACCACATTGCCCATTTTTACAACTGTATTCATAAGTATGACCTGTCGCTAATGCGCTCTCTAAAATTGAAGTATCTACTTGGGCATCAAAAGTGATGCCTTCTAACGTTCGAATTCGCATCTTATGCCCGAAAGCTACCTTGATGCTGCAAAAACCACCGATACGTAGTTCGCAAACCTGCTTTGAGCGTAGTTTTCGCTTTCCAGCCCTGCTTTTCCAAACGCGATACATCCATCAATTTTCTTGGCGTACCATCGGGTTTACTGCCGGTGACACCTTCCAAGTGAAATGGGGCAGATACAAGGTCTTGTTTCGTAAAATTATTCACAGCCTAACCCCGCTTTCCATTCATGTTCTTCTATATTTAAAGCACATACTAATGTCCATTATTTACCTGCAAAGCAGCATAAGCAACCTTAGCAAATTGTGTAAAGTCACCTAGGTGGTGTTGGCAAATAGCATGCACCATATACCAATCAATAACCTCATATTGATGCACTGCAACATTCCGAAAGCCAACAGATTTTCGCATGCGTTCAGCAAGATTTTTATCCAAATAACCATGTTGTGCCAACGCATCAAACATGCCGCCCATCGTATTCGGTGCTGATATTTCTTCCAGACTTGCAACCCAGTGCGCAGCAATATCAACACTTAACTGCACTGCCCGCGTTAAATTCAGTGTAATAATATCTTGCAAATCTGCATCATCTATCAGCTGAGCGACATCCTGTGGGCATTTCGTCTCAACCCTCAATAAACACCTACGTAATGACTCAAACTTTTCTTCAACAACTAGCCTATCCATGCAGATCTCCGAGCATCCAAAATACGCTGGCGATATGGCATAAAATCAGCCTGTTCAAAAGCATGGCGACGAAGAAGCTCCCCAAACATAGATGCATTGCCAACAAGCTGCTTTCCATGCTGCACAATTTGCCCCAACAGAGGCTCTCCAACCACTTTGAGGTCTATCAAGTCTACAGCACGCCCCATCACAAGCGCAATGTTTTCGACCATCTGCATCTTTTCGTCTGCACCCAACACATGATCCAGAGCAACCGCCAAATCAACATCGCTCTCCATACATGCTTGCCCACTAGCAAGCGAACCAAAAAGAATAGCTTGCTGAATTTCAGGGTGTTGCTGCAAATATTGCAATAATGGCTCGTATGCTTTTTGTTCAACACTTTGCATCATACGCTCCTTTTTACCCTGAACAACAAGCTAATAACCACTCTCACCGCCATTGCTCACACTTCCCTTCAATATTTTCTCTGAACTCTGGGCTGGTTTTATGCCAGTCCAACAAATCAACACGCATGGGTAACTCCGAAAATTCCAGTTCATCCTTCAAATGCAGAAACTTGGAAAAAGGCACGACCTTTTCACTACGAATCAGCAAATCCAAGTCTGAAAACTTATCACTTTCACCCGAAACACGCGAACCAAAAACATAAAGTGAGCCCTGTGCAATATATTCCGCCAACAATGCTTCAATAATCGCCTTGGAACGCCGATCCAGATCAATCATTTTTTCACCTGCAAACTCGCAAGAAAAGCCTGCGCATATGGAAAAAATACCTTTGCCATGGCTGCCACATCATGAGCAACACTCTCATCATAACTATGGCTGGTTTGGTTTCTAGCCGCATGAAAGCTCATCCACAAATCCACATCATCAATCAAACGTGATTCTGCTGCCATGCGGAACAGCTCCCGCCTTGATACACCTTCAACTTCACTTCGCCCCAGATTACCCTGTAACCAGCGCTTCATAAACTTCCAGCATAATTCATAGGTAAATTCAAAATGTTGAATCACTCCCGCCCGTAGTGTTTTCCGTAACGCATCTTCACTAGCTCCAGTCTGATAGCGCCCAAACACCTCGAGGCTTTGTTCAAAACTGATTAGCGCCTTTTCCAGCGCAGACAAGTCCAGTTTGTTACCATGCATCATCTTCTAAACGCCCCCTGATTCTCTAAAAACCATTGATATGTTTCTCGCAAACCATCTTTTAATGTAGTTTTCGCTTTCCAACCCAGCTTTTCCAAACGCGATACATCCATCAGCTTTCTTGGCGTACCATCGGGTTTACTGGTATCCCAAATAATTTCACCTTGAAAGCCAACCACTTCTTTCATGGTTTCCGCCATTTCTTTGATGGTGCAATCCATACCTGTACCCACATTAATATGCGAAAGCATGGGTTGGGTGTGTTGCTGATAGGTTTCATCATCCAAGTTCATCACAAACACAGAAGCTTCTGCCATATCATCCACATGCAAAAATTCCCGCATCGGAGTACCACTACCCCAGACCTTGACTGTAAGATGGGAGGTGGGAGATGGGAGATGGGAGATGCATCCATTTTTATCGCGAGTAAGACCTAAGTCTTGTAGCTCTGAATCAGAAATAGAATCATTGTACTGCTCTTGAATAGCAGCAATGTCGCCATTCTCTGCCAATTTCGCCAGATGAAATCTGCGCATCAATGCAGGAATCACGTGTGAATTTTCAGGATGAAAATTATCATTTTCGCCATACAAGTTTGTCGGCATCACGCTGCGATAGTCTCGCCCATACTGGCGGTTATAGCTTTCACACAATTTAATCCCTGCAATTTTGGCAATAGCATAAGGTTCATTGGTGGCTTCAAGCGTATCCGTTAATAAAGCCTCTTCTTTCATGGGTTGCTCTACCTGCTTCGGATAAATACATGATGAGCCCAGAAACAACAATTTTTGCACATCATTTTTATGCGCAGCATGAATAATATTGGCTTCAATCATCAAGTTTTCATAAATAAATTCAGCAGGGTATTCATTGTTTGCATGAATACCACCCACTTTTGCCGCTGCCAAATACACCTGATCAATGTTTTCTTCGGCAAAAAATCGGCTCACCGCTGCTTGGTTCGTTAAGTCTAACTCGGCATGGGTGCGTGTGATAATTTGAATATCTTCACGCCCCCTCAATTGACGAATAATTGCCGAGCCAACCATGCCTCTGTGACCTGCGATATAAACCTTCGTGTTCGACGAAGGTTTAGCGTTAGATGTATGATGTAAAATGTCAGATATTGTCATCCATTTACCTTTTTCCAAGTTGCATTGATAAGTCCACTTAATTTTGCAAATAACTCATTTGTTAGATTAAGCAAATCTTCATCATTATTTATATAGCCTAAATCTTTACCAATCAAAACCTGTGTTTCCAGTTCACTAAGCGAACCTCTGGCAATATATAGAAATTGTAAAAACTCCTTATCCCCTCGCCTTGCCGCCCCCTCAGCGACATTGGAAGGAATACTTATCGCAGCACGTTGCATTTGACTACAAAGCGCAAATTTCTCAACATCTGGAAACTGTCGGGTTGCTGCATAAACTTCTTTGACCAAAGTCATACCCAATTGCCAAACCTGAAGATCTTGATGCTTACGTGACTGGTGTAATAGCTGCTGACCTGTATGACTCCTCATTTTACATCTTCCATGCTACATCTCACCCCTGTTTCAATCACTCGATTGAAACAGGCACATCATGCCCATGCGCTTTCAATAAGGCATGGCGCTGCGCAACCTTCAAATCTTCTGCCACCATTTCTGCACACATCTCTTGCACGGTAATCTCTGGAATCCAACCCAGTTTTTCTTTGGCTTTGGAAGGGTCACCCAAAAGCGTTTCCACCTCAGCAGGGCGGAAGTAACGTGGATCAACCCGCACAATCACATCGCCTACGG
>Ga0256829_1001030_pt1 | contig 24157 bp, 25 predicted proteins | sample 131447metaG_FD_185979 | JGI IMG/M metagenome (GOLD analysis project Ga0256829, IMG submission 185979) | Hydrothermal vent microbial communities from Lau Basin, Pacific Ocean - 131-447 | ecosystem: Environmental > Aquatic > Marine > Hydrothermal vents | place: Pacific Ocean: Lau Basin | collected...
TATGGTATCTGGAATGGTTCTTATGACCAAGGGGGAAATCGGCGTTGTGTGGGGGGTGGATGAGCGGGGTTGTGGGGATGGGGGATTGTTCGGGTGGTGGTGTGATTGGGGGGAATTGCGATAAGTGGGGGTGGTGCAATTGGTTGACCGGCGTGGGGGTGTGGGTATGATCCTTTCCCGCCCGGTCGCTGAGGCCGGGCGTTGTTATGCCGCTGTAGCTCAGTGGTAGAGCGCACCCTTGGTAAGGGTGAGGTCGAGGGTTCAAGTCCCTCCAGCGGCTTTTGAGTCGTCGCTCGGATGCGACGACGGGATAGATATTGATGCGTCGATTGGTATCGGCGTGGAATTGACGAGCGGCCCGAGGCGCATGAGCTGACGCGGCGGCCGCGGCAGCAACCAGTTGAGGGAAGAATCATGGCGAAAGGCGTATTTGAGCGGACGAAGCCGCACGTGAACGTGGGGACGATCGGCCACATTGACCACGGTAAATCGACGCTGACGGCGGCGCTGGTCGCTCGTGCGGCGGCGAAGGGTCTGTCGGAAGGCAAGTCCTACGCGGAGATCACCAAGGGTGGTACGGTGCGTGACTCGAACAAGACGGTGACGATCCACTCGTCGCACGTCGAGTACGAGACGGAATCCCGTCACTACGCGCACGTGGACTGCCCGGGGCACGCGGACTTCGTCAAGAACATGATTACGGGTGCGGCTCAGATGGACGGCGCGATCCTGGTGGTCGCTGCGGACTCGGGCCCGATGCCTCAGACCCGTGAGCACGTGCTGCTCGCGCGTCAGGTGGGTGTGCCCTACATCGTGGTCTTCATGAACAAGGTTGACCTTGTGGACGACGAAGAGCTCCTCGACCTGGTCGAGATGGAGATCCGTGAGCTCCTCGACAAGTACGACTTCCCGGGCGATGACACCCCGGTGATCCGTGGTCAGTCGAAGGCCGCGCTGGAGAACCCGGGCGACGACGCGATCTGTGCACCGCTCGACGAGCTGTTCGACCAGCTCGACAGCTACATCCCCGAGCCCGAGCGTGAGAACGACAAGCCGTTCCTCGTGTCGGTCGAGGACGTGTTCTCGATCAAGGGTCGTGGTACGGTCGCGACGGGTCGCGTTGAGCGTGGCCAGGTCAAGGTCGGCGACGAAGCCGAGATCGTTGGTCTGTCGAAGGACAACCAGAAGACGACGATCACGGGTGTCGAGATGTTCAACAAGACGCTCGAGTCGGCGATCGCTGGTGACAACTGTGGTGTGCTCCTCCGTGGTATTGAAAAGGACCAGATCACCCGTGGTCAGGTCATCTGCAAGCCCGGTTCGATCACCCCGCACACGAAGTTCAAGGGTCAGGTCTACGTCCTGACCAAGGAAGAGGGTGGTCGTCACACCCCGTTCTTCGCTGGCTACAAGCCCCAGTTCTACTTCCGCACGACGGACGTGACGGGCAAGGTGCTCGAGCTTTACGGCGACGGCGGCGCGAAGGCTGAGATGTGCATGCCCGGCGACAACGTCACCATGGAGATCGACCTCGAGGACAAGCCCGTGGCGATGGAGAAGGGTCTTCGTTTCGCGGTGCGTGAGGGCGGTCGTACGATCGGCTCGGGCACGGTGACCGAGATTCTTGAGTGATTGATTTGTGCAGATGCCCGCGTGTTGCGGGTGTTTGATTTCGAGTGAACGATTCACAGTTTGCTCGATTGGCAGAGCGTTTCGCGGCCCGGGTACGAGAGTGCCCGGGCCGAGATTTGGAAGCGAATCCCTTGTGCGCTGCAGTGGGCTGACGGCGCGCGATTGAAAGTGGAGGCCGACGATGGCCAAGAAGAAATCGCAGGCGCGTGAGTATGTGTGGCTGCAGTGTTCCGAGACGGGTGATCTGAACTACCGCACGAGCATCAACGTGAAGGGCGGTATCGACGAGAAGGTGAAGGAGGGGATGAACAAGTACTCTCCTCGTCTGCGGAAGCACACGCTTCACAAGATCAAGCGGAAGTAAGAACGGGGATCAGGGATTGGCCTTCGGTGATCGGGTGAGACCGGTTGTTGGTGGCATTGCTGATCTCTTCTGCTACGGCAGTAGCTCAGTTGGTAGAGCAGTGGATTCCAAATCCACCGGTCGAGGGTTCGAGTCCTTCCTGCCGTGTTTTGATCATCGTGCTCGTTGAGGGGCGCGAGGTCTTGGAAAGAGGTTGATCGCACATGGCGCTCGGGATCTACAAACAGGGTCAGGGCTACTGGGTCCGGGTGCTCACGGCGGTGTTCGTGGGTGTGCTGATCCTGGCTGGTGCGCAGTGGGGTTGGAACCAGGCGGGGGCTGTCCGTCTTCCTCCGAGGTCGTGGACGTACTCGCTGGTGGATGCGCAGATGAGCTCGCACCCGGAGGTGGGGGACACGGTCGTGCTGATGGGGTACGTGGGCGCGAGCGACGAGGTGACGGAGCTTGGTCGCGCGAGCGTTGAGACGTACAGCGTGGATCGTGGATCGAGCGCGACGCTGGTCGCGGTGAACTTTTCGAGCGACGTGGTGCGGGACACGGGCGGGGATGCGGTCCGGATCGTGGTCGAGAGCTCGGCGGGGTCGGGCGAGCTCGGTGGGGCTTCGGTCCGTGGCGCGACATCGACCCCGGTGTTCCCGGTGGAGTATCTGCAGACGGGTGCGGCCGGGCTTGTGATGCTTTTGGGAGCGATCGGGCTGCTCATCTTTGTTGGGTCCAACAAGAAGAGCGTGGAGTTCCTGATCGCGACGGACGGGGAGATGAAGAAGGTGAACTGGTCGAGCTATCGCGAGGTGAAGGGGTCAACGATCGTCGTGATCGTGGCGACCTTCCTGATCGCGGGGCTCCTGTACGGCGTTGACATGATGTTCTCCTGGGTGTTCCGGACGATCGGGGTCCTCGAGAGCTGAGCTTCGGGCCGGCGATAGGGAGCGGATGATGAACGACGAGCACATGGACACACAGACGGGCGCTGAGCAGGGCGCGGAGCAGACGGAGTCGGCGGAGGTGTCGGCTCCGAGTGTTGCGGCGGCCGGGACGAAGGTGAAGGATCTTCGTGAGGACATGCCTCAGGTGGAGGGGAAGATCGGTCAGGACGAGCCCTTGGTTCAGGAGGGGATGCAGTGGTTTGTGCTGCGTGTCGCTTCGAACAAGGAGAACTCGGTGCAGCAGACGCTGCTGCGGAAGATCCAGATCGAGGGGATGACGCATCTGGTGGGGCGCATCCTGGTGCCGACGGAGAAGATCAAGACGATCAAGGGCGGGAAGACGAAGATCAAGGAAGAGAAGCTGTACGCGGGGTACGTGTTCGTCGAGATGCGTCTCGAGGACGACGGTCGTATCCCTCAGGACATCTTCTTCCTGATCAAGGAGACGACGGGGGTGGGCGACTTCATCGGGACGGCGGGGCGTCCGACCCCGATGCAGATGCACGAGGTCGAGAAGATGCTGCTCGATTCGCAGGCGCCGGAGGACGAGCCGACGATCCGGTTGTCGTTCGAGAAGGGCGAGAGCGTGCTGATCCGCGAGGGCGCGTTCGAGAACTACGAGGGCACGGTGGACGAGTTGTTCCCGGAGAAGGGGACGGTTCGGGTGCTGGTGTCGATCTTCGGTCGTCAGGCTCCGGTGGACCTGGAGGAATGGCAGATCGCGAAGGTGGACGAGGCCTGAGCTTCGTTCGTTGGTTGAGACTTTCGAGGACCCGTCCGTTTGGGCGGGTTCTTTGTTTTTGGGGGGTGGTTCGTCGAGGGTGGGGGGGGGTGGGGGGATGCGCGAAGATCCTGGGGGTGGATGGCCGATGAGTGTGGTAGGCCTTTGTGGGCTGTGATCCATGCGTGGTGCGTGGTGGAGGATCGTGCGATGGCGAAGCGCGTGACGAAGACGTCGGGAACGAAGAAGACGGGATCGAAGCGGGTGACGGCGGCGCGCGGCGCGGGGACGGGGGGCGCGGGGAAGAAGCGTGGGGCGAAGACGAAAGCGCCCACGAAACGGGTGGCTCGATCCGGGAAGATGATCTACTCGTTCGGGGTGAAGACGGACGGGGACGGGTCGATGCGCGAGCTGCTGGGGGGGAAGGGGGCGAACCTGGCGGCGATGACGGCGATGGGCTTGCCTGTCCCTCCGGGGTTCACGATCACGACGAAGGTGTGCGCGGACTATCACGGGAACGGGAAGAAGCTCCCGGATGGTTTGATGGATGGGGTTGGGCGGGCGATGCGGGCGCTGGAGAAGCAACGCGGGAAGGGATTCGGGGATCCGGGTGATCCGTTGCTCGTGTCGGTGCGATCGGGGGCGGCGCGGTCGATGCCCGGGATGATGGACACGATCCTGAATCTGGGGCTGACGGACAACGCGGTGGAGGGGCTGGCGCGGGTGACGGGGAATGCGCGGTTCGCATTTGATGCGTACCGGCGGCTCATCTCGATGTTCGGGGATGTGGTGATGGGGGTGGACTACGAGCATTTCGAGCACGAGCTCGATGCGGTGAAGCGTGAGCGCGGGGCGAAGAAGGACACGGACGTGGACGCGGAGGGGCTCAAGGATCTGTGCGCGCGGTACAAGCGTGTGTACAAGGCGCGGGTGGGGCGCGCGTTCCCTCAGGATCCGGGGAAGCAGCTCGAGCTCGCGATCAAGGCGGTGTTCGAGAGCTGGTCGTCGGATCGCGCGGTGAGTTATCGTCGGATCGAGGGGATGACGGGGCTGCTGGGGACGGCGGTGAATGTGCAGTCGATGGTGTTCGGGAACACGGGGGACGACAGCGCGACGGGGGTTGCGTTTACGAGGAATCCGTCCACGGGTGAGAACGTGTTTTACGGGGAGTTTTTGGTGAACGCGCAGGGGGAGGACGTGGTTGCGGGGATCCGGACCCCGGAACCGATCGGGGCGATGAAGGACTGGAACAAGGATGTCTACAAGCAGCTCGTGGGTGTGAAGGAGACTCTCGAGGCGCACTACGGGGATATGCAGGACATCGAGTTCACGGTGGAGCGTGGGTCGCTGTATATGTTGCAGACGAGGACGGGGAAGCGGACGGGGGCGGCGGCGGTGAAGATCGCGTGTGATCTGGTGAAGTCGAAACGGGTGACGAAGCGGGAGGCGTTGATGCGGATCCCGGCGGGTGATCTGATCCAGTTGTTGCTCCCGTCGTTCGATCCGGTCGCGGCGGAGGGGGCGGATGTGATCACGACGGGGCTCCCGGCTTCTCCGGGGGCGGCGGTGGGTCGTCCCGCGTTTACGGCGGCGGAGGCGGTGGCGCGGGCGCACGCGGGGGAGTCGGTGATCCTGGTTCGGAAGGAGACGAGCCCGGAGGACGTGGACGGGATGCACAGCGCGTCGGGGATCCTGACGAGCACGGGGGGGATGACGTCGCACGCGGCGGTGGTGGCGCGGGGGTGGGGAAAGTGCTGTGTGTCGGGCGCTGGTGCGATGTCGATCGATGTGGCGAACGGGACGTTCCGGGTTGGGGATCGGGTGTTCGGTCGTGACGTGACGATCTCGATCGACGGGTCTACGGGGCGCGTGATGAACGGCGCGGTGGGGACGGTGGATCCGGAGATGAGCGGTGACTTTGCGCGGGTGATGAAATGGGCGGACGGGGAGCGGGTGCTGGGGGTGCGTGCGAACGCGGATACGCCGGGGGATGCGCGTCGGGCGCGGGCGCTGGGGGCGCAGGGGATCGGGCTGTGTCGGACGGAGCACATGTTCTTCGGGGACGAGCGGATCGCGCTGATGCGGCGGATGATCTTGTCTCGGGATGCGGAGGAGCGTGTTGCGGCGCTCGCGGCGCTCGAGCCCATGCAGCGGGAGGACTTTGTGGGGATTTTCGGGGCGATGGACGGCTATCCGGTGACGGTGCGTTTGCTGGACCCTCCCTTGCATGAGTTTCTCCCGAGCGATCCGGCGACGGTGTCGTCGCTCGCGGATTCGATGGGGGTGAGTCACGCGGAGATGGCGCGGCGGATCGGTGCGATGCACGAGTCGAACCCGATGCTGGGTCATCGGGGGTGCCGACTCGCGATCACGTATCCGGAGATCCTGGACATGCAGGTGCGTGCGATCACGCTCGCGGCGATCGAGTGCGGGAAGAAGAAGGTGCGCGCGAAGCCCGAGATCATGATCCCGCTTGTCGGGGTGCGGAAGGAGCTCTCGGTGCTGCGCGATCGGGCGGAGCGGGTGATCGCGCGGACGAGGAAGGAGGCGGGGTTCAAAGGGCGGCTGTCGATCCCGATCGGGACGATGATCGAGGTCCCCCGCGCGGCGCTCACTGCTGGCGCGATCGCGGGGGTGGCGGACTTCTTCTCGTTCGGAACGAACGACCTGACGCAGCTGACGTTCGGGTATTCACGGGATGATGTGAACACGTTTTTGCCCGACTATCTGGCGCAGGAGATCCTGCCCTGGGATCCGTTCTCGTCGCTGGACATGGAGGGTGTGGGTCGGTTGGTGTGGATGGCGGCGAAGGAGGGACGCGCGGCGAACGGGGCGCTGAAGCTCGGGATCTGCGGCGAGCACGGGGGGGACCCGGCGAGTGTGACGTTCTGTCACAAGGTGGGTCTGGGGTATGTGAGTTGCTCGGCGTTCCGGGTGCCGATCGCGCGGATGGCGGGGGCGCAGGCGGCGATTGCGGAGGCGGGGTGAGGGGCTAGGAGAAGAGAGGGGGGGGAAGACAGCGAGCGGTATCCGTTCCTGCTTTGCCCTTCGGGTCAAAGCAGGGCACCCGGCACCAACGACGGGCGGTCATAGGAGCCGTAAGACACCCCCTCCGTCACGCTGCGCGTGACACCTCCCCCGCCCCCCCGTGAAGCCCGGGGGAGGAGAGAAGAACGGGGGCGTGGGGGTGTTGGATGGGCTTCGGTGCTTGTTGACGCTTAATCGTCGTTGACGGGGTGGTTGGGGTTGGCGTCTCGGGGGTGTTGGGCTTGGTGGGCGCGGATCATGCGTTTGGCGAGTTCCTGCATGTCGGCGACGTCGTCGGTTTCGTCGATGATTTCGGCGCCGATGAGGGTTTCGATGGTGTCTTCGAGGGTGAGGATGCCTGCGGAGCCGCCGTATTCGTCGGCGACGAGGAAGAGGTGTTCCTGGCGCTTGAGGAACTCGACGAGGACGGCGGAGAGGGGGGCGGTTTCGGGGACGATGTGGAGGGGGCGCGCGAGGTCGCGGAGTGTGGTGGTGCCTTGGCCTTCGGATTTTGCGGCGTGGAGTTCTCGTCGGTGGATGACCCCGACCTGGTCGTCGAGTGAGGTTTCGACGATGGGGACGCGCGCGAACTTGGAGGGTTCTCGCGCGAGGATGTCATCGATGGAGTCGTCGGCGTTGTAGGTGAACACGACGGCGCGGGGGGTCATGACTTCCTTGACGGGGATGTCGCGGAGGGCGACGAGGTTGCGGACGACGCGGAGCTCGACTTCATCGATGACCCCCTCGTCGTGCGCGAGCTGGGCGAGGTTGCTGACTTCCTCGCGCGAGATGCGCGGGGTGGTCTGGGCTCGCGCGAAGAGCTTTGAGATGCGGTTGCAGACGGCGACGACGGGTTTGAAGATGAGGATGAGCCAGTCGGTGGTGACGGCGGCGAAGGGGGCGAGGGATTTGGCGTGCACGGCGCCGAGGGTTTTGGGGATGATCTCGGAGAAGATGAGGACGAGGATGGTGATGATGAAGGAGACGAGCCCGACCCAGGCTTCGCCCCAGATGACGGCGGCTTGGGCGCCGACGCCGGCGGCGCCGAGGGTGTGGGCGAAGGTGTTGAGGGTGAGGATGGCGGCGAGGGGTTGGTCGATGTCCTCTTTCATGCGCTCGAGACGGTCGGCGGCTTTGGAGCCCGAGTCTCGGAGGACGGCGATGTGGGTGCGCGGGACGGAGAGCAGGACCGCTTCGAGGAGGGAGCAGAGGAAGGAGACGAGGAGGGCGATGGCGAGGTAGGTGAGGAGGAGGATCATGGGTTATCCGAGCACGCTTGCGTGTTTGGTCCAGATGGAGTCGAGTCGTGAGACGAAGCTGGGGGACTCGGGGAGGTCTTGGGCGCAGGCGATGAGGAGATCGACCATCCCGGCGTAGTCGTCGAGCCCGATGTATTCGAGCCCGACGCGGGGTGGGCCTTCGTGGGTTCCTGCTTGGGCCTGGTCGAGGTTGGCCATGTTGTGGTAGTTCCCGAGGGGGAGGCAGACGCAGGTGGCTTGGTAGCCCATGGCGCAGAAGACGCTCGCTTCGCAGGCGCCGCCGGCCATGAGTTTGCGTTGCCATTTCCAGGTGGGCATGTCGGATTGCTTCTGGGAGGCGGTGGGGGTGGCTGGGCCGCCGGCGATGGTCTGGGCGACCTGCGCGACGGCGCCGGTGAGTTCGGGGGAGAAGACGGAGACGCGGTCCCCGACGCGGACGATGGGTCCTGCGTGGATGGGGGCGTCGGCGAAGGCGCGGGAGTTTTCGAGGGCGATGAGTCTTGAGTTCTTGGGCATGAACTCGGCTTTGCACGCGCCGATGGCGCCGACGAATCCGATCTCTTCGGCGCGGGTGCAGAGGATGCGCACGTCGGTGGTACATTTGGAGAGGCGGAGTTCGTCGAGGGCGCAGAAGGCGGCGGCGAGGGCGGCGAGGTCGTCGCAGGCGTTGGTGTGGAGGATCCCTCCGAACTCGTCGGGGGTGATGTCGGGTTCGGGGAGGTCCCAGGTGGCGATGGTGCCGGGTTCGATGTCGGCGGGTTTATCGAGGGTTGCGGAGTAGCGCTTGTAGGGTTTGTCTTTGTCGTCGGTGTCGATCTCTTCGATGACGGTCGCGAAGGCGAAGGTGTCGAGCGCGTGGTGGACGCGGATGCGGGCTTGGGGGAAGTAATCGGGCATGACCCCTCCTCGGAATCCGAGGACGAGGGTGTCGGGGTCGGATTGGTTTTCGACGACGAAGGCGGGGTGGTCGAGGTGGGCGGTGAAGTAGAGGGGGGCGTCTGTGGTGGGGTTGGACTGGATCCGGATCTCGAGGTTCCCGTGCTCGTCGGATCGGGTGGTGAGCTCGGGTCGGGTGGAGAGCCAGCGGTGGATCCAGGCGAAGACCCGGGATTCGTGTCCTGCTGCTGTGGGGATGGCGGTGAGTTCTCGGAGCCAGTTGGTGTGGATGGCGCGTCGATCGTCCGGGATGTGGTGTTTTTGGGGTGATTCGGGGGATGATGTCGCGCTGGATTGGGTCATGGTTGATCGTATCCGTGGGGTCGGGGGGTGGACATGGTCGATATGGATGAGACCCGTTCTCGCTTGCTTTGTGGGGGTGGGTGTGGAAGACTGTTTTGCCTTGGCAGGATGCGCGCTTCGAGGCGCGTCGGACGTTTGGAGGTTGGATATGCCGCACATTATCGCTGAGCCCTGTATTGCGACGAAGGACACGGCTTGTGTTGATTCGTGCCCGGTGGATTGCATCCACCCGACGAAGGACGAGCCCGACTTTGCGAGCGCGGAGCAGTTGTATATCGATCCGGATGTGTGCATCGATTGCGGGCTGTGTGTGGACGAGTGCCCGGTGCAGGCGATTTTCCAGGACGAGGATCTGCCCGAGGAGTGGTCGAAGTACGTGCAGCTGAATATTGACTACTACAAGGATCAGTGATCGGGCGATGCGCGGTTTTTTGGGGATTGGTGCGCAAGCCGGGGGGTTGATGTGCGACTATGGGCGGAGGTGTGCTCATGGACGCAACGGGATCGCTGGGTCTTGATCGGTTGATGGATGATCGGGTGGCGCTGAGGCGTTTTGTCTCGGAGGGGGATCCTGATGCGTTCGGGGTGTTGTGCCTTCGGTATGAGTCGATGGTGTATGCGACGTGTCTTCGGGTGCTGGGTTCCGAGGACGAGGCGCGGGACGCGGCGCAGGATACGTTCCTGAAGCTGGCGCATCGGGCGGGGTCGATCCGCTCGAACGTGGGGGGGTGGTTGCATTCGGCGGCGATGGGGTGCTCGGTGGATCTGATCCGGAGGGCGGGGGCGCAGCGGCGGGCTGAGGGTGTCGCGGCGCGTCGGGGCGATGTCTCCGGGGGGGGGGGGGCGGATGCGGGGTGGTCGGAGATCGAGCCCGAGCTTGATGGGGCGCTCTCGGCGCTTGGGGATTCGGATCGGGAGCTGCTCGTGGCGCGGTATCTGTGCGGGCGGGCGCAGCGTGAGATTGCGGGTGAGCTTGGGGTGAGCGAGGGGACGGTGTCTCGTCGGCTCGATCGGGCGCTGGGGGCGCTGCGGGTTGAGCTTGGGAAGCGGGGGGTCGGGGTGGGTGGTTCAACGGCGCTTGCGTTGGTGCTCGGGTCGATCCCCGTGGTTGTGGCGCCGATGGCGGTGCGGGAATCGGCGATGAAGATCTCGCTGACGGGGGCTGCGGTGCGGGCTGGATCGGGGGCGCGGTCCGGGGTGGGTTCGCTCGTGGGCGCGGCGCTGGTCGGGGTGGTGTTGGTCGGGGGGTTGGTGTTTGCGGTTCGTCCCGGGATGCTTGGTGGGATCGGTGGTTCGGGTTCGGTGTTGTCCGGGGTGTCGGCGGAACCGGGTCCGGATCGTCCGGAGGGGGAGATCGGGCCGTTCGTGGTTGTGAGCGCGGGGGAGCGGAACTTCTTTGATCGGGGGGTGTGGATCCGTGATGCGCGGATCGTGATCAATCATGGGATCGACCCGAAATCTGGTGATGTGAACAGTTCGACGCTCGAGATCGTGGATCGGGAGCGCGGCGATGACGGGGTTGTGGTGTTCACGACCCGGGTGCGCGAGATCCGGCCGATCGGGGTGGAGTTCAGTCGGTTCGAGCTCGGGGGTGAGGTTCGGATCCGCGCGTCGTTCGATGATGTGGGTCGGTTGGTGCTTGAGCCTTTGACGGAGGGGGTGCAGCTCGGGGCGAATGAACCGAGGTGGTTCGGGGTGCGGCCTCCGCTGGGGTGGGAGGAGCGGGCGCGGATTCCGGATGATGCTGGGGAGGACGGGTTGCTGGGTCCGTGGACGGAGGCGGAGCGGATCCCGGTGCGGATCGATGCGCGGGAGATTCTGTACGGGACGAGCACATGGAAGGCGGCGGTGTTCCGGATCGTGTCGTGGGAGCGGCGCGAGGGGTATTCGCGGATCGAGTCGATCCATGCGGGGGGTCGGAATCCGTATCTGATCGGGACGAGGTTCCGGTTGATCCTGCGCGAGGATGAGGGGGGGTACACGATGGCGTACTTCCCTCGGGGCGCGGGGATGGGGGATCGTTGGCCGACTGGGTTTGAGTACAGCGTTGAGAACCCGGTGCACGTGGTGTCGTTCAAGGATCGGCCGTGAGGGGTCGGGGCGGGTTCAGTGTGGTCGAGCTGCTCGTGGTGATCGGGGTGGTGGCGCTGCTGGTCGCGATCACGATCCCGGTGCTTGGTCGGGCGCGTGATTCGGCGCGTCGGGCGCGGTGTCTGGCGCAGGTCCGGGATCTCGCGATAGGTGTGGAGACGTTCACTGGATCGCGCGGGGGGAAGCTCCCGGAGAACCGGACGCTCCTGAACGATCGGGAGTACATCACGTGGCGTGCTCAGCTGCGCGGGGAGGGATCGATCGGGGAGGCGGAGGCGTGGGTGTGTCCTTCGCACAAGGGGTCGGGTCCGAAGTCGGAGCTGGGGTTCGTGGACGACGGCGCGGTGTGTGTGGACGATGTGCGCTCGAGCTATGCGATCAACGGGCATGTGCTGTGGAGGCGCGACAGTGTCGATGATGATGCGGTTCGGAGGGTGGGGGTGATCGCGCGTCCGAGTCACACGATCCTGATCGCGGAGACGAACCGGGCGAACGCGGATCTGAGGGTGAGCCCGCCTTTGCTTGCGAACTACTACGGGGATGACCCTGGCGCGTATGGGTATTGGCACGAGGGCGCGGCGGGGGTGTATGGGTTTTTGGATGGGCACGCGGAGGTGCTGGGGCTTTTGGAGACGGGGAACCCGGACTGTCGTTGGCACAGCGGACGGGATCTGAGCGCTGATCCGTTTGTGCCTCAGCGTGCGGAGGAGGTCCGGGCGCATGATCACCCGGACTGGGAGTTTTTGGTTCCTGAGGTGTATCTGGGGGGTGCTTAGTCGTCGGTGAGGAGGTCGTCGAGGGAGGAGTCGGGGTCGAGGTCGCCGAAGGCGTTTTCGAGTTCTTCGAGCGCGTCGAGGGCTTCCTGGGTGGCGTTGATGGAGGAGGGGTCGGCGGGTTTGTCGTCTTTGCCCGGCTTGGGGTTCGTGGGCGCGGTGCTTTTCTTCATCGCGCGGTGTTCGTCGTCGGTGAAGCGTTCGGCCCAGCGGTCGGGGCGGACGTTGGAGGGGGCTGTTGGGGACTCGGACCAGTCGTCGGCGTTGGGGAGGTTGATCTCGGCCGGCATGGTTTTGCGGTAGCCCAGGAGTCGGACGACTTCGAGGACGTCGGACCAGGTGGGGAACATGCGGTCGTTGGATTTTTTGAAGGCTTCGATGGCCATGAGGAACAGGAACTGTTCGGTGGTCATCTCGCCTTCTTCGGCGGACTTGGTGAACTCGGAGAGTCGGCGGCCTCGTCCTCGTTTGCGTTCGAGGCCGGTGGTGTTGTCGGCGTTGTCGAGGGACTGGGCGATGGCGTCGCGGTCTCGTCGGTCGATGCCGAGACGGCGATCGACGACGGTTCCGGGGGGGGGCGTGCCGTGGGGGTTTTTGCGCCGATCGACTTTGACGCGCCGGTTGTCGGTTGCGGCGGCGTTGGAGTCGGATTGGGCTTGGGGATCGTTGTTCGATTTGCGAGGCATGGCTTTCGCTCCGTTCCGGGGGCGCGCCACGCCTTGGTTGTGTGTCAGTGGTGACTGTGATCGTCGGCGTGGCGATCAGAAGTCGTCATCGTCGAGTTCGGCGTCGTCGTCGATGTCCTCTTCCGATTCGTCGTCGAACTCGTCGAAATCGTCGTCATCGTCCATGTCGTCGTCGTAATCGTCATCGTCGTCTTCTTCGCCCAGGAAGTAGGCTTCGTCGTCGTCCATGTCGTCGTCGATGCAGAGGGGGGCGAGATGATCGGACCAGGGTGCGGGTTCGGTGTCGGGGGTGTCGAGGTCCGATTCGGTGGGGAGGAGGAGGGCGCGGTTGGCGCGTTGCTCGGTGAGGGGATCGGTTGTGGGGGTGAGGAGATGGGTCGTGGACAGGCGCATGGGTGGTTTCCTCGTGGGTCGGCGCGTGTGGGCGCGGAAGCCGATTCGTCGCCACTGTACGCTTGATGTGTGCGGTGTCAACGGGTGATCCGCGCGTCTTGACGGGGTTTTGTGGTGGATTGTGTCGGGGGGGTGGAGCGGGTTCTACGATGGACCCTTATGAGTTCACCCACGGCGAGTGCTGCGAAGGAACAGGATGTCCGGATCGATCCGGTTGCTGGGGTGTGCGCGGCGTTGATTCCGGGGCTTGGGCACATGGTGTCGGGTCGGCGGGGTCGGGGTCTGGGGGCGATGGTGGGGGTGCTGGGGTTGTTCCTGCTCGGGCTGTTGATCGGCGGGATCGATGCGGTGGATTCGAAGAGCGGGTCGGATCGGTTCTGGTTTATTGGTCAGGCGATGGTGGGGCCGATCGCTTTTGGGGTGGACTATGTGCATCAGAATCACTTCAAGGCGTATGACCTTTCGACGGGTCAGACCCGGACGGGGAACCCGGACGAGCGTCGGGTGTTTGATGGGACGCGGTATGTGTGGGAGCAGCTGAGCCCGGCGCAGATGGATCAGGGGATGGGGCCTCCGAATGTTCCGGGGTTGGGGCGATTGAACGAGATCGCGATGCTGTCGTGCACGCTCGCGGGGATGCTGAACGTGATCGTGTTTCTGGACGCGTTGATCGTGACGCCGTATCGGAAGATCAGCAAGAAGCTGGGGGTGGAGTCTGACGGGGGGAGCTCGTGATGGTGCTCGGGTATACGCCTTTTGTTGATGCGCTGGGGGTGCACGATCAGTGGTATCTGCTGATCATCCCGATGGTGGTGTTCATCGGGATCGGGTACAAGGCGGTGCGTGTCCCTGATATGGGGGATTACTTCAAGGAAGTGATCATGTTCATCATCCAGGTGCTGGGGGGGATGGCGATTCTGGCGGCGGTGTTCACGTTCGTGATCACGGTGCTGATCCCGTTGCTTGCGCCGATGCCCGGTGTCTGAGCGGCTCGGCCCTGTTCGCTAGTGCATGTAGTTGTCCACGGTGGCGGTGTAGGGTTTGTCCAGGTTCTGGATCATGTAGCGGAGCGCGTCCACGGCGTGGTCTGAGCCGTCTTTTTCGGGGGTGGTCGAGAAGGGGTCGTGCCTGGGGTAGTGGTAGGACTCGAGACAGCGGATGAGCTCGGCGCAGGATCGGTGGATCATGAGGGTGGGTTGGCCGTGCGCGGGTTTGAGACGTGTCCGGAGGAGGGTGAGCCCGTCGTGGATGGCGTAGCGCGCGTCCTTGATGGTGAAGCCCTGTTTGCGGAGGGCGGCGGAATCGGAGATCCCGGTCTGGAGGCCGCGCTGGCGCGCGGCGGGGTCGATCCCGATCCATGTTGGGGTGATGGGCGCGGCGCGGATCTGGTCGATGTGTTCGGAGAGGGAGACGCCGGCGCGGATGTATTCGTGCGCGACCCAGACGGTGTTGTTGGTGTCCACGTGCGCGAAGAGGACGACGGTGGGGGCGCGGATCCCGAGGTCCATCCCGGCGATGGAGAAGGCGATGTTCGCGCGGTCGGGGAGGGTGTCGGCGATGTGGAGGTTGGGGTCGAACTCGGGGAGGACGCAGTCGGATCGGCGCGGGCGTTTGCAGAGCATTTCCGAGTCCCAGGTGGATTGGTCGACGCGGGATTTGAGGTTGATGGCGTTCTGGATGGTCATGTGGCCGGGGGTGTGGCCGAGGTTGTCTCGTTGCTTGGCTTGGCCGGCGCAGTCGGGCTCGAGGGCGCAGGTGGTGCATTCGTGGGTGTCGGCGCATTCGTCGAGGATGTCCACGACGCCCCATTGGAAGACTTTGCGCGTGGATTCGGAGGTTTCGCGCGCGTGGGTGATGAGTTTGTGCATGAGTCCGAAGGGGACGTGGAGGGTGGAGAGGCACTCGATGGAGCCGGGGATGGTTTGGTTTGCGATGGTGGTTTCTCGGATGGTGAGCTGGGCCGCTTCCCAGACCTGTTCGTCGAAGAGCTCGACTTCGTCGCAGCGGAGTTTCTGGACCCGGGTTCCTCGGACGGAGGTCTGGGACTGTGCGAGGAGCTCGACGACGGCGTTGTTGACGAGGGTGATTTTGCGCTCGGTGATGCGCCCGGCGATAAGGGTGTCGATGGGGTCGATGGCGAGGAGGGCGCGGAGGTGGGTGTGCATGCGTTTGGCTTGGTCGAGGGATCCGGCGAGGATGCGGATCTCGATCCCGGGTTTGTAGAGGAGGTCGAGGAGGGTGGCGACGGCGGCGTAGTAGGTCTTTCCGCCTCCTCGGTTAGCCCAGACGATGCAGTCCCGGGGTTGTCGGTCTTCGAAGAAGGCGTGGGCGAGGTAGTCGAGGGGCGCGTGGTGGGCGTCGATGATGGGTTTGGTGGGGACCTTGATGTGGAGGTTGGTCTGGATCCAGTGCGCGAGCTCGGCGTCGGTGGTGGGCGCGTCCCCGAGGAGGGCGCGGACGGTTTCGTTCGTGTGGTGATCGATGGGGTCGTTCATGAGCGCGGCTCCTGATCGGCGAGGCGCTCGAGACCCAGGGCGCCGAGGAGCGCGGGGGTTCGTCGGTCGTCGATGGCGCGGAGGGCGCGCAGGATGTGCCGGCGCTGGAGCGCGGTGGTGTAGAAGGTGATGGCGCTGGGAAGATGCTCACGCGTGGGTTCAGGCGCGGGCTGCGGTGGTTGGTGGTCGGTCGTCATGGTCCCCCCTTGGTGTTGGGTGCGCGGTGTGCGCGTATGCGAGGGGGGTCGCGATGAGTGACGTTCCGGCGTGGGCGCGGAGCGATGGATCGTGTGGGTCGTGCTTTTTGGAGCGCGCCCAGATCTGCAGTTCTCGTGTGAGGAGTGGGGGGAGGGTGGTTGAAGGGCTCAAGAGATCGAGGGGGGTGAGGTGTTCGTGGTGGAGCGCGTCGAGGAGTCGGAGGTCGCTCTGGGCGCGGTGTGGGCCGAACTCGGTCATCCCGGCTCGCGCGAGGAAGGGGGAGACGGAGCCCATGGCGGCGAACGCTTCGGTGATGGGGGTGAGGGGGTGTGCGAGGTAGGTGCGGACGAGTGTGGAGGCGATCCCGAGGGCGCGGGATCGGGGTTCGACGATGACGCGCGCGAGTGTGCGGAGTTCGTTGTTGAGGCGGTGCGCGTTGTGCTTGGTGTCTGTGGTGTCGTAGCGCCCGGGGTAGGCGCGGGTGCGCCATCGCGCGTTGAGGGTGGGGTAGGCAACGACGAGAACCCCGGCGAGGATGGTTTGGGCGGTGTGGGTGGTCCGGGTCGCGCGGAGGATGTGGGCGATGTTGGCCGGGTCGTGGGTTCGGTAGTGGTGGTGTTTGAGCGCGTCGTAGTCGGCGCGGGTTCCGGGCTCGATGGTGATGAGTTCGGGGGTGTACTGGTTCGGGATGATGGTACGCGAGGGCGCGTCGATGAGGGTGTCGGTGTCGAGGACGAGGGGGAGGTCTTCGTGCGCGCCGGCGCAGATCAGTTTGAGGTTGCGCTCCTGCGCGAGTCGTTTGAGGGGGGAGGCGATGGAGGCGCAGGTGGCGCGGTCGAGGGTGGATCCGAACTCGTCGAGGATGATGGTTTCGTGTGGTTGCGCGTGGGTGAGTTGGCGGGCGAGGTCGAAGCGCGCGCGTTGGCCGGTGGAGAGGTTGGTGATCCGGAGGGGCCAGAGTTGGGGTTCGGCGAGCCCGACTCGGGAGAGGAGCGCGAGGGTGTCGTGGAGGGGGAGGTTGAACTGATCGAGGAGACAGCGCGATAGGTCGGGCTTGGGGGGAGAGGTTGCGATGGGGGCGCATTGCTTTCGGAGTGTTCGGAGGAGGGTGGATTTGCCGGAGCCCGAGTGTCCGGTGATGAGGGTGAGGGTGGAGGATCGGATGTGGTTGAGGGTTTCGATGGGGAGTGTGGGGGGGGTGAAGGTGGTGTTGGGGTCGGGGTGCGCGACGACCCCGAAGGCGGCGACGGCTCGGGCGCAGTTCGGGGAGACCGAGGCGCGGGTGTGGACGGGTTTGGGTGGCGCGATGGGGCGCATCAGGCGCGCCATTCCCGGTTGGGTGTGGGGGATGTGGAGGCGCGGGTATCCTGCGCGACGAGGGCGAGGATGGCGTCGCGGTGTCGGCGGACTTCGTGGACGGAGAGGTTGAGTTCCTCGGCGGCTTGTCGGATGGATCGGCCGGCGCGGAAGATGGCGTGCGCGACTCGGCGTTTGGTGGGTGACCATCTCGGGGAGGCGCGGACGACGAACATGAAGGCGGGGTCGTTGATCCGCGCGACGGCTCTTCGGATGGTTTTCCGTACGGCGCGTGGGGGTTCGTTCCGGAGTCGGGCGATGTCGGTGGCGGGTTTGCCGTCGCGGAACATGGCGAGGACGCATTCTCGTTCGTCGGAGACGAGGTGTTCGGCGCGGGCGGTGATGATGTCCATGTTGTTTCGGTCACGGGACTTGCGGAGGTCGATGGTGGAGGAAGCGTGGTCGAGCCAGTCGGCGTGATTGGTGCGTGCGGCCATGAAAAACTCTCCTTTGTGTCATCAGCCCTTGACATTCCACAGATATGTGTTCACAATGTAGTGAACGTAGGTTTTGGAATGGTACACTAGCTAGTGAACATATAGCAAGGTCCTGTCAGGGGTCTAGGATGTCTTTCTCGCACAAACCCGGTCGGTCGATACCGACCAGATCCCAATCGTGGCGCACGGATGCGCATCGGGTGCGTCCTTCGGGGGCGCGGAGCAGCTCGGGAATGCGGACAAGCAGCCCTTTCGAAGATGATCGTGATGCACCGCGCGCGGGGTTCGGGGATGTGGTGCGCGCGCGTCGTGAGGCGATGGGGTTGACGCTTGCGCAGCTCGCGCAGTTGGTGGAGTGCGCGAAGTCGTATCTGTCGGCGATCGAGAACGGGGTGAAGGCGGCGCCGAGCGATGAGTTGGCGATGAAGCTTGAGCGGGCGCTTGGGTTTACGAACAACGAGCTTGTGGATGCGGCGCGGTTGGCGCGGACACCCGAGTCGGTTCGGGAGGATCTTGAGGTGTTGCGCGCGCGGGATGCGCATGCGCGGGAGCTGGCGCAGGCGCTTCGTGCTCCGGGGGCTTCGATCGATGCGCTTCATCGATCGGGGGAGCTTGAGCGGCTGATTCGGGCGTTTGAAGGGGGCGGACCGGGTGGATCAACTCAGGGTGAGTCGGTGGAGGGGGATGCGCGGGTGCGTGAGGTGCCCAGGGAGATCCCGCTGATCAACAAGGTGACGGCCGGGTATCCGGGGTCGTTTACGGATCTGGGGTATCCCGCGCGGATCGCGGATGAGTATGTGCGCGCGCCGGATCTGGATGATCCGGATGCGTTTGCGGCGCGGGTGGTGGGGGACTCGATGTCTCCCGAGTATCGGGAGGGGGACATCGTGGTGTTTTCGCCGGCTCGGACGGTGGTGTCGGGGATGGATTGCTTTATCCGTTTGGAGCCCGATCATGAGAATACGTTCAAGCGCGTGTATTTCGAGCGCGGGTCGGGTGGGGAGGAGCTGATCCGGATTCAGCCGATCAATAACTCGTATGCGCCGATGGTGGTGGGGCGGGAGGAGGTGGCCGGGTTGTATGCCGGGGTGAGTGTGACGAGGGTGATCGGGGGTGGGGGATGAGGGGTCGATCGCGCCCATTGCTGTGTCCGAAGTGCTGGTATCCGGTCGGGGATCCGGACGAGGCGTGTCCTGAGTGTGGGGTGGTCTATCGCGCGGCTCGCCGGCGGCGGTTGCTGGATAACTGTGCGCTCATCACGATCGTGAGCGTGTTGACGATGGTCGTGCTCTTCACGATCGAATCGTTGCTGATGTTCCGATTGATGGGGGGGGTTGTTACGACGCCGCTGCAGTTCCTCCCTTTGTTCTGGGTCGTGCGCGTGCCTGGGGCGCTGCTGGTGTATCTAGTACTGATGGGGCTTGGTCATCGACGGCGATTCCAGGCGATCGTGAACGGGGTGATCGTGTCGATGTTGGTGTTGATGATTTCGAGCTACTGGGTGCTGTATCCCCTGCTCGTGCCTGTGATTGGTCCGCTCGCGTTGTTTGTGCCGCCGCTGGTGCTGCCTTGGGTGGGGTTGTTCGTTGGACTGATCCTGATCGAGCTGGGTTCAGGGGGGGTGATACCACGGTTCAAGGGCTGAGATCGTCGGAACCGGGGGTTGGATCTGGTCGGATGGGTGGGTTGGGTCCAACTCCAATTGGGCGCTATGGTTGTGGCCCCGGAATGGCTGGGGTTGATGACGATCGAATCGGTGCTGGGTGAGGCCTGGTGCTGAAGACTGATGACACGGACACGGAGCGCGATCCATGGCGAAGATGTTCTACACGCTCGACGAGGCGGCCGCGAAGCTCGGGATGAGCACGGACGAGGTTCAGGGGCTCGTCGAGAGCGGTCAGCTCCAGGAGTTTCGTGATCGTGACAACCTGATGTTCAAGGTGGATCAGGTGGATCTGCTGGCCGGCGATGACGACGACGGCGATGACGAGATCACGCTCGCGGATACGGGTGGCGGGATCGAGCCGATCTCGCTTTCGTCTTCGGGATCGGGTGGTGGTTCGATGGGGATCGGTCTTGAGTCGTCGGGTGAAGCGACGGGGATTTCGATCTTCGATCCGGAAGACGCGGACGGCGTTGACGCGAACGCGGAGACGTTGGTGTCGGGTGGCGCTGGGATGCCGGCGATGGGGGGATCGGGGTTCGGGATGGACGCGGGCGCTTCGGGGTCCGGGTTGTCTCAGCTGGCGTTTGAGCCGGACGACACTTCGCTGGGTGGGAACCTGCTCGACGATCTGGGTGGGGAGTCTCAGGTGAGCGCCTCGGCGCTTGGCGCGAGCGCGATCGGTGAGTCGGCGATGGGGGCTTCGACGCCGGGTGCGTTGTTTGAAGGTGCTGAGGAATCGCACAACGACTTCACCCCGGCCGCTGCTGGTGGCGCGATGCCCATGGGCGTTGCGATGGGTGAGCCCTACGACGGTCCTGCTTCGGGGTTGTTCGGCGGGATCGCGCTGGGCGCGTTTGTGGTGTTGCTGCTCGCGCTGGCCGTCATGATTCTTGGGATGAGCGGCGGTTCTGCGAGCGTGCTCGGGATGGTCGATCAGAACATGCTGTACATGGTCATGGGTGGTGGCGCGGTGCTGATGATCGTGATGGGCGTGATCGGGTGGGTGATGCTGCGCAAGTCCTGATCGATCCGTGATCAGATTGATTGAAGCGGGCGCGTCCTTCGGGGCGCGCCTGTTCTTTTTAGTCGTTGTCATTGGTTTCGATCCGGACGCGCGGCGCGTCGTATCGGCCGCCTTCGAGACCGATCCGTTCGGGGATGTCGGTGCGGATGTAGAGGGGGGTGACGGGTTCGTCGTGGTTGTGCTCGGGGTCGTTGATGAGGACGAGCTCGAGGAGGGCGGGGATCCGGATGTGGAGACAGGCGCTGGTGCGGAGGACGCGAAGGTCATCGAACTCGGTGCGCCAGCGTTCGGTGTTCGGATCGGTGACGATCGCGGTGCGTGCGTGTGGGTCGATGCGCAGGGTGATGTGGGGGTGTTTGGTCGCGCGGGGCGCGTTGATGGCGCTGGGGGTAACGGTCCATCGGATCTCGATGGAACCGATGTTGCGGGTTCGCGCATCGCTCGTGATGGGGGTGTGCGCGGCGCGGGTCATGCTTGGCCGCCGTTCTTTTTGGTCCGTTTCTTGGCGCTGTGGGTGCGCGTGGGTCTTTTGGAACCGACGGGTGCCTTTGCGAGGAGTTTGGCGGCGGTTTTGAGCCCGGCGCCGGAGGGGCCGGCGAACTTGTGGGTGAGGGTGGTGATGAGTTCGAAGCCTTCTCGGACGGCGTCGATGCGTTGTTTGAGGTCGCGGGCTTCCTGGGTGTCGGAGGATTTCACTTCGGGCGCGAGCTGGGCGATCTCGTCGAGCGCGTCGAGCATGGGGTCCACTTCGCGCTTGATGCGTTCGCGCGCGATGGCGCGGAGCATGGACCAGACGTCGAGCTCGGCTTGGTAGTACTCTTTGCGGTCGGAGGGGAGGCGGACTTTCTCGATGACGCTCCAGTCGAGGAGGGCGCGGACGGACATGGAGACGTTTCCTCGGGAGACCCCGAGTCGGTCCATGATCTGGTCGGTGCACATGGGCTCGCCCGTGATGTAGAGGAGGGCGTGGACTTCGGCCATGGTGCGGGAGATGCCCCAGACGGAGCCCATGCGTCCCCAGCTTGCGACGAACTGGTCCTGGGCTTGGATGAGCTTTGCGTGGTCCCGGGCGTTGGTGGAGGAGGGGTTGGGCATCGCGCAATTGTCCGGGGTGGGGGGCGCGGTGTCCAGTGGGATTTCAGAGTTTTTTGAAATGACTGAATCGGGGGATCGGGTGCGGACGGGGTTTCAGTCCGTCGGATCGGGCGATTCGTCGTTGGTTTCGGGGGTGGCGCGGGATTCGGGGCCGAGATAGAGGTCGTCGAAGCGGACGTGCGCGAGGGCGCGGGGTTCGTCTTCGGTGCGCCCGTCGTAGCGGACTTCGAAGAAGACCCGGAGGTAGTCGTAGTTGGTCGGGGTGAGTCCCCACTGGTCGTTGAAGAGTTGTTCGAGATCGTACTCGAACTCGATCCATTCGTCGGTGGTGGGTTCCTGGGGCGCGCCCATGACGAACTTCCGGTTGAGCATGGAGAAGGGGGGGTTGGCGATCCCGGCTAAGGGGACGGCGATCTGGTAGTTGGGGAGGTTGAAGCCCTTGGGTTTGGTGCGCGCGTTCCAGACGATGACGACGAGCTGGAGGTATTGGTTGGTGGTTCCCCGTTCCCATTGGTCGATGTGGTAGGTTCCGGAGATGTAGCGCGGGAAGGTGGGTGCGGGGCACTCCTGGATGACGCCGTGGATGATGCGCGCGGTGGGCTGGTCGGGGTCGTCGGAGTCGAGGTCGAGGAGGGCGCTGTGGTCGGAGCGGTGGCCGGGCTCGGTGATGGCGAAGGGTGCCCAGTTGGGGGTGCGCTCGGCGTAGTTGAACCAGGGGCTCTCGGTGTCGTCTTCGAAGGAGGGGTTGGCGAAGAGGTTGGAGTCGCGCGTGGAGAACTCGGGCTGGGGGTGCTCGATGGGCTCGGGGGTGGGTTCGGATTCGGGTTGTGTGGTGCACGCGCCGAGGGTGAGGAGAGCGCTGAGTGTGAGGGGGAGGATCATCGGGTGCGCTCCGCGATGGCGCGTCCGACGTAGTGGGGGGAGGTGGGGTCGAGGTTGAAGGAACCCACATCGGAGGTGAGGGATTCGCGCTGGTCCATGTCGGTGAGTTCGACCTTGTCGGGGGCGTGGATCTCGACGAGGAAGCGCGCGTGTTGTTTCTCCGCATCCGCACGGAGCTTTTTGAGGTTGCGCGTGGACTTGTAGGTGATGCGCGCGTGGAGGGGGTTCACGCTGTATCGGTCGGGGTTCCAGGGTTTGCGGTCTTCGCGCGTGAGCCAATCTTCGGACTCGACGCCGCGCCTCAGTTGGGAGGTGAGTTGGTGCGCGAGGGGCTCGTTGGGTTCGTCGCCGTTGGGGACGACGAAGGCGTCGGGTCGGACGTTGGCTTGGGGGCGCGAGCATGCATCCATCAGTTCTGCGCCGGAGGGGAAGAGGTTGTGGTCGTCGAGGAGGTTGGCGAGGACGACGTCTCCCATGGCGAACCCGACAGCGGGGGTGGGTGGGCCTCCCATGAGTTCGATGAGGTTGTCGTAGCGGCCGCCTCCTGCGACGGCGCGTTCGCCGTCGGCGATGGCTTCGAAGACGGTGCCGGTGTAGTAGGCGAGGCCTCGGACGATGGAGGAGTCGAAGTCGGACCAGTCGCGCATGGTGGTCATGGACGGGTCATCGAGGAGGGTGAGCGCGTCGGCGCTGATGGAGTCTTCGTCTGATCCGGTAAGGAACGCGATGAAGCGTTCGGGGAGCGCGAGTTCGACGCCCTGCTTCTCGAGCGCGTCCTTGGGGAGCTTCTCGCGCTTGTCGAGGAGGGTGTAGGCGTGTTCGAGCTGTTCGTCGGTGACACCCAGGGACTGGATGTGGGTGCGCATGAGTTCACGGTCGTTGATATTGATGCGCAGGTTGGTGGTGGTGAGCCCGAGGGATTCGAGGAGGCGGACACAGCACTCGATGGTTTCGGAATCCATCTGAGCGCGTGCTGCTGGGGTGTCGTCTTCGGAGGGGAGCCCGATGGCATCGACGTTCCATTGGAGGAACTCGCGGAGGCGGCCTCGTTGGGGTCGTTCGGCTCGGAAGTAGGGGCCGGCGGTGAACCATTTGCAGGGTTTGGGGAGTTGCTTTGCGTGGGCGGCGTACATGCGGGCGAGGGTGGGGGTGAACTCGGGGCGCATGGCGTAGGGGGCTCGGCCGGTCTGTTGGACCTGTTCGATTTCCTTGTCGGATTTGCCCGAGTAGACCTGGAAGAGTTCGGAGAGGATCCCTTCGCCGGATTTGATCGAATAGAGGTCTGAGGATTCGAGGGTTGGGCCTTCGATTTCGTCGAAGCCGCAGCGGATTGCTGCGTCGCGCCAGGTCTGGGTGATGTAGCGGCGGCGGAGGGCGTCCTCGGGGTAGAGGTCGCGCGTGCCCTTCGGGGGCTGGACGGATTTGACGGTTGCTGGCTTCTTCTGACCCATACGTGGTAGGGTAGGTCGATCGGGAGATGGTGATGGATCGGTCGGGATGGTCAGCGGCGGCTCGGGGGGGGAGGAGGATGGTTGGATGCGTGAGATGATCCGGGGGGTGATTCTGGTGTCGTTGATCCTGTCGGTGGTGGCGTTTCTCTACGTGGTGGGGTTTGCGCCGCTGGATACCACGCGGTCTCCGAGGGCGGCGGCGATCAATGCGGGGCCGAATGTGGCTCGTTCGATCCGTTCGATCCGGCTGAAGATGGCGCAGGCGCAGTTCGAGAGCGCGTCGGCGCAGGCCGTCGATTTGGTGGGTCATGCGCCGGACAGTGTGCAGGCGCGGTTGTACGCGGTGCTGACGCTCCACCTTGCGGGTCATGGGGAAGAGGCCGGGGAGTATGGGGTGGATCTGATCGCGCACACGGATCGGTTGGTCCGGGAGGGGCTCACG
>Ga0256829_1001031_pt1 | contig 24151 bp, 21 predicted proteins | sample 131447metaG_FD_185979 | JGI IMG/M metagenome (GOLD analysis project Ga0256829, IMG submission 185979) | Hydrothermal vent microbial communities from Lau Basin, Pacific Ocean - 131-447 | ecosystem: Environmental > Aquatic > Marine > Hydrothermal vents | place: Pacific Ocean: Lau Basin | collected...
GTTTATGGACATACACACGATGTCGATATGAGTTTTAACGGCAAAAATTTAATATTAAATCCAGGAGAAGTTTGTGCAAGAGACCACGGCTTTTCTACTTGTATGACACTTGATATTAAAGAAAACGGCTATTTAGTCACTCTTTTTTACAGAAAAGTAGGAGAGAGCGAATGGAAAACTAAGATTAAGGAATTTTTGTTTTGATATATTTATGTGCAATATCAAATATCCGCTCAGGAGCGTGCAGGGAGGATTGTAAGTTTTGTACTCAAAGCGTAAAATGGGGAGCTGATATTAAAAGATTTAAAGAAAAAAGTATTGAAACAATAGTAAATGAGGCAAAACTGGCTAAAAAAAATAAAGCGTTCGGATTTTGTCTTGTTACAAGTGGAAAAGGACTCGATGACAAAACGCTTGAATATGTGTCTAGGGCTGCTAAGGCGGTTTTAAAGGAAGTTGATATAAAAATTATTGCATGTAACGGAACAGCTAGCAAGGAAGCGTTAAAAGAGCTTAAAAAAGCGGGGGTTAGTATTTATAATCATAATCTAGAAACAAGCAAAGAGTTTTATCCTAATATCTGTTCAACCCATTCTTGGGATGAGAGGTTTGAGACGTGTGAAAATGTAAAGTCTGTGGGACTTAGACTTTGTAGCGGAGGTATTTTTGGACTTGGAGAGAGTGAAAAGGATAGAGAATCTCTTTTAAAGTCACTAAAAAAACTAAATCCAGTAGGGATTCCACTAAATTTTTTTATAGAAAATGAAAAACTGCCTATAAAAGCCACACACAATAAACAAATGGCACTTAAAATAATAAAACTTTTTAGAGAAAACTTTAAAAGTTCCATTATAATGATTGCAGGTGGAAGAGAAATTGTTTTTGGTAAAGATTTTACACAAGGATTAAAATTCGGTGCAAATGCTATAGTAATAGGGGATTATCTGACTACAAAAGGTGAAAAAGTGGATAAAGATATAGAAATTTTAAAAAAAGAAGGGTTTAAAGTAGCGAATGAGTGCTGATTTTGTATTAATTTTTACATTAGCGGGAATTTTACTTGTTTCTCCATTTTTGAGCAATATATTAAAACTTCCTATTGCAATGGTTGAAATAACATTAGGGGCGGTTGCAAAACTTTTAGGACTTTTTCATCATAATGAAATGTTTAATGTTTTAGCGGAAGTCGGATTTTTATATTTAATGCTTTTAGCAGGAATGGAAGTAAATTTAAGAAATCTTTTAAAGCTTGATAAATCAGTGTTTATAAAAGGTTTTTTATTTTTATTTATATTATATTTTTTAAGTATTGCTTCTGTATTCATTTTTAAATATTCGGTTATTTTTATAGTTATTCTACCGTTGATATCCATTGGCCTTATGCTCTCAATTCAGCAGGAAATAGGCAAACAGCCCTGGCTTGATTTGGCTATAAAAATAGGTGTTTTGGGTGAGCTTTTATCTATTTTGGTGTTAACTATTGTGAGTGGTTATTTTGAATTTGGACTTGGTAAAAAACTTTTATTTAATATAGGAATGCTGTTTTTGTTTTTAGTTGTTTTGGGTGTTGGGTTTTTATTTTTAAGGACTCTTTTTTGGTGGTTTCCAAAGCTTAAAATTTATATAATGCCGGGAAATGATAAATATTTTCAAGATGTAAGAATTGCTATTAGTATGTTTTTTATTATGATATCAATTATGCTTTTATTACATTTGGATGTTGTATTGGGAGCCTTTATAGTAGGTGTTTTTTTAAGTACATTTTTTGAACACAATAAAGATTTGGAACATAAACTGGCTCCTTTTGGATTTGGATTTTTGATTACTATATTTTTTGTTCATGTTGGAAGCGCTCTTGATTTAAGTTTTATTTCTTTTAAACTTATTGAAGATGCTCTTATTTTGACATTTTTGATGATTTTTTTAAGGGTTGTAAGCTCATTTTTGTTTTTTAAAGAGCTTAAATTAAAAAACACCATTCTTTTTGGATTTTCACTTTCAATGCCTCTTACTCTTTTAATTGCCATTGCAACTCTTGCATATCAAAATAAAGTGTTGGATGATTACTGGTTTACTGTTGTTGTAACAGCTGCTGTTTTGGAAGTTATTGTAACAATGCTTGGAATTAAATATATTCAAAAAAGGTTTTGATACAGGATTATTGAATTATACAAAAATTCAATAATGAAAAAGTAAAAATATGATAGCGTTGCGGAATTTAACGAAAATTTTGCGTTAAAAAAATTACACTTACCCCGTAAGGGGCGCTTGTCGTTTGTAATTTTTAGCAAAATTTGAGTGTTGCTTAAGTAAAATGAAGCACTGAGCTGTCATATTTTTAGCTTTAAAGTTATAGTATTCAACAGCTCTCGGTTTTGATATAATTTTATAAAAAAGGATTTAAATGGTAGTTACTCGTTTTGCACCTTCTCCGACAGGATATTTGCATATAGGAGGTCTTAGGACCGCACTTTTTAACTGGCTTTGGGCTAGAAAAAATGAAGGAAAATTTAGACTTAGAATTGAAGATACCGACCTTTCAAGAAACAAACAAGAAGCGGTAGAGGCAATTATAAAAGCATTTAATTGGACAAATTTAAATTACGATGATGAAATAGTTTTTCAAAGTGAAAGATTTGATATTTATAAAAAACTTATTAATTCTCTTTTAGAAAAAGGATTTGCTTATAAATGTTATTTGACAAAAGAAGAGCTTGAAACTATTAGAGAAGCAAAAATGAAAGGTGAAACTCCTAGTATTGATATTAGAAAATATAGAGATTTTGAAGGGGAGCTTGATTTACCTTTTGTTATTAGATTTAAAGCACCTTTAAGTGGAAAGATATGTTTTGAAGACGGGGTTAAAGGGCTTCAATGTGTAGATGCGAGTGAAATGGATGATTTGGTAATAGCTAGAAGTGACGGGACGCCTACATATAATTTCGTTGTTGTGGTAGATGACCACGATATGGGAATGACGGATATTATTAGAGGAGATGACCATTTAAAAAATACATTTAAACAGATTTTAATTTATGAAGCGTTTGGATGGGAAGTGCCTAAATTTTACCATGTGCCTATGATTCATAATGAAAAAGGTGCAAAAATGAGTAAGCGTGATGGTGCTGTTGATGTAATGGAGTATAAAAAAGAGGGATATCTTTCAGAAGCTTTGCTTAACTTTTTAGTAAGACTTGGTTGGAGTTATGGGGACCAAGAAATTTTCAGTATGGATGAAATGATAAAACTTTTTGACCCAAAAGACATAAATAAAGCTCCAAGTAGATTCAATAAAGAAAAACTTGACTGGCTAAATTCCCATTATATTAAAAATTCTTCTAATGAAAGACTTGAAATTTTACTTAGAGATGATTTTGGAATTGATATTGTTAATCACGATAAAAAAGAAATTTTAATAGATGAGCTTAAAGAAAGAGTTAAAACCCTAAAAGAAATGGCGGCGGAAATAGAAAAAATATTAAATGAGCCAAGTGAGTATAATGAAAAAGCCGTTAAAAAATTTATTAAAGATGAAGTAATTGTTAATCTTAAAGATTTTGTAGAGTTTATAAAAGATAAAAAGCTTAATATTCCAACCGATTGGCACGATGTTATGCACGAATTTTTGGAAATTAAAGAAATTAAACCAAAATTTTTAATGCCTCCTCTTAGAATTGCAACGGTAGGAGATACAAAAGGAATTGATTTAGCCGCACTTCTTAGTGTGCTTGGTAAAGAAGAGGTTATTAAAAGAATAAAAAAACTTATAGCTATGAATGAAGTTTTTTAAAAAACAGGGACTTCATTTAAGGCTTTTTGTTTTGGAGGAGGAGATAAGGGAGTAAACAGCTCTTTTTGCCCGTTTGGCAAAAGATAGGTTTTTACTTCTTTTGGAATATGAAAATATCTTTTTAATTCCGGATGAATTTTTAGAAGTCTTTTATAATAATATCTAAAAGCAGGTGCTGAAACCCTTCCTCCTGTCATCCATTTCCCAAGAGATGTTGAATTATCATTACCAAACCATATAATTGTTTCACTATTAGGTGTATAGCCACACCACCAGGCATCTATATCTTTATTTGTTGTTCCTGTTTTACCGGCTATTTGAATCCCTTTTAAATATGCGTATCTTCCTGTTCCTTTTTTTACGACATCTTCTAAAATATTTGTAATTAAATAAGCTTGATAAGATGGCTCAATTTTTTTAAATTGAGGTTTTATATCTATTTGAAAATTTTCTCTAGGAATCGAAATTTGTTTTATTAAATGGACTTTTGATTCTATTCCGTAGTTACTGAAAATAGTGTAAAGCTGGCTCATTTTCCAAGGACTTTCACCTATACTGCCTATAACGATAGATAAGTTTCTTGGCATTTTATCAAAACCGAATTTATATAAATTTTTTATTATCTTTCCAATTCCCACTTGCATGGCAAGATTTATTGTAGCTAGATTTAATGAGTGAGTAAGGGCATATCTTAAACTTACAAGTCCTAATGTGTCATCTTCAAAATCTTTTGGCATCCAGTATTTTTTATTTGTGTTATTAGTAAGTTTGAATTTTCTGTTCATATCAGGGATTAATGTTCCAGGATTATAACCTTCATTTAATGCTATTTGATATACAAAAGGTTTAATACTACTGCCTAAACCTCTTTTTGATTGAGTAACACGGTTGAATTTACTTTGTTTATAATTAACTCCTCCTACAATAGCTAAAACCTCACCGTTTTTTTGATTAATTGTTATTAAAGCTCCGTTTAATTGCTTTGGATTTAAATTAGGGTTCATTTTAAGAAGTCTTTTATAATTCCATTTTAGAGTTTCTTTTGCGAGTTTTTGGGTTGGTAAATCTATTGTAAGGACTATTTTATAACCTTTAGTTAATAAGTCTGGATATTTATTTATAAGTCTTCTTATAGCCTCATCCACTGCATAAGGAGCTTTTGGAATGAGCATTTTTTTATATACTTTTGGTCTTTGCATAATAGCTGTTTCATATTCTTCCCGGCTTATCCATCCTAAAAGATACATTCTTTTTAAGATTAAATTTGCTCTTTTTAAATTAAGTTCATAATGTCTTATAGGGTCATATAAACTAGGCCCTTTAGGAAGAGCAATTAGCATTGCTATTTCTTTTAAAGTTAAATTTTTTAAATTTTTATGAAAATATCCTAAAGAGGCTGTTTTTATTCCGTAATAGTGATTACCAAAAAATATTTGATTTAGATATCTTTCTAAAATTTGTTCTTTTGTTAGCATATGAGATACTTCCATAGAAATTATTATTTCTTCAAGTTTTCTTTTTATTGTTTTTTTTCTGCTTAAATAAATATTTCTGACTAACTGCTGTGTAATAGTTGAAGCGCCTTCCACTTTTTTGCCTGCTTTAATATCTGTAATAAAAGCTCTTATAATAGCATTAATATTAATTCCCCAATTTTCTTCAAAAAATGATGTGTCTTCTGTTGCTAAGAGTGTTTCTATTACTCTCGGAGGTATGTTTTTATATTTGACATAAAGTCTATTTTGCTTTGAATATCGTATATCAAGTAAATTTCCGTTTCTGTCATAAAACAGGGCTGATTGGGGGGGATTATAATAGATAATTTTATCTGCATTGAATTTTATTGATTCATAAAATTTATAGATATAAATAGATATACCAATAGCAATTAAAATGCTTAATATTATAAAAAAGGTTAAAAGTTTTTTAGTCATTCTTTTTCCATACATTGAATCGTTTTTTTAATAATTTCATTGTTTATACATATCCTTAAAATAAGTCTAAAAATAGGCTTTTTTACAGTAGGGGGTCTTATCGCTCCTATTAAAATATTTTTTTCTAAAAGATTCCTTTGTTTTTCAAGTAATGTTTTTATATCTTTTGAAGGAATTATTTTAATTAAAGAGTTTGAATTAAACATTAACATTTTATCATTTATTTGTTTTTTATAAAAATTTATATTGTTTTGTATCTCTTTGAGTGAATAATAAGCTAATATTGAATCAACAGGGCTTAGGGCTGTTGTGTAGATAATACTTTTGGCTTTATTTAGTAAAAAATGAATTATCTCTTTATTTGCCAAAATATAAGCACCATAGCTTCCTAAGGCTTTACCAAGTGTTCCTAGTTTGATTGTTTTATTTGGATTTAGATTATATTCTTCTGTAATGCCAAGCAGATTTTCTCCACAAGTTCCGACACTATGTGCCTCGTCTATTATAAGTGTGCCTATTTCCTGGGCATAATCGGTTATCTCTTTTTTTACTTTATCGCCCATCATAGAAAAAACACCTTCACTAAAAACGAAAACCCTTTTAAAATTTTTGTAATCCCTGCTCTTTACTTTTAAATCGTTTATATCATTGTGTTTAAAAAACCTTATTTTTCCAGAACTTAATTTACTTCCTACAATTCCGCTTGCGTGATATTCTTCGTCAATTAAAGCTAAATCACTTTTTCTTACTAACTCAAATAAAGCCATATTGGCTAAAAAGCCACTGCCTGTAATAATCCCTTCTTCAAAATTATTTAATTCTTTTAGATAATTTTCAAGTTTTTTATGAAGTGGATGATAACCGTTTACTAGCATAGAGGCTTTAGCTGAGTGTGAATTATATTTTAAAACTTCTTCAAACGCTTTTTTTGCTATTTTCTTATTTTCAGATAAACACAAATAATCATTGCTTGCTAAATCAATTATGTTTTCATAGATTTTTCGTTTTCTTAGGCGGTCTTTTTTTTCTAAAATATCAAGCTCTTTTTTATACATATTTACTCTTTTTTACAATTTAGATAAAATTTTACCAAAAAAGGCCTTTTATGGATATTAGAAAAGAGTTTTTAGAATTTTTTGAAAGTAAAGGACATAAAGTTTATTCTTCAGCACCACTTGTGCCAGATGATCCAACTTTGCTTTTTACAAATGCGGGAATGGTTCCTTTTAAACCTATTTTTATAGGTGAAAAACCAGCCCCTATTCCACCAAGGGCAACATCAGCACAGCTTTGTATGAGAGCTGGTGGAAAACATAATGATTTGGAAAATGTAGGTTATACAAACAGGCATCATACTTTGTTTGAAATGCTTGGTAATTTTTCATTTGGAGATTATTTTAAAGAAGATGCCATTGCTTATGCGTGGGAATTTGTTACGGAAATTTTAGAACTTGAAAAAGATAAATTATGGATTACAATTCACGATAGTGATGATGAAGCTGGGAAAATCTGGGAAAAATATGTTCCAAAAGAGCGTATAGTAAAAATGGGCGATAAAGATAACTTTTGGCAAATGGGAGATATAGGACCTTGCGGACCTTGTAGTGAAATTCATTATGATCAAGGGGAAGAAAAATTTAATTCTGAAGAAGATTATTTAGGCGGAGAAGGTGATAGATTTTTAGAGATTTGGAATTTGGTTTTTATGCAATATAATAGAGATGAAAAAGGAAATTTAACGCCTCTTCCAAAACCGAGTATCGATACAGGAATGGGCTTAGAAAGAATTACGGCTATTAAAGAAGGAGTTACAAGCAATTATGACAGCTCAATTTTTAGACCTTTGCTTGAGAGAATAGTTGAAATTACAGGAAAAGAATATTTTAAAGATAAAAGAGGAGCCTCTCATAGAGTTATAGCAGACCATATAAGAGCGGTTAGTTTTCTTTTAGCCGAGGGTGTTAGATTCGATAGAGAAGGAAGAGGATATGTATTAAGAAGAATCCTTCGTAGAGGAGTTAGACACGGATATCTTTTAGGACAAAGAACTCCTTTTATGTATAAAATTGTAGATACTCTTGTAAATCAAATGGGCGGGCATTATCCTCAGTTAATAGAAAAAAAAGAGGCTATTAAAGATTCTATTAAACTTGAAGAAGAGAGATTCTTTGAGACAATAGATAAAGGAATGGCTCTGTTTAAAGAAGAGCTTGCAAAAACAAACGGAAATATTTTCAGTGGAGAAGTTGCATTTAAACTTTATGACACTTACGGATTTCCACTTGATTTAACCGAAGATATGCTAAGAGAAGTAAATAAAAAAGTTGATATTGATATATTTGATAAATTAATGCAAGAACAAAAAGAAAGGGCAAGGGCAAACTGGAAAGGCAGCGGAGATACAAAAATAAATCTTAAGGACCTTGAAAAATATGATGCTAATGAATTTTTAGGTTATGAGCATATAAAATTAAAAACAAAAATAAAAGCTCTTTTTGATGAGGAGATGAATGAAGTTAAAGAGCTTAGCGGAAATGGCTGGGTAATGCTTGAAGTTACTCCTTTTTATGCCCAGAGTGGTGGACAAATTGGAGATAAAGGTATTTTAGAGTGCGAGGATGAGATTTGTGCTGAAGTTGTTGATACAAAAAAATTTGATGAAAGAAATTTAAGCAAAGTAAAAAATGCAAAACTAAAAGTTGGCGAGGATGTTGAAGCTGTTGTTGATGAAAGCAGAAGAGAAATAGCAAAACATCATTCAGCTACGCATTTACTTCAAGCGGCTCTTAGAAGAATTTTAGGAGAGCATGTAACACAGGCTGGTTCGTTAGTGGAAGAAAACAGACTTAGATTTGACTTTACACATCCAAAAGCACTTACAAAAGAGGAAATTGAAAGAATTGAAGATATGGTAAACGGTGTAATTGCTAGAGGAATTGAGGGAAAAGTTGAAGAAATGAGTATAGATGAAGCAAAAGAAAAAGGTGCTATGGCTTTATTTGGAGAAAAATACGGTAATGTTGTAAGAGTTGTTTCATTTGGAGATTACAGCATTGAGCTTTGCGGTGGAACACATGTTAAAAATACAGCAGAAATTGGAATATTTTTTATAACAAAAGAGAGCGGTATTAGTGCCGGAGTTAGAAGAATAGAAGCGGTTGTTGGGATGGCAGCTTTTAAATATGCTAAAAATTACAGAAATTTAGTAGAAGAAATTAAGGCTGAAAATAAAACAAAAGATATTAAATCATTTATAAATAAACAAAAAGAGGAAATAAAATCTCTTAAAGATGAAATTAAAGATCTTCAAAAAGCGGCTGTTAAAGAGCTTAAACCTGTTGAAAAAAATGGAATTAATTTCATTATCGAAAGAATTAATAATGCAAATCTTAGAGATATTGCGGGAGACTTAAAAGGTAATGAAAATTTGGTAGTTTTTCTTGCAGGAGAAAATAAAGGAAAAGTGCAGATAGTGGCTATAAGCAGTGTAAAAGATATAAAAGCCGGAGATTTAATTAAAGAATTTGCTCCTATTGTTGGTGGAAAAGGTGGAGGAAGGCCTGATTTTGCACAAGGTGGGGGAAGTGACACTTCTAAAATAGATGAGATGCTTAATAAAGTAAAAGGGAAATTTTTATAATCTCTTTTATATTTATGTGATAAAATTTTTATATAATTATGAAAAAAGAGGTTATATGTTAAAAGTGCTGCTCGTAGAAGATGACTTACAACTTGCAAAAATCGTAAAAAAAATTCTTACTTCAAAAGGTTTTGATGTTATTTTAAAAGATAATAGTGTTTTAGCATTGGAAGAGATTAAACAAAAATTTTTTGATTTATATTTGATCGATATAAACATTCCCGGAATTAACGGTCTTGAACTTGTGAAATATATAAGAAATTTATATGCAGATGGTTTTATTGTAATGATTACAGCAAATGTTGATGAGTATTATTTTGAAAAAGCATATGAATATGGTTGTGATGATTATATAAAAAAACCTTTTCATATAAAAGAACTAGAAGTTAGAATTAATCATTTATTAAATAAAAAAGAGCATATAATATTTGATGAATATGAATTTAAATTTGATGAAAAGGAACTTTTTAAAGATAATGAAAGAGTGAATTTAAGAAAAAAAGAAAAAATGCTTCTTCATATATTGCTTAAAAATATAAATAAAACTATTCCTAATAAAAAAATTATAAAATATGTATGGGAAGGTGAAGAAAAAAACAATTATCCATTACGCCAACTTATTAATGAAATAAGAAAAAAATTTGATAAAAATTATATAAAAACGGTGGTTGGTATAGGCTACAGATTTGAAATTGAAGCTTAGATTAAACAAGAATATTTGGATTGTTTTATTAATTCTAATTATCGTTTTGGGACTTTATTTTCAGTATCTTTATATGAAATGTAATTTAATCAAAATATATAAAAATAAGGATATCTCAGCCACTTTTCAAATAAGAGATAGATTTAAATCGATTTTAAACAGTGCTGAAATTGAATTTAAAGTAAATTTAAAATCTAATATAAAGGCACTAAAATCTCTTTATCATTTTTATCAAAATATAAAATTATTTGACCCTAAAACTATTGCAAAACTTTTAAATGAAGAGAATAAAGGTCCTGGACAATATGAAGTATTTGTAATTGATAGAAATTATAAAATTATAAAAGCTTCTTATAAACCTGATATTGGATATAATTTAGGAACTTTTCCTGCTTTTAAAAAAGTATTAAATAATGTTTTTACAGGAAAAGAAAAAATTGATATCTCTTATGTTCATTTAGATATAGCTTCTCTTAATCTTAAAAGATATTTCTTAATACGTTCTCCTGATAAAAAATATCTTTTGCAAATTGCTTATGTGATTGATATATATCCAAAATTGCAAACAACTTATTATAAATTAAAAGCGAAATTTAAAGATTTAAAAAATATGCAGCTTTATTTTGTAGATAAATATCTTATTTATCCAATAAATTTAGAGCATAGATTTTCAAAAAAGCTTTCTTTAAAAGCTCTCACAAAAATTTCTTTTGATGTGTTTGATAGACTTTTAAAAGAGAGTAATCAATATCAAAAAATATTAAAATCAAAGAATTTTGAAACTTTGGGTAAAAATGTTTTAAATATTTTTCAAAAATATAATGGAATAATATCAAAGATTAACTTAAAACAGCATACTATAGAAATTACGACTATTATTCAGGGATTTTTTAAAACTCTTACAAATAAACTTATAATTAAAAATCAATTTGATACAATAGAATTAGAAAAATCTTTAGAAGTTATTAAATTTAGATTTTTGTTATTTTTAGCAGTTTTACTTGTTATTGTTTTGTCTTTTAAGTATATAATTTTTTATATGAGTCAAGAATTAAGAAAGCTTGTTATTTGTATGAAGGCAAATAAAAAAATAGAAAAAACAAATTTTTTTATTGAAGAAATAGATGAGCTTATAAGCACTTATAATGGTTACAGAGATAAATTAAATAAAGAGATTAAAAGAAATAAAGAACTTTTAAAAGAGAATAAAAGATTTGTTGTAGATACCATTCATCAGATAAAAACTCCTCTTAGTATTATTGCCCTAAATTCAGATTTTATTAAAATGCAAACAAAAGACAATGAGGTCTTAGAAAGTATTGAAGAAATTGAAGCAGCTATTTCTATGCTTACTCACTCTTATGATGATTTATCATATTTTGCTTCTAAAAAAGTAGTAAATTATAAACCTGTTAGATTAAATTTTTCATCTATTTTAAAAGAGAGAATTAAATTTTTTTCTGTTTTAGCCAAAGCCAGAAATAAAAAAATTATAGCTGATATTGAAGAGAATATATTTTTCAATATAAATAAAGTGGAACTTGAAAGGATAATAGATAATAATATTTCAAATGCTATAGATTATTCAAAGGAATGTGAAATATATGTGGAATTAAAAAAAGCAGATAATTTTATTGTTTTTAAAGTTGTATCTTTTGGAGATAAAATAAAAGATACAAAAAAAATTTTTGAAAAAAATTATAGAGAGCAAGATTTCAAAAGAGGTCTTGGAATAGGGCTTAACATCGTAAAAACTATTTGTGAAAAATATAATATTAAATATACAGTTTATTATCAAAACGGGCAAAATATATTTGAGTATAAATTTGTTACAATTACATAAAAAGGTTTTTGTTTATGCTTATTTTATGCAGCGCATCTGTTACAAGAGCTAAACTTTTAAAAAATGTAGGCATTGAATTTATTCAAAAAAAATGTGAATTTGATGAAGAAGCTATAAAATTAAATGATCCTTATGAATTTGTTAGTATGGCAAGTTATGGAAAATTTAAAGAGTGTCTTAAATGTTTTGAAAATGAGAATATTCTAACTGCTGATACTGTTGTAATAGATGGTAAAAATATTTTAAGAAAAGCTAAAAATAAAGAAGAAGCCAGAAAAATTTTACTCTCTCAAAGTAAAAAAGAGATAAAAATTATAACTTCTATGTGGATTAGATTTAATGCCCATATTTTTGGCAGAATTGATGAGACTGTTTATGAATTTAGTAAGTTTGATAAAAAAGATTTAGAAAATTATTTAGATTCCAATAAATGGCAAGGAAAAGCCGGAGCTTGTATGGTTGAGGGATTTTGCAAAAAGTATATAAAAAAGGTAACAGGATATGAATCTACGGCTATGGGACTTTGTATAGAAGAAGTTTTAAGAATTATAGGAGAAAAAAATGCTAATTAGAGAAATTAAAGAATTTCAAAAAATAAGAAAAGAGGCAAGGGCATATTTTTGTTATTTATTAGAGAGAAATCTTCCAAATAGGCTTCCTAATATAGGAGTTGATGTTATTTATGAAGGATTAAAAAGAATTGTAAATGAACTTCCTGAAGCCAATGTTGCTTATGTGCTTGATGCTAATGGAAAGCAGATAAGTGAAATGATAAGTTTAAAAGATAGTTTTAAAGGAAACATTGAATTTAATCAATTAAATAGAACATATTTTTATAAAGCAGTAAAAGAAAGAAAATGTATCTTAACAGATCCATATCCTAGTTTAATAGGTGGAAAAATGGTTGTAAGTGCAGCTATGCCTGTATTTAATGATAGAGGTGATTTACTTTATGTAGCCGTTATTGATATTCCTTTAGATAAGCTTTTAAAATTCGTTCATAAAGAAAGAGGCGATACGATCGCTAGGAATATAAATCGTGGAGTTTATGCTATTTTTGCCGCGGCTTTATTTGCTATTTGTATTTTACTGTTTTTTAATGGGATAAAAATGTTTTTTACTTATACTCTTTCAAGTATTGATATTAAAAAAATGTTTGAATCCACTATTTTAATAACACTTTCACTAGCTTTATATGATTTGGTAAAAACACTTCTTTTTGAAGAAGTAATAGGTGAAAAAGAAGAACATCCTTTAGCAATTCACAAAACAATGATTAAATTTTTAGGAAGTATTGTAATAGCACTTGCTATCGAAGGATTAATGCTTGTGTTTAAATTTGCTATGATTGCACCTAGTAAACTTGTATATGCAGCACTTTTACTTGGAGCTGTGACATTTCTTTTAATAGGGCTTGCTTATTATATGAAAAGTGTTGGGAAAGATATTAAATGATGAGAAGAGAGGGAAGAGAAAGGGATGAGAAAAGAAAAAAGAGAGGGAAGATATGAAAATCGGAATAGTTGATTATAATATGGGAAACTTAGCAAGCGTAAAAAATGCTTTTGATAAAATTGGAGTAAAAGCAGATATTATAAAAAAATCTGATGAAATTAAAAATTGCGATAAGCTTATTTTGCCGGGGGTCGGAGCTTTTGGCGATGCAATGGAGCATTTAAACTCTAGCGGTATGGATGAAGCTATTAGGGATTTTGTAAAAAGTGGAAAATATATGCTTGGGGTTTGTCTTGGGATGCAGCTTTTATTTGAGAGTTCAGATGAGTTTGGAGAAAATAAGGGACTTGGATTTATAGAAGGTAAAGTTGTATATTTTAATAGAAAAAGAGTAGGAGAGCATAAAATTCCTCATATGGGGTGGAATAAACTTTTTCATAAAAACTCTTCACTTTTTAAAGGGCTTAATAATCCGTATTTATATTTTGTACATTCACTTCACGCTGTTTGCGATGAAAAGTATGTAATCGGAAAAACAGTTTACGGATATGAGTTTGTCAGTGCTGTAAATAAAGATAATATTTTCGGATTTCAGCCGCATCCTGAAAAAAGCCACAATGAAGGACTTATGATACTAAAAAATTTTGTAGAGTTAGGAGAGTAAAATGGAAATTTTTCCAGCAATAGATTTAAAAGACGGTAAAGCGGTTAGACTTACAAAAGGTTTAATGGAGAGTGCAAAGGTGTATAGTTCTGAACCTTGGGAACTTGCTAAAAGATTTGAAGAAATGGGCTCAAAATGGCTTCATATTGTGGATTTGAACGGGGCGTTTGCGGGAGAACCTAAAAATATAGCCCAAATTGAAAAAATTAGAAAAAACACTAATCTTAAAATTGAGCTGGGCGGTGGAATAAGAGATGAAGATACAATTAAAAAATATCTTGATTTAGGAATTAATAGACTTATCTTAGGCAGTATTGCCGCAAGAGAGCCTAAAAAAGTAATAAATTTAGCCGATAAATACCCTATAGCTGTTGGAATTGATGCAAAAGATGGATTTGTTGCAGTTGACGGATGGGGAGATAGTTCAGGTATTAAGGCCAGTGAACTTGCAAAATTTTATGAAAATTCTAAAATAGAGTGTATAATTGCAACTGATATTTCCAAAGACGGGACTCTTAGTGGACTTAATATAGATTTTATTTTGGAAATTCAAAATGCTAGTAAAAAAAGAGTAATTGCAAGTGGTGGTGTTGCAAGCGTGGAAGATATAAAAAAAGTTCAACAAAACGGAATTTACGGAGTTATTATAGGAAAAGCCTTTTATGAAGGAAAAATAGATTTAGAAAAAATATTAAAGGATTACTAATGGGTAAAATCTTAATAGTAGATGACAGCTCAACAATGAGAAGAATTATAAAAAATGTTTTAAAAAAGTTGGGTTTTAAGCAAGAAGATTTTTTGGAAGCTGAAAATGGAAGAGTTGCACTTGATATTTGGAATGAGCAAAAAGATAATATTGATTTAATTTTACTTGATTGGAATATGCCTGAAATGAATGGTTATGATTTCTTAAAAGCAGTTAGGGCAGATGAAATAAAAAGAGGAATTTTAGGAAGTAAGACAGAAAAAATAAAAATAAAAAGTGGTGGTAAAGTAAGGGAAATGAGTAAATTTATTTATGGTATCAAAAAAGGAAAAGGTGTAAAAATTATTATGGTAACAACTGAAGGTGGAAAAGCTGAAGTTTTAAAAGCAGTTCAGGCTGGAGTAAATAGTTATATAGTAAAACCTTTTAATGAAGAAAAGATTAGAGAAAAATTAGAAAGTTTGAAAATATTATGAGAGATAAATTTTTTGAATTATATATTACGCCTTCTTCAAAAAAAGAGGAAATTGAAAATTTTTTAATAGAAAAATTTAATAATGGTATAGAAGAAAAAGATAATACGATTATTTTAAGAAGTGAAGATGATTTCAGCACTCTTATAAAACAGCTTAAAGAGTATGTGAGTGCATTAGAAGAAATATTTGATGAAAAAATAGATTTGGAAATTGAAGTTAAAGAAAAATCAAATAAAGACTGGATAGAAAATTATAAAAATTCTATAAAGCCCGTTGAAATTGATGAATTTTATATTCATCCAAGTTGGTATGAACCAAAAAAGGATAAAATAAATATTTTAATAGACCCGGCGCTTGCTTTTGGAAGCGGGCATCATGAAACAACAAGAAGTTGTGTAAAAGCTATTAAAAAATATGTAAATAAAAATAAAAAAGTTTTAGATGTTGGGTGTGGAAGCGGGATTTTGGGAATTGTATCTGCTAAACTTGGAGCAAAGGTTGATGCTTGTGATACGGATCCGTTGGCTGTGAGTAGCACAAAAGAAAATTATGAATTAAATGGTGTGAAATTTGACACTATATGGGAAGGCAGTGCTGCTTTAAGCAGTGAAAAATATGATGTTGTTGTTGCAAATATTATTGCTGATGTGCTTATTTTTATAGCTAATGATTTAAAATCAAGAGTTAATGATATTTTAATACTTTCAGGTATAATTGATAAATATAAAAATAAAGTTTTAAATAAATATAAAGAATTTGAACTTATAGATGAAATAAAAGATAATGAATGGGTTACACTCATATTTAGAAAGGGAATAGATGAATAACAATAATAATAAGAATAATAAAAATAATCTTTTTAATAAAAATCCTCTTTTACTGTTTATAATTTTTGCTATTGTAATAATAGTATTATTTAGAAGTATTGCTCCAAGCGCTATGAATGAAATGAATAATGTATCGCAAGACCAAAGGATAAATTATACTTATTCAGATATTAAAAATTTAGCAAAAGAAGGAAAATTAGCTTATGTAGCAATAGGAAAAGATATAGTAAAAGTTAAATTAAAAAACGGGCAGGTTTTTAGTATATCAAGAGTTCCAAATGATCCAACACTTGTTGAAGCGCTTAATAAATATAAGGTGCCTTATGGTGGTCTTAATGAAAACAATTGGTTTAATGATTTGATTTTTGGATGGATTATTCCTATTTTTATTTTCTTTGCTATTTGGATGTTTTTGGCTTCAAGAATGCAAAAAGGAATGGGTGGAGTTTTAGGTATAGGAAGCGCAAAAGGACTTATAAAAAGTGAAAAACCTGATGTGACTTTTGATGATGTTGCCGGAAATGATGAAGCAAAAGAAGAAGTAAAAGAGATAGTGGATTTTCTAAAAAATCCTGAGAGATATCTTGAACTTGGAGCAAAAATTCCAAAAGGAGTTTTACTTGTAGGACCTCCTGGGACTGGTAAAACTCTTCTTGCAAAAGCAGTGGCAGGAGAAGCCAGTGTGCCGTTTTTTGCAGTGAGCGGGAGTAGTTTTATAGAAATGTTTGTTGGAGTTGGTGCTGCAAGGGTTAGAGATCTGTTTAATCAGGCTAAAAAAGAGGCTCCAAGTATTATTTTTATAGATGAAATTGACGCCATTGGTAAAAGTAGAGCTGCTGCTGGGCAAATGGGTGGAAATGACGAAAGAGAACAGACACTAAATCAGCTTTTAGCAGAAATGGATGGATTTGATTCAAAAGAGCCTATTATTGTTTTGGCTGCAACAAATAGACCTGAGGTTTTGGATGCGGCACTTCTTAGACCTGGAAGATTTGACAGACAAGTTTTGGTTGATAAACCTGATTTTGAAGGAAGAGTTCAGATTCTAAAAGTTCATATCAAAAAAATTAAAGCAGCAAAAAATGTAAGTCTTGAAGATATAGCAAGAATGACAGCCGGACTTGCCGGGGCTGATTTGGCAAATATTATTAATGAAGCTGCTTTGCTTGCTGGTAGAAAAAATAAAAAAGAAGTTAATCAAGAAGATTTTGTAGAAGCGGTTGAGAGACAAATTGCCGGACTTGAAAAGAAATCAAGAAGACTTAATGAAAAAGATAAAAAAATTGTAGCTTATCACGAAAGCGGTCACGCTGTAATTGGTGAAACGACGGAGGGGGCTAGAAAAGTTAAAAAAGTTTCTATTGTTCCAAGAGGTTTAGCAGCACTTGGTTATACTTTAAATCTTCCTGAAGAAGATAAATATTTAATGCAAAAGCATGAACTTATAGCTGAAGTTGATACTCTTCTTGGAGGAAGAGCTTCTGAGGAAGTTTTTATTAAAGAAATTTCAACAGGAGCCAGTAATGACCTTGAAAGAGCTACGGATATTGTAAAAGGAATGGTCAGTATGTATGGAATGACTGATGTAGCCGGACTTATGGTACTTGAAAAGCAGTCAAATGCATTTTTGGGCGGATATAATCAGTCAAAAGATTATTCTGAAAAAACACAAGAAGCTATGGATGAATTTGTGAAAAGCTTTTTAAATCAAAGATATGAAGCCGTTAAGGCAAAACTTAGAAAATATTCTCAAGTAATAGAGCAAATGGTAAAAGAACTTTATGAAAAAGAAGTTATTCAAGGAGATAGGGTAAGGGAGCTTATTAAGGCTTATGATGAAGGAAAGCTTGAAGAAATTTTAGGCACAAAAAATGGAGAAAATAATGAAAACGGAAATAATTCTTAAAGAGGGTTACCCCTTTATTTTAGCAGCTTTTGGCTTTTTTTTATTTAGCCTTTTATTTTTAGGAGAGTTTTTTATTTTAATTTCTGTTTTATTTTTAGCTTTTTTTATCTATTTTTTTAGAAATCCTGAAAGAATAGCTGAAGATTTTTCAAAAGGCGTAATTATTTCTCCAAGTGACGGGACTATTTTATCTATTACAGAAGACATTTCTCCTATTACGAAAGAAGAATCTTTAAAGATTTCTATAAGATTATCTATTTTTGATGTGCATATACAACGCTCTCCACTTCAAGGTGAAATAAAAGCAAAAGAGTATATTCACGGAGAATTTTTGAGTTTAAATAATGAAAAGGCAAATGAGTTAAATGAACAAAACAGAGTACTTTTTGAAAACAAAGATACTAAAATAGTTGTTAATCAAATAGCAGGATTTATTACAAGAAGAATTGTTAGTTTCAAGGATTTAGGCCCTATAAAGCTTGGTGAGCGTTACGGAATGATAATGTTTGGAAGCCAGGTTGATATATATCTGCCTAAAGATATAAACTTAAAAGTTTCAGAATTTCAAAAAGTAAAAGCCGGAGAAAGCGTTATAGGGTATCTTAATGAAAAAAATTAATTTAGCTTATTTACTCCCAAATTTTTTTACAGCCCTTAGTGCTTTTTTAGGAGTGATGAGTATAATTGCGTCAAGCCAGGGGAAATTTGAAAAAGCATTTATATATATTGTTTTTTCTTTGATAGCTGACGGACTTGATGGAAGGCTTGCAAGACTTACAAATACCACTTCAAAATTTGGAGTTGAATTTGATTCACTAGCTGATTTGGTTGCTTTTGGGATGGCCCCTGCAATGATGCTTTTTTTTTCGGCAGGAGAAAATTATGGTAGATTTGGAGCTTTGGTCAGTGGGCTTTTTGTAGTATTTGGTGCTATAAGACTTGCTAGATTTAATGTAACAACAGGAGAGCTTGATCCAAGATATTTTATAGGTCTTCCGATTCCTACAGCTGCTGTTGTGCTTGGAAGCTGGATAATACTTGATGTGAAATACAGCGGACATTTAAATGTTTTAATCCTTTTAGGCTCGTTGTTTTTAGCTTTTTTAATGGTTAGTAATTTTAGATATCCAAGTTTTAAAAAGATAAATTTAAATAAATCGGTGGCTATAAAAGCATTGGTTTTAATTATTATAGTTGCATCACTTATTTATCTTTATCCAATAGAGGGAATTTCAATTGTGCTTACTGTTTATACTCTTTATGGTCTTTTTAGAGCAATAAGAAACATTATAAAAGCGCAAAAGAATATCAAAGGATAATTTTTTTCTTTTGACAAGAATTTTAATTTATTGTATAATTATAAAAAATATTTATAATATTAAAGGATAAATATGGAAATGGTAAAAATTTTTGATACTACACTAAGAGATGGAGAACAAAGTCCAGGTGCTTCAATGACTATTGAAGAAAAAATAAAAGTTGCAAAACAGCTTGAAAAATTAAGAGTTGATATTATTGAAGCCGGATTTGCAGCGGCAAGTCCTGGAGATTTTGAAGCTATTAATATGATTGCAAAAGAAGTAAAAGATTCAACTGTTTGTTCACTTGCCAGAGCTCTTGAAAAAGATATTAAAGCAGCAGGAGAAGCTATAGCACCTGCACCTCTAAAGAGAATTCATACATTTATTGCAACAAGTCCTATTCATATGCAGTATAAACTTAAAATGAGTCCTGATGAAGTTATAAAAAGAGCAGTGGAAGCTGTAAAATATGCAAAAACATTTGTGGATGATGTTGAATTTAGCTGCGAAGATGCAGGAAGAAGTGAAATGTCATTTTTAAAAGAAATTATTTCTGCAGTTGTTAAAGCCGGAGCCAAAACAATTAATATTCCAGATACAGTAGGATATAGATTTCCAACAGAAATGGGAAGTATGATAAAAGAATTGGTTGATTATTTTCCTAAAGATGTAATTTTTTCAGTTCACTGTCATAATGATTTAGGACTTGCAAGTGCAAATTCATTGTATAGCGTAATAAATGGGGCAAGACAGGTTGAATGTACTATTAATGGAATTGGTGAGAGAGCTGGAAATGCCGCATTAGAAGAGATTGTAATGGCTATAAAGGTAAGACGAGATTTATTTGATGGTATTGATACAAGAATTAATACAAAAGAGATTTACAGTGCAAGTAGACTTGTATCTAATGTCACAGGAATTGAACCTCAGCCAAATAAAGCGATTGTAGGAAGAAACGCATTTGCACATGAAAGTGGTATTCATCAAGACGGAGTACTTAAACACAAAGAAACATATGAAATTATGAGTGCAGAAGATATTGGACTTGATGTAAAAGATACAATAGTTTTAGGAAAACACAGCGGTCGTCACGCATTTAAGAAAAAGTTAGAATCTCTTGGATTTAATGATATAAATGATGATGAATTAAATGCACTTTTTATGAAATTTAAAAAGTTAGCCGATAAGAAAAAAGATATTTATGATGAAGATATTATTGCCATTTTAAATGATGTAAGCGATAAAACTCCAAAAGTTTATGAGCTTGTTTCCTTGCAACTTAGCGATTGTAGCGATGGAATGCCAAGTGCTGCTGCAAAGATTAAATTTGAAGATAAAATTTTTGTTGAAGCGGCAATAGGGGAAGGCACAATAGATGCGGTTTTTAAAGTAATTGATAGAATCAGCGGAGTAAACGGAAAACTTATGGATTATAAAGTAGAAGCTGTAAGTAAAGGAAAAGATGCACTAGCAAAAGTTATGGTGAAAGTTGTATTTGATGAAAATAAACCAGCAGTAATGGGGCACGGACTTAGCATTGATACAATGCTTGCAAGTGCAAGAGCGTATATAAATGCACTTAATAATTATATTCATATGAAAGATTTATTAAGTAAAAAAATAAGTTATAAGGATAGTATTTAATGCTAAAAGTAGCAATTTTAGGTAAGCCAAATGTTGGTAAAAGTAGCTTTTTTAATAGAATCTTAAGAAAAAGAGATGCAATTATTAGCGAAAAAGCGGGAACCACAAGGGATATAAAAAAAAGGGAAGTTACTCTTGATGATGATTTAGAAGATATTTTAATTCTTGATACAGGCGGGCTAGAAGATAAAGATGAGCTTTTTGATATGGTTAAAGAAAAGGCTTTAAATGAGGCAAAAGAAGCGGATTTGATTCTTTATATGGTAGATGGTAGAACAATTCCTGATGAAGAAGAGAAAAAATATGTAAGGTATCTTCAAAAATTAAATAAGCCTATGATTTTAATAGTAAATAAAATAGATAATGATGCTTTAACTGAGGGTGTTTACAATTTTTACGAACTTGGAATTGAAGAAGTTTATCCTATTTCTGTGGCTCATAATAGAGGTGTCGGGAAACTAATAGAGAGAATAAAAGGATTTGTTCCAAAAAAAGAGACTTTTGTTGAAGCTCTTTCCATAGAAGAAGATATTCCTCTAGAAGAGCTTTTTACTCAAGAAGGAAATAAAAACCTTGAAGAGCTTAAAGAGATAAAAATTGCAATTGTAGGAAGGGTGAATGTAGGTAAAAGTTCACTTTTAAATGCCTTAGTGGGAGAAGAAAGAGCAATTGTAAGTGAAGTGGATGGAACAACTATTGATCCTATTGATGAGAGTGTTTATTATGAAGGAATGCATATTACTTTTGTAGATACAGCAGGAATTAGAAAAAGAAGTAAAATAAAGGATATTGAAAAATATGCTCTTATGAGAACAGAAAAAGTTTTAAAAGAAGCAGATGTAGCAATATTAGTTCTTGATGCTGGGAACGGGATAGTAGAACTTGATGAAAAAATAGGTGGTCTTATTCAAAAATATAAAAATGCTGTAATTATTGCAGCTAATAAGTGGGATGAGACCAAAATGGATTTTAAAAGATTTGAAGAAAATATGAGAATGAAATTTAAATATCTATATTATGCCCCTTTTATAGCTGTTAGTGCTAAGACAAAAAGAAATATAGATAAATTAAAAGATAAAATTCTTTATGTTTATAAAAATTATACAAAAAGAATTCCGACATCTAAGCTTAATGAATGGATAAAAGAAGCTACTATCAGACATCATCTTCCAACGGATATTAGAGGTAGAGAAATCAAAATTTATTATGCAACTCAGTTTGGAATTAAACCTCCTACAATTGCTTTAGTTATGAACCAGGCAAAACTACATTTTTCTTATGAAAGATATTTAGTGAATTTTTTAAGAAATAAAGAAGATTTTACAGGAACACCTATTATATTTTTACCAAGAGAAAAAGGGAAAAAAGATGAAGAAATTTAGTTTTATTTTAGCTGCTTTAGTTTGTGGAGCAAGTATAGCAAGTGCTGATTTTTTAAGTATCAGTGGTGGTGTAGGAATTGAACAACAAAAAATTGATGGATATGTAAAAAATGGAAATACAATAAACTATTTTGGTACCCATACTCCATATGGTGGAAATGTAGGATATTTAGGTCTTAAAGATAAGAATAATCCTTATGTGTGGATTAAATTAATTAATCCAATACCTGTTATTCCAAATATAAAATTTCAATATACAAAATATTCTTCAACAGGGCATAGTAATTATATTGCAGGAAATGTAAAAATTTTTAATGATGTCAATATTCCAACTGCAATTACAGATGCAGGTACAAAAATGGATATAAATTCATATGATTTAACATTTTTTTATGAATTTCATCCGGTATTTGCAGATATAGAAGCAGGAGCTGGATTTGATTATTGGAGTGGTAAAACCACTATAACAGGAACAGCAGGAGGTTTGCATAAAACATGGCTTGATTCAAGTTGGAGTGTAGTTTTACCTTATCTTTACGGACATATTGAAACAATGCAAATTTTTGGATTTAGTGCATTGGCTACTTTAAAATGGGCAAAAGCAGGAGAGAATCATCATTATGATTATTTAGGAGCACTTAAATATACAATGGATGTAGCAGGGCCGGTTAACCCATTTGTTAAAGTGGGATACAGATATAAAGAAGCGTATGGAGTTGATGGGAGTAATATTACAAAACTAAGATATAAAGGCTTTTTTGCCGAAATAGGAGCTAAATTTTGAGAGTAGTAAGTGGAATGAGACCGACTGGAAAACTTCATCTTGGTCATTATATAGGGGTTTTGGAAAATTGGAAAAAACTTCAAGATGAATATGAAGCATTTTTTTTCGTAGCAGACTGGCATGCATTAACGACAAAATTTGACGAGCATATTGATTTAAAACAAAATTCCGTTGATTTGGTTAAAGAGTGGATTTCTTGTGGGATAGACCCTGATAAATGCAATTTATATATTCAAAGTGAAGTAAAAGAGCACGCAGAACTTTATTTAATTTTAAATATGATAACACCTGTTAGCTGGCTTGAAAGAAATCCAACTTATAAAGATGCTATGCAACAAGTGGAGTATAAAGATAAAAATAATGCCGGATTTTTAACATATCCTGTTCTTCAAACAGCAGATATTATTCTTTATGATGCAGATATTGTGCCAATAGGAGAAGACCAAAAACCGCACCTTGAGCTTGCAAGAGAGATTGTTAGACATTTTCATTATCTTTATAAAACAGAAGTTTTTAAAGAGCCAAAAGAACTTCTTACAAAAAATTCGAGACTTCCAGGACTTGATGGTAGAAAAATGAGTAAAAGTTTTGGAAATGCTATTTATCTTGATGATTCCACGGAAGAAATTTGGGAAAAAGTTAGAAAAGCAAAAACAGATACTTCAAGAATTAAAAAAACAGACCCAGGACATCCGGACGAATGCATAGTGTTTTATTATCATAAAGCATTCTCACCGGCTAATAAAGTTCAAGAGATAAAAGAGTCCTGTGAAGCGGGAAGTATTGGATGTGTTGAATGTAAAAAAAGATGTGCGGCAAATATTGATAAAATATTAGCTCCAATTAGAGAAAAAAAGTCATCTTTAAATGATAATGAAATTTTGGATATAATTAGAAATGGAAATCTTAAAGCTAAAAAAATGGCAAAAGAAAAAATGGAACAAGTAAATAAAATAATTTTTTAAAGGAGTAAAATGAAAACGAAGAAATTTTGGTGTGCTGAGAGGGTTCAAAGGCTTATGATGAGTATATTTGCTCTAATTATTTTGGTGTTTTTAGCAAAAGGATATTCAACTGTCGGGCTTGCGCTTTTAGC
>Ga0256829_1001032_pt1 | contig 24144 bp, 17 predicted proteins | sample 131447metaG_FD_185979 | JGI IMG/M metagenome (GOLD analysis project Ga0256829, IMG submission 185979) | Hydrothermal vent microbial communities from Lau Basin, Pacific Ocean - 131-447 | ecosystem: Environmental > Aquatic > Marine > Hydrothermal vents | place: Pacific Ocean: Lau Basin | collected...
TGCCAGGTGACAACGTGACACTGGAAGTGACTCTGATCGCTCCAATCGCGATGGACGAAGGCCTGCGTTTCGCGATCCGTGAAGGCGGTCGTACTGTAGGTGCTGGTGTTGTAGCTAAAATCATCGAATAATCTGACTGGATCAGATTATGACAGCCGGAGGCTGGCCCCTTTGTTTTGTGAGGGGGTGAAGGGCGGGACGCCCGAAGCAATGATCTACCTGCATCGCCTCTGCGGTGTTGTGTCATTGATTTGATTTGTCACTTACATAAGTAAGCTTCTCATCAAATCGATAACACGGCCTTGCAGAGCCTTCTTCGGTAACGCTTCCTCGAAGTGTGCGGTGAAGAAAGGTGTAGAATCAGAAAAAGCCCGCTTCGTGCGGGCTTTTTTGTGCTTATTGTTTGTAGGCCAGTTTTTTCCATGGCGCTGGGCTACAATGCCGTTTTCAGCACATTGAAGTCCCATGCCGTTAAGAAAAAAGTACGATTACCGAATTGCAGATATACGCGTGGGTCGCATCATCACTGGTGTTCTCGTCGCGGTTATCCAGCTCGTGACTTATCAGGTTCTGCACCAGTACAACGCTATACGAATGGAAACTACGGAGTCATGGGATGTCAGTCTGACGTTGGACACCCTACTGCCGCTCGTTCCTGAGTTTGCCTTTATCTACTTTCTTTATATACCGGGCTTAATCTTGCCTGCGCTATTAGAAATGCCGTTCACTTTGTATCTTCGGTATGCATTATCTTTGGTGCTGTCGGTCGTGATTGCGTGTATTTGTTTTGCGTTCGTTCCTCTCAGTATTTCCCATGAGCCGTTTATATGTACTGATTGGCGCTGTTCTGGACTGGACGCGCTTCGTAATCTGGATGCAGGGGTGAATTTATTACCTAGTCTTCACGCTTCGCAGACGTTACTTGCTGCAACCGTTATGTTTGTTGCGAGCCGCAGTTATGGCGTAAGGACGTTCTGGTGGGCGTGGGGATTATTCCTCTACTTACCCATCATCGCTTCAACGTTACTGACAAAGCAGCATTATATTGTGGATCTGCTTGCCGGATTTCTGGTTGGCATCATTACCTGGAAGCTGGCTTTCTGTTTTATCGGTGAAGAGTCCGAGATTGATGCAGCTTAACTTTTTTCGTGCGCTGGTTAACGTACTGACGTTAACCTGGAACCGCATTCGTTCAGGCTTTCTCTCCCACTCCTGGCTCACTATTTTTCTCATTGTCCTTGTCACAGCTTGTATGTTCATTCCTGAGGGTGATCTCTATCTCAGGTTTGAGCGAGATCGCATTATCGAACAAGGGGAGTGGTGGCGTATCGTGACGTCGGTGTTCGTCCATAGTTCATGGGATCATTACACGTGGAATGCGATCGTATTGGGGGCAAGTAGCCTTGTCTGTGAGCAAATCAGTCGGCGTGCGTTCGTGCTCTACTTGCTTACTATGCTGGTTGCGAATGCGGTGTTTAAGCTTTTTATTTACGACTCAGGTCATGTTTCGCTTGGGTTCAGTGGTGTCGCATCAGGTACTTTTGTGTTGCTACTGGTGCTGATTATTGGTGAAGGAGTCCGAACCAGAGATGCCTGGATGGTAGTGGTCACTGCTGCGATACTGGCTGCTTTTTCAGCGCATGAAATCGGATTTATGGGTCAGCAGAGCGGCTGGGAAATGCTGAGTGGCCGCTCCATTGACGCTTTGCCGGGTAAAAAATTTAAGCCAGTACACATCCTGGGAATGTGTACTGGTCTGATTGTCGGTTTAGCTTACCTGTTTGCGACGGCGGTACATGCCAAAGCTGATCAGCGCAAGCAATGCAGCGATAATCCCGAGTGAGTCGTCCTCTTCTTCTTCGAGGTAAACACTGAACTCGTTGTAAGCCATGGCAGGCCCTTCACTCTCGTCATAGTGTGAAACGGTGACAAGATTGGCCGCTATGTTTCCGTCGTATGCTGCATTATCTACGAAAATATCAATACGAACTAAACCGTCTGAAAAATCGCTCTGGTTGGTTACTGTCATACCCGTCGGGAAGGCGATATGGAGAGACTTGTCGGTACAGGTGGTGGTGAAGCTTTCCCCTCTCAGCGACACTGAGGTGGATGACAAACCCGCGAGTACACCGTCATTACAAGTGAATTGAGGGTCGTCATCGCCGTATAAATCCGGATCAGTGGGCAGTATTAACAAGTCCACCGTGAGATTGGTCGCTTCCGGTATGTCGTCCGGTAGTTGCATTCTTAACGGGATGCGTCGGCTGTAAACGGTATTTTTCAGAGACACCAGTTCGACGGCTGTCTCGACGGTGGCACTGGTTGAGTCTTCAAGGCTGAGGCTGCTTTCATCGCTGAAAATGATGCTGCCACCTGCTACCAGAGTGCTCGAATTTTCAGTTGTGAAGTTTAGCGGCCAAGTCAGTGGTGAGCCTGCAGATACTTTAGCATCAGTATGAGTTGCGGTGATGCTGTTGTCTGCACACTCTGCAATGGCATTGCCATCACCATCCAGTAATCCCTCAGTAAGCAGGGTATCACCTTCACTACAGGTCAGTGGGGTTGGATCAGATGATATGCTGGCTTCAAGGCGAACAAAGTCCTCTTTCTGATTTTCTGGTGGCCAAGCGGTGACCAGGGCGCCATTGCTGCTGCGTGCGATCTCGTAATAGTATTTAGCTGCTTGCGCCGGTGGAATTTCTACATCGGCTGTCACTGCTGGCAGGCCGCTGCTGTCTAGACGTTCCACCGAAATAACAGTGGGTTCCTCCATCGCCATATCGGTGCTGTCGGCTTGTTTGTTGACGATGAAATTAACGTGAGCAACGGGCGTTACTATCTCGTCGGTGGACGATGGGCTCAGTCTTAACGTGCGCTCCTGATCACGATAGATACTGATCAGCGTCTCTGTTCGGAACGGCGCAGTGCTACTTTCACCTGAGGGCAGGTCGCGGGAGAGTGTCTCAACATAAGTAAGGTGATCTGGAATTTCGCTGATCGTCAGTGCTTCACCGCTATCCAGTTGTTGTGTATCCATCCAGATCGTAATAATTTCACCTTCATTCAGCACCCCGTTGCGAGATAAAGTGTCATGGGTGATCACACCAGCATTGAGGCTGACTTCGGTCTCTTCTTCTGTGGGTTCCTCTTCAGCAGGCTCTTCTTCTGCTACCCCGGTGACTGTCACGGTGATGATGGCATAACTAACATCGGTGCCGGTTGTGTATACCTCGAACGTCACCTCTTCAGTGACGCCTTCTTCAAGCGTGCTGAATTCACCGTTGGTATCAAAGGTCACCGATGCGCCTTGATTGTCGGTGGCGATCCCTTTGACTGGGCTACCTTCGACGTAGATCTGACCGTCGGCGGTGATGTCGGTACTGAGGATGGTCACTGTACTGTCGGACGCGACACTGACCGCGTAATTCGGTGTTTCTCCCGACCCATCTCCAGGGTCTTCACAGCTTTGCGGGTCCTGGCAGTCGTCGATAGGAGGGCAGTCTGGTCCATCGCAGGCGGGCGCTTCATTCTCGGGTGGAAGTTCACAGCTCTGATCAAAACATTCATCGGCTATGGGCTCCTGTGGGCAATCGATGCCGTCACAGTCGTTCGCGTGGGCCGACAGGCCATAAAGGCTAATTGCCAGCACAGCGGTGGGGAGGCTTCTTGATATCATTATTAACTTCCTCTGTGATTTGGCGAAATAATAATCAATCTGGCGTTATCTGTCTTCCCCCGTCAGGGTGAAATGTCAGCCAATAAAAAACCCCGCGTGGCGAACCAGGCGGGGTTTTTTCTGCGTTAGCAGTAAGTCAGATTACTTCTCTGCTTTACGTGCTTTCGCTTCTTCCATTACCTTGTCAGCGATCTGCTGTGGGCAAGGCATGTAGTGGCTGAACTCCATAGAGAACTGACCACGACCAGAAGTGATGGTACGCAGGTGGCCGATGTAGCCAAACATTTCAGACAGTGGAACGTCTGCTTTGATGCGAACACCAGTCGTGCCTGGCTCCTGATCTTTGATCATGCCGCGACGACGGTTCAGGTCACCGATAACATCACCCACGTTGTCTTCTGGAGTGAAGACGTCAACCTTCATGATAGGCTCAAGCAGCTGAGCGCCGGCTTTCGGCATTGACTGACGGAATGCACCTTTTGCAGCGATTTCGAACGCAACTGCAGAGGAGTCAACCGCGTGGTAACCACCGTCGAATACGTCGATTTCAACGTCCAGTACTGGGAAGCCAGCCAGTGGACCCTCTTCCATCATGCTCTTGAAGCCTTTCTCAATCGCAGGGAAGAATTCTTTTGGTACGTTACCGCCCACAACAGAGGTGTTGAATACGAAACCTGTACCTGGCTCACCTGGCTTCATGCGGTAATCGATCTTACCGTACTGACCAGAACCACCAGACTGCTTCTTGTGGGTGTAGCTGTCTTCGATCGCTGAAGTGATGGTCTCACGGTAAGATACCTGTGGAGCACCTACTTCCAGCTCAACGCCGTAAGTACGCTTCAGAATGTCGACTTTAATATCGAGGTGAAGCTCGCCCATACCTTTCAGGATGGTTTCGCCTGAATCTTCGTCAGTTTCAACCTGGAACGATGGATCTTCAGCAACCAGCTTACCGATCGCGATGCCCATCTTATCAACTGCGCCTTTGTCTTTTGGCTTAACAGCGATAGAGATTACTGGCTCTGGGAACACCATGGCTTCCAGAGTACATTCGTGCTTAGGATCACACAGGGTGTGACCAGTCTGAACGTTCTTCATACCAACAACCGCGATGATGTCACCGGCCTGTGCTGAAGTCAGCTCGCTCTTATCGTCCGCCTGCATTTCAACCATACGACCGATACGCTCAGTCTTGCCTGTGGCAGAGTTCAGTACGGTATCGCCTTTGTTGATCTTACCGGAGTAGATACGGATAAAGGTCAGGGCGCCGAAACGGTCGTCCATGATCTTGAACGCCAGAGCACGGAAAGGCTCGTCAGCAGATACGATAGCGTGCTCGCCAGTTGGGTTACCTTCTTCGTCGGTCAGATCCTGTGGATCAACTTCCGTTGGGTCTGGCAGGTAATCAACAACCGCGTCCAGAACCAGCTGTACACCTTTATTCTTAAAGGCAGAACCACAGTAGGTTGGGAAGAACTGCAGAGTACGGGTACCTTCACGGATGCAACGCTTCAGATCTTCGATGGATGGTTCTGTACCTTCTTCCAGGTATTCCATCAGCAGGTCTTCGTCTGCTTCCAGGGCGGTTTCGATCAGCTGTTCACGGTACATCTCAACGTCGTCAGCCATGTCAGCTGGAACGTCCTGAATTTCGTAGTTTTCTGGCAGGCCAGAGTCATCCCATACGTAAGCTTTTTTGCTCAGCAGGTCGACAACACCAACGAACTCGTCTTCGGTACCGATTGGCAGAACCATAACCAGTGGCCTAGCGCCCAGTACATTCTTAACCTGATCAACAACGCGGTAGAAGTCTGCACCCAGACGGTCCAGCTTGTTTACGAAGATGATACGGGATACTTCAGATTCGTTAGCGTAACGCCAGTTGGTTTCTGATTGAGGCTCAACACCGCCAGAACCACAGAATACGCCAATACCACCGTCCAGTACTTTAAGTGAACGATAAACTTCAACGGTGAAGTCAACGTGTCCAGGGGTGTCAATAACGTTCAGGCGGTGGCCTGCCCATTCACAGGTAACAGCAGCAGACTGAATGGTAATGCCACGCTCAGCTTCCTGTTCCATGAAGTCAGTAGTGGATTCGCCGTCGTGTACTTCACCGGTCTTGTGAATTTTACCGGTCAGCTTCAGGATACGTTCCGTGGTGGTAGTTTTACCCGCGTCAACGTGGGCAAAGATACCTATGTTTCTGTATTTAGAGAGGTCTGTCATAACGTTACTCGGTTAGCAGAGTGAAATTTCGCGCGATAATGTACACGTTTTCGGCGGCGATTTCCTCACACTTTTGCCTGTAAGTCCAATTAAAGCGAAAAAACCTTCACCTGACGCCATTCTGCAGCTCAGCCTGTCTCGAGGTAACGACCTTTGTTGACAGGATTCCGCGCGCGCGTATGATGTCGGCTCTCATACATATATAGTCGGCTCGCCGGCAAGCTTTAGCATAAACCTTACAACCTGAGGGCCAAGACGGTGGCAAAGGAAACGTTTGAACGCTCAAAACCCCACGTAAACGTGGGTACTATCGGTCACGTTGACCACGGTAAAACTACACTGACTGCTGCACTGACGCGCGTATGTGCTGAAGTATGGGGCGGTGAATCTGTTGCCTTCGACGGTATCGACAACGCACCAGAAGAGCGTGAGCGTGGTATCACCATCTCAACCTCTCACGTTGAATACGAATCACCAAACCGTCACTACGCACACGTCGACTGCCCAGGACACGCTGACTATGTTAAAAACATGATCACCGGTGCTGCGCAGATGGACGGCGCGATCCTGGTATGTGGCGCGACTGACGGCCCAATGCCACAGACTCGTGAGCACATCCTGCTGTCACGTCAGGTAGGTGTACCTTACATCACTGTATTCCTGAACAAAGCAGACCTGCTGGCTGAAGACTGCGGTGGCGCAGACTCAGAAGAATACGCAGAGATGCTGGAACTGGTAGAAATGGAACTGCGTGACCTGCTGAGCGAATACGAATTCCCAGGTGACGACACGCCAATCATCCCAGGTTCTGCTCTGATGGCTCTGAACGGCCAGGACGACAACGAAATGGGTACGACTGCTGTTAAGAAGCTGGTTGAAACTCTGGATACCTACATCCCAGAGCCAGAGCGTGCAGTAGACGGCGCCTTCATTATGCCAATCGAAGACGTATTCTCTATTCAGGGTCGTGGTACGGTTGTAACGGGTCGTGTTGAGCGCGGTATCGTTAAGACTGGTGAAGAAATCGAAATCATCGGTATCAAAGAAACCACCAAGACTACCTGTACTGGTGTTGAAATGTTCCGCAAGATCCTGGACGAAGGCCGTGCAGGTGAGAACGTAGGTGTACTGCTGCGTGGTACTAAGCGTGACGAAGTAGAGCGTGGTCAGGTACTGGCGAAGCCAGGTTCAATCACTCCACACACCAAGTTCTCTTCAGAAGTATACGTACTGGGTAAAGACGAAGGTGGCCGTCACACGCCATTCTTCAAAGGTTACCGTCCACAGTTCTACTTCCGTACGACTGACGTTACTGGTGCTGTAGAGCTGCCAGAAGGCGTAGAAATGGTCATGCCGGGTGACAACGTGACACTGGAAGTGACTCTGATCGCTCCAATCGCGATGGACGAAGGCCTGCGTTTTGCGATCCGTGAAGGCGGTCGTACTGTAGGTGCTGGTGTTGTAGCTAAAATCATCGAGTGATAAAGCTACCTGCATCGCCTCTGCGGTGTTGTGTCATCGATTTGATTTGTCACTTACATAAGTAAGCTCCTCATCAAATCGATAACACGGCCTTGCAGGAACTTCTTCGGCGACGATTATTTGTGTCGGTGGAGAGTGTAGGAGGGGGGCTTATCCCCGAATCTGTATCGGTTGATACGGTGATCGCGAAGAAGCTTCGCTCCTGCAACTAAAGACGCCCACGTTGGCTGGGCGTTTTTTAGCCGGTTTTGCCGGCGGCTGTCTTTCGATAGCAAATAAATCCAATTTATCAATGTGTTAGGGGTTGATTAGTTGGTGGGGTTGCTGTAACTTACGCCGCCCTGATTGAGAGTCATAGGCCAGTAGTTCAATTGGTAGAGCGTCGGTCTCCAAAACCGAAAGTTGGGGGTTCGAGTCCCTCCTGGCCTGCCAAAATTTCAAGATGGCAGCTTCGGCTGCCATTTTTGGCTTTTAGGGAATGGTATGAGTACCGAAAGTAAAGCAAGCGGTTCGATGTTTGATGCAGTTAAGTGGTTGGTTGCTCTTGTTCTGTTTGCCGGTGCGGTAGCAGGTGCGAGTGACGCCTTTTATCAGAGCGTCGGTGTGGAAATGGGTACGCTCTACCGCGTACTGATCGTTGTGGCCTTTATGTTGCTGGCTGCAGGTGCTGCACTTACGACGACCCAGGGTTCAAACTTCCTGGTGCTGCTGAAAGAAGCAAACAAAGAGCGTCGCAAAGTAGTCTGGCCAACGCCAGTTGAGACTCGTCAGACCACGATGATTGTGGTGGCGGTTGTTTTCCTCGTTGGTCTGTTTCTGTATTTGCTCGATATGGGTTTGAGCTCAATCGTTAAACTGATCGTAGGTTGAGGAACAGAATATGACTATGCGTTGGTACGTTGTGCATGCTTACTCTGGTTACGAGAAGCGCGTTCAGACTCAGCTGAAAGAGCGCATCGAGCTGCACAATATGCAGGATAAGTTCGGTGAGGTTCTTGTTCCTACCGAAGAAGTCGTTGAAGTGCGTGACGGCAAAAAGCGTAAAAGCGAACGCAAGTTCTATCCGGGTTATGTGCTGGTTGAGATGGATATGGATGACGATTCATGGCATCTGGTCAATCAGACTCCTCGGGTAATGGGTTTTATCGGCGGTACCGCAGATAAGCCAGCGCCGATCAGTAAAAAAGAAGCTGATGCAATCCTGCAGCGTGTTCAGGATGGTGCTGACAAGCCTACGCATAAAACCATCTACGAGCCGGGTGAAGTGGTTCGTGTTATCGATGGTCCGTTTGCAGACTTTAACGGTGTGGTTGAAACCGTTGATTACGAGAAGTCTCGTCTGCAGGTGGCAGTAACAATTTTTGGTCGCTCTACGCCGGTTGAACTTGAGTTTACTCAGGTCGAAAAATCCGCGTAAGCGAAAATCAATGCCCTAAGGGGCGGGGAGCCAGTGGCCGATGCGCAAGCGTCTGCCACTTTTTGGCGTTAATACCCACTAGGAGAAAAGCACATGGCTAAGAAAGTAGAAGGCTATATCAAGCTGCAGGTTGGCGCTGGTAAAGCTAACCCAAGTCCACCAGTTGGTCCTGCACTGGGTCAGATGGGTCTGAACATCATGGAATTCTGTAAGGCGTTCAATGCTCAGACTCAGCACCTGGAAGCTGGCGCACCGGTTCCAGTAGTTATTACTGCATACAACGACCGTAGCTTCACCTTTGAAATGAAGACGCCTCCAGCGTCTTACCTGCTGAAGAAAGCGGCTGGCATTACCAGCGGTTCTTCACGTCCAAACACAGAAAAAGTGGGTACCGTTACCCGTGCGCAGCTGGAAGAAATTGCCACTGCAAAAGCACCGGATCTGACTGCAGCCGATATGGATGCAGCGGTACGTACGATCGCTGGCTCTGCCCGCGCTATGGGTCTGAACGTGGAAGGAGTTGAGTAATGGCTAAGCTGACTAAGCGCCAGAAGGCGATCGCTGAGAAAGTAGAACTCGGCAAAGTTTACTCAGTAGAAGAAGCGGTTGAACTGCTGGCTTCTCTGCCGGGTGCAAAGTTTAAAGAGTCTGTTGATGTTGCCGTTAACCTCGGCATCGACGCTCGTAAATCGGATCAGAACGTACGTAGCTCTACTGTACTGCCAAACGGCACTGGTAAGACTATGCGTGTTGCTGTGTTCACTCAGGGTGCTAACGCTGACGTTGCTAAAGAAGCGGGCGCTGATGAAGTGGGTATGGAAGATCTGGCAGAGAAAATGAAAGGCGGCGACCTGGCATTTGACGTTGTTATTGCTTCTCCTGATGCAATGCGCGTTGTGGGTCAGCTGGGTCAGGTTCTGGGTCCACGTGGTCTGATGCCAAACCCTAAGGTTGGTACTGTGACTCCAGACGTTGCTACCGCTGTTAAAAACGCTAAAGCGGGTCAGGTTCGTTACCGTAACGATAAGAACGGTATCATCCACACGACCATTGGTAAGGCAGATTTCACTGCAGAAGCACTGAAAGAAAACCTGACCTCTCTGCTGGCGGATCTGAAGAAAGCTAAGCCAAGTCAGGCAAAAGGTGTCTACATGAAGAAAGTGACACTGAGCACCACTATGGGTCCTGGCCTGGTTGTTGATCATTCCTCACTGGAATTCTGATCAGCACAACCATCTTTGGGGTTGTCGCTGTGATCCAGTATCGCAGCGGCAGCTGTCAAAGACCGCAGGCGCGGTGGTTTGCTTTGCACTCCGCCGCTTAATTGTACCTGCGTAGATAGTGTGTGACCCCGTTCAGAATACTGAATTGTCACACGGGATGGCTCAATAGAGCCTAACTCAACTTTTAGGAGTTAATCGTGGCCTTAGGACTCGAAGATAAGAAGGCGATTGTCGCCGAAGTCCAGGAAGCAGCTGATGGTGCTCTGTCGGCAGTTGTTGCGGATTCCCGCGGCGTTACTGTGGCAGCCATGACCGCTCTCCGTAAAGAAGCACGTGAAGCCGGTGTATGGATGAAAGTCGTCCGTAACACTCTGGCACGCCGTGCAGTTGAAGGTACTGAATACGAGTGTCTGACCGAATCTCTGGTTGGCCCAAGCCTGATCGCGTTCTCTAAAGAACACCCAGGTGCTGCAGCTCGTATCTTCAAAAACTTCGCTAAAGAAAACGAAGCTTTTGAACTGAAGACCGGTGCCTTTGGCGGTGACGTGGTTTCCGTTGATATGCTGGCAACTCTGCCGACATACGACGAAGCAATCGCGAAACTGATGAGCGTCATGAAAGAAGCATCTGCTGGCAAGCTGGTACGTACCCTTGCTGCGCTTCGTGAGCAAAAAGAACAGGATGCTGCCTGATTTAATCAGCGCGGTTTCAAATGATTTTACGGGCGTAGAGCCCAATACAATTTAGGATCAATCTCATGTCACTGACAAAAGAAGATATCATCAATGCAGTAGCTGAAATGTCTGTAATGGACGTTGTTGAGCTGGTTGAAGCGATGGAAGAGAAGTTCGGCGTTTCTGCAGCAGCAGTTGCAGCAGCTCCTGCTGCTGGCGATGCTGGCGGTGCAGCTGAAGCTCAGACTGAATTCGACGTAATCCTGTCTGCTGCTGGCGACAAGAAAGTTAACGTAATTAAAGCAGTACGTGAACTGACTGGCCTGGGTCTGAAAGACGCTAAAGGTATGGTTGACGGCGCTCCAGCAACTGTTAAAGAAGGTGTTTCTAAAGAAGACGCGGAAGCGGCTAAAGAAACTCTGGAAGCAGCTGGCGCAGTTGTTGAAATCAAGTAATCGCAGTTTCTGCGATTCGCTTGGCATCATGCCAGACCCGGCATGATGATCGGCTGACGGGTTTATTCCCGTCAGCCTTTTTCACGTTATGGAATACGTGAGTAAAACCGGCCCATTGGTCGGGTTTTTTAGCAAGGCAACTCTTCGAGCCACGGGTACTTCTGCCCAATCGAGGAAACAGTCCGGGGATCACTGATGGCTTACTCATACACTGAGAAAAAACGTATCCGTAAGGATTTCGGTAAATTACCGAGCGTGATGGATGTGCCCTACCTTCTGGCAATCCAGATTGACTCATATCGCAAGTTTCTGCAGGAAGGTCTCGACGCAGATACGCGTCACGACGTCGGCCTTCATGCGGCATTTAAATCTGTTTTCCCGATCGTCAGCTACTCAGGGAACGCAGCTCTCGAGTACGTGAGCTACCGTCTGGGTACACCTACGTTTGACGAGAAAGAATGTATGCTCCGTGGTGTCACGTATGCGGCACCACTGCGCGTTAAGGTTCGTCTGATCATTTATGATAAAGAATCAGCGACCAAAGCAATTAAAGACATCAAAGAGCAAGAAGTTTACATGGGCGAAATGCCCCTGATGACCGATAACGGTACCTTTATTGTCAACGGTACCGAGCGTGTAATCGTGTCTCAGCTGCACCGTTCTCCGGGTGTGTTCTTTGATCACGACAAAGGTAAAACCCACTCCTCAGGTAAGCTGCTGTATAACGCACGTGTGATTCCTTACCGTGGTTCATGGCTCGACTTTGAGTTCGATCCGAAGGACCTGGTATACGTGCGTATCGACCGTCGCCGTAAGCTGCCAGCAACTATTCTGCTGCGCGCTCTTGGCTACAATACTCAGGATATCCTGGAAGCCTTCTACGACAACGACGAATACCGTATCACCAAAGATGGTGTGATGCTGAAGCTGATCCCGTCACGTCTCCGTGGTGAAACGGCTGCATTCGATATCATGGATAACGACGGTAACGTCATCGTTGAGGCAACCCGCCGTATTACTGCGCGCCACATCCGCCAGCTTGAAAAAGCGGGCGTTGAAGAGCTGGTTGTGCCGGTTGAATTCCTGGCGGGCAAATCCCTGGCGAAAGACCTTGTTGATGCAGGCAGCGGTGAAGTTGTTGCCGCGGCGAACGACGAAATCACTGTCGAAATGCTCGAGAAAATGGGCGAAGCCAAAATCACAGAGTTCGAGACGATTTACACCAACGAACTCGATTGCGGTCCATTTATTTCTGACACTCTGCGTACTGATCCAACCAGCAATGCTCTGGAAGCACTGGTCGAAATCTATCGCATGATGCGTCCTGGCGAGCCGCCAACCAAAGAAAGCGCAGAAGCTCTGTTCGAAAACCTGTTCTTCACTGATGAGCGCTATGACCTGTCTGCGGTAGGTCGTATGAAGTTCAACCGTCGTATCGGTCGTGAAGACATTCTGGGCGCTGGCACTCTGGATAAAGAAGATATTGTTGAGGTCCTGAAGACCCTGATCAATATCCGTAACGGTCTGGGCGTTGTCGATGACATTGACCACCTGGGTAACCGTCGTATCCGTTCAGTGGGTGAAATGGCAGAAAACCAGTTCCGCGTTGGTCTTGTTCGTGTTGAACGTGCCGTGCGTGAGCGTCTGTCTATGGCTGAATCTGAAGGCCTGATGCCTCAGGATCTGATCAACGCTAAGCCAGTTGGCGCAGCGGTGAAAGAATTCTTCGGGTCATCTCAGCTGTCTCAGTTTATGGACCAGAACAACCCGCTGTCTGAGGTAACTCACAAGCGTCGTATCTCGGCTCTCGGCCCTGGCGGTCTGACCCGTGAGCGTGCAGGCTTCGAAGTGCGTGACGTTCACGCGACTCACTACGGTCGCGTATGTCCTATTGAAACGCCTGAAGGTCCAAACATTGGTCTGATTAACTCTCTGTCTTCATACGCACGTACCAATGAGTATGGCTTCCTGGAGACTCCGTATCGCAAGGTGAACGGCGGTGTTGTTACCGACGAAATCATCTATGTGTCTGCGATTGAAGAGTCAGACTACGTGATTGCACAGGCATCAGTCCCAACTGACGAAGAAGGTCGTCTGCAGGGTGATCTGATTTCTGTACGTCACAAAAACGAATTCACCATGATGTCACCGGATAACGTGACGCTGATGGATGTGTCGCCACAGCAGGTTGTATCGATTGCTGCGTCACTCATCCCGTTCCTTGAGCACGATGATGCTAACCGTGCATTGATGGGTTCGAACATGCAGCGTCAGGCGGTTCCGACACTCAAATCCGAGAAGCCTCTGGTAGGTACCGGTATTGAGCGTGCGGTAGCGCAGGACTCTGGTGTATGTGTGGTTGCTAAGCGCGGCGGTGTGATCGACTCTGTTGATGCATCTCGTGTGGTTGTAAAAGTTAATGACGAAGAAACCGTTGCTGGTGAAGCAGGTGTAGATATCTACAACCTGACTAAGTACACCCGCTCGAACCAGAACACCTGCATTAACCAGCGTCCGCTGGTACGCGCTGGTGATACTGTCCAGCGTGGCGACGTGATGGCTGATGGCCCTTCTGTGGATCTGGGTGAACTGGCTCTGGGTCAGAACTTCCGTATCGCCTTCATGCCTTGGAACGGTTACAACTTCGAGGACTCGATCCTCCTGTCTGAGCGTGTTGCTCAGGAAGACCGTCTGACAACTATCCACATTCAGGAACTGACCTGTGTGGCGCGTGACACCAAGCTGGGTTCTGAAGAAATTACTTCGGATATTCCAAACGTCGGTGAAGCGGCTCTCGGTAAGCTGGATGAGAGCGGTATTGTCTACATCGGTGCTGAAGTTAAGCCGGGCGACATTCTGGTTGGTAAGGTAACACCTAAGGGTGAAACTCAGCTGACGCCAGAAGAGAAGCTGCTGCGTGCGATCTTCGGCGAAAAAGCGTCTGACGTTAAAGACACGTCTCTGCGCGTTAAGACCGGCACCACAGGTACCGTAATTGACGTACAGGTCTTCACCCGTGACGGTGTTGAAAAAGATCAGCGTGCGAAAGACATTGAAGAAGAGCAGCTCAGCGAAGTCCGTAAAGACCTCAAAGAAGAGATGCGCATCGTTAAGGGCGCTACCTTTGAGCGTCTGACCCGTGCTCTGGAAGGTCAGAAAGTTAATGCAGCTCCAGGTCTGAAGAAGGGCGATACCCTGACCGCAGACTATCTGGCTGAACTGACAGAAGACCAGTGGTTCAAGATTCTTCCTCAGGATGAGTCTCTGGCTGAAACCATTGAGCGTGCTGAGCAGTACATCGTTGATCGTCAGAAAGCTCTGGATGAGCGCTTCGAAGATAAGAAACGCAAACTGCAGACTGGCGATGATCTGGCTCCGGGCGTACTGAAGATTGTTAAGGTGTATCTTGCAATCAAACGTAAGATCCAGCCTGGCGATAAGATGGCAGGTCGTCACGGTAACAAAGGTGTTATCTCAGCGATCAAACCAATCGAAGATATGCCTTACGATGGCACCGGTACTCCGGTTGATATCGTACTGAACCCTCTGGGTGTACCGTCTCGTATGAACGTCGGTCAGATCATGGAAATCCACCTTGGCCTTGCGGCTAAAGGTCTGGGTGAGAAGATCGATCGTATGATCAAAGAGCAGCAGGAAATCGCCAAGCTGCGTGGCCTGCTGGGTGAAATCTACAACGGTGGCGACGGCCGTATTGAAGACCTCGACAGCTTCTCTGATGCTGAGGTTCTCCATCTGGCCGATAACCTGCGTGCTGGTGTACCAATGGCAACACCTGCATTCGATGGTGCGAAAGAAAGCGAAATCAAGCGTCTGCTGCGTCTGGCTGATCTGCCGGATTCCGGTCAGATGACACTGTACGATGGCCGTACAGGTGATGCTTTCGATCGTCCAGTGACCGTAGGTTACATGTACATGCTGAAACTGAACCACCTGGTAGACGACAAGATGCACGCTCGTTCGACCGGTTCTTACAGCCTCGTTACTCAGCAGCCTCTGGGCGGTAAAGCTCAGTTCGGTGGTCAGCGCTTCGGTGAGATGGAAGTGTGGGCACTCGAAGCTTATGGTGCAGCATACACCCTGCAGGAAATGCTCACTGTTAAGTCGGATGACGTGGCGGGTCGTACCAAGATGTATAAAAACATCGTCGACGGCGATCACCGTATGGAAGCCGGTATGCCGGAATCCTTTAACGTACTCGTTAAAGAGATCCGCTCACTGGGTATCGACATCGAACTGGAAAACGAATAAGCGGAGCGGAGCTAGAGTACTATGAAAGACTTAGTCAATTTTCTGCGTAACCAGAACAACGCTGATGAGTTCGATGCGATTCGCATCGGCCTCGCCTCTCCAGCAATGATCCGTTCATGGTCTTTTGGTGAAGTTAAAAAGCCAGAGACCATTAACTACCGCACGTTCAAGCCTGAACGTGACGGTCTGTTCTGTGCGCGTATCTTTGGTCCTATCAAGGACTACGAATGCCTGTGCGGTAAGTACAAGCGTCTGAAGCACCGTGGTGTGATCTGTGAGAAGTGTGGCGTTGAGGTAACTCAGGCTAAAGTTCGTCGTGAGCGTATGGGTCACATCGAACTGGCTTCTCCGGTTGCGCACATCTGGTTCCTGAAGTCGCTGCCATCCCGTATCGGTCTGATGCTGGATATGACGCTGCGCGACATCGAACGTATTCTTTACTATGAATCATTCGTAGTGACCGAGCCTGGCATGACCACGCTCGACGTAGGTCAGCTGCTGACCGACGAGCAATACTACGAAGCGATTGAAGAATTTGGCGACGAATTCGACGCGAAAATGGGTGCGGAAGCCATCCAGACTCTGCTGGGTCAGATCGAACTGGGCGAAGAAGTTCAGCGCCTTCGCGATGAGATCCCGGGCACGACGTCTGAGACCAAGATCAAGAAGCTGTCTAAGCGTCTGAAGATCCTTGAGGCGTTCCACAACTCAGGTAACGATCCTCAGTGGATGATCATGGAAGTTCTGCCGGTTCTGCCGCCAGATCTGCGTCCACTGGTACCACTGGACGGTGGCCGCTTTGCGACCTCTGACCTGAACGATCTGTACCGTCGTGTGATCAACCGTAACAACCGTCTGAAGCGCCTGCTTGAGCTGAGCGCACCAGACATCATCGTACGCAACGAGAAACGTATGCTGCAGGAGTCTGTTGACGCCCTGCTGGATAACGGTCGTCGCGGTCGTGCGATCACTGGTTCTAACAAGCGTCCACTGAAGTCGCTTGCTGACATGATTAAAGGTAAGCAGGGTCGTTTCCGTCAGAACCTGCTCGGTAAGCGTGTTGACTACTCTGGCCGTTCGGTAATTACCGTAGGTCCTCAGCTGCGTCTGCACGAGTGTGGTCTGCCGAAGAAGATGGCTCTGGAACTGTTCAAGCCGTTCATCTTCTCCAAGCTGGAGCACCGTGGTCTGGCGACAACCATTAAAGCTGCGAAGAAAATGGTTGAGCGCGAAACCCCAGAAGTATGGGACATCCTTGCGGAAGTTATCCGTGAGCACCCAGTGATGCTGAACCGTGCACCAACACTTCACCGTCTTGGTATCCAGGCGTTTGAGCCACAGCTGATTGAAGGTAAAGCGATTCAACTGCACCCACTGGTGTGTGCGGCATACAACGCTGACTTCGATGGTGACCAGATGGCGGTACACGTACCGCTGACACTGGAAGCACAGCTTGAAGCCCGTGCCCTGATGATGGCTACCAACAACGTACTGTCTCCAGCGAACGGTGAGCCAATCATCGTACCGTCACAGGACGTTGTACTCGGTCTGTACTGGATGACCCGTGAGCGTGTAAACGCACTGGGTGAAGGTATGGTGTTCGCTGATCTCGACGAAGTCAGCCGTGCTTACTACGGTGGTAACGTACACCTTCAGGCGAAGGTGAAAGTACGTATCACTGAAACCAGCATCGACCTTGAAGGCAACAGCGAGACCCGTACCAGCCTGATCGACACTACGATCGGTCGTGCGCTGCTGTTCCGCATCGTACCGAAAGGTCTGCCATACGAGCTGGTTAACCAGCCGATGAAGAAGAAAGCGATCTCTAACCTGATCAACACGGCATACCGTCGCGTGGGTCTGAAAGATACCGTTATCTTCGCTGACCAGATAATGTACACCGGCTTCCAGTTCGCAACCCGTTCTGGTTCGTCTATCGGTGTGAATGACTTCGTGATTCCGGACGAAAAAGCCGAAATCATTGAAAACGCTGATGCAGAAGTAAAAGAAATCGAAAGCCAGTTTGCTTCCGGTCTCGTGACGCACGGTGAGAAATACAACAAGGTGATCGACATCTGGTCCCGCGCTAACGAACTGGTAGCAAAGGCGATGATGGATAACCTGGGTAAAGAAGGCGTGATCGACCGCGAAGGTAACGAGGTTGAGCAGGAATCCTTCAACTCAGTCTACATGATGGCCGATTCAGGGGCTCGTGGTAGCCCGGCTCAGATCCGTCAGCTGGCGGGTATGCGTGGTCTGATGGCGAAGCCGGATGGCTCCATCATCGAGACGCCGATTGTGGCGAACTTCCGTGAAGGTCTGAACGTACTCCAGTACTTCACCTCGACCCACGGTGCTCGTAAAGGTCTGGCGGATACCGCATTGAAAACGGCTAACTCCGGTTACCTGACTCGTCGTCTGGTTGACGTCGCGCAGGATCTGGTTGTGACTGAGCGTGACTGTGGCACCGAAGAAGGTCTGGTCATGACTCCGCTGATCGAAGGCGGCGACGTTGTGGTTGGTTTGGGTGATCGTATCCTTGGTCGTGTTGTCGCGACCGACGTATACAAGCCTGGCTCAGAAGGCGACGTAGTAGTACCAGCTGGTACTCTGATCGACGAAGCCTGGGTTCACAAGATCGAAGGCGAAGGTATCGACGAAGTGATCGTTCGCTCCGCGATTACCTGTGACAGCCGTGTAGGTATCTGTTCTGCCTGTTACGGTCGTGACCTTGGTCGCGGTCACCAGGTGAACGTGGGTGAAGCAGTGGGTGTTATTGCTGCACAGTCCATCGGTGAGCCAGGTACACAGCTGACGATGCGTACGTTCCACATTGGTGGTGCGGCATCACGTTCATCTGCAGCCGACAGCGTACAGGTTAAGAACGCTGGTAAGGTTCGCCTGCACAACATGAAGACTGTAACGCGTGAAAACGGCGATCTGGTTGCTGTTTCCCGTTCTGGTTCGATTGCTCTGGCAGACGACCATGGTCGTGAGCGTGAGCTGTACAAGCTTCCTTACGGTGCTGTGATCAGTGTGAAAGACGGCGAGCTGGTAGAAGCTGGCCAGAAGGTCGCTAGCTGGGATCCACACACTCACCCAATCGTGACTGAAGTGGCCGGTAAGATCGAATTCGTGGGTATGGAAGAAGGTATTACCATCAACCGTACTACGGACGAACTGACGGGTCTGTCCAGTATCGAAGTTATCGATCCTAAAGATCGTCCAGCGGCCGGTAAAGATATCCGTCCGATGGTTAAGCTGGTTGACGAAAAAGGTAACGACGTTCACCTGCCAGGTACCAATGCACCGGCTCAGTACCTGCTGCCAGCCAACGCACTGGTTTCTCAGGAGAACGGTGCGATCGTGACTGTGGGTGACGTAATCGCACGTATCCCGCAGGAGACGTCAGGTAACAAAGACATTACCGGTGGTCTGCCACGAGTTGCTGACCTGTTCGAAGCACGTAAGCCAAAAGAGCCTGCAATCCTTGCAGAAATCTCTGGTACCGTGAGCTTCGGTAAAGAGACTAAAGGTAAGAAGCGTCTGGTTATTACGCCGAACGACGGCGGTGATCACTATGAAGAGCTGATTCCTAAGTGGCGTCACCTCAACGTGTTCGAAGGTGAACAGGTTGAGAAAGGTGAAGTTATCTCTGATGGTCCGTTCAACCCGCATGACATTCTGCGTCTGAAAGGTGTTGGCCATCTGGCGATGTACATCACCAACGAAGTGCAGGAAGTTTACCGCCTGCAGGGTGTAGGCATCGATGATAAGCACATCGAAGTCATCGTTCGTCAGATGCTGCGTAAAGTCATCATTGGTGAAAACGGCGACAGTAACTTCATTCCAGGTGATCAGGTTGAATACACCAACTTCCTGGAAGAGAACGAGAAGCTGGATGCGGCAGGTAAAATTGCTGCGAAAGGTGAGCGCGTTCTGCTGGGTATCACCAAAGCGTCTCTGGCAACCGAGTCGTTCATCTCTGCGGCTTCCTTCCAGGAAACCACCCGTGTACTCACCGAAGGTGCAGTGACCGGTAAGATGGACACCCTGCGTGGCCTGAAAGAGAACGTGGTTGTGGGTCGTCTGATCCCGGCGGGTACTGGTCTTACGTATCACGAAGAACGTAAGCGTAAGCGTCAGAGCCGTGAAGATGATCGTATGAAGGCGATGCCAGAATCGTTGACTGTATCTGCTGAGGATATGGAAGCGAAACTGAGCGAAGCGTTCAGCGATAAGTAGGTGCGCAACGCGTAGCTTGCGCGAAGGCTGGCGTTAGCCAGCCTTCGTTCTCAATACGAGAGATGTTATTAAAAAAACGGGAGCTTTGGCTCCCGTTTTTTATGTGCTCTGGTTACCTCGTAATGTGACCCATTATGGTTATGGCAATTTGATTGCGGCTTTTGAAATATTGGTAGCTGGTATTAAGCCAGAACCAATATTTGGAGCAACTTACCTCTTTGGATATGATCTTGTCATATGGGATGAATTTACGTTTGGAGACGCATGTGGGTGATAAGAACACTTTTGAATTTGAAAGCAACTGGTCAGATTCAAAGGAGAATGGTGGAAGGATTATGTTGTTTATGTCCTTACCATTTTTTGCCGTCGATCTATTCATGCTCTATCGATTCGATACCTTTGGCGTTATGAGTATTGTCGGACTACCCCTGCTGTTTGGTGCACTGGTATTGCTTAATTTGAGGGTAATAGTGAAAGTAAACCGGACTAAAATTACCGGTATTTATGGTGTTTGGTGGTTTAAATGGGAAAAGTCCCACGATATAGGACGGTATAGCTATGTACGCATGAGTTGTAGGCCTCCTCCGGCGACTTCGGCGATCGATACAGAAAAGTTGTTTCAAGTGGATTTGTGTTTGTCGAAGACGCCCCACTGGCAAGCAGGCGATTTAGATTTGTTTCGTTTTATACACTTTCCTTGGGATGTCGATCCAAAGGAGTATTTTTTCTTCGTTGATAAAATTGTTGAAACTACAGGTAGTGAGCTGTTCGCCGGTCCGGATCTGCCCACAAAATTTACGACGCTGGTTAAAGAAAGATATGGAGATATCTGATAACACTCGTTTTAATTATTTCCGCAGGGAATGAAGTCGCGGGTCATTACGCATTCCAGAACCATTCTCCATAGCTCCACAAGTTGTAGATCTTTAGTGTGGTGCAATCTCGTCTCATTGTTAGATTCATGCTCGGGTAAAAGCACGCTTGACTGTCCCTATGTCAGGGAGTATCCTTCCGGCCCCTTTTATTGTGTGCGGATGTCTGCACACGTGAAATGTAATAACTGGAGTTTGCTTAATGGCTACAATCAATCAGCTGGTTCGTAAGCCTCGTAAGCGTAAGGTCGCTAAGAGCGACGTACCTGCTCTGCAGGCATGTCCTCAGCGTCGTGGTGTTTGTACTCGTGTGTACACAACTACCCCGAAAAAGCCTAACTCGGCACTGCGTAAAGTTTGCCGTGTACGCCTGACGAATGGTTTCGAAGTTACCTCATACATCGGCGGTGAAGGTCACAACCTTCAGGAACACAGCGTTGTTCTGATCCGTGGCGGTCGTGTAAAAGACTTGCCAGGTGTTCGTTATCACACTGTTCGCGGTTCACTGGATACTTCTGGTGTTGCTAACCGTAAGCAGGGCCGTTCTAAGTACGGTGCTAAGCGTCCTAAGGGTTAATACCTTTAAGACATTGGATAAGAGTAAGGCTGTGCCATTTTTCGATAACGTTAAGTGCACAGGCTGACCTGAAGACCTAAAGAGGGCTTATCATGCCAAGAAGACGCGTCGCTGCGAAACGCGAGATTCTGCCAGATCCTAAGTTTGGAAATACTATTCTGGCGAAGTTTATGAACCACGTAATGATCAGTGGTAAGAAGTCTGTAGCCGAGAAAATCGTCTACGGCGCACTGGACACTGTTGCTTCTAAAAGCGGCAATGATCCAATCGAAATGTTCGAACAGTCTCTGGAAGCTATCCAGCCTATGGTTGAGGTTAAGAGCCGCCGTGTAGGTGGTGCTACTTACCAGGTGCCTGTTGAAGTTCGTCCTGCACGTCGTCAGGCACTGGCTATGCGCTGGTTGGTTGATGCTGCACGTGGTCGTGGTGAAAAATCCATGGCTCAGCGTCTGGCGAACGAAATGATCGAAGCCTGCGAAGGTAAAGGTGCTGCGGTTAAGAAACGTGAAGACGTTCACCGTATGGCCGAAGCGAACAAAGCGTTCTCTCACTACCGCTTCTGATCGCCCCAAGGCTGTGTCCGTCCGGATGCAGCCTTTATTCTCTTCTCTCTTTTCTTTTTCATCCCTATATCTTTATCACTTGGTAATAGTCCGTCAGCTTTGGGCTGCGCAGCTTGAAATCGGGTGTTCAGTTATATTACGATTCGCGCCCTTAATATCCCATGTCTGGGGCTATAATGAGCGCCGGCATTAATGATCAAGCTGAGGTGTAAACAGTGGCACGTACAACGCCGATTGAACGCTATCGTAATATTGGTATCTGTGCTCATGTGGACGCGGGTAAAACCACCACGACTGAGCGTGTACTGTTCTATACAGGTGTGTCTCACAAAATCGGTGAGGTGCATGATGGTGCCGCCACCATGGACTGGATGGAGCAGGAGCAGGAACGCGGTATCACCATTACTTCCGCTGCGACGACCTGTTTCTGGGCGGGCATGGCTCAGCAGTTTGATCAGCATCGAATCAATATCATCGACACCCCTGGGCACGTTGACTTTACCATCGAGGTAGAGCGTTCATTGCGTGTGCTTGATGGTGCCGTGGTGGTGCTGTGTGGTTCTTCAGGGGTTCAGCCTCAGACCGAAACGGTTTGGCGTCAGGCAAACAAATACGAAGTGCCACGTATGGTCTTCGTTAACAAGATGGACCGTGCCGGTGCGGACTACTTTATGGTGGTCGACCAGCTGAAGTCTCGCTTGGGTGCCACCGCTGTTCCTCTGCAGATCAATATCGGCGCTGAAGATGACTTCAAGGGCGTCGTTGACCTGATCAAGATGAAAGCCGTTATGTGGAACGAAGCCGACCAGGGCCTGACTTTCACGTACGAAGATATTCCAGCCGATCTGGTCGATACCGCAGGCGAGTGGCGCGAGAAGCTGATTGAAGCGGCCGCCGAAGCGTCTGAAGAGCTGATGGATAAGTATCTCGAGGGCGAAGAACTCGATGAGGCGGAAATTAAAGCCGCTTTGCGTCAGCGTACCCTTGCCAATGAGATCGTCTTGGTGACCTGTGGTTCAGCCTTTAAGAACAAGGGCGTTCAGGCGGTTCTGGATGCCGTCATTGAGTACCTGCCTTCGCCAACCGAAGTGAAAGCGATTGAAGGTATTCTTGACGATAAAGACGAGTCTGTCGGCGTTCGTCACTCCTCTGATGATGAGCCGTTTGCGGCGCTTGCTTTTAAAATCGCGACCGACCCATTTGTGGGAACGCTGACCTTCGTGCGTGTGTATTCTGGCGTACTCAATTCTGGCGACGCTGTGATGAACTCGGTTAAGAGTAAGCGCGAACGTGTTGGCCGTATGGTACAGATGCACGCCAACTCCCGAGAGGAACTGAAAGAAGTTCGTGCGGGCGATATCGTCGCATTGATCGGCCTGAAGGATGTCACAACAGGTGACACGCTCTGCGATCAGAAAGACGTCATTACGCTTGAGCGTATGGAGTTCCCTGATCCGGTTATTTCGGTAGCTGTTGAGCCTAAGTCTCAAGCTGATCAGGAGAAGATGGGTGTAGCTCTGGGTAAGCTTGCGCAGGAAGATCCGTCGTTCCGGGTTGAGACTGACGAAGAGTCTGGTCAGACTATTATTTCGGGTATGGGTGAGTTGCACCTCGACATCATTGTCGATCGCATGAAGCGTGAATTCAAAGTCGAGTGTAATGTAGGTAAGCCTCAGGTGGCTTATCGCGAGAAAATTACCCGTACTGTTGAGATTAACAATAAGTTTGCGAAGCAGTCTGGCGGGCGTGGTCAGTATGGTCACGTTGTGATCCGCTTTGAGCCGAGCGAAGAAGAAGGTCTCGAGTTTGTGAATGAGATCACTGGTGGTGTGATTCCGCGTGAATACATTCCATCGGTTGAAAAAGGTATTGAAGAGCAGATGAAAAACGGTGTTCTTGCTGGTTACCCGTTGCTGGGTCTCAAGGCGACACTGTATGACGGCTCTTTCCATGACGTTGACTCGAATGAGATGGCGTTTAAAATTGCCGCGTCACAAGCAACCAAACAGCTTTCACAGGAAGGCGATGCAGTACTGCTCGAGCCGATGATGAAGGTTGAAGTTGTTACCCCTGAAGACTACATGGGTGACGTTGTTGGCGACCTTAACCGTCGCCGCGGCATGATTTCAGGAATGGAAGATACACCGTCCGGTAAGGTGGTGAATGCGTCCGTACCGCTGGCAGAGATGTTCGGTTATGCCACCGATCTGCGCTCTGCAAGCCAGGGGCGGGCGACCTATTCCATGGAATTTGAGAAATATGCGGAAGCGCCATCAAACGTGGCCGATGCAATTATTAACAGATTTTAATTACTGACATTTGATGAGGTATTCTCATGGCTAAGGAAACGTTTGAACGTTCCAAACCCCACGTAAACGTGGGTACTATCGGTCACGTTGACCACGGTAAAACTACACTGACTGCTGCACTGACGCGCGTATGTGCTGAAGTATGGGGCGGTG
>Ga0256829_1001033_pt1 | contig 24086 bp, 26 predicted proteins | sample 131447metaG_FD_185979 | JGI IMG/M metagenome (GOLD analysis project Ga0256829, IMG submission 185979) | Hydrothermal vent microbial communities from Lau Basin, Pacific Ocean - 131-447 | ecosystem: Environmental > Aquatic > Marine > Hydrothermal vents | place: Pacific Ocean: Lau Basin | collected...
CCAAGTTACCACGTTAAAAATAGCTTAAATTCCAATACTTTTTTCATAAACTCCCTCATTAAATTTAACATTATTTTTGTACAATGAATGAGAAATTAGAATTATCTTACGCATGACTGCGATTTGAGCAACAGTTGAATGCTTACCATTATTTTTAAGTCTATCATAGAATATTTTCATATAAGGATTATGTTGAATTGCAGAAAGTACAGGCATAAAAAGCATACTTCGATATAGGGAACTTCCCTTTTTAGAAATACGTGTTTTTCGTTGTATGGAAGTTCCAGAACTATTTTCAATTGCATCCAAACCACAAAGTGCGACTATCTCTTGTCTATTAGCTTCTGGATAAGTAATAAACAGATGTAGCAAAGCAATAGCTGCACGATCTCCGATTCCTACAGTTGATGTAATATTCTCAAAATCTTGTTTCATTTTTGAATCAGTAAGTAGTAGTTTTTTCATTGAAACAATCATGTTTTCTTCTTCTGCTCTTAGATGTTTTATCTCTTGCTTAAGCTTTTTAACAATCATTGTACTACCATCTTTTGAGTCTAATGCTTCTAGATGATTTGAAAAAGAAACTCTCTCTTTTTGTATAAATTTAAAATAGGTCAACATCTCTGAAAGCTCTTCTTGTACAGTATTTATGATAGGCACACTAATTTCACTTGCACTTAACATTACATGAAATTTATAGAGCATCTTTGCATCAATAATATCACTTTTACTTCTATTGTCAAGAGCTTTAGCAAAGTTAGCACTTTGTCTAGGATTGATAATAAAAGCATAGATATTTTTTTCAAAGCAAAACCGTTTAAGTAGTGCCGAATATGAACCAGTCGGCTCAAATATTATGACTAAATTCTTAATCTCTTTTTTATAATATTTCTTCAATTTCGAATACAAAGAAATAAGTGCTTTTTTACTATTTTCGATACTAATATTCTCATCTGTGATGGGGATATAAACTTGTAATGTTGCTTTTGAAACATCAATTCCGATATAATTAAACATAAGAACCTCCTAGTTTTAGAAGAGTTCGTTAGGGTGAAGTTTTACTTCACCTGATTCATCGCTAAACTTAACTTCACCTCATAAAATTCAGTCTGGAAATATCCGACTTAGTTACCACTCAAATTTGTAGTTTAGCTATCTGACTTGAGGACAGACTCAAATAAATTGGTCTCGGGGCAGATTCGATATGCTAAAACTCTTCTTATTTTAATTATAGTCTTTTTAGGCATTTGGTATTATATGAGGGCACTTCCTGCGGGCAAGCGTAGCCGTAGCTACGGTGAGAAAAAGTTTTGTGCAAGTTCGCTTTTTTTTATCCCTCCCTTTGGGCAATTTATAGAGAGCTTTACTCTGCGTTAGATAACCTTCACCGTAGCTACGGCTATGCTGAAGAACATCTGCCTTGATTAAAACTCTCTATAAAATGCTGAGTGTTATTATAGTTTCTAGAGGTGTCCTTAAGCCATTTTTGCTAAAATGTCACTAATTATTTTATAAAGAGCGCATAACTTGAGTTTAAATCTGCAAACATACACAGAACATTTTACAAATCCACTCTACTTAGAGAGTGGACGTATTTTAGAGCCTTATGACATCACCTATGAGACATATGGTGAGCTCAATGAGGAAAAAAGTAATGTTGTTGTCGTTTGCCATGCACTCACGGGAAGTCATCACGCAGCGGGCACTTATGAAGATGAGAGCAAAGCCGGCTGGTGGGATGGTTTAATTGGACCAAAAAAAGCTATAGATACAGATAAATACTTTGTCATCTGCTCCAATGTTATAGGCAGCTGTTTTGGTTCAACTGGCCCTATGTCTCCACAACATCCCCACCAAGAGCCCTACCGTTACAAATTTCCGGTTATCAGTATAAAAGATATGGTAAAAGCACAAAGAATTCTCTTTGACAGGCTCGACATTCATAGAGTGCACGCAATCGTCGGTGGGAGTATGGGTGGTATGCAAGCACTGCAGTTCTCTATTCACTACCCAAATTTTGCAAATCATATCATCGCTATGGCTGCAACACATGCGACACAACCATGGGCTATTGCCTTTAATAAAGTTGCGCAGGAAGCCATTTTAAAAGACCCTGACTTTAAACAGGGCTACTATGACCCTGAAATCATAAAAGAGCAAGGACTAGCCGGTATGGCTATCGGGCGTATGGCAGGGCATATCAGCTTTCTCTCTCCGGAGTCCATGCGTGAAAAATTTGGACGTGACTATAAGCTGACAGACGGCTTGTATGAGCTTTTTGGAAAGTTTCAAGTCGAATCCTATTTGGAGTATAACGGCTATAACTTTACAAAATGGTTTGACCCGCTTACCTATCTTTACATTACCAAAGCCATCAATATTTATGATCTAGCACGTGGGTTTGACTCTCTGAGTGAAGCACTCAAACGTGTCAGCGCAAAAATGCACCTCATTAGTTTTAAAAATGATATACTTTTTAAAAATTTCGAGATGCAAGAGATTGCAGATGAATTGAAACAAATAGGCAATACAAATCACAACTATATCGATATAGAGAGTGATTACGGACACGATGCTTTTCTTGTCGAACTCGATAAATTTGAAACATATGTAAAGGATGCATTAGATGGCTAAAGAGCAATTTGAGACAAAATTAGAGAATGCAAAAAAGATTTTAGAGACCTTAATGAAACCGGAAATTACACTTGAAGAGAGTGTAAAAGCGTATGAACAAGGAATGAAAGAGTTAAATGATGCCCAAAAGATGCTCGAAGACGCCGTCATCAAAATCCAAGAGATAAAAGCTTCTTAAGATGCGTGCTGCCGTTCTTCAACTCAGCTCTCAAGGAATGAGTTCCACAAAGCTCTACAACTACATCCGCATTGCGAGTAAAAAAGATGTCAAAGTTTTACTGCTTGGAGAGTATATACTCAATCCATTTTTCAAAGAGTTACAATCCATGTCTCTTAGTATGTTACAAGAGCAGGCAGAACATCAAATAAAAATGCTTAAAGAGCTCTCTTCTACTTACAATATGACAATTATTGCACCACTCATCATCGTCAAAAAGAGTAAGGTGTATAAAACCATAGCCAAATTTGCACCGGCTTCTACGGCCTACTATGAACAGCAAATCTTAATCAACTACACCCATTGGAATGAAGAGAAATTTTTCGACAATGCAATAAAACCTCTCCAAGCACCTCTCGTTTTTAAAATAGATGGATTTAAATTTGGTGTTATTAGCGGATTTGAGCTCCATTTTGATGAGATATTTACAAAACTTGACAGTAAAAATGTTGACTGTATCTTAGTTCCAAGTGTATCAACTTTTGAATCCTATGAGCGATGGAAAGCATTAATAACGACGCGTGCTTTCACACACAACTGCTACATACTGCGTGCCAACAGAATCGGAGAGTATCATGACAAAGAGTATACCTGGAGTTTTTATGGTGACTCTATCATGGTATCACCGAATGGCGAACTGCTCACACACTTAGGCAATAAAGAGGAGTTAATGCTAGTTGACATGAGTCACTCTGATGTTGTCAGCTCACGCAGAACATGGGGATTTAAAGAAGCAATTAATAAAAGAGTGTTATAATCACTAAAATTTGATAATCTCATACTAAAGGCTTTACTATGATGCAATACTTTCACAGACAGGTCCAACTCTGGGGCGAAGAGACACAAGCCTCTTTACAAGAGAAAAAAATAGTCATTATCGGTTCAGGTGGACTTGGCTCTTCTCTTGCCTTTGCCCTTGGTGCTACAGGAATTGGTGAAATACATATGGTAGATTTCGATGAAGTGAGTCTGCACAATATTCATCGTCAAATTGCTTTTAAGACAGGTGATGAGGGTAAAAACAAAGCACAAATCAATACACAAATTATAGAAGAGCGCTGCCCCTATGTAAAAACAATAGCACATGATATGAACTTTGAAGAGTGGAGTAAGCAAAATGTTAGCGTTGACCTCATCATTGATGCAACAGACAATCTTCCAACACGAGCAGAGATAAATACCTATGCAAAAGAGAAAAACCTTCCGTGGATTTATGGCAGTGTCGAAGCTTTTCACGGTCAGGTTGCTTTTATTGACAAATCTTCTTTCTCAGACTCTTTCAAAATTATCAAAAAAACACCGGCAGGAATTGCGGCACCTATTGTTATGCACATAGCATCACTACAGGCAAATTTAGCACTGCGCTATCTTGCTGGTTTAACTGTAAAAAAAGATTTGCTCTACTATCTCTTTTTTAATGATGAGGGTGAATTAATTACACAAAAATTTGGACTTCCGGAAGCTAATTAGTTACTAGAATTTTGTAAAAGTGGTGGGTTCTATGTGACTCGAACACATGACCACTCCGTTATGAGCGGAGGGCTCTAACCAACTGAGCTAAGAACCCACTTTTTTGGTAGGTCGAAATTATACATAGCCCTTGCTTAGAAGTTGCTTTATATCTCTCTCTTATTTTGTATTTATCATCCAGATAGAAAATATATCTAAATAGTTCCAAAATGAGTACAGAGAGGTTTCTGTAACGCCCTGCTCATTTAACTCTTCAAGCAGTGGCTTATAAAGTTCCAGCCATCTTTCTCTCGCTTTTGCATCGATGGCAAAAGGGGCATGACGGCCAATCATTCGGGGAGCTCCTCTGTTTGTATTAAAATGTGCAGGCCCGCCGCAAATCTGTATAAAAAAATCTGCCGAATTCACTTTTGCCTGTGCAAATTCTGCATCATCTTGGGGAAAAAGAAGATAGATATCACTCTGTTTAATGGCATCATAATGTTTTGAAATCAGTTCACGCAAGCCCTCTTCCCCAACTTCAAGTAAAAACTCCGGTATCGGTTTTGTAACGGGAGGCTTAACACCAAATGCCGCATAACTTGTCTCTAAATTCATATTTATCCTATTTTTCTTTTATTGGTGCTTTTATTTTGTAGACCACAGCATACAGAAGCGGTACATATAGAAGATTGAGTACTGTTGCCCATGCTATACCGTAGCCTAAAGAGACGGCCATTGGCTGCAGGATTTTTGCCTGACCTGATGCAAAAAATATCAGTGTCAAAAGTCCCAACACGGTCGTTAAAGAGGTCAAAAGAATCGGACGCAGACGTGTTTGTGCGCGACGCATCAACTCTTCGGTATCTTTTGCCTTTTTAATAAAGTCAACCATAATGAGCCCGTCATTAACAACAACTCCGGCAAGTCCCACGATGCCTATTAATCCCGGCATAGTAAGGTTCAGTCCCATAAACCAATGACCGACAAACACACCAAGAAGTACGAGTGGTATTGTACTGATAACAATTAAAGATTTCTTTATAGAATCAAACAACCAGACTAATGTAATAAAAATTAAAAATATCGCAATGAGTCCCGACTGCATCATCTCTTTTTTATTTTTATTGTTCTCCTTCTCTTCACCCTTTATTTCAACTATCAGCCCTTTTTTCTTGAACTCTTTTAACATCGGTTCCATTTTTTGCATCAGTTCAGAGGATGTGATGATTTTTTTGTCAATGGATGCATAGAGACTGCGTACGCGCTTACCATCCTCTTTTTTGAGTGTTACATAACTCTGTTTATAATTAAAATCACAAATATCTTTGAGTTTTACATACTGCTTGGAAGAGGGAATACGCAGTTCAAGATTGTTAAGTGAATCTATTTTACTATCAAGCTTACTCTCTAGACGAATACGAACAAGCCCAGACTTATTAAAGAGTTTACCATACTCCCCTTTGAGATAATATGCCCGTAATACATTTGAGATTATGCCTTCGTTAAATCCCAACTCCTGCCCATAGCGGTTCACTCTTAGTTTAAGTTCTTTTTCTCCCAAAGTTGCATCATCAGAAATATTAAACACACCCTTAATCTCATGAAGTTTGTTCTCCAACTTTTTCAAATAAGGCACGACATTTTCACCATCTTTTGCACTCAAGCCTATCTCTACATCATGCGCGATAACACCGGCTCCAGGAACTTTTACTACCAACTCTTCAAAAAGTTTTTTCCCTTTTGCATCTTTTGCATTCTGCATGGACGCAAGAGATTTTTTAATTTTCTTCGCTATCTCTTTGGCGTCTATAACCCTAGTCTGCACTTTAGCATCATACTCTATTGAAAGATATGGACTTATATATTTATCAAAAAAGTTCTGAGGTGCTCTTTCATGCAAATCTACAAATATATGAAACATATTTTCACCGAGTTCTGCCCTGTTTTTGGCATCCATCTTAAATCCAATGACAGAGGTAACAGAAGAGACATTCTTTTTATCAATATGTTTCATAATGATATTTTCAAGTTTTGTGACAACTTTTTCAGTATCTTTAAGTTCGTTATTGATGTTGACTGTTCCATAAACATAGACCTGAGTATTATCAAAATCCGGGAAAAGCTGAAACTTGGCATGTTTTATCATGACAAATTCTAAAGCGAGTATCGAGAGTGTTATAAGAATAAGAGAAACAAACTTACGTTGAAAGAAAAAGTGCAATGCCTTGCTGTACCAAACATACATCTTCTCCCAAAAACGTTTTGTAAAGCTCCCCTCACGCGACACTTTTAAAAAATCATGTGCATGCAGCGGCAAAAAATAAAAAGCTTCGAACAAAGATGAAAGCAGCAGCACGGTAATCATAATAGGAATGATTTTAATAAACATCCCCATCTCACCCGTCATCAAAAGCATCGGTAAGAATGCAAAAACAGTTGTAAGTGTTGCCGTGACTACTGCCGGAAACATCTCTGCTGCACCATTGATGACAGCCTCTTTTCTCTCCATCCCTTCTTCTAAATGTCTGTAGATATTTTCTGCTACAACAATAGCCTCATCAACAAGCATACCAAGAGCGATGAGCGCCCCCAAAAGAGAGAGCATATTGAGACTGTCACCTAAAATCTCAGTAACAATAAGTCCAATCATAAAACTCACAGGAATACCTAAAGCAACGACAAAAGCAATACCGCGATTTATAAAGATAAGCATCGCTAAGAAAACAAGCATCAGTCCAAAAGCTATGTTTGAAAAGACCACATTGAGACGATTTTTAATCCAAACAGAGGTATCTGTGTAAATATTATAGTTCAGTTGTGGATGTTTACGCTTTTGTTCTTTGAGGAGCTTACGTATATCTTTAACGAGTGCTATGGCATTACCACTCTTACTTTTTGTAACATTTATGGAGATATTTCGAACACCATTATAGTGTGAAAGTTCCACAGCATCACTCAACTTGAATGCCACATCAGCAATATCACCAATACGAAGTTTTACACCCCCGACATGAATAATAGTATTGGCAATTTTCTCTTTGGTTTTTTCTCCATTATTTGTAGATATATAGAGGTGGTGCGCTTTTTGTTTGATAGTCCCAATAGGGAAAATAGAGCTGATATTACTTATAGCGGAAACGACCTCTGAAGAGCTGAGTCCATACGCTTTAATCTTAGGATAATTAAGTGAAATATCGAGCTCTTCATCCGCATCGCCGCGGATGGTAATATCACTCAAATCTTTAAACTTTGCAAGTTCACTTTTAAGTTCATCTGCACGATTGAGCAGCTCCTCAGTTGAGACATTTCCAGAGAGGGCAATCAAAACAAGAGGAAAAGCATGCGTTTTTATTTTTGCTATAGGCTCGTTCATATCTGCCGGCAGATCTTTTTTTACGCTGCTGACAACATCTTTGGCATCATTTAAAACCAGAATGTTGTCAGACCCCGGTTTTATCTTTGCACTAATGATAAACGAACCATTTTTGATGCTGCTTTTAATCTCATCAAGCGCATCTATATTTTGCAAATCATCTTCTATACTTTGGACAACCATCTTGTCTAAGATATCTGCAGATGTTCCTGCGTATCCACCTTTAATGGTTATCTTATCCATATTCATCGGTGGAAATATCTCTTTTGGAATATTAATATATGCAAAGATAGAGAGCATAAAAATAAAAATGAGGAGAATATGGTTTAGCAGCGGTTTTTCTATAGAAAATTGTATAAATTTACGAATCAAGTTTTTTTCCTTCTAACTTAAAAAAGTGTATCTAATATCTGATTTTTAAATTTTATTGACTCAACAGATGCTCTGATGAGCTTGTTCTCTTCTTTAAGTGTTTCATATTCCACTTTGAGTTTTGCTATCTCTCTGCTTTTAAAATATATCTGTTGGGTGATATATATTTTAGGAAAAGCGAACATTGCGATGAAAAGAAGTGTCAGTATCATATATAAAAAATAGTTAAAATCCAGACGTCTTTTATGCGATATGAGTCCGTCAACTTCATCTAAGAGTTCATGTTTTTCACTCACACCCTACTCCTCGCTGTCCATCTGAAATATCCGCATCTTTGCACTTCTACTGCGTGCATTCTCTTTTAGCTCATCTGATTGTGCCATTATGGGCTTTTTCGTCAGAACTTTCCCTAGCTGATGATTATTTCCACAGGTGCAGCGCATCGCTTCGGGCGGGCATATACAGGATTTAGACCATTTAGAAAATACTTTTTTTACTATTCTGTCTTCAAGCGAATGAAAAGAGATAATCGCTATCTTAGCTTTTGGAAGTCCTGCTTCTTCTATGCTTTGTAGCAGTGATTTAAGTTCACCGAGTTCATCATTGACTTCAATGCGTATTGCCTGCATCAAAAGTGTTGCAGGATGGATTTTCTTTCCTCTTGGCATCAAGTGCTTGAGTTTGTCACTCAGCTCTTTGGCAGACGTAAAAGGACGATTGTTCACTATCTCTGAAGCTATCTTTTTATAATTGCGTAACTCCCCATACTCTAGTAAAATCTTTTCAAGTTCCGATTTTGAATACTCATTAACGACATTTGAGGCTGAGAGTGTGGCACCCTTATCCATACGCATATCTAAATTATCACTCTCATAAGAGAATCCACGTTCTTTTTGGTCAAGCTGCAAAGAGGAGACCCCGATGTCTGCCAACAAGCCTTTTATCTCTTGGGGATTGACCTCACGCAAGATATCTTTAATGACCTGAGAAAAGCGACCTTTACGAATCTCTACCCTGTCACCATACTTTTCAAGCCGCTTGCGTGAGAAGTCGATGGCTGTTTGATCCTGATCAATTGCAATGAGCCTGATGCCGGGATTTGCTTCAAGTATCATCGAAGAGTGTCCACCATAGCCCATAGTACAGTCGATAATAATCCCCTCTTCTATATTTTCAAAAGCTGCGACAACTTCTCTATATAAAACTGGAATATGTGGAATATTTTGCAAATGTCACCCTAAAATAAAATTTAAAGTGATTATACAGCAAATTTGATTTAGGTTTAATTTTTTATACTGTATGATTGAGTCATATTTTACAAAAAGAGAGAATATGGACCTTTTAGTTGTGTATCAAAATGAACTGTTAGCTTTAGTAGCCATTTTAGTCGTAATATTTATTTATATTATAATGAAAAGAAAAATTGCAATTGATACACCTGTCAAAAAAACGCAAGAGAGCGTTCAAACTGAAGCAACCGAAACCACAAGCCAAGTAGAAGAAGAGCAACCAACAAAAGAGCCAGAAACGCTAAGCATAGAGAAAGAGAACGTTCCTGAGCAACATTCTCTGACACAGCTTGACGGCACAGAAGAAGGTGACTTCGGTATAGTAGAAGAAACTAAACCTCTAAAAAAAGAAGCCGTTCAAAAGAAAAAAATAACTAAAAGAGAAGTCCCACCGCATGCTAAAATTGTCAAAGATGATTTTAAAGATTTTTCAGGGCAGCGCATTTTACTTGCAGAAGATAACATCATTAACCAAAAGGTGATTCAAGGGCTCTTAGCAGAAAGCGGCATTGAGATTACTGTGGCCAATGATGGTGTAGAAGCCTTAGAAATTCTAGAAAAAGATAACAACTTTATGATGATTCTGATGGATGCACATATGCCTCGTATGGATGGGTTTGAAGCGACTCTCAAAATTAGAGAAAATCCAAATTATGACCATATTGTTGTTGTAGCGCTCAGCGGTGATACAGCAGCTGATGACATTAGAAAAATGAACGAAGCAGGTATGACAGAACATCTTGAAAAACCACTCAAGATGGATGCCCTTTATGATGTACTTTATACTTACACTCCCGATGAAAATGCTAGCGATAGTAACAACAGCTACTCAGAAATTAACATCGAAGAAGGATTGGAAATTTCTGGTCATGACAGCGACTTTTATAATGAGATTTTAAATGAGTTCATTCAAAGTTATGAAGATACACATCAAGTCATCGATGCACTTGTAAAACATAATAATATACAAAATGCAGACAGACTCCTTCTTGACATTATTGGAGTCTCCGCAAATATTGGCGCACAAAAGCTCAATAAAACAGCTGTACACTTAAAAACTTCACTAGCGAGTGATGATAATGAAAAATCAAGACTTCTTTTTGAGTTTAAAGAAAACTTAGAAAATCTAGTCAAAGAGATTAAAAGATATCTCTCCGTACACTCCTAATTCTTTGACATAAAAACTCAATAAAAAATCATCTATAAAGTAACACTTAAAATAAAATTTAATCAAAATCTCTTATTTAGGCATAATAATTGACTTAAATCAAGGTAATTTAATCTAAAACTTTATACACTACATCTGATTCTAAAATCTAATTAAAGTTTAAGGAAATGCAAAATGATAGATCCATCAGTTGTTAGACCAGAGATAGCGCTCGATGATTTTTTACCTATCTTTGTCTCATCTGCACTTGTTTTAGTTTTTGGAGGATTTTATGTTGGTATATATACTGCAGTAAAAGTTAAACTACTAAAACCATGGGCTATGATAGTAGCCTATGGTTTTTGGATGCTAACTGCCTATTGTTTGTATTTAATGGGAAGTTTAATGCATGTTGGGGAATTTACTGCAAAAGCTTTAGTTGTCGCTGCAATTGGATTGTTTTTACTTCCATATGCAGTTTATTATATGCAAGATCATGTTCATGAAGAGAATGAACATTGATAAATATATATTTTGACAATAATTTTATAGGAGGATACAGTGGCTAATAAATCTGTATGGAGTGACAATCGTTTCTGGAGAAGATCAGCAGCGTGGGTTACAGGTTTTGCATCAATTCTTTTAATTTGGCTAACGTTTGATACGTCAGCACAAATTGCTATGGGGAATGATCAAGATTTACAAAACAAGGTGACAAAAAGGGTTCCAGGACCTACTGTTATTAATTACAAGATTACGTATGAAATGAGTGCAAAACGCGGTCATGAAGTGCCTATCATTGGTGGAAACGATGGAAAAGGTAATTCATTATTTCAAGAAAAAGAGAAGTTTTTTGGTCGTGATGATTATTCCGAAAAGGAAGCTGGAGCATTATTACATTTAGGTAAATTAGGAGAACAAGCTAAAAATTGTATGGATTGTCATACACTTCTTGGAAATGGAGCTTACTATGCACCAGATTTAACAAAAGCATGGTTGGATCCAGCATGGGGACCTGATGGTGCGATGCAGGCCCTAACAGGGAAAAGTACAAAAGAAGAAGCTATGGCTGAATTTTTACAGCATCCAGACCAATATCCTACACATGCTCGCATGATGCCAGATTTAGGCATAACAGCAAAAGAGGCTAAAGGTTTGGTTGCATTCTTAAAACAGATGTCAGCAATCGACACAAATGGCTTTCCGAGAAACTTTGGAAAAATAAAAGGAGCAGTCAATGGCAAGTAAATATTTAACAGGTGTTGGAAGCGAATCAAAACAGTTGGCAACATGGTATTTTACTTTTGCAGCCATTCTTTTTGGCGCTCAGTTGCTTTTTGGATTAGTAGCAGCTATTCAATTTATAATGCCGGGCTTTTTATATGGAGTTTTAGACTTTTCAATCGCTAGAATTATACATATCAATGCTCTTGTTGTTTGGATGGTATTTGCAATGTTTGGTTCTGTTTACTGGTTACTACCAGATGAAACAGGTATAGAAACTGTTGGAATCAAAATTGGAAAGCTTTTATTTTGGATTTTTGCAGCTGCAATTGTTGTTGTTGTATTAGTATTTTTGTTTGTCCAAGTTGGACCTGCGGATGATACGACAATATGGTTTATTACAGAAGGGCGTGAGTATATTGAAGCACCTCGTTGGGCCGACTGGGGTATCGTTGTTGTTGCTCTTGGATTTGTTGGAAATCTTTTTTTAACAGGTATGAAAGGCAAACAAACTGGTATCGTAACTGTTTTAATGGCCGATATGATTGCATTTGCCGGTCTTTACTTAGCTGGTATGTTCTTTACAGACAACATCACAGTTGATCAATACTGGTGGTGGTGGGTAATCCACTTATGGGTTGAGGCTACATGGGAAGTTTTTGTTGGTGCAATTGCTGCATATGGGCTTATTAAAATGATTGGCGCTCACCGTAAAGTTGTTGAAATGTGGTTATGGATTGAGGTTGCGATGCTCTTTGGTTCAGGTATTCTTGGACTTGGGCATCACTATTTCTGGATTGGAACACCTGAGTATTGGTGGGAAATTGGTGCACTTTTTTCAGCACTAGAACCATTACCGCTCGTTGCTATGTTTATTCACGTACTTTATGACTGGGGTAAAACACAAGGTGCGGAGATGGCTAAAGAAGGAGCTACAGAAGACAATGTTAAATCGGTTATAACTAACAAACCGGCTTTTACTTGGTTTGTGCTCAATGCATTTGGTAACTTCTTAGGTGCTGGTATTTGGGGATTCTTCCATACATTACCACAGGTAAACCTATATACTCACGGTACACAATTTACTGCGGCGCATGGTCACTTGGCATTCTTTGGTGCATATGCAACTATCTTAATAGGTATGTTCTATATAGCGATTCAAGGTACAAATGGTATTAAAGTAATGCATCACACGAAACTGTCAATTTGGTCAACAAGTTTAATTACTGGCGGTATGATGGTAATGACAATTGCTTTAACAATTGCTGGATATGTTCAAGTGCTTGTATCTCGTGCAGAAATGGGAGCTACATGGGCTGCTTACTTTGATGGACAAGGTGGCGTTTGGTTTGCACAAGCAATGGATTGGAGACTAATTGCAGGTATTGTGGTCTTTATAGGGTATATTTTACTTGCAACAGATTTACTTACTACTGGAAAAAATCCAGTACACGAAAAATAAGGAGATAAGATGTTTGAAGCATTTACAGATGTTAACCCAAGTTTTTTTGGTTGGCTCAATCAAGGTCCAATGACATTAACAATTTTTCTTCATACAGTGATTATACTTCCAATGATTTGGATTTATTATCAAGAGAAAAAACGTTTAGAAAACGAAAACTAGTTAAGCAGGCTCCATTGGGGCCATGCTTTATCTTCAATTTTAGAAGGAGAAATAAAATGAGATTAAATAAATTAGTTATATCAGTTGCAACTCTTGCGGTTGTAAGTTCAGGTTTATTTGCCGGCACATCAAATATGAATGTTTCAAAAGTATTTGAAAAAGAGTGTCAGGGTTGTCATGGTCCAAACCATGAAGGGGGTGTAGGAGCAGACTTACGTCCAGCAAAACTAGAAAAGATAAACTCTTACACACTAGCTTCTGCTATTTTAAATGGTGTTCCAGGTAGTGCTATGCCATCATGGAAAAATACATTTACTAAAGCTGATGCAGATAAAATGGTTGATTATTTACAGCATTTTAAAGGGAAGAAGATTGAAGTTCTTACTTTAGCAAATGTAAAAAAAGGTTGGAAAACGCTTAATGATAGAATGAAATTTCTAGAAAAGTATCCAAAACCTGTTGATGTGAAGAGTGTTGAAGACATCTGTTTCGTTACAGAGCGTGATGCTTCAAGAGTTGACTTTATTGATGGAACAACTGGAAAAATTTTATCAAAACATCCTGCTGGATTTGCAGTACACGTAACGGTTACAAATAAACGTATTCCACGTTATGCTTACTCTATTTCTCGCTCAGGTTTAGTCACAATGTTTGACTTAAATACTCCGGGTCAACAAAAAATTGCACAGGTGCAGGTTGGTACTGACTCTCGTGGTCTTGCAGTTTCACCAGATGGTAAATACCTTATGGCAGGAAACTATGTTCCAGGTGGAGCAATTCTTATGAATGCACTTACGTTGGAACCACTTAAAGTGTATGCAACTTCAAGTGTAATAAACATGGATGGTGACATTGGTTCAAGCCGTGTTGCAGGTGTATATGATACTCCATATGGCCCATATATTGCATTTGCATTAAAAGATGCAGGTCATGTATATATCGTTGATTACTCTAAGCCAAACTATCCTATTGTAGGAGATATTCCAAACATTGGTAAAATTCTTCATGATGGATTTGAAAATGAAGGTAAGGAGATTGGTCGTTACTTAATGCAAGCTTCTCAAGGAAGTGATGTAATAGGTGTCGTTGACTTTAAGACGAAATCTTTAGTTGCAAAAGTTTACACTGGTCCTAAAACTAAGCCACACCCAGGTCAAGGATCAAGCTGGTACAATGACAGATATGGTCAACTTTATGCTACAAACAGTATGAATGTTGGTGAATGTGTTATCTGGGACAGCAATTGGGACGTCGTAGCACGTGTTAGAACCGCAGGTGGTGGTCTTTTTGTTGGAACAAGTGAACATACTCCATATATATGGTCAGACAATGTAATTGGCGGACCATCAGCATGGAACAAAATGTACCTTATCAACAAGCAGACTCTTGAGACTGACAGAGTTATCACTGTTGGAACAAAAAGAGGTACAGTTACAGATCCTGTGACACATAAAATTCTTTACAGCTGGAAAGTTCCAACTGTTAAAAACAAAAAAGGCAAAGCTATAATTCCTAGAATTTTACATGCTGAACCTGCTAATCATGGTCACTGGACTATGATTTCTGAATGGAATGCTGGTCGTATCGGTATCTATGAAGCTAAAACTGGAAAATTTGTTAAATATATTACTGGGTTAGTAACTCCAACTTTTACTTACTCTATCGAGCACAGACAAAATATTCCTGGTGCATAAACTGCACTTTTTACACTCTCTTTAATGAGAGTGTAAAGCCTGTCCATCTTTCAACTAAAAAGACTTATTATGAAACTGTTTTACCTACTTACTCTTTTATCTTCAATTTTATATGCAAAATATTCAACCAATGAATCTTGTAAAGAGTGCCATGAAGATATATATTATGAATATCAAACATCCTATCACTCAAAAACATACTTCAATGATGAATTGCATAGAAAAGTGGCAAATAAAGCGAGTGAAAAAAAATATGATTGTGCTACTTGTCATATGCCAGCAGCACAGAATTTAAAAGAATTAATTACGGGTAAAGAGAGACCAAGTAAACTATATAAAGAGCAGACAGATGCTATTAGTTGTATATATTGCCATCAAATTGCCTATGTTAAGAAATCACATAAACATAACATAAATATCATAGCAAAACAAGCAGAGGGCTATAAGCCAAATATGTATGGTACACTCGAAAATCCAGATGATAGCGATAAGCATGCAATGCTAAATAATCCAATTTATGATAAAAATGTTTGTATCGGGTGTCATTCTCATAAAAGAAATTCCCATGATATTTTGATTTTTCAAGCAATAAAAGAGAGTCAAGATAGTAAAGAGTGTATAAAATGCCATATGCCTTTAGTAAATGGTGCTGCTGAAAAAACAAATAAAAGAGGGAGATTAGAACATCATTCTCATACGTTCTCTGGTGTACATAGTTTAGATATGTTACAGCAAAGTATTGATATATCGGCAAAAAACTCTAGCAATACTATTACAATTGTTTTAACAAATAAAATGCCCCATCCTCTTATCATTCAAGCCGCTCGTTTGAAATATTTAAATATTCAAATCGTAAGAGATAAAAAAATTATTTGGAAAAATTTTAAAGATTCTCCTACTGAGGACAAGCAAGGTGCCTTTCATATAGAATTTTTAAATGATAATAATCAAAGTGTTATTATCCCATCATTTGCTACAAAAAGAGGCTTTGTAAACAATATAAAAGCCAAAGAAAAAAAAATATTAAAATATACAACTCCTAATATTCAACAAGGAGATACAATTAAAATAGCTATGTATGTGATATTGGCGAAACCTAATTGTACAAAAGTATTAAATTTACAAGATGAAAGTTTATTAAAATCAACACTTATGAAGCAATATAGTTATAAAGTTAAATAATTCTTTTAAAATTGATATGTATTGTTTTTTTAATAGTTTTATTTTGATAGAATGAGAAATAAATCAAAAATTTAAAGATAGGGATGTATATAAGTTATGAAAAAGGTATTTTTAATTTGGCTATTTTTATTTGTATCTCTCAATGCAGATACTTTAAGTGGTAAAAAAGTATTTGAGACATACTGTTGGGGATGTCATCATCAAACGGCAATGGCTTTTGGTCCTCCTTTTAATGAAATCGCTGCCAAGCGCACAAAAGCAGAAATAGAAGCATACATTGCTTCTCCAAAGTCTATGTATAAAGCTTTTGGATATAAAAGAACTGTTATGACGCAACTGCATTTAAATGCAAAAGAGTTAGATTTAATCAGTGACTATATACTCTCTTATAAAGGAAAAAAATAATGTTTCGATTGTCCAATTTAATAGCTTCAGTTGTTGAAAATAAAAAAGAGAGAATTTTAAACGGCAGTATTGCTATATGGAACTTTACAAATCGTTGTAACCTCTCCTGTCTACACTGTTACTCAAAATCTACTTTAGATGAAGTTGACACACTTACAACTGAGCAGATTAAAAAAACCATCTTAGAGATGAAAGAAAATGGGATAAAGTTCATTATCTTCTCTGGCGGAGAACCATTGACACGAAAAGACCTTTTTGAAATTGCTGATTTTTGTAAAGAGCATGGCATCATTACTTACCTTTCAAGTAATGGACTCTATTTTACGCATAGTAATATCAAACGCATTACAGAAACATTTAATTATGTTGGGGTAAGTATTGATGGGGATGAACCAACACATGACTATTTTCGTGGGCTTAAAGGTGCTTTTAGAGAAACACTCAAAGCTGTACTTTTAGCAAATGAAACTGGCGCAAAAGTTGGTATTCGTTTTACTATGACAAAAGATACTATTGGCTCATTAGAGTATATTTTCGATTTAGCAGAAAAACACAATATTCCTAAAATATATGTTTCGCATCTCGTTTATTCTGGGCGTGGACTTGATAATTTAGAGATGGACTTGAGTAAAGAACAACGACGTAAAGCCGTTGCGTTTATACTTAACAAAGCATTTGAGTACTATGAAACAGGACGTGATATTGAAATCGTAACTGGGAATATGGAGATGGATGCTGTTATGTTTTTAAATAAATTTGCACAAAAATATCCAGAGCTTAAGGAAAAAATGCGTGATAGGCTTGTAAAATGGGGTGGAAACTCTGCAGGACGAAAACTGCTCAATATCAACAGTGAAGGTGATGTACGGCCTGATCCATTTTTTCCTTTAACTGTCGGTAATATTATAAAGCAAAATTTTGGAGATATCTGGAAAGGTGGAGAGCTTTTGGATGCCTTACGCATCCATCCACGCAGACAGATAAGCGGTATCTGTCATGAATGCAAACAGATAGACATCTGTAATGGGGGCTCACGCGCAAGAGCCTATGCCATTACAGATGATTTATGGAGTGAAGATCCATCGTGTTATTTAACTAAAGAAGAAAGAGAGAATGTTTAATATGTTAAGAAAAATTATATATGCGTTTGCTACATTAGCAACATTGTATGCGCCACTTAGTGCAAAAGTAAAACATGAAAAAGTATTTGTAGTAGAGAGAGAAAACTCTTCTGTAGCTGTTATAGAGAATGGACTTCCAAGAAATCATATGCTGCATATGCACAACATGAACCATGGTGTTATGAAGTTCTACGGTAAAGATGGCTATTTAATCTCCCGTGATGGTTATATTATGAAATTTAATCCAGAAACTGAGAAAAAAATCACTGAATATAAAACAAGTAAAAGTGCTATTGGCTTTGTAATCAATAAAAATTATGTGGCTGTTGCAAACTATGATGACAAGAGTATTGATATTTTAACACGCAATTTAAAACTCATACAAAAGCTCAAAACGGATTCACGTAATGTTGGTATTAAGATTTACAAAAATTATCTTATTTTTTCAGAAATGGATAATGATGCCATAGCTGTTTATAAGGATGTAAGTAAGAAAAAAAGCAAACCTGACTTTAAACTTTATAAAAAATTTAATAATGTCGGAGTGATGCCTTTTGACGCTATGATAACCGGAGACAAGTACATAAATGGTTTCTTTAAAAGTCCATGGTTTGGTGTTGTTGATTTAAAAACTATGAAATTTGAAAAAATTCAACTCAAACTGGATGACAGAAAACCAGTTCTTAAAGTACCACATTTTGGTTTCTGGTCTATTGGCGGTGGTAAAATATTTATTCCTGCGGTAGGAGACAATAAAGTTTTTGCCTATACACCTGATTTTAAATTTATCAAAGCAATTACAACAGAGGGACTACCGGTATTTACAGCATTATCACCAGACAAAAAATATCTTGCTGTTACATTTAGCGGTAAAAAATTCCCTGTTATCCAAATTGTTGATACAAAAACACTTAAAATTATTAAAAGATTCCAGTTTGACGGTAAAGTGCTTCACTTAAGATGGTCTCAAGTTAAACCTGAGCTATTTGTTTCTGTCAATGATTCAAATAAAGTTGTCGTTATCGACACTAAAGGATGGTGGATTAAACGTGATATACTCACTATAAAAAAGCCATCAGGAATATTCCTGTATGAGGAAGACAAATAATGGGTATCGTCTATTTGACGGGGGCCGGTCCCGGCGATATTGAGCTTCTTACGCTCAAAGCACATAGAGTTATTGGACAGGCTGATGTAATTATTTATGACAGATTGGCTAATCCAGAGATGTTAGAGATGACAAAAGATGGTTGTGAATTTGTCTATGTAGGTAAAGAAGATGGAAGGCATACACTTCCACAGGATGAAATCAACGAGGTCATCTATCAAAATGCTCTCAAACATAATGTTGTCGTCCGCCTCAAAGGTGGTGATCCTTTTGTTTTTGGCCGTGGTGGCGAAGAGGGAGCATACCTACACGAAAGAAATATTGACTTTGAAATAATTCCGGGCATAACTTCCGCAGTAAGCGTTCCTGCCTATGCAGGCATTCCCGTTACACACCGCGGTGTTGCCGTAAGCTTTAGAGTCGTTACGGGACACGAATCTCCCAATAAAGAAGTATCGCAAATTCCATGGGAAAACTTTAAAACTGATGATACCATTGTCTTTTTAATGGGTTTGCATAACCTTCGTAAAATTGCTTCAAAATTAATAGAAATTGGAAAACCCACAGATTATCCATGTGCCGTTATCTCACGCGGAACGACAAAAGACCAGAGTGTAGTTGTAGGAACGCTTGCAGATATAGTCAAAAAAGCCAAAGGTGTACCTACTCCAGCCTTAATTATAGTCGGACGCGTAGTTGAACTACGCGAGCAGCTTCAATGGTTTGAAAAAGAGTAGTTTACTACTTTTGTAAACTCTCCATCTCTTTGAGAAGAATCTCAGCCTCTTTATCGCCATTGTCTGCATTTTTTTGCAGCCAATAGCGTGCCTTTTTAAAATTCATAAGCTGCATATAAATACGTCCTACATTTGCAACAGCTCCTGTATGCCCATTCTTTGCCGCTCTTTCAAGCCACATAGCACTTTTTTTGATATCCTGCTTCACACCATCACCCTGATAATACATCAAAGCCAGATTGTACTGTGCATTACTGATATTATTCTCCGCTGCTGTTTGTAAATGTTCCAAGGCTGCTTTATAATTCTTTTGTGAAAGATATTTCATAGCCAAATCATATTCGGCCAAACTATTTTCCTTTGCAAAAAGTGAAAATGTTAACACGATACTAAGTAATAAAATTTTTATCATGAAAGCTCCTAAACGTAATAAAGTAGAGTTGACAGAGTCAAAGCAAAAAGAAATGTTATGGCAACCATTACAGTTCTTTTTGTTGACTCTTCAATGCTGTACTTCTTTTCTAAAAATTCACTCACAACTATTCCTGGGTATATAGAAAAGAGGAACATGGGAAAGGTTAAGACTAAAATTATGACAATATCATGTGAGTTCATTAAAATCCATCCAATTCAAAGTTTTTTTATAATTATTATTATATCATAGTATTCTACTCCTGAGTTATTTATGGATTAGAAGATTATAAAAGGGAATTACAATGAAAAAAAATCTTATCACAAGTTTAGCATTTCTCCTCTCAACATTACTATTTGTATCATGTAGTGCAACATCGGGTGAAAATGTAGATGCAAAAACTGCAAACTACACATATTTTACTCCAATGCCTCTACGAGAAGTACATAATATTATCAAACAAGCAGGTGAAGAGTCTGGCTGGAGAATGACAGAATTTAAAGATCATGAAATGATCGCAGAAAAAACAGAAAATGGCAACACAAAAGCAGTTACCATTGATTTTGGGAAAAATTATTTTCATATTGAACCGAGCAACAGTGATTTAGACGATGCTCTTACAGATAACTTAAAAAAATAGTCATCCTATTTATATAATTTTGCTACACTCTACTTATTAAACAGTAGAAGGTAGTTAAATTATGGATTTTTTCAAATATATACATGCAGTTGGAACGGGTGTCAAAGGTAATCGAGATTTAAGCTTTGAAGAAGCAAAAGACATGATGCATCAGGTACTCAATCAGAGTGTCCCAAGCGAACAGATAGCTGCATTTCTACTAGGTTGGCGGTTAAAACCTGAGACTATTGAAGAGTTCCGTGGTGCACTTGCTGCATGCGATGAGAATATCATCAAGAGCAAAGTCGAAAATTCTATCGAGCTTGGCTATCCGTTTGATGGGAAAGCAAAAAATCCTTACATTTTTCCGCTTGTCGCTGAAATATTGAAAAAGAAAGAGCTCAATCTTGTCATTGTCGGCGATGAGAAACAACCGGCGAAAGATGGCATTACCATTAAAGAAATTATCACACACATTGATCTTGCTCCAAATTTACACTATTTCGATAGGAAAAATTTCTTCTATAAACTGCATCGATTAACAGATATACGAAATAAACTTGGTCTGCGCACAAGCTTTAGCACTATTGAAAAACTTTCTGGTGTTGCACAGAGCGACTTTGCTATCACAGGTATATTTCATAAACCTTTTGTTAAAAAATACAGTAAAATTTTAAAAGGAAGATATAAAAAGATTGCACTTATTCAAGGCAATGAAGGCACGCCTGAGTTATTCAGTAAAGGACGCTTATGGATGGTTGATGGCGATGAGACACAAGAGTATATCATTGACCCTGAACATTTTGGTATCTATTATAAAAAATCTTGGGAACAAATAACACTTGAAGACTCCATAGCACAACTGCAAAACCCATCAGATGAGTACCTCAAACTGGCGCGTCTCAATGCTGCTGTATATCTTTTTATAGCACAAAAGTATCCATCAATTGATGAGGCGTTTGAATCTCTTAACAACGCATAAAAACTTAAGTTTTACTTTTGTTTCAAACAATTGATTGTCTCTTGCGGTTTTATATTTTTTTGTAATGCTTCACAGATAAAAAGTTCATATTTATCAAGAAAAAAAAGTGCAGGGTAGTATGTCGTATAGAGCATTTCTATAGGGTAACTCCCCTTTTGTTTTTGATACACTACAACAAAAATCGAATCTTTTTCAATAAGTGAAGCAATTTTTTTATTGTTTCTGATTTTAATAAGCTCTTTATTACAATCAGGACAATTTTTTTTTGTCAAATAGACCATCAGTATTTTATCTGACTTCAGTGCCTTTTGATGTGCTGTATCATATCTGTTTTCAATCTTGAAACCCTCTGCATCAAAGAAAAGTAGTAAAACGAATAATATTATTTTAATCAAAAGATTTTTCCATATGTGCTATCGTAATAACTGGGGGATCTGGTAGCTGCGGATATGCCGCTTTGACAATATTTGTCACCCATTGTGGATAAATTCTAAAGTTAAGTTTTATATCTACATGTAGCGGATATTTTGATATTTTTTGCAATGGAAATTTTTCTACAACTCTTTTGCCTGCCGGTATTCTTGTGTCTTTTAACAATTTTTCATAACGCCAAAAGAACAAGCCTACAGGATGACCCTCTTTATCGCCGAAGACTTTGTTAAATATGACAGAACCTTTTTTAATATCGCCTTTTTTATTTAGCTTTCCACTGCTGAGAACAATATTTCCGTCTCTATCTTTCACTGTTATATTCAGCCACAACTCTCGAAAATCTGCCGCTCCTGTCGGAAGTTTATGCCCTGCTCCGACATTTTTCACACCAACAAGCAACACACCTTTATCAATTTTTAAATCTAATTTCGCAGAAGTTTTAAGAAGCTGTATAGACTGTGATTCATTCTCTTTGTTTTTAAGACCGGCAAGGAAATAGTTCCCTCCTGCAAAATAGTGTACTTTTATATCTTTTTTATATTTTCCTCCAAGTGTTGAAGAACCTTGAAGTGGAGAAAATTTTCCTTTTTCTAAATAGGTCATATGACAGTCTATACAATCTTTATGTTCTTTAGGTTTTTTGGGATTATTAAAAGGTGATTTTTTCCACTGCTCATAAGTTGCAACAACTTCTCTGCCCGAATGCGGCAAAAACTCATTGTGACAAGATGCACAATACTCACTTTTTTTATACAAGGGTTTCATATACTCCGCTTTATGCATCTGTGGTGTAGCATTAATCAGCTTATGACTTATCCACACTTTCATTTCTGCAGTAGAGTCTTCATAAAGATATTTTTTTCTTTTTGTCAGATTAAGTGCATAGGCACTGTTTCCTGCTGGTTTTGCATCCGTTATACGATGACATGTAATACATGAAACACCCTGCTCCAATCTATTTGGATGTTCTTTATACTCATTTATAAGGTTTTGTGATCCGCTGACAAAAAGCGGTTCAGGCATCACATTGTCTTTCATAAAATGTGTCGTTCGCTCTTGATGTATGCTCACGGCACTCGGGTTATGACAGCCCATACACCATTTTCTAAATTTTTTTCCTCTATCCATTTCCGCTAAATTTTCCAAGACCATATAATAAGGATTTGAATCTGCAAGATGTCTATGATTTGAATCTGCCCACTGCTTAAATATTTTCGGATGACACTCTTTACATGTAGCAGAATTTGTCCAGTCAATACTATGATGGTATTTGGCACCGTCAGCAAAAACAATATTTGTCAGTTTTGTCGATTTTGAATAAGAATAACTCGGTAAAAAAAGTACTATTACAGAAGCAAAAATAGCGAATCCTCTTGAAAAAAAGAACTTTTTTTGATGCACTACCAAAGCAAATATCAAAACAAAAGAGATATAAAGATGTATATAATAAGAGAGTGTTCCATATATATCGCCACCACGGTTGCCGATTATAAACAGATATGTTCCGCTTAGAAGCAATAAAAAGAGTATAAAACCGAGCATTAAGCCACTCATGCTCTTATGTTTCATAATTATCATACTCTCTTTAATATGCTTATATAAAAAAGGCAGTACAAAAAGAATCGTGACTGTTATGGAACCGAATATATGTAAAAATTCTATTACTCGCAAATAAGACCATGCTATAGAGAAATAATCCATAAGTAGTATGCCGCTGACGAACATAAAGAGGATATCAAGATTTATATACAATATTTTCATTTAAGCTCCTTATATTCGACGATTTCACCATCAAGTGAGTGTAAAAATGCCACGATTTCATCTATTTGTGTCTCGGTCAATTCCATACTCAACTGATATTTTCCCATAATATGAACAGCTTCTCGTAAATCAAAGACAGATCCATTATGAAAATAAGGAGATGTTTTTGTTACATTACGCAAAATTGGCACTCGAAAAAGTTGTTGATTATTTTTGCCTAGAAATCCACCTTTGTTTTCAAAGGGAAAGCGTTGATATTGCTTAAAATTGAAATCAAATGCAGCAGTCTCTCGACCTATAT
>Ga0256829_1001034_pt1 | contig 24086 bp, 16 predicted proteins | sample 131447metaG_FD_185979 | JGI IMG/M metagenome (GOLD analysis project Ga0256829, IMG submission 185979) | Hydrothermal vent microbial communities from Lau Basin, Pacific Ocean - 131-447 | ecosystem: Environmental > Aquatic > Marine > Hydrothermal vents | place: Pacific Ocean: Lau Basin | collected...
CCCGATTTCTGTTTGAAACTGATGTTTAGCCATTATGTTTCTCCTATATCATAAATTTATTTTGTGGGATTATATACTATTTTGATAAATATTTCAAGTTTTTTCACAAGATAGTTTAGTCAGTATGACTAAAGTTAAATACAATAAATAGCATTAGAAATGAGAGAACAAACTATTTTAAAGCTGATATTTATGTAATATCTCTCTATGCTTCATTATCACATAAAAAATTATCATGTCCACAATGACGACATCTGCTCCTCATGGTAAAAATATACCATCCATTTTTGTCTTTCAAAATGGGTTCATGACACTTTGCACATCGAATACGACTCCAAACAATAGAAAAGACAAAAGCAGGTACTAAATAAAATGCCCTGTCATAAAATACTGAGAGGATAATCAGCGTTCCTATGACAATCGCTAAAAAAAGATACTTATAGTACTGAGGGATGCACATTTTATTTCCTTATTTATTTCATACTATTTTAACTAAAATCAACATAAAAGATGCAACTATCATCTCTTCAAAGATATAAAAATGAACTACTTAACACTTTTTTACATCTTTATCATAACTCAATACTTCAAACCCTTCTAACCTTTTCTTCGCACAAAGTATTGCATCTGCGAAATCTATGTTGTTTACAGCATATAGGGTAAGTGCTTCCAATACAATAGGTTGATTTTCAACATAGAGATGTTCCATCAAAATCATTTCTCTTAAAACAGTAGCTATTTCCATCTTCTCACGCTTATAGATACGCCTAGAAACATAGATAATTTCGGCAATCACCAAGTCTAATAACAAGGCTTTTATCTTACCCTCGCTAATCTCTTCAATAATCTCAACAGACTTTTCATAATCTAAGGCACTTTCCCCCTCAAAAAATCTTATAATAATATTGGCATCCAATAAAACCTTATTTCTCATTCAAGTACCCATATTTTTCCATCAGTTCTTCTTCGTAAGCATCCCTGATAGCTGCATCTACATCCCCATTGTATTTCTCTGGCAACTTCGAGTCTGAAAATACACCTGCAAGTTTTTCTGTAATGCTTTTTTCTGGCATTTTTTTATTTGGCAATATCGTCGCTAATACCTCGTCTGTTTTTTTATCTATTACATATAATGTCTCTTTGAGGTTACGAATCATGCTTATATTTTTCTGTAATTCAGATACACCTATAGTCATGCACAAGTCCTATCTATATGTTTTAATTTTATTATATATAGATTAGATTAAAATAATATTAATCAAAAAATAAATTTTAAAACAACTAATGCTTTAGTTTGCTGTAGATTTAGATAAACGGCGTGAGTGAAGAGAGGGAGCATACATAAACAAAATGAATTCTTTTCAGTTTGCTTTAGCTATGAGGGTTGTTATGAAGGAGCTTACTCAAAGTAAATGACTGAGCAAACTCCCTGATAGGTGAAGTAAAATGGAAAGAATTATTCCCATTCGATGGTTGCTGGAGGCTTGGAACTAATATCATAAACAACCCTGTTAATCCCATCAATCTCATTTATAATTCTACGGCTCATCCCCTCTAGTACATCATGAGGCACGTGCGCGAAGGTTGCTGTCATTCCATCTACAGACTCAACCATACGAATACATACGGTATTGTCATAGGTCCTGTTGTCTCCCATGACACCTACAGACTGTACATTTAAAAGCACTGTAAAAGCTTGCCATACTTTGTCATAATAACCAGTAGCTTTAAGCTCTTCTTGCATAATGGCATCGGATTCACGAATAAGGTGCAGTCCTTCCTCTGTTACTGCTCCCATAGTACGAATGGCAAGTCCTGGTCCAGGGAATGGATGACGTCCTATCATATCACGAGGCAATCCCAACTCAAGTCCAAGTTTACGCACCTCATCTTTAAATATCTCTCTAAGTGGCTCTACCAGTTCAAAAGTCATCCACTCTGGCAAGCCCCCTACGTTATGGTGTGACTTAATAGTCTTAGATGGACCTTTAACCGATACAGATTCTATCACATCTGTGTAGAGTGTACCTTGTGCCAAAAAAGAGACATCGGTATGCTTCTTTGCCTCTTTATCAAAGACTTCAATAAACTTCTCACCAATGACTTTACGTTTCTTCTCAGGATCTGCGATACCTTTAAGTGCATCCATAAACTCTTGTTTGGCATCTATGGTAATAAGGGGAATATCAAGCATCTTAAACATATTTTGCACATCTTTCGCCTCATTTTTACGCAACAGACCCTGATCGACAAAAACACAAATAAGTTGCTCTTTGGGCAAAGCTTCATTAAGCATGGCTGCTACTACAGAAGAATCAACCCCTCCACTTACGCCACAAAGGACTTTTTTATCACCCACTTGTTTTTGAATATCTGCTATCTTCTCTTTGGCAAAACTACCCATATTCCATGTACTCTCACAGCCACAAATATATTTGGCAAAGTTTTTCAACATTGCTGCACCTTCTACTGAGTGATGTACTTCAGGATGAAACTGAAAAGCATAAATATTTCTCGTTGTATCCGCTATTGCCGCATAAGGAGAGTTTTCAGAAGTACCTACTGCCTCAAAACCAGTAGGAATTCGCTCTGCCCTATCGCCATGGCTCATCCAAACAATACTCTCATCAGAGATACCCTTAAATATAATCGAATCATTCTCTATTTTTAGTTTTGCTTTTCCATACTCATGATGATCCGCAGCAACTACAGAACCACCAAAATGTTGTGTAATGAGTTGCATACCATAACAGATACCCAAAATTGGCAATCCTAAATCCCAAATCCCCTCATCTGGCTTATAGGCATCTTCAGCATAGACAGAAGCAGGACCACCTGAGAGGATAATCCCCCGTGGTTTTCTTGCTTGTATAGCTTCAAGTTTTTCACGGTAGGGTACCACTTCTGTATAGACACCTGACTCTCTTAGTTTACGTGCAATAAGTTGTGTATATTGTGAGCCAAAGTCCAAGACTAAGATAGGTACATGTTTCATAAATAAAATCCTTCTGTTTGTATGAATAAATCTTCTCGTGAAAACTTAGTCATACAAAGTAAAATAGTAAAATAAGCATCTTGGAAGGTGGGCTAGACCCACCTATATACTACATATGGTGTGCCCCAATATGTAACATTTCAAACTGTACATACCATACTGTAATAGATACAATATATCCAAGCAAAACAGTCCATCCATACTTCATGTGAGATGCAAATGTATAAACACCATGCATTTTACCCATCACACCTACACCTGCTGCAGAACCAAAAGAGATAAGGCTTCCACCTATTCCTGCTGTCATGGTTACAAGCATCCACTGAGATTGTGTGTCTATACCCATATTTGGATTGGCTTTTAACACAGCAGACATCACTGGAACATTATCGATTACTGCAGAAATAAAGCCTACACCTATATTGACCACAGTAGCACCAAATTGGTTGTAAAGTGAGGTAAAATACTCCAAGAAACCTAAGAAATGAAGTCCACCAACAGCTGCTAAAATACCAAAAAAGAAAAGCAGTGTATCGTTTTCAATTTTTGCGATCCATGAAAAAGCATTGAGTTCTGTAGCAGATGGGCTTCTGTTAATTTTATAGACATACATTTTAAGGATTGCCAAACCAAACATCATCCCCCACATTGCTGGCAAATGTAATATTTGGTGTGAAATAACAGCCAAGGCGATAGTGAGTGCAAAAAGTCCGATAATTGTTTTTCCACCTTCTGCAATCTCTACTTTTTTCTCATCTGCATTAAACGGTGGTTTTCCCTCTGGTACAAAACGTGAAAGCAAGAATGCTGTCACCCCCCATCCAAGCACAGCGGCTGGAAATAAAAATAAAAATTCTGTAAAACTTCCTTTCTCTGCTACCCAAACCATCAATGTAGTAATATCTCCAAATGGAGACCATGCTCCACCTGCATTGGCTGCTACAACAATATTGATAGCCCCTGGTACCAAAAATGATTTGTTCTCCTTGTCAATCGTAAGAAGTACCGTTGAGAGAATCAGTGCAGTCGTAAGGTTGTCTGCTACAGGAGAGATAAAAAATGCAAGCAAACCTGTAGTCCAAAAAAGTTTTTTATAGCTGTACCCTTTAGAAACTAGGTTATACCGTAAAGCAGAGAATACACCTCTGTCTATCATTGCTTCGATGTAAGTCATTGCTACGAGCAAGAAGAAGAAGATTCCTGCAATTTCTACGATGAGATGCTCTACCTCGTTCTCTAAGCCATGTGCATCCAACCCATTTATAGCAAAATAAAGCCCTGTCAACATAAAAATACCTGTTCCTGCCAAAAGTGCAGGCTTTGCTTTATTGATAAGATATTTATCTTCCGTGGCAATAAAATAATATGCGGCAATAAAAATAAAAAGGGAGAGTATCCCCACCCATGTAGTGGTTAAGTGTAATTGTTCGTGCATTGTTGCTCCTGCTGTTAGTTGTTGTATATGGTGTATAATATCTCTATACATACCTAAGATACTTTTATGCTGTCTCTATATAATGAGACCCCAAAGACTCCTTGCGTGCCAATGCCGCATCTACAATAGCAGAAGCAGTATTGAGACGTAATTGAAGTAACCTTCCTATGTCATGATTTTTCATGTCATAAATGAGATTTTTTGCCTCATGTAGCCCTTTGGTTGTTCTGATAATGCCTATATCATCCCACATCACCTGACGTAGTTTTTGTTTATAAATCTTATCATTTTCTTTGTGCAGAATATTACCGTAATCTTTCTCAAAAGTAGGTGTATTCACTACTTGATGCTCTTTACCCAAAAGATGCTCTACTGCACGCTTTGCAAAAACCACACCTTCAAGCAGCGAATTTGATGCCAAACGGTTTGCTCCATGCACACCTGTGCAGGCCGCTTCACCAATGACATAGAGACCTTCCATACCAGGAATACAGCCATTGGTATCACACTTTATCCCACCATTTGCATAATGAAAAGCTGGAGAGATAGGTGCTTTATCTTTTGGAAAATGGTAACCAATGGCTGCAAATGTACGTGTAATATTAGGGAAACGATGTTCAAACCACTCCTCTTCAAACATAGAAAAATCCAAATACGCTTGTTTGCCTGTTTTACGCTTATAGTCAAATATACCACGCGATACAATATCACGACTAGCCAATTCACCTCGTTCATCATAATCAAACAAAAAGCGTCTGCCTTCATCATCGACTACATGTGCACCCTCACCTCTGAGTGCTTCAGTAAGCAAAAGTTTTCTGGCAAAAGGAGTATCGACAAACACAGTGGGGTGAAATTGCATAAATTCCATATCTGCAAGTTCAATACCCTTCTCTACACAGATACCATGAATATCTGCTGATACGGTACGTGAATTGGTATTGTAGGCATAAAGCGAACCTATACCTCCCGAAGCGATAATCACATCATCTGCATAAATTGTAGTCGGTTCATAATTAACTGTAGCCTTCACACCATAGCAACGTCCGTTTTCTATCAGTAAATCATATACCAACGTATTTTTTTGGAGTTGATGCTTGTTTTGTACCATCATAAAGTAGTGCATATAGCGCCCTGTTGCATCTCCACCTGCATGCACAATACGCTCTACAGAGTGTGCCGCTTCTTTTGTAAAAAGAATATTGCCAGATGCATCTTTGTCAAATACCATACCTCTGTCAATAATATTTGCTGTAGTCTGCAACGAAGTACGCGAAAGTATCTCTACAGCTTCTTTTTTGTTATGGTATGCTCCAGCTGCCATGGTATCTTCTACATGTAAAGGAACATCTGCTTCATTGAGTGCTGTCACCATACCACCTTGGGCATAAAAGGTATTGCACTCCCAAGGAATATCTTTACATACTACAAGTACCTTCTTCTCTTTGGGAAGATTCATCGCAGCATACAGTCCTGCGATACCTGCACCGATGATAAGCACATCATACTTCATAAAACAACCTTTTTACACCCACCCTCAACTCTTCATTACTCACTACTACCTACTACATGCTTACTATCACCCACATACACAGGATCTGTTTTATAGCCACATCCTGTCAAGATGATACAGCAAACTGATGTTATAATCGCTTTATGAAAAAAGCTTATACAATTTTGTCTCATTTATCTTCACTACCTCAATTTAAAGTGTTAAAGCGACAGGAGTGCTATAGGAAATATATCAAACTTCTCGGTCCCAAATGGCAAAAAGCAGTTGCTTTTATCTACATCAAAGAGGAGACACTTTTTATAGCAGTCACACATCCTGGCTTTAAAATGGAACTTAATTATAATAGAGATTTATTAAAAAGCCTATTAACCCAACTCAATACCCACGATACAAGCTGTAAAAACATGTATGCATCCGAAATAGTGATTTTTCATAGTAAATATTACCCTCTCAAACAAAAAACAAATACATTATCCACCATTCCCCACTATGAAGAAAGGGCATCAAATACTTTTACAATACACAGCCAAGATGCAGACCTTCAAGCAAAATTTGAACACATCAAAGAGCATATTCTGTGCAACAGATAATCAAACAACTTCCCCCCTCAGCAGGAGTATATCAGTATTTTGATGCGCAAGAGAAGCTACTGTATGTAGGAAAAGCCAAAAACCTTAAAAACAGAGTCAAATCCTATTGGCGTTTTTCACCCACCTTCTTACCCAATCCTGCACAAAGCCCACGTATTATCAAAATGCTTCATGAAGCGGTAAAACTAGAATATATTGTGGTTGAAAGTGAAGAAGATGCGCTCATTTTAGAGAATTCTCTTATTAAACAGCTCAAACCCAAATACAATATTTTATTACGGGATGACAAAACCTATCCCTATATCTATATTGATGAATCTGTTGAGTATCCGCGTTTTGAGATTACACGAAAAGTTGTCAAGGGGAAAGGGATTACCTATTATGGTCCCTTTCCATCAGGGGGGCGTGCACTTTTAGATGCATTGTACGAGGTTTACCCTTTGGTGCAAAAAAAGTCCTGCCTACGTGAAGGGAAAGCCTGCCTTTTTTACCAGATTAAAAAGTGCTTAGCTCCCTGTGAAGGGAAAGTAACACCCAAAGCCTATGCCAAGATGGTAGATGAAGCCAAGATCTCCATTGTCAAACGCAAACACCTCATTGAAACTCTCGAAACTAAAATGACTAACCTTGCGATGCAAGAACGCTATGAAGAGGCTGCCACTCTGCGAGACACCATAGCCTCCATAGGTACCCTTACTGTCACCTCAAACATAGATTTTGCCAACGAGATGGATTTAGACATTTTTGCCATTTTAAATGGAGATGAACGCGGGGTCATCGTGAAAATGTTTATGCGATCAGGAAAGATTATCTCTTCTGCCTACACCTACTTTAGACATACCCATATCTATGATGAAAACGAGGCATACAAACAGGCACTGCTTGAGTTTTATACAGTTGATTCTCCTCAAATTGCCAAACAGATACTCACCGCACAGCCTTTTGAAGACAGTATGCAGGTTGCGGCATCACTTTGTGCACGTTTTGGGAAAAAAGTAGAAATACTTCACCCAAAACGGGGTCAAAAAGCAAAACTGACTACTTTGGCTTTACAAAATGCACAGGAACTGCTGCGTCAAACACAAGAACATACATACATAGAGGAAAAAGTAGCCGATCTTCTTAATCTTGGTACTATCCCTTATCGCATTGAGACATTTGACAACTCTCATATGATGGGTGTTGCCACAGTAGGAGGTATGGTTGTCTGGGATGAAGGGAAATGGGACAAATCCTCTTACAGACGCTACAAACTCCATGCCAGAGATGAGTATGCCCAGATGAAAGAACTGCTTAGCAGACGCATAGAAAAATTTGCACAAGCGCCTGCTCCTGATTTGTGGATACTTGATGGAGGCACTGCAAATCTCAATCTGGCGCTTATGCTTCTTAAAGAAGCCAATGTAAATCTTGATGTCATTGCCATAGCCAAAGAAAAACTCGATGCCAAAGCACATCGTGCCAAAGGTGCAGCCAAAGATATGCTCTATACACCTAACGGTATCATAGAACTCAAACCAAATGACAAACGCCTGCACTGGATTCAACGACAACGCGATGAAGCACACCGCTATGCCATTACCTATCACCAAAATAAAAAACGTAAAGAAGATACACAGATTTCACTCTTGCATCAAAAAGGTGTGGGCAAAGCCACCATTAAAAAACTTCTTGATTATTTTGGTACATTTGATGCTATCAAAAATGCCACAGATGAAGAATTGGAGAAAATTTCAAATAAGAAAATTTCAAATATTATTAAAAATTATATTTTACAATCGGATAGAATTTAATATTTTTTACTAAAAAAGCTCATAATTCATTCTATTTTTAGTTTAATTGTTATAAAGTTTTAGTAAGAAGGTTTGTAGTTAACGTTTCTAACTCTCGACAAAGCGGTTCAGTTTCGACAACTATTACCCTCTAAAGAAGGCTAAACTCATTGTGAAATGAGGACAGAAAACCATGGATCTTATGAAGATTGCCAGGTTACGATGATGTAATTTAATACATAATTTACATACCGCACTTCTTCCTGACTATATAAAGTAAAAGGGGCATAAACATTATGAACAGACCTGATCCTATCGATGAAGAGTATGTGTTTGAAAAAGGGCTCATCGTAAGCTCTACTGATCTTAAAGGTATCATTACCTATGCCAACAGAAAGTTCTGCGAAATTTCAGGATATGCAAAAGACGAACTTTTAAGGAAAAATCACAACATTGTCAGGCATCCAGATATGCCAAAGGCCGCATTTCAAGAGTTATGGGACACCATACGCTCAGGAAAAGAGTGGACAGGCATTGTGAAAAACTTGCGTAAAGATGGTCGGTACTACTGGGTCTATTCTCACATTACACCCATAACCGTAGATGGAGGGACAATAGGCTACACAGCAGCAAGAAGACCTGCATCACCAACAGAGATTGAAGAGATTGTCCCTATATATAAAGATCTACTAGAAAAAGAAAGTAACTAAAAGAGGAGTCAGCACCACAATGTACTATATACTAAATGAAACCAATCAACTCATTGCAGCCGATGAAGAGATGTTGTCACTATGCAAGGTAGCACACATTGACGAACTCGCTTCAGACATTGCAAAAGATGATATAAATCTTCATCTTACAGAAGGTGAAGTTATCATCCGCATAAAAGAAGCCGAACATACATATCCTGCAACCACGACATCACTTTTTAGTCTGCTGGGCTATCTTCACCTCATACAAATCTCTACAGACTCGGTATCAGAAGATGACATATCTATTCAGACACCTACACTTGAAGAGGATAGCAGTGAACTCATTGACTCGATAATAGATGAAGCACAAAATGAAGTATCTCTCGATGTACACATGCCTAAAGAAGAAGAACACATTGCTATAGAAGCACATGATGAAGATGCCATCATGCCTCTACTCTCAGATGATAAAGATGAAATCACATTGGGCGACCATTTGGATAGTGAAGATAACAATATACAAATAGTTGAAGAAGAGAATGAGACAGAACTTTTTGCATTACTTGATGATACACAAACCGATGAAAAAGAGACAGAAGATACACCAACGCCTGAAGCAACAGAGGAAGAGATATTGGACTTGGGAGTATCTGATACGCAAGAGGATTTCCTAAAAGAAGAGACACAAGAAGTATCTGAAATCAATATTAATGTCGATGCAACAAGTCAAAAAATAGGTATTACCCCCGAAGATTATCACAACTTCCTCAATGAGTTTATAGACACAGCCCTTGGACTGGAAAAAGATTTACAAAGTGATAATCAAGAAAAACGTGCAGAAGCAACAATCACACTTACACATTTGTCAGATGTGCTTCATATTCCTGTCATTGGCGATATTATCGAAACCATTCAAGACGCAAAAGAGGCAGAACTATTCCATACTATCGAATCTTTCTATAGTACGCTCTCTCGCATAACAACCACACAACATACGCAAGAAAACACTTCTAGTGATGTGCAGGAGTCAGAAACTCCAGAGAAATTGGAACTCTTTGATGCACCTAGTACAACACATGAACCACAGATTCAAGAAGAAGTCAAACCACGAAAAGCATCCTCTGGTCAAAGTTTTGGGACTATCACGCTTGAAGGTATCAAACCAAAACACTTTGATTTTCAACTAGAAGAAGCTGCAAATGATCTCTCTTTACCCGTTGAACTTATCGAAGAGTTTGTACATGACTTTATCGCTCAGGCACACCTTGAGACAAAAAAGATGCTAGAGGCGTATGAAGATGGAGATCTTGAAACCATTCAAAAAATTGGTCACCTGCTTAAAGGTGCCTCAAGCAACCTTCGTATCACCCCTCTCTCTGAGACCTTGTACAACATACAATTTTGTGAAGATCCCAGTAAACTAGAAATGCTTATCAAAGACTATTGGGCACACTTCTTGTCTTTTGAAAACCAAATTAACGTGATATCAAACTAAAAAGGAATAAACGATGACTATACGTAATAGACTAAAACTGATTGGACTGGTACCAATTACCTTACTTATACTGCTTTCGAGTTATTTCTTTGTTACATCATATGTGAACTTTGAAAAAGCCAATGCACTGAAAACGACTCTGAAAAACAATGCTCTGCTGGACAAGGCATTGGTAGAGATAGGCAAGGAGCGCGGACTCACGGCACTTTATATCGGTAGCAATAAAAAAGCAACATTTAAGGATAGCGTTCTAAAACAAAGAGCCACATTGGACAAAACGATTCAGCGACTTAAAAGTGGCTTGATTGCAAAAGATAAGACATATCTTCCTGTTGTATTGAAAACTTTAGGTAAAGACAGTACCGTACAAGAGAGAATGTACAGAAATCTTCTTAAAAACACAACATCTCTTCCTGCTATACGCAACGAAGTAGATGCAGGCAATGCTGACTTTAAGCATATCTTTTTCGATCAATACACCAACAAACTCTCCACCCCTGTACTTGAGAGTCTGCTTAGTGTCAAAAATTATGCACTCGATACCAAAATATCTTCACTCATTGGATCATTAATCCAGCTCTATACCGCAAAAGAGAATGCAGGGCTTGAACGAGGATTTGTCTCTTACTATATGACAAAAAAACTCTCTATGTCATTTGATGAAATTGCCCTATGGGATAAATTTAAAACAAGGGCAAATGTATTTGATATTAAACAGGTTACAAACATTAAACTTCGTAATCAACTCCTACAAATCCTTCAAAGTGAGCAGGCAAAAGACTCTTTAGATGAACTTGCTATGACTTCATCTGCCATCCAAACAGATGTCGATAACGGAGATTATGCTGAAGAGGCTATGGACTGGTTTGCACTCCAGACCAAAAAAATTACCCTGCTTTCCAAAGCTGAGCTCATCGTATCAAACGCCTTATGGAAAAAATCTGATATTTTCTTACAAAAACAGCTTATCCTTCTAGGGATTGCAACAGCTATCTGGTTACTCAGTTTCATCTTGGCATACCTTGGCTACACCACTACTAGAGATATTACCAGAAACATTAAAGAGCTTGAAGACGTACTTAACAAAGCTGTTGATGAGATGAAAAGTAGTGAGGAGTATCTTGCCTCAGATACCATGCTTATTGAAAACATCGAACTCGATACCCATGAAGGAACGAGGGAAGCCTACAAGTTCCTCGAGACACTGGTTGAGACAGCCAAAGACGATAAACTTGTTGCCCTTCAGGCGAACGAAGCAAAATCGCTTTTCCTTGCCAATATGTCACATGAAATTCGTACCCCACTTAATGGTATTGTCGGCTTTACAGAAATTTTACGCAGTACCGAACTTACCGAAGAGCAAGAAGAGTTCCTCTCTATTATCGATAAAAGTTCAGAGAATCTTCTTAGTATTATCAACAACATTCTTGACCTCTCTAAAATTGAAAGTAACAAAATTGAGATTGAAAATATTGTCTTTGATACATCAGAAGAGTTTGAATCGGCAGCAGAAACCTATGCTGTTGCATCGACAGAAAAAAATATTGACCTCAACTTCTATATGGACCCCAATATTCCAGCAAAACTCAAAGGTGACCCAACCAAAATCAAAGAGATTATTATTAACCTTCTCTCCAATGCTGTCAAATTTACTTCCTATGGCGGAGAAATCAATCTTGAAATTACCAAAGTTGAAGGTGAAAACGGCACAAGCAGAATTAAATTTTTGGTACAGGACAATGGTATTGGTATGACCAAAGAGCAACAATCACGTATTTTTGATGCTTTCTCTCAAGCCGATGTATCTGTTACAAGGAAATATGGTGGTACTGGTCTTGGACTTACTATTTCAAGCCAATTTGTTGAACTGATGGGTGGTAAACTTGAGCTTGAAAGTGCCAAAGACCAAGGAACTGCATTCTTCTTCTCTCTCCCACTTGAGGAGGTTGCTTCAACAGAAGTAAATTATGCACATGCATTTACTGACCTTACGATTGGTAAATATGAACAAGATATTCCAACAAAATTAGATAACTATCTTGAATCATACTTTAAATATTTCGGTCCTTCTGTAAAACATTTTGAATCTATTGGAGAGTTAAAAGACTTAGATAATGCCAATATCTGTAAAAACTTCTGGGTTGACATCGATAAAGCTAAACAAAATATGCTCGATGCCATTCATCATATAGATAAATCCAAATTAATGGTTATTGCCAATGTGACAAGCCGTAACAAAGTAGAAGAGTTGGGCTTAGATCAGACCAATATTATCTTTAAGCCAGTCACACTCACCAAATTGAAAGAAGCCTTAAGCAGTACAGCAGATACTACACCAAAATTGGTTGAAGAGACACTGGGTGTGCAAGAAACAAAATTTGATGCCCATGTCTTGGTAACAGAAGATAATATCATTAACCAAAAATTGATTAAACGTATTTTGGAAGAACATGGTATTACTGTTGATATTGCAAATAATGGACTTGAGTCCTTTGAAAAACGCCGTTCTGGAAACTACGATCTTCTCTTTATGGATATTCAGATGCCAGTTATGGATGGAATTGAAGCGACCCATGAAATATTAGATTATGAAGAAGATGAAGCATTACCACATATTCCTATTGTTGCCTTAACAGCCAATGCACTTAAAGGTGACAGAGAGAGATTCTTAGCAGAAGGAATGGATGAGTATATTACCAAACCGATAGAGACAACAGAACTCCTTTATATTCTGAACAAATTCCTCTCTCACAAAACAGTTTCAGTAGAAGATGCACCTCAACAAGAAAAGGCAAATGCAACAGAAGATACAACGCAAACTGAGCCTTTACAGACAAATACAGAAGACAATGATACCATTGCAGTGTATGATGATATAGATGATTTGGTCATACCAGAAGAGCACAAAGTAGAAGAGACAAGACAAAGTAACCAAAAGAAAATATTAATTGCCAAAAAATTTGTACTCGCACGTAGAGTCTTGGCAAAAGTACTTGACAATCTTGGCTATAGCTATGACATCCTTGAAGATGTCAATGGGCTTGAGGCAGCCCTCAATACCGGGGATTACGATTTACTCTTTACTGATGTCGCACTAGTAACGGAGTCTATCAGCACATCTCATGAAAATATAGCTATAATTGCATCATGTGAAAGCAAAAATCCTCAAAAGGCAAATGTACAAAAAGGTGAAACCATCGAGAGTACAGCAACCAAAGAAGAGATTGATAATATAATTACAAAATATAGGGGATAACAAATGGGACTAAAAGTACTACTTGTAGATGATGATTTCATCAACAGAAAACTTTTGCAGACACTACTCAAAAAAAATGCGAATGTAACAGAAGTGATAGAAGCAGAAAATGGATCAGATGCCTTGGACAAACTTAAAAAAGAACATGACATCAATCTTATTCTCTTAGATATTATGATGCCCATTGTAGATGGTATAGAGTTCCTAAAAATCTTCAGGTCCGATATGTCCAATGCACATATTCCTGTCATTGTACTCTCTACAGATGACACACGTAAAACAGAGGTCTATGACAATGGTGCGAACGACTTCTTACGTAAACCTATAAAAGAAGAACAGCTCTTTGAAAAAATGAAGCAATGGTCTTAAAAAATAAAAAAGTTTGACACAACCTTTAATGCGTGTCAAGCTTATTTTACAAATATCTCTTTGAGTACCTCATCCACATGTGACACCCCAATAATTTTAACAGCATTTTTCACTTCATCTGGAATATCATCTAAATCACGTTCAACATTCTTTATTGGTATCAATGCTTTTTTAACCCCTGCTTTATAGGCAGCAATGAGCTTCTCTTTCAAGCCACCTATAGGCAATACTTTCCCTGTTAAGGTCACTTCACCTGTCATAGCCACTTTATTATCTATCTTCTGCTCTGAAAGTATGGAGGCAATGGCTGACACCATAGCAATGCCCGCGCTTGGTCCATCTTTTGGTGTAGCACCTTCAGGTACATGAATATGTAAATCGTAACGTTTATAAACCTCTGATGCATCTACTTCAATATGCTCTTCTCTCTCTTTTGCCGAATGTGGTATGACCGAAGATGCAATACTCAATGTTCTATTATCAATTAGTTTTTTCACTACCGAGTGTGCAATACGTACAGACTCTTTCATCACATCACCAAGACTTCCTGTCAACTGAAGTGCGCCCTTGCCTTTTATCTTGATAGCTTCGATGGTCAATACATCCCCACCTGCAGCTGTCCAGGCGAGTCCAGAGATTACCCCTACCTGTGATTTTTCATCGACCTGAGAAATTTCAAACACTTTTTTGTCTGTAAACTTCTCCAGATTCTTTTTCGTAATAGCAATATGCTCCTTACTTGTATCTTCTAAAAGTTGTCTTGCACTTTTACGCATCAATCCTGCAATACGCCGTCTAAGGTTTCTCACCCCTGCTTCTCTTGTATATTCATCAATAAGTATTTTGAGTGCTTTATCTGAAATGGAAAACTCTCTACGTTTTAATGCATGTTTTTGTAATTCCTGTGGGATTAAATACCGTTTAGCAATCTCAAATTTCTCTTTAGGTGTATAGGAGTTTAACCCAATAAACTCCATCCTATCTCGAAGTGGTGCAGGAATACGCCCAACATCATTGGCAGTAGCAATAAAAATGGCTTTAGAGAGGTCAATATTGAAATTCAAATAATAATCTCTATATTTAGCATTTTGCTCAGGATCAAGTATCTCTAAAAGTGCTGCTGTTGGGTCACCTCTCATACTACGTCCTACCTTGTCTATCTCATCAAGTACAATCACAGGGTCCATCGTTTTTGCCTCTATAAGCCCCTGCACCAAACGTCCAGGCATAGCACCCACATAGGTACGTCGATGTCCTCTTAGTTCATTGACATCTTCGAGTCCACCTAACGCCATACGTACAAGCGGACGACCAAGTGCTGTTGCAATAGAGTTTGCCAAAGAAGTCTTACCTACTCCTGGAGGTCCTGCAAAACAGAGTATCACTCCGCCTGTCTCTTTTTGTTTCATGCCACGTAACTGTGCCAGCTCTCGCACCGAGAAAAACTCAACAATACGCTCTTTAGGCTTCTCTAACGAATAATGGTCTTTATCTAACTCGCTAGAGACATCATGGACATTAAGGTTTTTCTTACTCAAGACACCAAAAGGAAGTTCAAGTACCCACTCCAAATAACTCTGCAGTACATTGGCATCCGCAGAATCAGGGTGCATACGTGCAAAACGGTTAAGTTGCTTGCTTATCTCTTTGTAGGCATCCTCTTGCATATGAGGTTTAAGTGCTTCTACTTTCTCTCTAAAAGAGGCTATCTCTTCCTCTCTTTGGGTATCCATACCCAACTCTTGCTGTATCTCTTTAAGTTGTTCCTTTAAAAAATACTCTTTATTAGTCTGTTCGATTTTACTATGCACCTTAGAACGTATCTCACGCTGTACTTTGGCTGACTCTATCTCAGAAGTAATAATATCTATAAGCCCCAAAAGACGTTTTTCAATATTTAGTTCTGTATAGAGTGCATACGCCACATCTTTTTCCAACTTCAACATAGAAGAGATAAGATCAGCGATACGGTTGGGCTCGTCATTCTCTTCTACAGTACGTACCAAATCTGCTGGTATCTGAGAGTTTACCGAAGAGAGTCTTTTTACTTTGTCTCTGAGTATCTCCATTAACGCATTGGCTTTGAGTTGATTATACGTTTCCAATCGTACGATGTCTATTGTAGCACGGTTTAATGCACCCTCTTGGGCATTGACTATTTTTCCGCGGGAGAGTCCCTGAAAGAGTATTTTTACTCTACCATCTGGCAGTTGTACCTTCCGCATAATGGAGCCAATCACCCCTACTTTATACATCGCATCAAACTCTCTGCTACCCTCTTTTCCAGAGATAGAAGATGTCACAAAAAGTAACGAATTATTCTCCATCGCATCGGTCGCAGCATCTATGTCCTTTTGATGGCTTAAAAATATTGGGCTTATCATAAAAGGGTAAAGGAATAAATCATCCTCTACGACTATCGGTAAAATGGTGGGAAATGCATCGTAATCACTAAGTTGCATGGTTTCAATTCCTTCAATAATATATTTGAATTTTTAAGTTATGTAGGGTAGGCATTCCTGCCCACCAAGAACAAGGTTCATTATTAAGTAACATTACATAGCAGTAGGTAGAAATACCCACCCTATTTAGTCAAATATCTTACCAATAATACCCTTTTGTGGAGGTGTAATATCTGTCATTTCGACCACTGAACCTTTGTTTTTGTCTCTATAAATTTTTGCCGCTTTATCATGTCCTGTTCTCTCATAAAGTGCTGCAATATTTTCATTGAGTAAATACAAACTCATATGCAAACGTATCAACATCGTATTGACCAATGGCGTATAGGCTGAGCCAGGATAACGTACAATATAGGTATTGCACTGAGCAATAGTATCTAAAATCAGTTTTTGATCTTTATAGACATCTTTGATACCCAAAAACGATGCTTTAAGCTTCATAAAGTCCGTGTACTCACGACTGTCCTCTTCACCAAAACGCTTATTATACTCATCAAGATAGTAGTTTGCAAGCAAATACTCTTCGGCATTCATATGCGCATGTGCCAACATCATCAACGCTGTAGGCATTAGTGGAGAACGTATATGTTCGCTCTTTAAAGAGATGTAGTAACCATCTGCCTTGTCCAAATTGGATTGCGCAATACTAGAAGCAATTTTTTTATACCAATACAACGCAGGTTTGTTAAATTCTGCTACTTCATCATTATTTTTACACCCTACAAAAACAAAAGTCAACAACAGACCCGTTGTTAGTAAAACACTTTTCTTGAAATTCATGGTTACCTCTAAAAATTTAAATTGCTTTATAATAGCTCAATGTATGTAAAAAGTGTATTAGCTACCAAGCGAAATCTATCGTTTTTTGCAATATTAAAAAATCTTATTTAATATGCCTTTTATCTTAGCTATGATATTCTATAGTATAAAGTATTACATAAGAAAAGCCAAACTTACTGTGAAGTAAGGACGGAAAGCCACAGGTCTTAGCTTGGCTAAGAGAGTCGGGTTGCCAAATGTGTACAAAACAACACATTTATAAAATAAATTCTTTAATTCATGTATATACAATATCCTATAAAGGTGTTCAAATGAAACATTTTAAATTGTCCATTTATTTTTTTATTTTACTATCATATATTTTGCTCTTTACTACTTTCTCGTTTGCAGTCACGTTAAGTGATAATTTTGAAACAAATGATGGGAGTTGGCAAAATTACCAAGCCATCCAAAATGTAGCAAACCCCATCAATTCTCATGTTTTAGAGACAAAATACACGCAATATACATACAAATATTATGCATTTGGGTCAAGCTATGCCAACAAAAATGTGACTATCGACTTTGATGCATGGGCTGTAGGCAATTGGGACAGTAATGATATCCCATATATCTACACATACAACGGTAGTGCTACATTACAAAATAATAGTCCTGTTCCCAATACAAATGGAACAACCAATATTGTAAAAACACACTATACTTTCACAGGTACTACAGATGCCAATGGTTATATTGCTTTATCTATTTATAACAATAGTACACAAAATACAAAAATATTCTATATTGATAATGTCATTGTTAAAACACAAGGTACACCACCTACTATGGGAGCTATCCCTTCTATCACTGTAGCACAATACGATTTAATGACACTCAATCTCTCCACATATACCACACTAACAGAGCAAGACCCCATTCTTTCCTATGCGCTTACCTGTACACCTAACCTCAGTGGCGTGAGTTTCGATAGTGCAACTGGCATTTTTACAGGGCATCCTACTACCAGTGGGGTGTACAACTGTGATGCCAATGCAACAGATGTAGATGGAACATCAAATACAAGTTCTTTTACTGTCACAGTAACGCAAACTCCACCTAGCCCACCTAAAATACTCCCTATCCCCAATCAGACTATGGTTTTAAATACCTCTAATATACTCGATTTATCGGTTTATGTTACCCCTACGGATGGTGATCCTATATTGCACTACACGCTTCTTGGGACACTGCCACAAGGGCTTAGTTTTAACACCAACACAGGAGCCATTACAGGGCAACCCACAGCAGAAGTAAATGCAACCCTAAAATTATATGCAACTGACAAAGATGGTGACTCCAATACATCAACCTTTATACTCTCCATAAAACCATCACAAATCAATAACCAATTAAGAAAATTTCATCTACGCTATCAAAAAACTTTTCCAGGGAAAATGTTAACTATAGGAAATACGATACTTGTCGCACCCCAAAATCAAACTAACAACATATGTAAAACCTATACCAATCAGGCATATATCTCAAATGCGAACAAATCGAATGATAAGTATCAACTCTGTGCCTACCATAAAGACGGCACAGTACCTTTTGCTACAACACAGGCATCTTTAAATGTACCCAATACAACCATTAAGAGGATTAAGTGGGTTGGACTCTACTGGCAATCACTTGTTAAAGCAAGCACCGATTTAACAAACATGCAAATCAAAATAAAACACTCTTCCTCAGCTACCTATCAAAATGTATCGTATCAAGTGCTCGATAAACAAGATAATATTGTCCCAGGATATACGAGTTATTCTGCCTTTGCAGATGTAACACAAACATTTGTTGACAACAACTGGACCAATGGAGACATTACTGTAGGCAATATACCTGTTGTGGAAGGCAAAACTGAAAAAATAGGAAGTTATGGTGCCTGGACACTTGTGTATATTTATGAAGACAGTACAGAACCTTTACAAAACTTCTCTGTTTACGATGGATACCAACGCGTTGACTATCTCAACAATCAAGTTGATATTAACATTGATGGCTTTTTTACACCTATAAACGCCAACAATGGCATACTGGCACAAATCTCTGTTTTTGCAGCAGAAGGAGATAAATACATTGCTGGTGACGGTATGGAGGTCAAGCCATCAAAACAGGCGAGCTTTACACCTCTCATTACAAATTTTGATTCAAGCATCAACACCACACCCAGTTTTACTCGACTTCCAAATCCTTCAAACAATCAAGGAATCGATATACACGCTTTCCAGCTTGGTACCACAGGAAAAAATATTATCTTACCTAAAGAAACCAGTATGGTATGCCGTTTCAAATCGGTAAGAGACCACAGTTATGATCCAGAAATAAGACAAGACACCTATTTCCCTTCGATGATTGCCTTTTCTGCAGAGCTCTATACCCCTAAAATGTGCTATGACTATACTGTAAAGCTGGGTGACAATATACATTTGAGTGCATCCAATAGAGATATTAATACAACAACATATAGTCAACTGCCACTGAAAATACAATTTCTCATTCATAGTGAAGAGGCTGATTTTACTTTCTCTCATGCAAAAGCGAGGGTTCATTTTAGCAATACGCAAAACGCAACATTACACTACAAAAGTCAATATTCCGAAATGTCACCTCCACTGGATAATCAATTTTATACCTATGCTACACATCCAGAGATAGAACAAAATGCATCCAATGGACAAATTGGTTTGGGAGAAGGTGTCATAGGTATTCCAACCAATGATGGGGGGCTTCTTCGTGCCAACCAAAGCACCTATGCCATTACAGGGTATGACATCAATTCCAGCAAAAAAGCTACAGCTTTTACGACACATTTTGATATTATTTTAGATACCAAAATCACTTTTAACCCTGGAGATGCACCTGTGAGTTATCAGTTTACAACCGATAATGCCGCACAGGGTACGACCAATGCCCTTCCGCGTTGTCCAAGCAATCCAGCCTATAGCCCTGTTCAATTAGGATTTAATGTAGAACATGCAGGAAGTGGAAATGAAGCAGCAGAGACGATTCATACCCTATATACTCAAATCGCAGGTCGTCCATATGATATTGATATTGTCAGTTATGCGGGACAGGTTGACAATAACAACAGTACACCTTTTGATTATAAATATCCTGTTGAAATTGAACTTATCGATGCAGACAACTTCCAAAACAGTGCACAAGCAGGTTATGATACCACTTGTCGCAACCCTAAAGCGATAGGCACAGGAAAACTCATACCTTTTGATCCGACAAATGGAGAAAAAAGACATAGAGTACATATTACAACTGATTGGCCTGGATACCCGATAAATCGTGCCATTCGAGATGCAGCCTATAGACTCTGGATACTCACAACCATTGATAGCAATGGAAGTAGAAAAGTAGTACCACATACATGTACAGATATAACAAATGCCGATGACTGCTTTGGTAGTACCTATCGTACCAAAATTGATGTAAACAACACAGGAAAGTGCGTTAGTGAATGTAGTGCAAACAATCCTTCTTGTTACCAATGTCTGAAAAACCATTATGCAACGGCTGTATGTTCAAGAGATAATTTTTCCATACGTCCAGCATCTTTTTATGTTCATATCTCCGATGACAAACAAGGAGACACTACAGTAACGTCTCTAAGTATTTCAGACAATCTACAAGACAATTCCAATACTCCAAGTCGCCTGGCAGGTGCATATGATTACAAAATAGACATTAGTGCCACTACTCACAATAGCAACACTACTCCAGCTATAGGGTACTTCAGTGACTACTACAATGCTTTTGTATATAGTAAGGGATTATCCAATAAGCACGATAACGATTATACAACTGCTGCATTTGCTGCACTAGACTTTAACGACAGTACATCCTGTAGCGACCAAAACAGTTCAACCTTTGCCCTACTTTTTCAAAATGGTTCAAACCTCTCTCCCTATAACCACTTCCGTTTAGAAAATGTAGGAAAATACGAACTATGGTTACGAGACAACAACTGGACAGTTGTTGATAGAAGTGATTATCCTCTAAAACCAAAATTTGGAGATCCCACTCAAGCAGCTGTGGATGACTGTATAACTTCTTCAAATGCCTCTCCTACTTCGGGAAAAGTAGGATGTAGTTTTGATTCGATTACGCAAAATCATTACCGCATAACACTTCAAGGTGAGCCCTTTAGGTTTAGTCTTGCTGCTGTAGCACTCAAACGCTATCCAGATGATACACAAAACTATACATTTTTAAATAACTTTTCCCATCCATACTATCAAAATATTACCCTCAACCCCATAGATAATGCCTCTATTACATATGAAGGTCTCATTAAGGCCAGAGGTGGCACAGGGGCAACTATGAGCAACTTTACCAACGGCTGTGCAGCAGAAGATGTCATACTTCATGCAACAGTCACCAGCGACACAAACCTGAGTAACCTCTCTAACAAAGGGGTAAAGTTCCAACAATATCTGCAAGACACCAGTATATACAATACTATTGTGGATAAACAAGAGGGACTTGATAAGAATGTCACACTCCCTAAGAGTGCATTTAGAACATTAAGTGATTCGCTTAACCAACCTCAGGTTGTCTCACCAGGGCAAGCACAAATCTATCTGCACACTACCTTCAAAAAACCTAAAACATCCCCAATTGATCCAATGATTGTACGTTATGTAGAGCTAAATGCCTCTTCTTCGGCTGCATGGAGTAAACATTCACTTCAAGTACATAACATACCAGATGGAAACCATACCTATGATAGAAATATTACCTATTATTTTGCCAAAGTAACACCTTTAAAAAATCTCTACCCTAACGTAACTAACAGCTCCATCATTACCCCTTTAGCAGTAGATATTTACTGTAGCTTTACAGACTGTAATCAAACCTATAACCTTACAACCGATGCAGTCAATGGAGCAGTCAATTGGTATGCTGCAACTATGTTTAACCCTGCGAAAGATGGTACAACAGATTTGTCTATTACGACAGCTTTTGGAAAAGCAGCAAACCCAAGTGTCAATCCAAACAGCAATGTCCAATTTATCCATCAAAATGCTACAAGAAACGATGTCAACGTCTCTTTAGCAGGCCCCAACAGACCAAGCACTGTAGATATACAAATCAGTGCCAAACCTTGGCTTACCTATAATCCAAATGACTCCGTCTATGGCTATGCACACTATCAAGTACAATTTATAGGAAATACTTCCTGGTCGGGAGTTGGTAATACAGGAGAGGTAACAGAGACTACTTCCAATACACAAATTAACACCAGAGTAAGTTGGTAAATATGCAGTACCTTATAGACACACCATTAAGAAGAGGCGTTGCTATGATAGAGCTTATTTTTGCTCTAGTGATTATGGGAATTACTATGCTAAGTGCGCCTCTATTGATTTCACAATCCACCAATAGCAATCTGGCTTCACTTCAACAGGAATCTATATCGATTTTGGCTTCGCACGCAAGTGCCCTTATGAGTTATGCATGGGATGAACAAAATACACTAAAACCTACTACCGATTTTACAAACAATATCTTAACAGTAAGTTCCATAGCAGATAGCGAGTTAAACCGTGCCAACCGTGTTTTACCTGGTAGAAGAAAATTTAATGTCAATCCTTTGGCAAAAGCTTCTACAATATTAGGCAAAGACATTAACCTCACAGCCAATGAAACAGAAGATGATATTGATGATTTTGCAGACGCAAACCAAACATTGATTATCGCAAGTCAAGTCTCAGGTACAGCAGGAGAGGGAGAATACATTGATACACAGGTCCACATCACCACAAAAGTAAACTATATGGACGATAAGACAGATTATAGTACAACACCTATTCAATTTGATATACCAAAAGGAACGAAAACAAAAAGTACAAATATAAAATTTTTCACTATGACGCTCACCACTGACAACCAGCTTCAAAGCCTAGATAAACAAATTACGCTTAAAGCATTTATGTGCAATATTGGTGCTACAAAACCAGACAGTAGTGAATACATGAATACTGGGCAACTGCAAAATGCCACCTCAGGAGTTTATTGATGTATTCTTATAAACATACAACAAAACACAAGGCATTTACAATGATTGAACTGATTTTTGTCATTGTGATTTTGGGGATTGTGGCATCCATAGCTTCTAGTGTGATTGTGAAAGTCTATGAATCCTATATTTACCAAAAAGCCATCTACAATGCAAACCTTAAAACCGAACTGGCTATCAACCAACTTGCCAATCGTCTAAGCTACAGGATAGACTTAAGTATGCTAGCACGTGATCCCAATGCCACAAAAGGCTACACCTCACCAGGCTCAGTACTTCCCTTAAATCAAGTACCATTAGGGCAAATAGATACATACACAGCACTTGAGTGGATGAGCTATGACAATGATGGCTTTTCCAATGCTAACCCTCCTATATGGAGTGGTTTTGCTGACCTCAATGCAAGTAGCTTTACGACTCTTGTCACAACAGGCTCAAAGATTTCTTCACTTACAACTTTCTACCAAAATCTATCAGGTCATTTTACAGGAGGCCCTTCTGATGCTCCAGGACTCATCTTTGCTGATGATAAATATAGAAGTGACAGAACCTATACCACACTCTGTCTTTATGACAATACTGCAAATGGTTGTATGTCAATTATCAGTACAACACCGACAAATAATACCATTATCACACTCCCAAATCATGGAAATC
>Ga0256829_1001035_pt1 | contig 24073 bp, 28 predicted proteins | sample 131447metaG_FD_185979 | JGI IMG/M metagenome (GOLD analysis project Ga0256829, IMG submission 185979) | Hydrothermal vent microbial communities from Lau Basin, Pacific Ocean - 131-447 | ecosystem: Environmental > Aquatic > Marine > Hydrothermal vents | place: Pacific Ocean: Lau Basin | collected...
TTAAGTCAAAAAAAGCATATCAAAACAGATTGAAAAACTTGAAATTAAAAGTCATTTCATTGCAGATATTGTTATTATTATTCTTTGCTTTTTTAAGTTATAAACTTGCTAAGAATGCACTTAAACCTTTGCAAGAGAGTATCACAACACTTGATAAATTCGCAAAAGATTTGATTCATGATTTAAATACGCCGGTGACTTCTATACAATTAAATATGAAACTTCTTGAGAAAAATTCAGATTTTAAAGAAAATAAGATTTTAACCAGACTTAACAAAAGTGTGCATAATATCTCTGAATTGCATGAAAATCTCAATATCTTACTGCAAGAAGAGACCTTTCAAATGCAAAATCTAAATATTTGCCCGCTTGTAAAAGAGGTCGTCGATACACACGAAGAACTTTATAAAAGTATTCATTTCAGCGTTAATTGCACAAATTTAAAAGCAAAAGTACATGCAAACGCAATGAAACAAATTTTACAAAATATTATCTCCAATGCTTGTAAATATAACTCTCAAAACGGAGAAGTGAAAATTTATACAAAAGATAATGCACTTTATATTCAAGACAGTGGTAAAGGCATAGAAAAACCTGAAAAGATTTTTGAACGCTCTTACAGTGCAATGCACAGCAGCGGCATAGGTTTAGACATAGTCAAGCGACTGGCACTGGCGATGGGTATTACAATAAAAGTGAGTACATCAAAGCAGGGAAGCTGTTTTATTTTGAATTTTGTTTAAGATATAATACAAAAAATAAGGAAAATAATGAATTATTATATTGCACTTTTAGTTGTGATGCTGGGTATTGGTTTAGGCTTGTTTAGTATCTATTTCTTTTATACTTTTTATAAAAAGCAAAAACTGCAAAAGATTCTCGATAAGCCAATGCCTTTGGAATATATAAAAATTTTACAAAACATCCCATTTTACAACAAACTAAGCAGTGCAGAAAAAGAGAAAATACACACTTCCATACTTATATTTATAAATACAAAAGAGTTTGTCGGTGTAGATATGGAAGTAACGGAGGAGATGAAGGTAGTGATTGCCTTTCATGCCTGTTTTTTGCTTTTACATGTAGCCTTTAAAAGCTGTTATGAAAATCTTGTAACAATTCTCATATATTCACATACAATTGTTGCCAAACAGGTGAGTGCTAATGGTGGCATATTTACAAAAGGCGACTTTTTACTTGAAGGTCAATCTGCCGGTGATACGGTAGTAATAGCATGGAATGATGCTAAAAAAGATGCTTATCATATACATAATGACAATGTGTTGTTGCATGAATTTGCACATGAACTAGACTTTTTAGATGGTGCTGTGGACGGTACACCGCCTATGCCATCTTCAAAATATCATGAATGGGCAGCTGTTTTGTCTCATGAATTTAACAAGCTTTCTGCCGTGACGTTAAAAAACAGAGATTGGGGAAAATATAAGCTTATTGGTTCATATGCAGCAACGAATGAAGCCGAATTCTTTGCCGTAGTGACAGAACGATTTTTTGAAAGACCGGATGCTTTAAAAAAACACTTTCCTGAGCTCTTTAAAGAATTAGAAGGTTTTTACAACTACACGCCTTATTCAACTGATATTTAATCTACTTCGATATAATCCACCTGATTTATGGAGCTAGACTCTGTACTTCAATAAGGAAAATCGATGACGAAAGAGTATATATTTACCTCAGAGTCTGTAACAGAAGGGCACCCTGATAAGATGGCAGATCAAATCAGTGATGCAATTTTGGATTATATTATTGAGCATGATACTAATGCACGCGTAGCGTGTGAAACACTGGTATCAAATGGTTTTTGTGTAATTGCAGGCGAACTGAAGACGACGGCTTATGCCCCAATGCAAGAGATTGCAAGAGAAGTTATTCGCGATATAGGATACACTGATGCAACGTATGGTTTTGATCATAGGTCAGCTGCAGTTTTAAACGGAATAGGCGAACAGTCGCCTGATATCAATCAAGGTGTTGATCAAGCCGGCGGAGAAATTGGTGCAGGTGATCAAGGTTTGATGTTTGGGTACGCTTGTCGTGAAACAGAGGTTTTAATGCCTTTACCAATTCATTTGTCACACCGCTTGACACAGCGTTTGGCGGAAGTAAGAAAAGAAGGTATCATTCCTTATCTGCGTCCTGATGGAAAAGCACAAATAAGCGTGAAATATGTAGATGACAAACCTGTTTATATTGAAACTGTTGTCATTTCAACACAGCATGCACCTGATGTTTCTCAAGAACAGATTCATAAAGATGTAATTGAAGAGGTTATAAATAAAGTTATTCCTGCAGATATGATGGATGAAAATACTGTTTTTCATATTAATCCTACAGGAAAATTTGTAATTGGTGGACCACAAGGTGATGCCGGTCTTACGGGTCGTAAAATCATTGTTGATACGTATGGTGGAAGCTGTCCTCATGGCGGTGGAGCATTCTCTGGAAAAGATCCTACCAAGGTTGATAGAAGTGCAGCATATGCAGCACGATGGGTCGCAAAAAACCTTGTAGCTGCAGGTGCTTGTGATAGAGTAACAATTCAGGTCGCTTATGCGATTGGTGTAGTTCAACCTGTTTCTATTCTGGTTGACACACATGGCACTGGCACAGTAGATGAAAGTAAAATAGAAGCATGTGTAAAAGATATTTTTGACCTTTCACCTGCCGGTATTATTAAAGCACTAGACCTGTTGAAGCCTATTTATAGACGAACTGCCGCTTATGGACATTTTGGACGTGAAGAAGCCGGTTTTAATTGGGAAAGAACTGATAAAGTTGATGCAATAAAAGAGTATTTAGGTATCTAAATATTGTAATGAATGTAACTATAATCTACACTTTGCACATTAGATAAGAGTTTTTAGCTGTATTTAAAACTCTACAGTGTATAGTTACTTTTAATAAAAATTAGGAGAAGAAAATGGCAGTAATTATTAATGATACATGTATTAATTGTGGCGCTTGTATAGATGAGTGTCCAGTAGAAGCTATCGTAGATGAAGATGATAATCCAACGGGCGAAGAAATTTATTATGTATATGGTGATAAATGTGTAGAATGTGTTGGTCATCATGATGAACCAGCATGTGCTACAGCATGTCCTACTGAGGGTTGTATTACTTGGGATGCTATAGGTGATAGCTCAGAGCATCGTGAAGATATTACTGATGAACAACGTTCAAGCCACGAACCGGTAGTAGAATAGTATTTTAGAGCATTATAAATGCTCTAAAATATCCCTTTAATAAGAATCAACCCACAAAATTCACTTTTTAAACTAAAAACAATCTTTTTTTAGATACAATTCCATTCTAATTTTATATTTTCAGAGGAGATTTGATGGAACGTACACTATCAATAATCAAGCCGGATGCAGTTGCAAAAGGTGTTATAGGCAAAATTTTAGATCGTTTTGAAAGCAATGGTCTTAGAATTGCAGCAACAAAAAAACTACAACTTTCTCGCGGGGATGCTGAAGCATTTTATGCTGTTCATGCAGAGAGACCTTTTTTCAACGACTTAGTTGATTTTATGATCAGTGGACCTGTAGTTGTCTCAATTTTAGAAGGTGAAAATGCAATGCAAAAGAACCGTGACTTAATGGGTGCAACTAATCCTAAAGAAGCTGAAGCTGGTACAATCCGTGCTGATTTCGCTGAAAATATTGATGCTAATGCAGTTCACGGAAGTGATTCTGTTGAAAATGCAGCAAATGAGATTGCATTCTTTTTTGCACAAAGAGAAATTGCATAAGTAATCCTTTATGAAGGTGATGCTTAGAAAAGTAACAAAAACACCATTAGATTTCCAAGTGCAATCTAATAAAATAACTTTTAAAGGTTATTTGAAGTATGATAGTGCAAAGTTAATTTTGCTTAAAGCAAATATTAGTGGAACGCTAGAAAAATCTTGTGACATATGTGCAGAAGATTTTAATCTTGAAATTAATGAAAATGTTGAATTTTTTATAAATGACGGGATTTTTGAAGATGATGGCGACACCCTTTTGGATGTTGTAGAATCTTTAAATGGTAATGTAGATATAGAAGAGCTTTTAAACTCAGAAATCGAACTTATCAAAAGCGATTATCACTCCTGTGATAATTGTAGTGAACAAGAAGAAACAGAGTCTTAAACTTTAAGATATTGCCTCTTCTGAGGCAAAAGCAACTAGTTGCGTGGGCTTCCTGCCGAAGGAAACCCAGTGTTAACGTAGGCAGCGGAATTACTTCCGATGCCGTGACAAAAGGGAAATGAAAAAGGTTCCCTTAAAATTTTGAAAAAATTTAAAGGAAAATAGTTATGGCAGTACCTAAGAGAAGAGTATCTCATTCACGTTCAGCGAAAAGAAGAACTCATTATAAAATTTCTTTAGCTCGTCCAGTTAAAGACAAAGACGGAACATATAGATTACCACACCACATTAATCCAACTACTGGTGAGTATAAATAGTCAATGGTAAAAATTGCTATTGATGCAATGGGCGGGGACTTTGGTCCTGAGCCAATTGTAAAGGGATGTATAACAGCACTCAAAAAGAAAAAATTCACACCTATTCTTGTAGGAAAAAAATCAGAAATTTTACCTCTGTTACCAAAACGTTATAGAGATAAGATTTTAATCATTGAGAGCAGTGATGTTATTTCAATGAGTGACGCTGCAACAGATGCTGTTAAACGAAAAGAGAGCAGCATTTATAAAGCTGTTGATTTAGTAAGAGATGGTGTTGCTGACGGTGTAGTGTCTGCGGGACATAGTGGAGCTACAATGACTTTGGCTACACTTAGAATTGGACGCCTTAAAGGTGTTTCTCGTCCTGCATTAGTGACATTGATGCCAACAAAAACAGGTCGTCGTTCTGTAGTACTTGATGTTGGTGCTAATGTTGATTCAAAACCTGAGCACTTAGCAGAATTTGCTATTATGGGTGGATGCTATGCTGAAGATGTTCTTGCTATAAAAGAACCTTCTATAGGTCTTTTAGCAAATGGCGAAGAAAAGTCCAAAGGGAATGAAGTTACAAAAGCGGCATATAAAATACTTGACGGCTACAAGGGTTTTAAAGGCAATGTAGAAGGCAGTGATATATTTAACGGCTCATGTGATGTTATTACATGTGATGGCTTCGTTGGTAACCTTGTATTAAAAGCAAGTGAAGGTGTTGCTTCTACAATATCTATACTTATTAAAGAATATATAAAAAAATCTCCTATACGAATTACAGGTGCTCTTTTAATGCGAAAAGTTTTTAAACTGCTTAAAAAAGAGATTGATTATGCTGAAATTGGCGGTGCTCCGCTTATTGGTATAAAAGGCTGTGCTATAGTAAGTCATGGTAAGAGTAATGCAAGAGCAATTGAAAATGCAATTTATCAGGCAATAAGCTATGTTGATACAGGTGTAAATACACATATCATTTCACGACTAGAAGAGTTGAAACAAAAGGAAATCTAATATGGCTTATGCTGCATTTCGTTCTATTGGTGCTTACGCTCCCCAAAAAATATTAACAAATCAAGAACTTTCAGATATGGTTGACACTTCTGATGAATGGATTACCAAAAGAACAGGTATACTAGAACGCCGTATTGCGGCTAAGGATGAGAAGAACAGTGATATGGGTGCCAAAGCGGCCGAAATTGCTTTGCAAAGAAGTGGAATTGCAAAAGAAGATATTGACTTGGTAATATGTGGAACAATTTCACCTGATTATTTTTGTATGCCTTCTACTGCAACAATTATTGCAAAAAAAGTAGGTATAAAAGGGGCAATGGCATTTGATATAAGTGCAGCATGTACCGGCTTTATCTATTCTCTTTCTATTGCGAGAGCTTTTATAGAATCTGGCATGAAAAAAAATGTTTTGGTTATAGGTTCTGAAAAACTTTCTTCTATTACAGACTATACTGATCGCGGAACTTGTATTCTCTTTGGAGATGGTGCCGGTGCTGCTGTGATTTGTGCTACACAAAACAAAGAAGAAGCTATTGTTGACATTAACACAGGTGCAGATGGTGAGTATGCAGACTTACTTATGACACCAAATGGCGGAAGCGGTTCTGCTCATGATGCTTTAGAAAAAGAGACAGCAGGCTGTTATATGCAAATGAAAGGGAATGAAACTTTTAAAATTGCAGTTCGTACACTTACAAATGATGTTAAAGATATTCTTGAAAAGAACAACATAAAAAGTGAAGATGTACAGCACTTTGTGCCTCATCAGGCAAATCTTAGAATTATTAAAGCTGTTGGTGATGCTCTAAAAATGAGAGAAGATCAGGTTGTGCTTACTGTTGCAAAATATGGTAATACATCAGGTGCTTCAATTCCAATGGCAATTAATGATTTATATGAAGCAGATGGGCTTAAAAAAGGTGAGCTTATGTTGTTAGATGCTTTTGGTGGAGGATTAACCTGGGGAAGTGCCCTAATCCCATTTAGCCCGTTAAAATAATGCTTTTACTCGATTTCTTCGTTGGAATTGAGTGAATATTCGTCACTTACTTCAGTAAGCTCCTCACATTAACTAAATTCCGCCTTGAACTAGAGCAAAATCAAAAATTTTAATTATGAAAATTACTTATTTCTTGAAGTTAGAAATTCTTTCAGAACCTAGGCTGAGTTGCCTTAAAGCATCAACGACGCTTTTATGAAACTCTTTCTCATCAGGTAAATTCAAATGAGCATTTCTTAATTTCTCACCCCACATTGGGTTAGGAAAGTAGCTGTCATTTTCAAATCTTGCCATTACATGTAAATGTACACGGGGGAGCATATTTGCAAATGAAGCCATATTGATTTTTGTAGGTTTGTAGTATTTTTTCATCTCATCTTCTATGATGTCATATACTTCCCAGAGTTTTAAGCGTAATTTACTTGGTACATCTCCGAGCTCTTTATAAGGCTTTTTTGTGAAGATTTTTAACCAGGGAATTTCACTTACTTCTTTTTCTATGTATATATCATTATCTTCATAGATGATGAGACTTTTCATAAAATATTAGTCTCTGTTTCTATTTCTGTTTGAAGAACTTCTATTGCCTCTGTATCCGCCGCCGTCACGATTTCTTTCTCCACCAGAACGATTTCTATCTCCACCTGAACGGTTGCGGCTGTTTCCACGGAAACCGCCACGGCTTCTTCCATTGCGTCCACGGCTATCGTTACGTTTACCGGCACGCTCTAGTATAGCTGTAAGTTTGTCAGCAGGAATACCAATGTTACTTGGCCCTTTAATATCTTGCTTGTCTAAAATCATAGAGATGAGTTTAAACATAATTGTTTCTTCATCTATATCTTCTTTGAGACTGTCAAGAACTTTATGTGCTTCATCATAAATTTTTTGATTTTCTATACTTTTAACCATATTTGCTAGTGTTGATGCACGAAGGTCATTTTTACTTGGTACAAAAGCATGTGACATTGAAGTACCGACTTTTTTCTTAATGCGTTGCAACTCTTTAAACTCTAAAGGTGTTAAAAGTGTTATAGCTTTTCCCTTTGTTCCTGCACGACCTGTACGACCGATACGGTGAACATAAGACTCAGGGTCAAAAGGAATGTGGTAGTTAAATACATGTGAAATACTATCTACATGTATGCCACGTGCAGCAACATCAGTTGCGACTAATACTTTTACAGAATTGTTTTTAAAACCTTTAATTACTGTTTCACGTTGACGCTGTTCCATATCGCCATGGAGACCATTCGCTAAATATCCTGCATTGCTTAAAACATTACTAAGTCTGTCAACTTCTGATTTTGTTCTACAAAATACAACTGCTTTTGAAGTTTGCTCAGAATCCATCAGACGAATAATTGCATCATCTCTTTCATGCTCGTCAATTACATAATATTCTTGTTCAATATCTGCGTTTGTTGTTTCTCCTTTTGTGATTGAGACAAAAGCAGGATCTTTTAAAATCTTATTCGCAAGATTTTTAATTGGTTGCGGCATTGTTGCTGAAAAAAGTAATGTTTGTCTATTTGTTGGAAGATATGAAAATATTTCATTAATATCATCCAAAAATCCCATGTCAAGCATTTCATCTGCTTCATCAAGTACAACAACATTTGGTGCGAAATTATTAAGCATATTTCTTTTTAAAATATCTAACATTCTTCCCGGAGTTGCTACGACAACACTCGCACCCCGTCCTATTAAATCAAGTTGACGTTTATAAGAACTTCCACCGTAAACAGTAACAGTTTTTACGCCTAAATTACGCCCGTATTTGAAAATTTCATCACTTACCTGTGTTGCAAGTTCACGTGTTGGTGTGATGACAAGCATTTCAACATTGCCGTCTAATTTCATGTTTGAGAGAACCGGAAGCGAAAAAGCTGCTGTTTTTCCTGTACCTGTATGTGCCTGTCCAACCATGTCACGGCCTTCAAGAATTATAGGAATTGCTTGTTCTTGAATAGGAGAAGGAACTTTAAATCCTGCAAATTTAACACTTTTTAGTACCTCAGGTTTTAGACCTAAAGAATCAAAAGTTATTGTAGGCTCTTCGTTCATTGTTGTTTCGTCTGTTTGTTCGTTCGTTTGTTGTGCATTTTCTTGCATCATTATCCTTTAATAAGACTTTTTCACAAGTCTTTTTATATATAAGGAGATGACGCAAGTTCTACTAAAATTTCCACTTAAGTCTATCAGGGCATCTTCCCCTTAAAATATTTGTGGAATTATAGCGAAAATTTACTAAGTTTAGATTAAAGTAATGAATATTTTAAATTAGTTCAGTTTATATTGCTACGAATTCTCATTTTATATTGCAAATTGTTATTTATTATAATCTACATGTCAAAATTGAGTATAATACATAAAATAATTTTTATAAGGTTTTATATGGATGAAAATATATATTTAGTGGTAATCCTTTTTTTGGTACTCTCTTTTTTAACACTTCTTTATTTTTATAGAAAAGGAAAAAATACACAAGAGCGTTTATATGCTGAATTAGAAGAACTGAAAGAGGAGTCGAATGCTTTAGAAGTACAATATGCTGTTCTCAATGCCAGATATGAAGATGAAATGAAAGCGTCAAGTGAAAAACTCGAAGTTTTACAAAATGCAAAAGATGAACTCTCAAAAGAATTTAAAAATTTGGCAAATAAAATTTTTGAAGATAAATCAAAACAGTTTAGTTCATCAAATAAAGAGCAGTTGGAACTCTTACTACAGCCGTTTCGTGAGCAGATTACAAATTTTTCAAAAGAAGCCAGAAGTCAGTTTGAAGTAGAATTAAAAGATAGACATCTGCTAAAAGATGAGCTTGGACGACTCAAACGTATGAATGAAACTTTGGCACAAGAAGCACTAAACTTGACCAATGCCCTTAAGGGAGAGAATAAAACACAAGGAAACTGGGGCGAGCTGGTTTTAGAAAATATACTCGAACAATCAGGGCTGCGTGAAGGCGTCGAATACGAACTGCAGGCTACTTTAAAATCAAGTGAAGGCAAAACTTACAGACCAGATGTCATTATACATATGCCGCAAAACAGAGATATAGTAGTAGATTCAAAAGTGTCATTAACAGCCTATGAAAGATTTGTGAATGCCGAAGAACCTGAAGCAAAAGCAAAAGCATTAAAAGAGCATATTGCAAGTATATCATCTCATATAAAAGAATTGAGTGCAAAAAATTACGAAAAACTTGAAGGTATTAATACGCTTGATTTTGTACTGCTTTTTATGCCTATTGAGGGTGCTTTTTTACTCGCACTTGAGCAAGATGGAGAGTTTTTTAAGCGTGCATATGACAATAATATACTGGTTGTTTCTCCCTCAACACTCCTTGTGACACTTAGAACTATAGAGCACATCTGGCGAACACAAAGACAGGAAGAACACGCAAAAAAGATAGCATCTGAAGCGGAAGCCATGTATGATAAACTTGTACTGTTTGTTGAAGAGATGAAGCAAATAGGCTCATATTTGCAAAAAACACAAGATTCGTATGACAAAGCAATGAATAGATTAAGTACAGGGCGCGGAAATGTTATAAAAAGAGCACAAAATATGAAAGTATTGGGGTTAAAACCTAAAAAAGAACTGTCATTACAAAGTGCGGATGATGAGGAGGAAGTATGACAATTCAGACAAAATATAATTACGAAAAAGTATGGGCACCGACATCTGAAAAAGATATATTGACAATAATAGAAGAAGAAGTTGGAAATGCTGACGTGCAAGGAGTACTCGCTTATATACAAGAGGCCATAAAAACCGGCAAAGAAATAAGTGTTGGTGCCTGTAAATTTAGACTACAAAAATAAAAAGGGATAAAATGTTTCAAAATCCAGATATAGCAAAATTGCTACTAAGAGTAAGTTTAGGTGTTTTAATACTGTTTCACGGGATTCATAAAGTTATATATGGCATTGGCAGTGTGAAAAGTATGGTGGTAGCTGCAGGATTATCAGAATTTTTGGCATACGGTGTCTATTTTGGAGAATTAATTGCTCCTATATTTATTATTTTAGGACTGTATGCAAGAGTGGCAGCGACTGCTTTGGCGTTTAATATGCTCACAGCAATATATTTGGCGTATGGATTTTCTTTGACATTATCAAAGTTTGGAGGACTGTCATGGGAAACACCGTTGCTTTACCTCATAATGTCGCTGCTTGCAATTTTATTAGGAAGCGGAAAATACGCAGTGAATTCTAAATAAGTAATAGTCTTTACATGTAAACTTATAAAGTTTTTCGGAACCTAGGCTATGTGTCTTTTAAGCCGGAAAAATAGCAGAGAAATTACGGGTGTTTTACTTTTATAGTAGAGTTCAAACTCCAACCGATAAGTAGCATACAAACAATCACTCCTACCGCCGGTAAAATACTATATGCATTTAGCAAATAAACAAGCCAGAGAAGAATTGCTCCAAGTGGTGTGGGTACACCTGTGAAATAGTTGTCTACTTCTCCTGCATCAGCATTCAAATTAAAATGTATAAGACGACGAAGTCCTGAAATGACATAATATATACTCGTAATTGCAGCTATTAAAAGCCAAAAACCATGCAGATTAGGGGCATAAGAAGCTTGAAATATTAAAAATACAGGAACAAGTACAAAACTTAAAAAATCTGCAAAACTGTCAAGTTGCACGCCAAATTCATTAGATAGCTTGTACTTTCTGGCAATTTTTCCATCAAATATATCAAAAGCACCACCAATCCATGCTAAAACAATTGCTAAAACAAAACTATTTTGCGTTATAAAATAGGTTGCCATAAGTCCCGCTGTTATATTTACAAACGTAAACATATTTGCGAGATTAAAATGTGAAGAGGGTGTCCATAAAAATTTCATTCTAATATCTACCTTGAATTTTAATAAATGAAATTATATCAAAATCAGATTAAATAGAAGAATAAGGAAAGTATAAGTTGATATGGATTATCATTTGCATATTAAAAGATAGAGGAAGATATGAAAAAAATATTTAAGATGCTTGGCCTGACTTTTTTGATTGTTACAGCAGCTGTTGCATCTCAAAGAGAAGATAATAAAAATTTGCGTCTGCACTCTGTAAGAGAAAATATTGATAAAGAAGCACTGATACAAAAAAAACCGATTTCAATGACAGATAATATTAAACATATGTTTAAAGACGGAAAAGTCTCAGGACAAATCCGTATGATGTATGCAGGGTATGAGCAAAAAGAGCTAAATGTAGATAATAATTATGCAACAGCCATTGGAGGGAAGTTAAAGTATGAACTCGCAGAGTTAAATGGTTTTAACGCAGGTATTGCTTTTTATACCTCACATGATATAAATTTTGCAACAGGGGATAACACACAACACAATAATGAACTCTCCTCAAATGACGGCAGTTATACGTAAGCAGCGGAGGCATATATAAACTATAAATATAAAGATTTTAATTTTAGAGCAGGGCGACAGATTTTAGATACACCCCTATCAGATAGTGATGATATACGCATGATAAGCAATACTTTTGACGCGTATGTAGCAACATATAACTATAATGGCTTTAAATTTATGGCAGGTAATATTCAATCATTTCAGGGATATGATGCCGATTTGGATACGCCATGGGTAAAAACAGGTAAAAACGGTACAAATTTTGGAGGCATATCTTATAATAATGTTTGGGAATTAAATCTTTGGTATTATAATGTTACGGATACAACAAATGCATTTTATTTTGACGGCGGAATTCAATATGATATAAATGAAAATACTTTGGTGCATGTTATGGTGCAGTATCTACACGAAGATGAATTAGCTTCAAGTGGGTATGAAAGTAGAATTTATGGTGCTATGGCTGAAGTTGTAACGCATGGCGTTAGTCTTGGCGTTGCGTATGATAAATCATTAAGCGATCCTTCTAAAATGAGTTTTAGCGGTTTTGGCGGTGGGACACTTTTTACAAGTATGGACACGCTTATTTTGGATGATATAGCCGATGACAGAAATGCAAAGTCTTTTGTTGGGAGTATTGGCTACGAAATAAAGAATTTTAATTTTCTTTATGCATATGGAGATTTTAAAGGTGATGCCAACAGTTTTGGTACTAAGGCACATATAGTAGAACAAGATGTAAGTTTAGAGTATAATGTGAATGATGATTTTTTGTTATCATGTGTATATGCAATGCAAGAAGATAAACAAAACAGTGCAAAAACTGACCATGATTGGAATCGTTTTCAATTGATGGCTAATTATAATTTTTAAAAAGAATAAAATATGAAAAGATTGATAGACTGTAATAAAGGTGAAAAAGTAAAAGTTTTAAAATTAGATGCAAATTATGATTTAAAGCAAAGACTTATATCGTTTGGTATTATGAAAAATGCCCAGATTCAAGTGCTTGAACAAGCTCCAAGAAAAAAAACCATAGAAGTGAAAGTCGGTAAAATGAGAATAGCACTTCGTGCGGAAGAAGCGGGGCTAATTGAGGTTGAAACAATATGAATGAAGATATTAAAACATGTCCTATAATAGCAAATCACATTAAAGTGGCATTGGTCGGACAGCCTAATGTCGGAAAAAGTATGTTAATTAACTCTGTTTCCAATGCACATTTACATGTAGGAAATTTTTCTGGCGTTACGGTTGATAAAACTGAGGTATTATTTGATTATAAAGAGTATCATTTTACTGTCGTTGATTTACCGGGAACCTATGCTTTTACAGATTATACAATAGAAGAGAGAGTAACAAGAGACTACCTTTGTGCAGAAAATTATGACATTATTATTAATGTAATAGACTCTACGAATTTGGAAAAAAACTTGCAACTCACTGCAGAACTTTTTACAATGAGTAAAAAAATGGTTATTGCTTTAAATATGAATGATGAAGCCCAAAAAGAGGGTATAGAAGTGAATGCCGAGTATATGTCAGAACTGCTCAATATCCCTTGTATAAAAGTCTCAGCAGCACAAAAAACGGGTATAGAAGAGTTAATAAATACTGTTGTTACAGTGCATGAAAAGCCTAAGCAAGAACCCAAACTTATTTTTAGTGAAGCGGTCGAAGAAGAGACTGAAAATATAGTCTCTTATTTGACAAAGCATAAATATCAGGCACGCAACAGTTACAGAAATATCGCAATGAACCTTTTAAAAGAAAATAAAAGAACTTATGCAAAACTTCATGATGAACCGATTTGGACAGAACTGCAGCCTATTTTAATAGAAAGTTCTAAACATATTGAACTGCATCATGATACAGATGATATAAAAGAGGCCTTTGCCGAAGAGTATGCTTCATTTAACAGAGGTATCGTTGCTGAAGTTGTCAAACAAAAAGTAGTGCAAAAAGAAGTAAAAACTTTAACTGAGAAGATAGATTCGATTTTAATCCATCCTATATATGGTATACCTATATTTTTATTTTTGATGTGGGGACTTTTTCAGCTTACTTTTGTTTTAGGGGCTGTTCCTATGGACTGGATTAATTCATTTTTCGGTTGGTTAGGTGATGCTGTGGGTGCGACAATTACTAATGATGATATGCATTCTTTGATTGTAGACGGGCTTATTTCCGGTGTGGGAGCGGTTGTACTTTTTACGCCAAATATTATTATTTTATTTGTAGGTATAGCACTTTTAGAAAGCACGGGGTATATGTCACGGGTTGCTTTTTTACTTGATGGATTCTTTCATAAGTTTGGTCTGCATGGTCAGAGTTTTATTCCTTTGGTAACAGGTTTTGGGTGTTCTATTCCGGCATATATGTCTGCGAGAATTCTTAAAAATGACCGAGACAGACTGTTGACACTTTTCATTATAAGCTTTATGTCATGTGGGGCGAGACTGCCTGTATATGTTCTTTTTGCAGGAGCATTTTTTAGTGAAGCTATTGCAGGTAACGTACTTTTTATAATTTATATATCAGGGGCGATGCTCGGACTTATAGCTGCTAAGGTTTTAAAAATGACTGCATTTAAAGGAGCAGATGAACCCTTTGTTATGGAAATGCCGAAGTATCGTCTGCCTTCTGTAAAATTGATTTGGCATACAGTGCTTTCAAAAACATTGCTGTATTTGAAAAAGGCAGGTACCTTTATTGCAGGTGCTGCCATGTTAATTTGGTTTTTAAGTAATTATCCACATAATCAAGAATTACAAAAAAGTTATGCACTAAAAATTGAACAGGCAAAGACAGCGACACAAAAGACAAAGTTAAATGATAAATTGGCAAATATAAATCTTGAAAATAGTTATTTGGGACGTGTAGGAAAGTTTTCTGAACCAATATTTCAACCTTTGGGACTAGATTGGAAAATGGCTGTAGCTCTTGAAGCCGGAATAGCTGCAAAAGAAGTTGTAGTTTCTACTTTAGGTGTGCTTTATTCTTTAGGTGACAGCGTAAATGAAACAAATAATTCATTAAAAGAGATTATTCGCAAAAATATTCCTTTTGCTTCGGCAGTTGCTTTTATTGTGGTCATTATGATTTATTTGCCGTGTTTTGCGGCTTCTATTGTATTTACACGTGAAGCCGGAGGTATTAAGTATTTCTTTTATATGTTTGCATTTACTTCAATTGCCGCATATGTTATGGCATTTTTAGCATATCATATAACATTATTGCTAGGTTATTAACTCAATATTAAATTATTTGAGTTAAAATAAATTATGCAAAAAATATTAATGATTGAAGATGACTTAGAACTAGCCGAGATACTCACCGAGTATCTTGAACAACTAAAGTTTGAGGTTATCACAGAAGATGACCCTTTTAAAGCCGTAAGTATATTAAAGTTGGAACCATTTGATTTGGTTATATTAGATTTAACACTTCCAGGAATGGATGGTTTGGAAGTATGTGAAGCAATTCGTGAACGCCAAGATATTCCTATTATTATCTCTAGTGCAAGAAGTGATGTGACAGATAAAATAAAAGCACTTGAACTTGGTGCAGATGATTATCTGCCAAAGCCTTATGACCCAAGAGAACTTGAGGCGAGAATTCACTCGGTACTCCGTCGTTATGAAGCAAAAAGCGAAGAAAAATCAGAATCTAAGAGTGATTTTAGATGCGATAAAGCTACTATGAATATTACGTATAAAGGAAGAAATATTGACCTTACAAATGCCGAATTTGGCATACTCTCTTATATGATTCAAAAGCAGGGCTTAGTCGTTTCTCGCGAAGATTTGATTCATAATGTTAATGCCATCAATGAAGATTCATCCAACAAAAGCATTGATGTTATGGTAGGACGTATTAGAAATAAACTCGGAGATAAATCTCTAATAGAATCAGTTCGGGGCGTAGGCTACAAACTACTCAAATGATTAAACGTCATGCTGTCTTAGTCACTGTACTCTTTGCACTCTTAGTCTCAGTTATAAGTTTGAGTGCAATTTTTTGGGAATTTTACAAACTCAATAAAGAACAGTATATTAATCATATTTTTACAAAATATTCCGTTATTACTCAAATATATCGTGAACATCAACAAAGACAAAGTTCTGAAATTATGCTTGAAGCCAATTTAGCAGTGTATAATTTAGAAGTTCCAAAAGATGAAAAATTAAAAAAAGAGATATTTAAAAATGGAAAAGTACTCAAGCGAGAGGGCTTTAAAAGTTTTAATACCTCTCTTTTGATTAACGATAAAGGCTTATATACAAAAAATACAATTATGCATCTTAGAGCAACAATGATTCAATACATGAGAAAGATATATTTTCATATACAAACACCTAATGGCGATATACTTATTCATGACAGTGAATTGAAGCCTTATAACTATATTACTCTTTTGTACTCTTATATGACAATTTTTATGATTATTAGCCTCTCTTTTATTTTGGTATTGCAAAAGTTACGACCTTTAATTAGATTACGCAAAAAGATAGAATTTTACGGTAATGGAAATATGGAAATCTCTTTTAAAACGAATTCACAAGATGAAATAGGTTCGGTTTCCAATGAACTTGATTATGCAAGGCAAAAAATAAACAACATTTTAGAGTCGCGTACCCTCTTTTTGAGAAATTTGATGCATGAGCTTAAAACGCCTATAGCAAAAGGTACAATAGCAACACAAATGCTTAGTACACAAAAACAAAGAGATAGATTTAGCTCTATTTTCAAACGTTTAGAAAGTTTAGTAACAGAATTTGCACTTATAGAAGAGGTAACAAGCCTTGATGATAAGAGTGAATTTTCTGAATATAGACTTGTAGACATTATAGATGGTGCTATTGATATGGCGATGGTTGAAAGAGAACATATAAGCGTAAAAATAAGTGGAAAAATAAAACTACATGTAAACTATAGACTCTATACAACAGCGATTAAAAATATGATAGATAATGCTATGAAATACTCTACAAACGCACATATTACCATTCTTATGAATGATAAAAATGAACTCTGTTTTGAAAATATAGGAGAGTGTTTAAAGCATCCTCTACAGTATTATATAGAGCCTTTTACCAAAGATAATCCATCAAAAAATAGCTTTGGTTTAGGCTTGTATCTTGTTGATTCTATTTTAAAAGCACATGATCAGGTTTTGGCACATGAATATGAAAATGGAGTGAATCGTTTTATATTTGCATAAGTTTAAAAATGTAAACTAGCAAAATGAATAAAACTCTTTATACATTATTGCTTGTATCCTTTGCATTCGCTTCTTTTGTAGTTGGTTGGCTGAGTCACTCTGCCTATGTACCTTCTACGAAAAAAAAAGAGTTATCGACCTTAGAAAAAATCAAACAAACAAAAGAGTTAAATGTCGTACTCTTAAATGCTCCTTCTACGTATTATATTGGAACAGAAGGGCCGCAGGGGTTTGAATATGATTTATTGAAGTCTTATGCAGACCATTTAGGGGCAGATTTAAATATTACAGCGGCTCATACCATTAAAGAAGCCATAGAATTATCTAAAAATCCAAATATCTATATTACATCGGCTTCTCTTGCAAAAACGCCCCAAAGAGAAAAGCAATTTCATTTTGGTCCTTCTTATTTTGAAGTCAGAGAGCAAGTTATATGCAATAGAAGCATGTTAAGAGGCTCAAAATTTCCAAGAGATGTTGAAGATTTAGCAGGGCTTCACATTGTAGTTGGTGATGACACAAGTTATAATGAAACTATACAATCCCTTCAAGCAGACGGTTTTGAAATCAATGCGACAACAACATCGGAGTATTCAACCGAAGAATTATTGGAGCAGGTTGCCAAACATCAAATAGACTGCACTATAGCAGATTCAAATATATACTCCTTAAATTTACGATATTTTCCAGATATTGCTCTTGCCTTTTCAATCAGCGGTAGAGAACAACTCGCCTGGGTTTTACATAAAAATGAAAAAGAGTTAGAAGCAGATATGTATGCTTGGCTGAATGATTACAACCAAAAAGGTTTAATGACACAACTTAAAGATCATTATTACAGTTATATACTCTTTTTTGATTATTACAATACAAAAATGTTTTATAAGCGAATGAAAAGCAGATTACCAAAATATAAGAAGTATTTTCAAAGTGCTGCAACAAAATTTAGTATTCCTTGGACACTGCTCGCTTCTGTATCGTATCAGGAATCGCATTGGAATCCAAGGGCAAAAAGTTTTACAGGGGTACGAGGTTTGATGATGCTGACAAAACGTACAGCAAAAATTCTTGGTGTAAAAAATAGACTTGATCCAAAGCAAAGTGTTATAGGTGGGACAAGGCATTTAAAACAGATGATAAAATTTGTGCCACAAGATGTGCAAGATGAAAATAGACTCAAGTTTGCATTGGCTGCATATAATATAGGGCTGGGACATATAAAAGATGCACAAAAGTTAGCAAAAAAATTGGGATTAAACCAAAATGTATGGAGTGATTTGAAGATTGTACTGCCACTACTCTCACAAAAAAAGTATTATAGAAATTTAAAATACGGGTATGCAAGAGGAGCAGAACCTGTGAAGTATGTAGAATCTATATATAATTATAAAGATATACTTGACAAACAAAAAGAGCTTTTAGTGACTCCCTAGCTCACCTAAAAAGCTTTCCATATCATATTTTATTCTGTATTCCGCTGTCATAATATGTATAAGAATATCACCCAAATCTACAACAACCCAGTCGCCACTTTCTTCAACATTGTTAAAATGTTCTTGCGGTTTGAGCTCACTTTTAAGATGGTCTAAAAGTGCAGTTGTGTGCTTTTGTCCAAGTGATGAAGCTATGATTGCATAATCAACAATGTAGTTTTTTCCTCGAAGGTCAAAAACTTCTATTGACTCAGCTTTGTTTTTATCTAATGTGTCCGTTATTTTTTGTATTCTATCTTGCATTATGTTCCTTGTAATATTGTACGATTTCGTTTCTAACTTTTTCTGGTATTTTGGATGGTTCCAAGTTTTTTCTTAAATCTGATGATGATATGTCTTCATTTATATCAAGCTGTATGAAATTTTTTTCAACTTCAATATTGTTTCTTGTGGCAACTATAAATGTTACCAATTCTTTGAGTTCATTATATTTATACCACTTTGACAACGATTGTAAATTGTCTGCACCGATAAGCAAATAAATTTTCTCATAACGTTTAAGTAAATGCCGTACCGTTTCAATAGTAGGTACTTTTCTTTTTAAATCTACTTCATACGAACTGACTTTCACATCACCATACTCTGAAAAAATACCTTCTAACCATTGTAATCGTAATGCAGCCGGAGCTGTAAAACTCTCTTTAAACGGGTTTAAAAAAGTAGGCATAACCACTACTTCATCGATAAAATCGAGTTCCCTTAAAGCTTTTACAATCGCCTCGTGGGCGAGATGAGGAGGGTCAAAGGAACCTCCATAAAGTGCTATCGTTTTCATTTAATGCGAATTATAACTAATTTTGGATAAAATTACCCAATTATTTTATATAGGAACTATAATGGCACTAAAAATAGCAATTAATGGATTTGGAAGAATTGGTCGTTGTGTAGCACGTATTGCACACAAAAGAGATGATGTTGAAATAGTAGCTATAAATGATACCGCAAGCATGGATATGATGTTGTATCTTTTAAAAAATGATTCTGTTCATGGAACATTTGAAAGTGAAGTCGTACAGCTTGATGATGAAAATATTGCAATAGACGGTAAAAAAATAAGAGTTTTTTCTGATCGTGATCCTAAAAACCTTAAATTCGCTGATTGCGGTGCTGATATGGTTTTAGAATGTACGGGTGTATTTTTGACACAAGAGAGTGCACAGGTACATATCGACAATGGTGTTAAAAAAGTGCTTTTTTCCGCTCCGGCAAAAGATACTGCAACACCGACATTTGTAATGGGTGTCAATGAAGAAAAATATAACGGTGAAATCATCGTTTCAAATGCTTCTTGTACAACAAACTGTTTAGGACCTGTAGCTCGTGTGCTTGATGATGCATTCGGCATAGAAAAAGGTTTAATGACAACGATTCATTCATATACAAATGATCAAAATATTTTAGATGTTAAACATGACAAAGATAGACGCCGTGCTCGTGCAGGTGCAATTAACATGATTCCAACAACAACAGGTGCTGCAAAAGCCATCAGCCTTGTTATGCCTCAACTTGAGGGAAAACTTCATGGTCAATCTGTTCGTGTTCCAAGTCCGGATGTTTCTATGGTCGATTTAAATGTAGTTGTTTCTAAAAACACTACAAAAGAAGAAGTAACAAAAGTTTTTAATGAAGCAGCAAACAACAGACTCAAAGGCCTTTTACTTATGGACAAAGAGATGCGTGTTTCTCAAGATTTCGTAGGGTGTAACTATAGTGCAATTGTTGCAGAAGATTTAACACAAGTTATTGGCGGGAATATGATAAAAGTTATGGCTTGGTATGACAATGAATGGGGCTATTCAACAAGACTTATAGATATGGCACTTCATATTTCAAAATAGGAAAAAATTTGGAACTACTACAACTCAAAAAATTAGATTTAAAAGATAAAAAAGTTTTTATAAGATGTGATTTTAATGTGCCGATGGATGAATTTGGTAATATTTCAGATGACCGTCGTATTCGTTCGGCTATTTCTACTATAAATTATTGTCTTGATCAAGATTGTGCAGTTATTTTAGCTTCTCATCTTGGACGTCCAAAAGGCGAAGTAGTAGAAAAATACTCTTTGGCTCCTGTAGCAAGAAGATTACAGCAAATTTTAAAACGTCACGTTTTATTAGCACCGGGTGTTGTAGATGATGTAAGCATACAAATGGCAGCTGAACTTCCTCGTCATGAAGTACTGCTACTTGAAAATTTACGTTTTGAACCGGGTGAAACAAAAGATGATGAAGAACTTTCAAAAAAATTGGCTTCAATGGCAGAATTTTATGTAAATGATGCTTTTGGTGTGAGTCATCGTGCACATGCATCGGTTCATGGTATTACAAAGTTTTTTGACAATAAACACAAAGCTGCAGGATTTTTACTCGAACGTGAAATTAACTTTTTTGGTAAACTCATAAATAACCCTGTGCGTCCTTTTGCAGCCATAGTCGGTGGTAGTAAAGTTTCTGGAAAACTTGAAGCATTAGTAAATTTACTGCCAAAAGTAGATAAAATATTGATCGGCGGTGGTATGGCTTTTACATTTTTAAAACAGCTAGGTTATAATATTGGGGCTTCTTTAGTTGAAGATGATTTACTTGATGAAGCACAGCATATTATGGATGAAGCAACAAAGCTTGGTGTGAAATTTTACCTTCCTATGGATGTTGTGGCAGCAGAAAAATTTTCTGAAGATTCAGTGAGTAAAATAGTAACAGCACAAGAAATTCCAGATAACTGGATGGGACTCGATATTGGTCCTGCAACGGTGAGACTTTACAGAGAAGCTCTTAATGATGTGCAAACAGTTTTATGGAATGGGCCAATGGGTGTGTATGAAATGGAAAAATTTGCAAGAGGTTCTTCAAAAATTGCCCATTTTGTAGCCGATACTTATGCAACAACTGTTGTCGGTGGCGGTGATACTGCCGATTTGGTGCAAAGAGTAGGTGTAGCTGAAGAGATGAGTTTTATATCTACAGGAGGCGGTGCATCGCTTGAACTCCTTGAAGGCAAAACTCTTCCGGGCGTAGAACCACTTATGGTTCAAATTACTGAGAAAGAGGATTAAAATGATAATTGCAGCGAATTTAAAAACAAACCTGACAAGAAGTGCAACACATAGCTATATAAATGAGTTGGAATTGTGTACACAACAAAGTGCTCAAGAAGTTATTGTTTTTCCTGCAACATCATCACTCGATTCCTATACAACAATTATTACTATAGGTGCACAAAATGCTTATCCGGTTGAAAAGGGTGCTTTTACCGGAGAAATTGGGTTAGAACATTTAGAAGAATTTGGCATTAAAACTATACTCATAGGGCATAGCGAACGTCGTCATATTTTAGGCGAAAGTCAAGAATTTATAAGTAAAAAGTTTCATTTTTTTAAAGAGCAGGGCTTTAAAATTGTTTATTGTGTTGGAGAACCTCTTGAAATTCGTGAAGGCTCAAAAGAAGATATGCTTGCATATTTAAGCAAGCAATATGAGGGCATTGACACAGAATATGACAATCTAATAATTGCGTATGAACCTGTTTGGGCTATAGGTACAGGAAAAATTCCAACTTTAGAAGATATACAAGATATGCATAAAGAGCTAAAGCAAAAATCATCTGCACCTCTTTTATATGGTGGTAGTGTGAAAGTAAATAATATTAAAGATATTCTACATGTAGAAAATGTTGACGGTGTTTTAGTAGGAAGTGCAGCCCTCTACGCAGAACATTTTTGCTCTATGATACAAGCAGCCCAAGATTTACATTAAAGGCTATCAGCCCAGGTTACAGAAAAAAATTTAGTTTTTTTCTAAGTCACGCTTTAGCGTTTGAAAACCTAGGTTCCAAAAAAGTTGACAAGCTCTTCGGAAGCAAGGTTTTAACCTTGCCTCTTAGTCTATAAAAACTAAAATTTTATTTATAAGGAAAACACACAAATGATAATGAAAGGAAAACGCGGTCTAATAGTAGGCCTTGCAAACAATAAATCAATAGCATACGGAATAGCAAAAGCATGTGCAGCTCAAGGTGCCGAAATGGCTTTTACATACTTGAATGATGCACTTAAAAAAAGAGTTGAACCCATAGCAAAAGAGTTTGGAAGCGAATATGTGTATGAGTTGGATGTCTCAAACGAAGAGCATATGTCATCCATAGCTTCAAAAATTGAAAAAGACTTCGGAAAAATTGACTTTTTGGTACATTCTGTTGCTTTTGCTCCAAAAGAAGCACTTTCAGAACCTTTTATGAAAACAAGTAAAAGTGCATTTCAAATCGCTATGGATATTTCTGTTTATTCTTTCATTGATTTAACAAACCGTTTGGAGTCTGTGTTATCTGATGATGCGTCAATTTTAACACTCTCATACCTTGGCGGACCAAAATATATAGTAAACTATAATGTAATGGGTGTTGCCAAAGCAGCTTTGGAATCAAGTGTGCGTTATATGGCAGTAGATTTAGGCAAAAAAGGGCAGCGTGTTAATGCAATCTCGGCTGGACCTATCAGAACACTTGCTGCTGCCGGTATTGGTGATTTTAAACAAATACTCAACTGGAATGAAGTCAACGCACCGTTAAAGAAAAATGTAACGATTGAAGAAGTGGGAAATTCGGCAATGTATCTGCTCAGTGATTTAAGTTCAGGTGTAACAGGTGAAATTCATTATGTAGATGCAGGCTATAACATTATGGGAATGGCAATGGCTGAGACAAATGAAGAAGGCAAAACAGTTCTCTCTTGGGATGCAAAAAAATAACGAATATTCTTTACATGTAAGCTATTAACCCTTCTCAGAACCCAGGTTTTCAAACGCTAAAGCGTGACTTAGAAAAAAACTAAATTTTTTTCTGTAACCTGGGCTATGCGTCTTCAAAGCCCACAAAGCGAAGCTGCTATTTTCCAATTACAGGCATATTTTCCAATTTTTGTACATTAGACTCTTTGTCATCAGATGGATGTGCTTTCATATATGCCGATGCTTTGTCCACATACTCTTGAAGTGTAAAGTTTCTCTCCTTATCCTCTACATACTTTTCTTTCGTACCATTAGTATCACTACTGTTCGTATTTTCTTTTTTAAGGTACTTTTTTTGTATCTTCTTGTCTTTATTTACAGTAGGTGTCCACTCATTTTTGAGCCAACTATCGAGACTTTTTTGCATTAACCCGGGTTTTTCTTTACCGCCTGAGTTACTTATTTTATTTAAATCACTGTTTTGTGATGGTGCCACAGGAGCGTTAGTAGCACACCCACTGAGTAAAATAACTAAAGAAGTTGCAAGCGATGTTGTAATTAATTGTTTCATATTGTAATTATATCTTATTTCGTATAATAATTCATCATTTTAATCAAAAGTTAAGAGTTGGTTGTGTTATACTACACGTGAAATTTGTAAAAGATAAGGAGAAAATATGAAATTTACAAAAATGAGTTTGGTGGCAGCGCTACTAATAGGTTCAAGTGCATTCGCAATTGACAATACAAAAGTTAGTGGTGATGCT
>Ga0256829_1001036_pt1 | contig 24060 bp, 28 predicted proteins | sample 131447metaG_FD_185979 | JGI IMG/M metagenome (GOLD analysis project Ga0256829, IMG submission 185979) | Hydrothermal vent microbial communities from Lau Basin, Pacific Ocean - 131-447 | ecosystem: Environmental > Aquatic > Marine > Hydrothermal vents | place: Pacific Ocean: Lau Basin | collected...
TTGTAGGAATTTGCTCTGAAGCATTGTTATAATCTGTCACCGCTTGATTATATGCCCGACGTGCTGCTGAAATTTGTGCTTCTACTTCATTAAGAGAGTGTTGCAGATGTAAAACATTTTCATTTGCTTTAAGTTCAGGGTAGTTTTCAACTGCAATCATTATGGAACCAAGAGCAGCACTCATTTTTTTGTCCAAATCCATCTTCTGTGTATCGCTCAAATTTGCTTTGTTTGCCTGTGCGCGAAGATTAGTGACATCTTCTAGTATAGATTTTTCATGCTCCATATATTTACTGACTGAAGCGACAAGGTTGGGTATTAAATCGTAGCGTTTTTTTAGAAGGGTATCAACAGAGGCAAAAATATTCTCTACCTGATTTTTCTTTGCTACTAGCGAGTTATACATAAGTACCAAAAGTATAGCAAGAACTATAAGAATTATAAGCGGTGTTGACATGAAAACATCCTGTATTAGTATAAGGATATTTTATCTGTTTGTCTTTTAATCTGCGCTTATAGCCTTTGCTGCTGTGTATGCACTCGCCCATGCAAAGGCAAAGTTGTATCCGCCGCGTCTGCCGACGACATCGAGACACTCCCCTATAAAGTAAAGATTTTTTTTCTTTTTTGATTCAAAAGTTTTAGGGTCTATTTCATCTGTATTTATACCGCCACCGCTGACTTCTGCATGTCTGAACCCATGTGTGTCAGTGACTTCAAAACGCCAGTTGAGCATTAAATTTGCTATCTTTTTTGAGAGTTTTGTATCTATATTTTTAGTTTGAGCATCTACATGTAGATCTTGTAAAATACCATTAGCAATTTTAAGAGGCACTAAACCTACTAATATATCTAAAAGAGTGAATTCAGATATATTTTTCTTTACATGTAGAATATGTGCAGAGAGTTTTTGTGCAGTAAATGCGGGCAGCAGATTAATGGAAATAGAGACTGCTTCATATGCTAAAAGTGCTTGACTCGCACGTTGAGAAATATCTAAAATAGCAAAACCGGAAACACCATAATTTGTAAAAAGAATATCACCGCTTATGCTCGTCTCTTTTTGATGATTAATTAGCAGTGTGACTTCGCCGTTGATTTTAGCTCCACTCATTTTATGAGCAGTTTTTGAAGATAAATGCAGCTGCACAAGAGAAGGGTAGGCCTCACTTATCGTATGTCCAAAAGTTTTGGCAAACTCTTCTGCATCGGCATTTCCACCTAAATGAGATGCAGCACGTGAACCAGTTGCCACAACAACATTCTCATATTTATGCAAAAGCTTTTGAATATCTGTGATTTTTTCTTCTGTATGAAAAACTACGCCAAGACTGCGAGCATACTCCTCAAAAAGTTTGGCAACACTTTTTGCTTCATTACTTAATGGATAGGCTCTGCCATCATCAAGTACATCTAAAATAAGTCCAATAGAAGCAGCAAACTTTTCAAATTCTTTAAAGCCAAAACTATGGATGGCATACGTTATAAATTCCGGATTTTGTGAGAAAAAATCGTTTACATGTAGATTTTTATTTGTAATATTGCATCGCCCATTTCCAGAGACTAAAATCTTTTTGGCACATTTATTATTTTGCTCAAAGAGCGTAACATCGGCTCTTGCTTTTGCACAAAAAATTGCACATAAAAGCCCTGATGCCCCGCCACCTATTATGGCTATTTTTTTTGCCATTAGAGTGTTACTATTTTCGCACCAAAACCACCGAGGTGTTGAGGTGCATCTTCAAATTTTTTCACGCGTGGATGGGCTGAGAGGAAATTTTTCACAGCATAAGAGAGCTTTCCTGTCCCTATACCGTGATAAACTATAACTTCATCCCAGCCGTTTATAAGAGCATCACTTAAAAATTTGTCTAAAACTTCACAGGCTTCATCTGCTCGCAATCCATGCAGGTCACATTTTAGTCCTGCTTTTTTTTCTACATGTAGATTCAGATGTGTTGTCGGCTTTTTCTTTATAATTTGTGTATGTTTGAGCTGTTTTGTTTTGACTCGTACACGCATGCCATCAACTTCTATGGTCGCTTCATCTTTGCCTTTCATGGAGATAATAGCCCCCTTTTGCGAGTGGTATTTTACTTTGTCGCCCACGTGAAATTCTATATCTCTTTTATTCTCTTTTTGTGTCTGTTTTGGCAGTTTTTTGTTTGCTTTGTTCATAGCTCGATGAATCTCTTTTATATCACCTGCCTTTGCCGCATTTTTTGCTTCACTTATTGCAACATCATACGAGCGTTTGAGGAGTGCTTTTTGTTCTTCTAGCTCTTTGAAAAGTTCTTCTTTTTGTTCTTTGAGTGCCAGCTCTTTTTTTGAAATTTCATAAAGTTGATCATCAACTTTTTTATGCTTTTGTTTGAGTTCACGTTCAAGTTGTGAACCGCGTTCAATGAGTAAAGAGAGCTTCTCGGAATTATCACCATAAACTCTTTTGGCTTCATTGACTATTTTATTTGTTATGCCATAACGGCTTGCCGTTTCAAAAGCGTAACTTTTTCCTATGATGCCTTGCATAAATTCATAGGTAGGTTTTCGCTGTTCTTCATCATAAATAGCAGCCATGAGTTCAACATCATCACGGTCAGCCATAAGTGCTGCAAGACGTTTGTGGTGTGTGGTGACAACGACCTTTTGTCCTCGTCTTATTAAATCATCAAGTATCACTTTAAACAGAGCCGCCGCTTCATCAGAGTCTGTTCCGAGTTCTATTTCATCTACGCCTAGAAGAGCAGATTTATACTCAAAAATTCGCGAAAACTGCTGCATTCTTCCTGCAAAAGTAGAAATGTCATTTTTAACGTTTTGTGGGTCATCTATGATGGCTTGTACGACTTTAAAATTACCTATATGGGATTTAGCCTCATTAAGTTTCATGGGTATAATGTATTTTGCCATAAAGGCAGAAGCTAAAATGGACTTTAAAAGCATCGTTTTTCCGCCGGCATTCACCCCTGTAATCATTAAAATATTTTTTGAAAAGTCAACATTTATGGGTTTTGCGTTGTGCAGAGCAGGGTGAATAAAATCACTCAGCACTATTTTTGAATCTTTTTTACTTTTTATAAGCTGTAAATCTTTACTCTTTGCAAACAGTACTCGTGCCTGATAGTTATCAAATTTTGTAAACTCTTTGTCTATGAAATTTATAAAAGGCTGTAGTTCATAAAGTTTTTTTGAGAATTCTTTGGCATATTCATAAAAAATGGTTTCACGTTCTTGCTCAATAAAGCGAATTTGTTCTTTTGATTTGAGGATGCTATCGGGTGCAACATAAAAAAATCCTCCCGTACTTCGTCCAACAACTGCCCCTTTGAGAACATGATTAAATCCGCCACGTACAAGCAGACACTCTTCATTATTTATAAAGTGAATTTGTGTATCGACAAGATAACCTGTGAGTTTAGAACTTGACATCATTCTTTTGAGCGAGCCTGAAATATTATTTTTATGTTCGTGTACTCTTTGTGAGAGTCTAAAAAGGTTCTCATCCAAATTTTCTTCAAATTTTCCATCATGCGTAAAATATTTTTCTATTTCTAAAAAAGTTTCAGGAATGATGAATTTTTCCATCCACTCACCGATGAGACCTTCAAGTTCACGATTTTTAAAGTAACGAAAATAGCGAATAATTTTTACGATTTCAAATATCTGTTCAAAATTCAAAACACCATGTTTTTTCAAATGTCCTTTTATTTCAAAAAAGTCAGCAACTTTAGGCGGTGCTTTAAACTCAAGTTTATCAAGTTCTTTTATATAGCGAAAGTGCAACTCTTGGTCACCTTCAATATATAAAGAGTGTTCACGAGAAAAAAAGCTTTGAAACTGCTCAATATGTGCATTTAAATCAAGTTGGTTGATTAATGTGTGGATTTTTGACGTTTTGTCTGTTTTCATAGTGTTTAATATTCTTTGATTTAGTGTAAGTGTAATAATGTATGTAAATTATAACATAAAAAGTATTATGTTCTTCGGAACCTTGCCTGATCTTCGGAAGCAAGGTTTTAACCTTGTCTTATAGGCTTTAAAGCAAATTAGCCTAGGTTAAAACCTAGGTTCCGAATCAGTGTGATGCTTCATCTTCATTTTTTATAAAAACATAAAAAAATACCAAAAATATAGAGAGAATTAATCCTGTAATGAATGCAACAATGATAATGAGCTTTTTCTTAGGTTTAGCAGGATAATTATTTGTTAAAATAGAACCTACTATATGAGAATTTTTATAATTATGGGGGAGCAACATTGATGCTAAAAGATTTTTTTTCTCTTGTAAACTCCAAATAACATTAGTATTTAAATTTTCTTTTTTATCTTTTAATTCAATTAATTGCAAATTTGATTTTAGTATAAAATCTAATAAATCTTTTTTTTGCATCAATTCTAGTGCAGCCAAAGATGGATTTTTAGTTTGTAATATTTTAAAATTTTTCTCTATCAATGTAATCTGTTTTGCATAATTATGTAAACTGTCTTCTTGAAGTCTTATTTTGTTATTTAAAAGGCTTGTCTCTTTATTTTTTATATTTTTTATTTTTCTTTCAACATTCTTTATTTCAAATTTACGTCTTTCACTGACATCATTAAGAATTTTTTGATGTTTTGTCTGTATATAGGCAACTACTTCACTTATTTTTTGGGATGCTAGTTTATTGGATATTCCTTCAGCTTTAATCTCTATAAAGGTGTTTTGCTTTTTTGGTACCGTTATGGAAACAATTTTTGCAGGTGCATTTTTATCATTTTTATGCATATCTACAAAAATAACATTTAACTCTTTTGATAATTGAAAAGCATTATCAAGAAGGACTTTATTATTATTATTATTATTATTATTATTATTATTATTATTATTATTATTATTATTAAGTTTATAGTTCCCAATTTCTACAATTCCATCAGTTTCATAAATCGGGGTTTTTATATATGCATATATGGTAGCCAATAGAGTAACACAGAGTGTAAATGCTATTATAAATGTCTTGTATTGATAAAGCGTATGAAACAACTCTCTTAAATCAATTTCATCGTCTTGTATGCAGTTTGTTTCTTGTTGGGTATTCATTTAGTATTAAGCCTCTGTGATGGGGAAGTAAAAAAAGATTTTATCACCTCTATACTTAAATTTCTATTCACAACTTGTAACACTTATCATTTCTGCATAATGTGGTGTATTTTCTTTGCCAATAAATGTATATGTTCCTATGCTTAATGAATATGTTGTTGCGTTAATATCTCTCCCGTTACATTTGATTGTTTTTCCCTGATTATATTTTGTTACTACATTGAGTAGTTTTGTTCTTTGATTATTTTGATATGTATTATAAGAGATAGCACTGTAAATAATTATAAAAAGTACCATTGTGATGGAGATTTTATGCATTTTTGTCAGTTCTGTGAAGAAGTGCATTATGTAAAAGAGTATGATTAAAAGAACAAAAGAGACAATATATGCCATTATGCAGTTCCTCTAATTTGGTAAGTGATGTCACCCGCCCCAAAGCCAATAATGAGCCCTTTATCAAGCGTTTCCAGATTTTTATTGTCTTTTATCACTGTTATGGTATTGTTAGCCCGTGATATTTTATCGGCCATAGTGAGATTGTAATCTTTAAAACTTTCTTGAAAATCAATGTCGCGTGCTGTTTCTCCTGCAGACCAAACAGGTAAAATAATAAGCTCGGCAGCCCCATCAAAGCATTTTATAAATGCATCTAAATTATCAATAGTTCTTGAGTATTTATGCGGTTGCCAAATGGCTGTGATTTTATCAAAACCTTTGAGTGCTGCATACTCTTTGACTGACTCAAAAGTGGCTTTTATTTCCGTAGGATGATGTCCATAATCGTCAATAATTACACTGTCATTCTCAAATCCTACAATATCAAAACGCTTTTTTATACCTTTAAAGTTTAAAAGGTTCTTTCGTATTGTTTGTATATCCATTGATTCATGTGCAGCGAGAATTGCAAGAGCAGCGTCAATAGCAATGTGCTTACCAAATCCCCAAACATCAAAACTACCAAACTCACGAAAAGTAAAGCGAGTATGTGGTTCATTATTTATCAGTACAAATTCTATGTTTTGAATATCTTTGCTTGGGTAAAGCCAGTGTGCCTCGACTGTATCAACAAGTGTTGCTAAAAAAGGGTCTTCAGCATTGAGAACTTTAAGCGGAGCAAGGTTTATAAATGTTTTATAAGAATCATAAAATCTTTCATAATTATAATCATAATACTCCATATGTTCAGGCTCGGCGTTGATAACAATAGCACAATAAGGATTTGAATTTACAAAACTGCCATCACTTTCATCAGCTTCAAAAATCATAATATCGCTTGTTGCATCGTATCTCACATTTGAGCTAAATTCTTTTGATTCTGCTCCAATAATAGCCGAACCACTCATAATAGCGGCAAGTATTGCAGTCGTAGTGCTTTTTCCATGTGCTCCTGCAACAGAGTAAACTTTTTTGTCATCAAGAATTTTTACGAGTGCTTCGCGACGTGCAAGGACTTCTATACCTTTTTCTTTTGCTGCAACAATTTCAGGATTATCAGGACGAATAATAGCCGAATGAACAACTAAATCTTGATTGTTTATAGCATCCGCAGAGTGGGGCACTGTTACATGTATGCCTTGTTTACGAAGGTTTTGGGTGATTACGGTATCTTTTATATCTGAACCACTGACTTCATGGCCTTTGTGATGCATATACTGAGCAAGTCCTGAAATGCCGATACCACCGATGCCGATAAAATGTATTTTCATGACTTGTCGCCTTTATCTTTCGCATTATATAGCAATTTTTGTGCCTCTTGTTCAAACTGACTGATATAAAAAGTCCCAGCTCTTTGAGTAGCTTCAATATCAGCAATTCTATCTAAAAAATCGTCTAAAGAAATTTTTTCTGAAGCAGATATCCAGTGTAACTTTACAGCAGCAGAAAATTTTTCATCATTACTTAAACCGCTGAGTACTTCAAAAAGTGCCGCTGCATCATTAGTTTCACCAGCAGAGTAATGTTCTATTGCATATTCATATAAGGCACGAAGTGTAGCAAAATCTTGAACCTCATTCATATCCATTTTTTTATGTGCCTCGAGTGTTTGTGTAAGCCGTTCTAATGCCAAATCTAAAATATTGGCATAAAAACCTTGGAGTGTCTCTTCATCAAAAGTATCATGAGCCTGTTGTTCTAAAATATATAACGCGGCTATATCACTCTTTTGCTGTGCTTGTAACACTTTTTCTTTTAATTCTTTAGTTTTGCTCATTTAAACACTCCTTGATTCTTATCAGTGCATCTTTTGTTCTTTGCGGACTTTCAACGAGGGCAATACGAATAAAACCTTTACCCGGATTTTCACCTTTTGCATCTTCTCTTGCCAAGTATTCACCCGGAAGTACTTTTACATTATAGTTCTTATAAAGTCTTTTTGTAAATTCCAGTGCATCGCCTACATGTAACCATAGGTAAAATGTAGCATCTGGAATTTTAGTTTTTAGTATCTCTTTAGCAAGTTGAAAGTTCTCTTTATAAACCGCTCTGGCTTTAGCAACATGTTCTTCATCATTCCATGCTGCTGCCGCTGCATATTGCAAAGGTAGAGGTGAAGCACAGCCTACATAAGTTCTGTATTTCATATACTCTTTGAGTATTTGGGCATCACCAGCTATAAATCCTGAGCGAAGCCCCGGTGCTGAAGAACGCTTAGAAATAGAGTTAATTACTAAAACATTTTTAAAAGTTTCATTCTTTACATGTAAAGCAGCTTCAAGCAGTGAAGGAATCGGTTTGTCGGTATATATTTCACTATAACACTCATCATTTAAAAGTACAAAGTCATACTTGAGTGCAAGTTTTACCCATTCACCAAGCTCTTCAACGCTCAGTGTTGCCGTTGTAGGATTGTTTGGAAAATTGAGTATGACTAAATCACATGTACGTAATTTTTCTTCATTTATTTCTGGTTTGAAGTTGTTTTTCTCGCTTAAATTAAGATGCAAAACTTTTGCACGTGTTGCAATCGCTGCTCCTTCATATATTTGGTAAAAAGGGTTTGTATAAGCGATAACGGGATTTTTTTTGTTAAATAGTAAAAACTGTGGAAAGTTGAAAAGTACTTCACGCGTTCCAAATGTAGGAATTATTTGTGTATCGTCTAAATCTACACAAAATCTTTTAGAAATAAAACTTCTTTGTGCTTCTCTTAAAACAGCTTCACCGGTAGTTTTTGGGTATTTTTTTAAAAGAGCCGTATTTTTAGATAATGACTCTTGTATAAAATCAGGCGTCTCAAATTGCGGTTCGCCAATCGTTAAAATAGATGGAGAATAGCTCTGGTTTGCTTCTATATTTTCTAGTAAATTTGTTAGTTTTTCAAATGGATATGGTTCAAAATTCATAGTTGTTATCACTTTATTAAATTAAAGCAATTATATCTAAAAATTACTGTACAATAATTAATAAAATTTAAGGAGTGAAAGATGAAAATAGTATTATCGGCTGTATTGGCAATGTTTCTTATTGGCTGTAGCAGTGAAAAAGGTTCGCAAGAAAGTTCGCAACAGGCTGCAGTTCCAAAGGCACAAACAACATCAGCGGTTAAACCAGTTGTTAAAGAGGTTGCTAAAGAAGTTGTTGCACCAAAAGCACAAATAAAAGCAGTAGCTAAACCAGTTGTTAAAAAAGTTGCAAAAGCAGTTCCAAGTGCTTCGGCTACTGTAGCTGCTCCAAATGGTGCAAAAATTTTCGTAGTATGCTCAAGCTGTCATGGTCCACATGCAGAGAAAAAAGCATTGGGAAAATCTCAGATTATTAAAGGTTGGAGTGTGAAAAAAATAACAACAGCACTTCATGGTTATAAAGCAGGAACGTATGGTTCAAGTATGAAAGCTGTTATGCAAGGACAAGCGTCTAAACTTTCAGATCAAGATATACAAGCTGTGGCAAAGTATATTTCTAATCTTTAAAGTTGTGGTACGATTCTGTACCCGACGCCATAAATACTTTCTATAAGATTCGAGGGTATTTTTTTTCTGAGTTTTGAGACAAGTTTTCTAATATTTTTTGGGTCTATATCTTCTTCCAGTGAATGATAATGGCTTACGATATCTTCATTGGAATATACCTTCCCAAGATTGTCGCTGAGAAGTTCAAAAAATATAATCTCATATTTTGTAAAATATACAGTTTTGTTGTTTTTATAAAAAAGCTTTTTAATTGCATCGTATGTGCATGTGTCACTTAATTTAATAGGTATTTTTTGTGCAGGAGATGCCTCTCTTATGCAAGTATTAATTTTTTTAGCAGCATTAGTAAGTACTTCTATCAACTCTTGATAATCTATAGGCTTTTTTATAAATTTTTCTATTCCTAAGTTTATTAATGGCAAAAGGTAGTCTGATTCATCATGTGCAGATAAAACAATGATGGTTTGTGCGGGATTAATAGCATAAATTGACTCGGTAAGTAACACACCATTAAGTTTTGGCATTTTTATATCTGTTAAAACAATATCATAATAATTCATTGTATTGTTTGTATAAAGTTCAATAGCCTCTTCACCGTTTGATGCACAGTCAACTTTTTGGAAAAAATTTTTTAAAATTTCTGCCATAGCTATGCGTAGCTCATCGTGATCCTCAGCAAAAAGCAATTTCAAGCCTTTAGCATTTTCCAATAATTCTTGTGAATTCATCATGATTATTTAACTTTTTTTTAATATTTTGATTAGTATATCAGATATTGAGCATATATTCAAGTAAAAAGGATACAATTTTCTATACAAATATAAGAGAAGAAATTTATGAATATTATAGTGAATGGAAAGATAAAAGAGTTTAGAAATGAATTGACACTTTCAGAGGTCTTAAAAGAGTTACATGTAGAAGATAAAGTTATGGCTGCTGCATTGAATATGGAAATAGTAAAACAAGACAGATGGGACAAACAAATCTTAAAAAATGATGATAAGTTAGAATTGCTTGATTTTGTTGGTGGTGGTTGAATTACGACATGTGAGTGAAACTACGCTGATGGCGTATTCACCGTCATGCGTAATGGAGACACAGCTCTTAAGAATATCAAATTTTTCAACTATTTTTTTTGAAAGAGCAAGCTGGGGTGCTCCTTTATCAGATTTGTAGATTCTAATATCAAAAAAAGAACATTCTGCACCTATACCTGTTCCAAGTGCCTTTGAAAAAGCTTCTTTCGTTGCCCAAAATCCTGCGGCTGTTTTATACGATTTACTCAACAAAATTTCATCATCTGATAAAAATCTGCGAAGTCCTTTTTCCCCAAAACGTTCAAGTAAACGCTCCATACGGGAAGTTTTTATTATGTCAATACCTATCAAAAGTATCTCCTTGTCCCTATAGTACCCTGTTTAAAGTGCTCTTTTAAAATAGTTCTTGGCAAAAAAGTATTTTTAATTTTTCTAGTAAATTTTCATTCACTTTTGTAAGAGTTTTATCAACAATTTCGCTATTGATTGTAAAGCATTTATCATATTTGATATAAGATTCTACCGGGAGCAAAGCTCCTTTAAAATCATTGTCTTTGATTTTTAAAAGATTAGTTTGTAATTCATTAGATGTAATCTGAAAACAAACAACATCACCAAAATTATTTTCAGATTTAACCACTAAAACAGGTCTCTTTTTAGTTTTTTTTAAATTGGTAAATGGAAATTTTACAAGTAAAACTTCACCTACCTTATAGCTCATCCCAAACCTTATCTTTATCATTATCCCATGTTGAGACCATTGATTGCTCTTGAGCTTGTATTAAGATATTTTTAGAATCATGATAAGAAGTAGAAGTCTTTAATCTAGTATAACTTTTTTGAATAAATTCTAAAAACTTTTCACTATTGCTATGAAATTCATTGAGAAAAATACTTTCTACTTGTTTATTTTCTATCTTTAGTGTAAGCACATTTTCTCCTTTAAATATCTATATTGTTTCCAATTATAACATATATTTTTAAATTGACTTTTTAGTTTAGATTTGAAGATTGTAATATACCCCTATTCTAAGGGGTATAAAGAATTTTAATGAAATTTTCTTAAATTAGTCTATTGAATCACAAATTCTGTAAAGTATATGCCTTTTATTTGCCCATCTGTTATCATGGAATTGAGTCTATCCATAATTTGTTCTGAAAGTTTTTGCTTCCCTTTTTTGGAAGAAACTTCTTCTAATGTTTTTGAACTTAATATACGAATAATTACATCTCGTAGTACAGCAGATTTTGCATCCAATTCATGGCTTAATTCAGCATCACTAAGTTCTAAGGATATAGTCGTTTTTAAATATCTTCTACCTGCATCACTTTTTAGATTGACAGTAAAAGTATCTAAAGGATAAAGTACTCCAATCTCACTTAGATTTCTGTTGTTGAGGTCATCTCCAGAAGAGCTTGTATTTGTATGCTTTATCTTTTTTTCTTTTACCTGTGTAGTGTTTGTGGCAGTTGGTGTGTCATCTCCATTCATTAATAATACTGTTACAACAGCTCCTATAATAATTATGAGCACTAAAACTACAATAATTATAATCATAAGTAAATTACTTGATTTTTTCTTTTTTGGTTCAGATTCTTCTGTTTGCTCTTTTTCAGCCATTTTTCTTCCTTGAAATTCCAGTTTTAATTTTGTTAGTATATCAGAAATTATAAATAATTATAAATTTTAATTTTCTGAAACTAGCTCTTGCAATGGTAAAAATTCATATGTATCAGCATTATAATATTCTATTTTACCTGTTTCCACATCATAACACCATCCATGTATATGTAAACTTTCTTCTTCAAATTTTTGTTGTACATTTGGATACGTAAGAATATTTTCTATTTGTTTAATAACAGAAAGTTTTTCTGTTAAGCGTAATAAGTCCTCTTTTGGAGCATTTGTACCAAGACTGAGTATTGCTGATTTTTTGGCACTTTCTCCTAGTTCAAGCCATTTCTTTGTATGTACAAGGTATGGATTGTCGCCTATGTCTTCATAAAGATGTTCACAAGCACCACAATGTGTATGCCCACAGATAATGATTTCACCAACATTTAAAACACTGACTGCATACTCTATAGCTGAAGCAGTAGAGTGAAAATCTTCATCAGGTTTAAACGGTGGAACAAAATTACCGACATTACGCACTACAAATAAATCACCGGGATTTGTTTGAACCATTAAGTCGGGAATTACTCTAGAATCAGAACATCCAATAAAGAGTGCTTTTGGTGATTGACCACTTTTAACAAGTTGCAAAAGAGAATTTTTATTTTTTTTAAAATAGCTTCTAAAAAGCTCATTTCCTTTTGCATACTCTTCTAAATTCATTGTATTTTCCTATGAACAACAAGTGATATTTAAAGATTTCATTATATCTTCAAAAATATCCCCAGTTTCACGAGTACAATCATGATATTCAATAACTAAAACTTCTTTGCCATTGGTGACTTTTGTAGTGTATATTTCGGGTTTATATGCATACTTTTTAATGATAGAATCAACATGTGTATTTACACACTCTTTTTCTTCATTTGTATCATAAGCGATAGACAGCCTTGAAAATCTTTCTTCACTTCTAAATTCAGTATCAATCATTTTTCACCTTTTTTAAATATTGAATAATTATACAATGAAATTATGCAAATGTAACTTTAAAGTGTATAAATTAATACCACTCTAAAAGTTTTGTTACTTCATCGACTATATATGTCTTAATAGTCGTCTTTTCAAGCGGTTTTTTTGATACAAGAGCTTTATTTATATTTTGCATTTTTGCTTCTTTTAATCTTGCATCAAGTGCGTAAACCTCCCTAACATCCCCAACTAATGAAACTTCGCCGATAAAAATAGTTTCTTTTGAAATAGCACGGTCTCTAAAACTACTGATAATTGCTGCTAAAATTGCCAAATCGGCTGCTGTTTCTGTAATTTTTATACCGCCCGTAATGTTAATAAATACATCATAACCTGAGAGAGGAATTTCTAGTTTTCTCTCTAGCAGAGCTAAAAGCATATTTAAGCGGTTGTTGTCAAAGCCTGTTGCCTGTCTTTTTGCATTTGGTGTATGTGACTCTGAAACAAGAGCCTGAACTTCTAAAATAATAGGACGGGAACCTTCCATAATGACGGTGAGTGCCGAACCACTTTGTGATGAATTTCGGTTAAAAAATCTTGAGGCTATATCTGTAGCACTTACAAGTCCCTCTGCTTTCATCTCAAAAACACCTATTTCGCTTGTGGCTCCAAAACGGTTTTTAAATCCTCTAAGTATTCGAAGTTCCTGAGAAGAATCTCCTTCAAAATAAAGTACGGTGTCAACCATATGCTCAAGTACACGAGGCCCTGCGATGGAACCCTCTTTTGTAATATGTCCAATGATAAAAATAGCAATATCTTTCTCTTTTGCAATACGCATAAGTTCAAAAGTTATTTGACGAACTTGTGTGACAGAACCAGGGGCAGAAGTAATATTTTCAGAGTAAATTGTTTGAATAGAATCAATAATTATAAAATCATATTTTCTGTGTTCAAGTTCCACCAAAATTTGTTCAAGACGTATTTCGCTTAAAAGATAGAGTGAATTATGGTTAGAGTTAAGACGATTTGCACGCAGTTTTATTTGTCCGGCCGATTCTTCACCTGTAACATAAAGTACATCTTTGCCTGTTGAAGCGATATTTGAGCCGACTTTAAGTAGTAGGGTGGATTTTCCAACACCAGGGCTTCCTCCTATAAGTGTTAACGAACCGGGAACAATTCCTCCACCTAAAACATTGTCAAGTTCATTATCAAGCGATGAAAATCTATAAACTTCTTCTTCAATAATATCATTGATACTAACAGCTTTTGCAGCTGATGACGTTGATGATTTTGTTTGTTTAACAACTTCTTGTTGATGCTCATTGAGTTCAACAAAACTATCCCAAGCACCACAATTTGTACATTTTCCCATCCATTTTGGAGTGGTAAGCCCACAATGTTGACACTCAAAGAGTATTTTTTTCTTTGCCATAAGTGCATCTTTTTATTAATTTGAATGTATTATAGTAGTTCTTTTTATAAGAGGCTGAAAATATTGCATTTTGCAATAAAATAGAAGAAAAGAAAAGTTATTTTTCCTCTTCTTGTGCAAAAATAGCATCAAGCAAGCCATCAACGAATTCATATTTATCAAAAGGTGTGAGATTTTCTGGTTGTTCGCCTGTACCGACATAAAGTATAGGAAGTTCTAAGGCATAAGCAATAGAAAAGATACTGCCCCCTTTTGCAGTGCCATCTAACTTTGTAATAATAATACCGTCAATGCCTATCATCTCATTAAAAGCTTTAGCTTGAGAAATGGCAGAATTACCTTGTGTGCCATCTATAATTAGTATGGTTCTATGTGGTGCATCCATATGTGCTTTATCGCAAATGCGGTTTATTTTTTTGAGTTCATTTGCAAGATTTGTTTGCGTATGTAGACGCCCTGCGGTATCGATGATAACATTATCAAAGCCTTTAGCTTTTGCCGAATCTATAGCATCATAGGCAACAGCTGAACTATCATGCCCTTGTTTTGAAGCAACAATGGGAATGTCGAGTTTATTTGCCCAAAGAGTTAATTGCTCAATCGCTGCGGCACGAAAGGTATCACCTGCACCAAGCAATACTTTTTTACCTTCTTGTTTATATTTATACGCGAGTTTTGAAATAGTCGTCGTCTTTCCAGCCCCGTTTACACCCACAACTAGGTCTACAAAAGGAGGAGTATATTGTGGCTCTTTATACGATGTATAAGCTAATGTTGCCAAAAGTTTTGAACGTAAAATCTCCCGTGTAATTTTTTCCTGATAAATCTCATTTATGATAATTTCAACCAAGGCATACTCTACATCAGCTTCGAGTAAAATATCTTCAAGCTCGTCTTTGCTAAAAGTAATTTTTTTCTTTGGTGCTACTGTTTTAATCGCCTCAACAGTTTTAGTAAGAGACTTCTTTATAAACCCGAACATATTTTTTATAAGCCCAACGCTTTTTTGATGTCACTTTCAATGAATTCTTCTTCTGTCGCACCTTGATAATAAGTAAGAAGTTTACCATTTTTATACATTGCCATAAGAGGAATACCAAAATCTCTTCCTAAATGTAACTCTTTTGCAACTGCATCTATTAAATGTGAATTTGCACTTGAATTTACAAGGGTATAATCTGCATGATGCTGTTGTCTAAATGCTTCAAGTTTTTTATTTGGTATATTGTTTTCAACTGATACACCTAAAACTATTAGTTTATTTTTGTACTTTTTTTGTAATGATGCGAGGTGAGAAGCTTCTGCTTGACAAGGCGGACACCATGTTGCAAATATATCATAAATAACAACTTTATCTTTTGCTCCTTTAAGATGAAGTCCGTTATCTGTTTTGTCAATAATAAACTGCTTGTTATTCAGTGAAGTTAGAACAATGTTATTTGTGGACAATAAAGAATTTGCTTGCTCTATTGAATTTTTGTTCTTTTTGTTGTCAGAGCATCCTCCAAAAAGTAAACCAATTGCCACTATTGCAGTTAAAAGTGAGAGTTTTTTCATAAATTTTTTGCCTTTGTTTATTTATTTGTGTAAAATGTGTAAAATTATAGCAATAAAGATTTAACATGACTCTTACAAAAAATAGTTTTAGGCAAATATGCCTTAAAAAGATAAAAAAATCATCACAACATAGCAAGTTTTATAAAAATTCTTTAATTAACAGACTTTTATTAAAAGAACTAGAAGATGTGAAGAGTAAGAAAAGACTAAAAATTTTGTTTTTTTATCCGTTACCATATGAAGCAGATATACTCAAAGTGCTGAAAAAAATGAGAAAAAAACATGATGTTTTTGTGCCATTTATGCAAGGCGAAAGTTTTAAAATGGTACCATTTAGACAGCCACTTAAGAAAAAAAAATTTGGTATTTTAGAAGCGGGAAATACATTAAAAAATATTAAAAAAATTGATATAGCTATAGTTCCAGCAGTCGGTGTTGATGGTAATTTACAAAGAATTGGTTTTGGGAAAGGAATGTATGATCGTTTCTTTGCAACATTAAAAAAGAAACCATACACAATTTTTATACAGCCAAAACTTTGTTACACAAATGAAATGATATGTGACTCTTATGATGTCGCTTGTGATGTATTGATAACTCCGGATAAAATTATGCGAAAACTTGGTTAGAATCAAATAAAAAGGTTTACAAGATGTTAAATGAAATGCTCCTTGGTGGTGGGACTGCCATAGTAAGTGGAGTGATAGGGTTTTACATCTCTAAAAGAATAACTGGTGCAAATTTTGATATATACGTAGAACAAGCAGCTGCAAAAGCAAAAGCAATTGAAAACGAAGCACAAACACTGCTTGAACGTTCTAAATTGAAGTCACGCGAAATAGAACTTGAAGCGAAAAAAGTTTTTGATAGTGCCAAAGATAGAGCAAGAGCGGATTTCTTTCAAAGAGAAGATGCTCTAATGCGTAAAGAACAAAATTTTGAACGACATAAACAGGATGAAGAAAAAAAGATTCAGACTGAATTAAAAAGTTTACAAGCACAAAAAATTAATTTAGAGAGAAATGAAAAATCACTGGTTTCACTGAAACAAAGATATGAAAAGAAAATAGATGAAGCTGTACATACAATAGAACATAGTGCAGGTATGACACAAGAAGAGGCAAAAAATGTTCTTTTAGAAAAAATAGAAGAAAAAGCCCGAGGTGAAATAGCACATATTGTTAGAAGGCATGAAAATGAAGCAAGAGAAGAAGGCGAGCGTAAAGCAAACTTTATTCTTGCTCAGGCAACAAGCCGTTTTGCCGGTAATTTTGCTTCAGAAAGATTAACAAATCTTGTGCATTTGGAAAATGATGAATTAAAGGGTCGTATTATTGGTAAAGAGGGTCGAAATATTAAAGCCCTTGAAACATTGCTTGGTGTCGATATTATTATTGATGATACACCAAATGCGATACTCGTAAGCAGTTTTAATCTTTACCGTCGTGCTATTGCAACGAAGACACTTCAGTTGCTTATAGAAGATGGAAGAATACAACCGGCAAGAATTGAAGAAATTTTTAAAAAAGTTTCTGAGGAATTTGAGTCAAAAATTTTGGCAGAAGGTGAAGAATTACTGGCTGAAATGAATTTAGGTGTGATGCATCCAGAGCTTGTGAAGCTTATTGGACGTTTACGTTATCGTGCAAGTTATGGACAAAACGCACTTGCTCATACACTTGAAGTAGCTCATTTAGCAGGAATTATGGCCTCAGAAATGGGTGGTAATCCTATATTGGCAAAACGTGCAGGGCTTTTACATGATATAGGTAAAGCATTGACGCAAGATATGGATGGAAACCATGTAGATCTTGGGGCTGAAATTTGTCGCAGATATAATGAAGATGAAGTTGTTATTAACGCTATTTATGCGCATCATGGACAACAAGAAATAAACTCCATAGAGTGTGGTGCAGTATGTGCTGCAGATGCTCTCTCTGCAGCACGTCCAGGAGCAAGACGTGAAGTTTTGGAAAGTTTCTTAAAACGCGTAACAGAAATAGAAGAAATTGCATCATCTCAAAGTGGTGTAAAACAAGCATATGCAATCAATGCAGGTCGTGAAGTGAGAGTAATTGTTAATGCAACATTAGTGAATGATGATGAATCAATTTTGATGGCGAGAGAAATCGCCCAAGAGATAGAAAAACAGGTTCAGTATCCAGGTGAAATAAAAGTCAATGTTATTAGAGAGAGTAGAGCGATAGAATTTGCAAAATAGTAAATTTTTGTAAGGTAATATCACAAAACTTAGAATAATTTAATGCAAGTTTGAGTACAATTGCGATAATTTTTAAAGACAAGGGAGCACACCTATGGGTGAATTGTTTACTTTTTTCGGACTTATCTCAGAAGATAAAACGTTTATTTTTATGAGTCACATGTTGCTATCAGCCGGTATAGCTTTAATTTTAGCAAGAGTAGCTATGTCAAACTTACAACTTGTACCAAAAGGGACTCAAAACCTTATGGAAGCATATATTCAAGGTGTTTGGAGTATGGGTACAGATGTAATGGGACGAGATCATGCCCGTAAATATGTTGCTTTAGTGGCAACTTTAGGTTTATTCATTGGAATAGCAAATATTATAGGTATTTTTCCAGGTTTTGATGCACCTACATCAATGTTAGAAATGCCTTTGGCTCTTGCTTTGACCATATTTGTATATTATAACTATGTTGGAATTAAAGAACATGGACTATTACACTACTTAAAGCATTTTCTTGGACCTGTTTGGTGGTTATATTGGTTAATGTTTCCAATTGAAATAGTGTCTCATATATCACGTATTATTTCTCTTTCATTCCGTCTGTTTGGAAATGTAAAAGGGGACGATATGTTTTTGATGGTTATTTTAATGCTCGCTCCATGGGTGCTACCAATTGTGCCTTTCGCATTATTAACATTTATGGCACTTTTACAGGCATTCATTTTTATGATGCTTACGTATGTGTACCTAGGCGGTGCATTAATCGTTGATGAAACTGTCTAGTATTTTATAAATGCAAAAAGATATTTATGAAAAGATAATAAGCTTTTTACTTGGAGCATCATGGGCGATCGTCCTATTTGGTGCTTTGCTTATTTTTAAAATTTTCATAAATTTTGGCATCATTATAGCAATTTTTTCTACAATTGTTTTTATTGTTATTGCTCTTTTTTTGATTCTTGCCTTAGATGCCTTTTTAGTAAATAAACAAAGACTTTCTGAGGCAAAAAAACAAACGAAACTACTAGAAAAAATATACGCTCAGCATATCTCCTAGTACTAAAATCTATAATTTAATACTAACCGCATATCTCTAACTCTTACATGCTCTACTAACGATTTTTCAAAATTAAAAATATTATTGGCATAAGACAGGATAAAAGCAACTTTTGCTTCTGTTTTATAAGCAAGATGAATAGCTGGAACAGACCTATTGTATGACTCCATTGTATCAAAATTTATTTTGATGGTATCTTTTGCCATAAGTGGAATAGTAGCTAAGAAAGCTATAATAAGAGACTTCGCTAAATTTTTCATAATCTTCCCCTGATATGTTACATGTAAGAATACACACAACATCATAAAAATTATGACAGATAAAGAAAATATGCAAGATATAAATACATTTGGCAGTCTGGCAATCTCATTTTGAGACCCATGACTTTCCGAACTTACTTCACAGTAAGGTTGGCTTTTTCAATATTTATCATACATTAATTATACCCAAATTAAATTACAATTGCAAGTTTTATTCTTCATAACGTCTTTTAAAGCAAAGATTTGCTAGAATAAAGTTAATTATTTTATTTTTCACAAGGAAATTTATGTTTGAAGTCGTTATCGGTCTTGAAGTCCACGTACAATTAAATACAAAAACAAAACTTTTTTGCTCGTGTCCAACGAGTTTTAATCATATACAAAATACAAATATCTGTCCAACGTGTTTGGCTCTGCCTGGTGCATTACCTGTTCTAAATAAAGAAGTAGTACATAAATCTATCATGCTTGGAACGGCACTTGAAGCTACCATTAACAGAGATTCTTATTTTGATAGAAAATCATATTTTTATCCGGATTCTCCGTCTGCATACCAAATTACACAACTTTATACGCCCATTGTAGAACATGGAAAACTGCAAATAGATTTTGAAGATGGAACAAATAAAACTATTAGAGTCAATCGTGCTCATATTGAAGCGGACGCCGGTAAAAACATACATGAAGGTGATATTTCAAAAGTTGATTTGAATCGTGCTGGAACGCCTCTACTTGAAATTGTTAGTGAGCCTGATATGAGAAGTGCTGAAGAGGCAATTCTTTATCTGAAAAAATTACACTCTATTATCCGTTATTTAGATATTGGTGATGCAAATATGCAAGAGGGTTCATTTCGTGTGGATGTAAATGTTTCTATTCGTCCCAAAGGTGATGAAAAACTTTATACTCGTGTAGAAATTAAAAATATAAACTCTTTTAAATTTATTCAGCGTGCTATTGAACTTGAAGTAGCTCGTCAGAGTGAAGCATGGGAAGATGGTTTGTATGATGAAGAGATATGTCAAGAAACAAGACTTTTTGATCAGGTGAAGCAAGAGACACGTTCTATGCGTGGTAAAGAAGAAGCAGCTGATTATAGATACTTTCCAGAACCGGATTTACTAAAATGCGTGGTTACTGATGAAATGATGGAAAAATATACGAAAATTCCTGAACTTCCTGATGAGAAAAAGGAGCGTTTTGTCAAAGAGTATAAAATGAGTGAATATAATGCTGCTGTTATTACTTCTTTAGTCGAAATGGCAAATTTCTTTGAAACTATGATGCGTGAAGAGGGTGTAAATGCTAAAACTGCAACTACATGGCTTACAGTTGAATTGTTAGCTCGTTTAAAAGGTGATACAAACATAACAAATTCTCCTGTAGATGCTAAGAAACTCGGATTTTTAGTTAAGCGGATTGATGATAAAACAGTGAGCGGAAAGGCTGCCAAAGAAGTCCTTGACTTTTTGATGGAGAATGAAAATGTGGATGTTGATAGTGCAATTGATACACTTGGTTTGAAACAGGTAACAGATACAGGAGCGATAGAAGCTATTTGTGATGAAATTATTAATGCTAATCCAGAAAAAGTTACACAGTATCAAGGGGGGAAAGAGAAGCTTTTTGGTTTCTTTGTTGGTCAGGTAATGAAAGCAAGTAAGGGAAGTGCAAATCCTCAGGTAGTAAACGAAATATTAAAATCTAAGCTTGGCTAATGAACTATTTTATTCGTCTTTTGGTAGACTTTGCATATTTTTTAAACTCATCGGTTTGGTACCAGAGAAAGAGGCGTTTTTTTTATAATTTACTTGAAAATGATGAATATAAATACAAAAGATCTTTTGATATTTTTATGATGATACTTATTTTAATAAGTGTCTCTATCTTGATTTATGAGGTAAAAAGAGAAGCACATGACTTTTTAAAATTTTTCAATTATTATATTATATCTTTTATCTTTTTTCTTGAGTATATGTTAAGATTATGGATTACAAGCAGTGTTTCGAAGGTTATTATTCATCAAGATGAATATAGTGATTTACTTGGACGAAAATTTGATATATGGTTTGTCTGTAAAAGAATTCTCAAAGATAAATTAACATATATGCTCTCACCTAAAGCTATAATTGACTTATTGGCTGTTTTACCATTCTTTCATGAATTGCGATTACTGCGTATTTTTATACTCTTTAGAGTCTTTAAACTTTTTAGATATACAAAAAGTTTTCAGACATTATCTTCTGTTCTCTCAAATAAAAAATTTGAATTTCTTACATTAGGAATGTTTGCAGCTATTGTAATATTTGTCTCTTCAGTTTTAATTTATGTAATGGAAGCAAATAACCCAAATTCTTCTATAAATTCACTGTATGAAGCTTTTTATTGGTCTATTGTTACTATATCTACTGTTGGATATGGTGATGTTGTTGCAGTATCCCCTGAAGGACAATTCGTTGCTGTTGTTGTGATATTTGCCGGTATCGCAGTTATTGCTTTTACAACATCTTTATTTGTATCTGCATTTACTGAAAGACTCGAAGAAATCAAAGAGAGTAAGACAATACATGATGTATCTAAGTTTAAACGAACGTATATTATTTGTGGGTATGAAAATATAGCAAAAGAAGTCGTAAAGAAATTACTTAAAGCAGGTATGGAAATAATTGTTTTAGATGAATCATCACAAAGAGTTGAAGAGGCAAAAAAAGATGGGATAAATGCTTTAAATTATAATCCCGGAAGTGTCGCAAGCTATCAAAAGCTTAATATAGATTTTGATAAACATGTAAAAAGTATTCTTTGTTTAAAAGAAGATGATGTTCAAAATGTTTATACGGCTCTCACTGTTCGATCTTTAAATAAAACGGTAAATATTATGTCTCTTCTTATGAATAATACAAATAAAAATAAGCTTCTTTACTCCGGAGTGAATGAAATTTTATATGACAAAGAATTTGTTGGTTTGGTAGCCCGTGAATATGCCGGACAACCTGTTGCTTTTGAAGCGATTCATGCATTACAGGCAGAAGAGAGCAATATTAAAATGGAAGAAATATTAGTGACAGAGCGTATTTCTCATACAGCTATCACAGTTGGTGATTTAGAAAATATAAAATATCGTATTATATTACTTGGCATTCATAAAAAAGCAAGTGGCAGATTTTATTTTAACCCTATTGACGCTACACTTTTAGAGACAGGGGACTTTTTACTTGTTATTGGTAATTATATGTTCATACGAGAATTTACGATTAGTTTACTGAAAAAATAAAAAGCAGTAGGATAAATAATGATTTTACAAAGTGCATTAATATTTGGCAATAACGAATATGGGCTTGAAATTGCGAAAAATGTTACAAATAAATATAATAACATTACAATTTTCAGTTTAGATGCTATAGATAAAGAACATGTTTCTTCAGATTATAATTTAGAAGAAGTTACTTTAAGTGATGATTGGGATATTTTAGAATCTCAGTTTGATATGAAGAAATCTATAATTTTTTGTGTCCTTGGTGATGAAGCCAAAAATATTTTTTTGACTATCTCTTTGCGTTCTGCTTTTAAAGATGTCACCATCATAGCTTTGGCAAATAATAAGGAAGATGCCAATAAACTGAAAATGGCCGGTGCCTCTAAGGTAATACCTATAGTTGAAACGACTGCTAATATTATAACAGATATGTTGAAAAAGCCCATTATCACAAAAGTACTCCACAATATTTTATACCAAGATAGTAAATTAAAACTTGTTCAAATAGAAGTTAAAAATGCTAAATATTTTGAAAATCGGTATCCTGCTGATATTAACTGGAGTAGAAATCATGGTGTTTTGGTTCTTTCTATAATACATAAAGACAAAGCACCGGAATTTATTTACTCGTCAAAAACTAAACATAAACATATAGAAGACGGTGATATTTTTATAGTAGTAGGTTATGATATGGATATTTGTGAATTTAAAAAATCTATAGGTGGTGATGTATGTCAATAGGTGTTATTGGAGCAGGAAAATGGGGAAGTGCGTTGGCATTTGCTCTGAGTGAAAAAAACAGTGTATTTATAACATCAAGAACTCCTCGGGATTTGGAAAATTTTGTAAGCCTAGAGAAGGTACTTAAATGTGAATATATAGTCATTACGGTTCCCGCACAGCAAGTTGCATTATGGCTTGAGAAAAATTTTGTTTTTGCAAATCAAAAAATTCTTGTTGCCTCTAAGGGAATAGAAGCTAAGAGTGGCAATTTTTTAAATGAAATATATGAAAAATATGTACCAAATGAAAATATTGCTTTTCTATCTGGTCCCTCTTTTGCATCAGAAGTTATAAAGTCCTTACCGACAGCTTTGGTTGTGAACTCTCACAATAAAGCTTTAGCACAAGAATTTGCAAATTTATTTCCGTCTTTTATAAAAGCTTATACTTCTGATGATGTTATTGGTGCGGAGATTTCCGGTGCGTATAAAAATGTAATTGCCATCGCTGCAGGAATATGTGCGGGTCTTGAACTTGGAAAAAATGCAGCAGCTTCTTTAATAGCTCGTGGTTTAGTGGAAATGCAGCGTTTTGGACTTTCTTACGGTGCAAAAGAAGAAAGTTTTATAGGTTTAAGTGGAGCGGGTGATTTGTTTTTAACAGCATCTTCTACAATGAGTAGAAACTTTCGTGTTGGTCTTGGTTTGGCAAATGGAGAATCTCAAGAAGATATTTTACAGGCACTTGGTGAAGTTGCAGAGGGGATAGGAACAGCTTATGCACTGCATGAGATTTCACAAAAACATACACTTTATTTACCGATTGCTAGAGAAGTTTATTTGGTGTTAGAAGGAAAAAATCCGCAGGAGAGTTTAAAAGACCTGCTTACAAATGAGGGCTAACAATGCAAACATCTAAAAAACAGTTTTTGTATATATCTTTAGCCGTAT
>Ga0256829_1001037_pt1 | contig 24019 bp, 23 predicted proteins | sample 131447metaG_FD_185979 | JGI IMG/M metagenome (GOLD analysis project Ga0256829, IMG submission 185979) | Hydrothermal vent microbial communities from Lau Basin, Pacific Ocean - 131-447 | ecosystem: Environmental > Aquatic > Marine > Hydrothermal vents | place: Pacific Ocean: Lau Basin | collected...
TGCTTTTTCTATAGAATCATAATCATAAGTCGCTGTCACTAATTTTTTATTAGCTACAAACTTTAACGCGGCTGGATTAGGAGTACTTTCTGAGTAAACTGTTACAGGTACTTTTTGTGTAGTAGCAGTTTCGGTAACAATGACACCATCATTATTTAAATAGTTTTCAATTTGTTTTGCAACTTCATCTTTTACATCATCCCATTCAACAATGTTATAACGTTCTATTGCAATAAAATTACTAGATATATATACTTTTTTAACAAACGGTAAGTAGAATAATTGCTGTGCTAAAGGAGAGTCTTTTGCTTCATCAATATTATTATACTCATAGTTTTGATGCTTGGTAATAAATTGATTAACATCAAATTTTAAAATAGTAGGGTTACTTGTGTTTTGTATAGAGATTTTATATGTGCTCATGCTGTAATTTTTTTGCAAAAATACTAAAACAATAGCAGAGATATCTATATATTTGATGTTTATATACGTTGAAATTTTTAATATAACTTTAGTAATTGTACTAAAAGAATTTTAAATTGAAACCTTTAACTATTTTCAACTTAATTATACGTTCTAAATTTATATATTTACAAACGTTATAATTTTTTGCTTAAAATTAAGTTATAAATTATAAGTTGATTTGAAATAACAGACCATACGACCTCGGAAAAAAGAGATTATGAGATTAAAAAATATTCTATTTATAGCAATTGCAACTTTATTTGGATCGCAATTAGCTAACGCTCAAGAAGGACTTCCAATTTATTCAGATTATTTAACTGATAACTATTATTTAATTCATCCATCTATGGCTGGTGCTGCTAACTGTGCAAAGGTTAGGATTACTGGTAGACAACAATGGTTTGGAGATGATGATGCACCAAGATTAATTACTGCTAGTGTAAATGGTAGAATTGGAGATTCTCCTTCAGGTATAGGTGCAATAGTTTATTCTGATAGAAATGGTTATCATTCTCAAACAGGAGCTTACTTAACTTATGCACACCATTTAATGTTTTCTCGTAGTACAGCAGATTTAAACCAATTATCGTTTGGTTTAAGTGTTGGTGCAATACAATACAAACTAGACGAGACTACTTTTTTAGCAGATGGATTTGATCCTTTAATTGCTGGTATAGAGCAGTCTGCTACTGAGTTTAATGTAGATTTTGGGTTCTCTTATAACCTTTACGATTTTTATGCTCATGCAACCGTAAAGAATTTATTAAACAACGATGGTGTAAACTATAATAATAACCCTGGTAATTTAAACTTTAATAATTTAAGAACATACATCTTTACTGTAGGTAATACTTTTGGTAGCTACGGAAGCGAGTGGAGTTTTGAGCCATCTGCGTTATTCTTATATAGAGAATCTACAGAAGAAGCTCTTTTTGATGTAAATCTTAAAGTTTATAAAGAAATGGACTTTGGTAAAGTTTGGGGAGGTTTGTCTTACAGACGTTCTTTAGATGGAGCAGAGTATTTAGATGGACAATCTGTAAGTAGTCAAAAATTACAATATTTAACACCGCTTTTAGGGGTTAATGTAAAAGACTTTATGTTTGCTTATTCTTACAATTATCAAACAAATGATATTGTGTATAATAGTGGTGGTTTTCATCAAATTACTTTAGGTTTTAACTTTAACTGTGGTAGAGCTGCTTATAGCTGTAACTGTCCAGCGGTTAACTAAGAAGATATAAAATACATATTAAAAAAAGCCTTGAGATCTCTCTCAAGGCTTTTTTTTGTATTATTTAGTGTCTAGTTCTTTAATATCAATATCACCATTTGGAGAGATTACATAATACTTACGTTCTGTTTCTTTATTTACTATTGGTTCTGGCTTATCGTTTTTAGGTTTAGGGTTGTAGTGTAGTTTAATTTCCATACCAACTTGTACAACAGGCTCTATAATAGAAGGGTTAATAACAATATCATAATTTTCATAGGTTAGCGGTTGGTAGTAATAAGAGGTTTGCTTGTTTGCAGTAGTAACACCTTTGTTTTGTTTTAAGGCTTCAAAAGAAATACTATTAAATGCCTGATAATTATTGTAAAAATCTTTTGGAAAGTAACAATACTTTTGATCTGCCATTAGTGCGTTATATTCTCTTAAATCAAAACCTAAAACGGAGTAATATTCTTTTTTATCTTTTATTAATTGTAAAAGTTGTGTTTGTAGGTTTTTGTAGACTTCAGTAATGTTTTCGATAAAATAATCCACCTTAACAAGGTTATAGACTTCGTTATTCGCACAAGCAGAAAGAATCTTTTCAAATTGCTTAGTCTTCTTAAACTGTATATGTATGTTCTGTTGTAACTCAAAACCTTTAGGGACTTCGGTGTAAGTTTTGCTAAACAGTTTTTTAGTAACTTCAACTTCATAAACAGGTATAAAAGAAATTACATCTATAGCAATATCACTTTCTTTTAAGCCGATCTTTGTTAGTTCATTTTTAATATTTTCAACTTTAAGACTCATTAAATCTTTTGTAGCTTCTGCTGTTTCTGCAATTTGAGAGATATTAAAAACTGCTGTGTAACTAGATGCTTTTACATTTTGTAAAGCTCTAACATCAATAATTAAAGTGCTGTTAGGATTTAGATTTTGTTGCATACGTTTAGGAGTATGACCATAAGCAATAGCGTTACCGGCTATGTTAGCTCTAGATATTTTTTGATTAAAATTACCCTTGTGTTGTGCTTTTGCTGTTAGAATAGTTAGGATAAATAATAATAAGTGAAGGTTTTTCATAATTGAATTTTTTAAAATTAGGTATAAACCTAAACGCAACTTTTTTATAATAAAAATAGCAATGAGGCAACATTAGCTTTAGTTTAGTGAAAAAGAAATAAGACTGAGTAAGTGATGTTATTTTGTTAGTTTTTAGTTATAAATACCAAAAATGCTATTTTATTAAATGAGTTAAAACGTGTAGCTTTATACTCGATATTTAATTTAAAATGAAACTTTTAAAACAATTTATATTAATCTATTTTCTTACAATCGGATTTCAATCTGTATTGGCTCAAACCAATACAATAATTGATAATGCAGAAGCCTTTACAGTAAGAGGGAATATTAGAGAAAGCGATACGCGTAATCCAATAGAAAACGCAGATATACAGGTAAATGGTGGTAGCTACACCAAATCGTCTTTAGACGGTACGTTTAGAATTCAAGTAAAAAAAGGAGATCAAATTGTTATTAGTCACGACGATTTTGAAACCGTTTATTACACTATTAAAGATAATGATGATATAACTGTTGAAGTCCAGCCAATAGGCGTAAACGGTTACGTGCAAAAAATAAAAACTAAAGAAAACACTTTTAGAAGCACAATAGACTCAGCTATATTTTACAAGAAAATTTCAGCAGAAAAAAGTATTCAATTTATTACCGAAAGTATATCTAAAAGTACATCAGTAAAAGAAAATGCCCAAGCATTTGAAGTTTTGGGCGATGTAAATATGTATTGGAAACAATATGATTTAGCAACCACTAACTACCGCATAAGTCTTAAAAATGATAGTAATATAGATGTAAAATTAAAATTAGCAAAAGCCTACTTTTTAAATAAAAATTATCAAAAAAGCCTAGAGATTTATAATGACTTAGAAGATAAAACACTTAATAACTGGCAGCAAATTGAAAAACAAGAAGGTTTAGGAGATGTCTTTTTAGAACAAAATAAAATAAAACTAGCAACACAATCTTTTAAGCAAGGATTAAAAATAGCCGAGACTAATAATATAAAGCCAAAAATCACTGATTTAAACTCAAAATTAGGTGATTCTTACAGCGAAAGTGGAAATAAAACTGAAGCAGAAAGCTATTTCACAAATTCAATAAATTTAGCATCTAAAGAAAATAAAGCCAAAGCGTTAGAACAAAAAATTAAAATAGCCGATTTTCAGAATACAAACAGAGCATTTGATAAAGAAATTCAATTAAGAAAAGAAATTATCAAAGATATAGATGCAATCGAAAAAGACTCTGTCATCACTAACGAAAGTGCCTTAACCAAACAAAAACAAAACTATAAAATTGGTAATGCCTATTTTTTAAAAAATAATTTAGATGAAGCTATTCCGTACCTAGAAGAAAGTATTGAAGAAGCCGATAAAAAAGAAGATTTAATAGTTAAAAAAGACGCCACAAAAAAGTTAGCCGATGTATTTGTAGCTTCGGGTAATTTTGAAAAAGCTAAAGAAGCCTTTAACGCTTATACCGAAGCTGTAGACCAGCTTTATATTAAGAAAGAACAAGAAATATCTCAAGCAGCAAGAATATCAAAAAGCATTGCCGAAAAGCAAAATCGTATTCTTTCACTAGAAAACGACAGACAGCTTACTTTAAGCCAAATGCAATTGTCTGACGAGAAAAACAAACGCCAACAACTTATCATTTACTCATTAATTGGCGGCTTATTTTTATTAGTTGTCTTGGCGTATTTAATGTATAAATACATCAAACAACAAAAATTGGCTAACAATTTACTGGCTTTAAAATCTTTAAGAAGTCAGATGAATCCGCACTTTATCTTCAACGCATTAAACTCGGTTAACAGTTTTATTGCTACTAACGACGAGCGTACAGCTAATAAATACTTATCAGATTTTTCAAAATTAATGCGAGCAGTTTTAGAAAATTCAGAAGAAGATTTTATTCCATTACAAAAAGAAATTCAACTTATAGAATTATACACCAAGCTAGAACATTTTAGGTTTAAAGATAAATTTGATTATAAAATTTCTGTGGAAGAGACGATAGATATAGAAGCCTACAAAATACCACCAATGCTATTGCAACCCTATATAGAAAATGCGGTTTGGCACGGATTACGTTATAAAGAAGACAAAGGAATTTTAGATATTAAAATCTGTAAAAAACAAAAAGACCAAATAGAAATCACTATTGCAGATAATGGTATTGGTCGTAAAAAATCTAAAGCATTAAAGACCGAAAATCAGAAAAAACACAACTCTAAAGGATTAGGAAACATCAAAAAACGTGTTACTATTTTAAACGAAATGTACAAAGACAAAGTAGATATCAGCATAGAAGATAATCAAACTAATATAGAAGATATTGGTACGAAAGTAACAGTAACTTTGAAGAAAGACTAAAAGCCATTATTTAGCAGTTTTCAAACCATAAACAAACAATGAAACTAAACGCCATACTAGTAGAAGACGAAGAACAAAGTAGAACAATTTTAAAAAACTACTTGACCAAATACTGTCCAAAAGTTAATATTTTAGGAGAAGCTTCTAACATAAACGAAGGTTTAGAACTCATAAGAAAACTAAATTTAGACCTCGTGTTTTTAGATGTAGAAATGCCTTACGGAAACGCATTTGATTTATTAGATAAGGTTGGCGACCGTAATTTTGAGACCATTTTTGTAACCGCATATAATCACTATGCGATGGATGCGTTAAATGCGCACGCGTCTTATTATTTGATGAAGCCGATAGATATAGACGAGCTGATAAAAGCAGTAGGTTACGTTGCCGAGATAAAAACAAAAGAAGACGCTTTACAAGACCAAGTTCTAATCCCAAAAACCAATAGTGTAGAAGGTAAAATAACCATTCCGCAACAAGATGGATTTGAAGTATTAAACACCAAAGACATTTTGTATTGCAAAGCAGATGATAATTACACGCAAATATTTTTAAATAATAACAAGAAAAAATTAGTAAGTAAAACGCTTAAATACTTTGAAGATATTTTATCAGAATCTGGTTTTGCAAGAGTACATAAAAGTTACTTAATAAATGTCTCAGAAGTGGTCAAATACGTTAAAGGAAAAGGCGGAAGCGTTATTTTAAGCAACGGAAAAGAAATTATGGTTTCTGCATCCAAAAAATCAGGATTATTATCGTATTTTAACTAATTCCTGCGTAAGCAGGAATCTCTAAGAAAAAAAACAATTAATAATATATGTTGTCAGGCCAAGCGCAGTCCAAAACTAAATTATTTAATAAATTCAGTTTATATGTAATGAAACGCATGATCAAAACATAAAACTTAACATACATCAGTTCGAGTGTTTTGCGAAGTATAAGCAAAATGTATCGAGAGCAAATAATAATTCATAAATCAAAAATCGTAAATCAAAATGCCAATCATAAAACCAGTAAACGGTAAAACACCACAACTTCCAGAAGACTGCTACATTGCCGAAAACGCAACCATAGTAGGAGATGTACAAGCAGGTAACCAATGTAGTATTTGGTTTAATGCCGTAATACGCGGCGATGTACATTACATAAAAATGGGCGATAAAGTTAACGTGCAAGATGGCGCAGTTATCCATTGTACGTATCAAAAACATCCAACCAACATCGGTAATAATGTGTCTATTGGTCACAATGCTATAGTGCACGGATGCACCATAAAAGACAATGTTTTAATAGGTATGGGAAGTATTGTAATGGATAATTGCGTCATAGAAAGCAATAGCATTATTGCGGCAGGAGCAGTTGTAACACAAAATACAATAGTCGAGTCTGGCAGCATTTACGCAGGCGTACCAGCCAAAAAAGTAAAAGACATTAGTGAAGAATTAATTAATGGCGAAATCAACCGAATAGCAAATAACTACATTAAATATTCAAGTTGGTTTAAAGAATAGTGTAATTATAATTTTTTGGGCGTTACCTTATCGGGTCAGGCTTTTCGGCAGTCACAATAAAAGATGTGCTCCAACAATAATGCCTCAACTACGAAGTAATCATGAATACATAAATTTGAAAATAAGTAGTAATGAATAATCCCTAACGTGTCATACTGAGCGTAGTCGAAGTGCGGGTATAACTAATGGTCATTTATTTAACGTAAAATTACTAACGATAATTTATAGGTCGGTCTTCATAAAAATGCTTAAACGTTTTATCGGTTGTATAGTTATCGGTTAACACCTTATAAACCATAACGCCAACTAAAACTTGACCAATACAGGTTAAATAAAATACCCAATTAAAAGGCATATTCATAGATACCATTATAGTTACGGTAACTAAAAGCATGGTAGTAATTGCTACCCAAAATAATACTGGAATTTTCATAATTGTATTTTTATTTACAAAATACTAAAAACCAGTGTTTTAATGCGTTAATGTAATTATAAAATAGAGATGTTTACTACGTAACCTTCGTTACTTCTAATGTTACAAACGGTATCATCTTCAAAAATTAAATATTGACCTTTAATACCTTTTAAAACACCAGTATATGTTTTGGCTTTTTCAAAATTCAACGATTTTGGTTTTTTAGGATATTGCAAAACCGGGAAGTGTATTTCGGTTTCGCTATTATTTTCAATAAAATAGTCTTTAGCTTCATCTGGTATATATGCTTTCAAACGATCTCTCCATTCTACTAAATTTTCATCTTTAATATCATTTTTAAGCATAGTGCGCCAATTAGTTTTATCGCTAATATGGTCTTTTAATGCTATTTCTGTAATACCAGCAAGATAACGGTTTGGGACTTCTACAATTTCAATAGCTTCGTGTGCACCTTGATCAATCCATCTTGTTGGGACTTGTGTTTTTCTGGTAACACCAACTTTAACGTTACTAGAATTAGCTAAGTAAACAATATGTGGTTGTAATTGAACTTTTTTTTCATACTCTAAATCTCGGTCTTCAATATCTAGATGTGCTTGACTTAATTCGGGTTTCATGATCCAATCTGCAGCTTGAGGAATGTCAAAAAAACAACTTTTGCAAAACCCTTGGCGGTAAATGGGTTTATTTAAATGACAGTTTAAACACTCATAACCAACAAATTCAAACGATATGGTTTTATCTAATAGTTGATTAAAGTTTATAAAGTCGTTTTTAAAAACCAAATAGTAAGCAATTGGGTCTAAAAACTCGGTTTGCATTTTTGTTAAAACACCTTGGTAGGTCATAAAAAAAAGTATTATTTTTAAAACTTTAAAGATACAAATTACTATGCCAATTCCTCTTGTTAATTCTATTGCATCTTGGTTTTTAAAGAAACGTTTTCATCAAATAGAGTTGTTTTTAAAGTATCCAAACGAAGTACAACAAGAGTTGTTATCTAGCCTTATAGATATTTCTAAAGACACAGAAGTAGGTAAGAAGTATGACTTTTCTTCTATAAAAAATTATAAAACTTTTGCTGATCGTGTTCCGATTTCTTCCTATGAAGATATACAAGATGATATAGAGCGTGCACGTAAAGGCGAGTCTAATATTTTTTGGCCAAAACCGATCAAGTGGTTTGCGAAATCTAGTGGTACAACTAATTCTAAAAGTAAATTTATACCCGTTAGTATGGATAGCTTAGAAGACTGTCATTATGCTGCTAGTAAAGATTTGCTATGTATGTATCTAAATAATAATGAAGAGTCTCAGCTTTTTACAGGTAAAAGTTTACGTCTTGGAGGAAGTAAAGAACTATACAAAGAAAATGGTACTGCGTTTGGAGATTTAAGTGCTATTTTAATAGATAATATGCCATTTTGGGCAGAATTTAGTAGTACACCAAGCAATAAAGTAAGTTTATTAAGCGAGTGGGAAACTAAAATGGCAGCAATAGTTGATGAAACGATAGAGGATAACGTAACAAGCCTTGCTGGTGTGCCAAGTTGGATGTTGGTTTTGCTTAACAATATTTTAGATAAAACAGGAAAAAATAGCATTTTTGATGTTTGGCCAAACCTAGAAGTTTACTTTCATGGAGGTGTAAGTTTTAATCCTTATATAGAACAGTATCGAGCTATTCTTCCGAAGGAAGAATTTAAGTATTACGAGATTTATAATGCTTCTGAAGGGTTTTTTGCTATTCAAGATCAAAATTACTCTAGCGATTTATTATTAATGCTAGATTATGGGATTTTTTATGAGTTTATCCCAATGGATACTTATGGTACAAAAGATGAAAAAGTAATACCGTTAAGCGAGGTAGAGCTAAATAAAAACTATGCAGTTATAATTACTACAAATGCAGGTTTATGGCGTTATAAGATAGGTGATACCGTAAGGTTTGTATCTATTAATCCTTATAGAATAAAAGTGTCTGGACGTACAAAACATCATATTAATGTGTTTGGTGAAGAGTTAATTATAGAAAATGCAGAAGATGCACTAAAAAAAGTGTGTAAAAAAACTCAGTCAGAAATTAAAGATTATACAGCTGCACCTATATTTATGGAAGGTAAGGAAAAAGGTGCGCACGAATGGTTAATAGAGTTTAAAACTCCTCCAAAAGATATTAATTATTTTAGTGAGTTATTTGATAATGCATTAAAAAGCTTAAATTCAGACTACGAAGCTAAGCGTTATAATAATATGACGTTGAATAAGCCTAAAATTAATGTAGCTAGAGAAAATTTATTTTACGATTGGCTTAAGAAAAACAATAAACTAGGAGGACAACATAAAGTACCAAGACTGTCTAATACACGCCAGTATATAGACGAATTATTATCTATCAATAATTAAACATGTTTTAAACCAGTTAATTGGTGTTATCTAATTTGGAGATTAACAAAAAATTAACTACATTTAGAAAGCTATTAATCTGACTTAGGGGAAACGTCAAATTAACATTTAATTTGAAAACCACTTTATATTTGTAAATGTATAAAGTGGTTTTTTTATTTATAAAAAAACCACTCAAAATGTGAGTGGTTTAAATTTATTTAAAAAGTGTGTTCTTATTTTAAGATACAGCTTTTAGTTTTTTAAGTTTTGTTTTACTTAGCTTTTCTTCTGCATAAGATTTGGTTACACTAAACTTTTTAGTCTCACTTCCTGGTAACTCAAACATTGCGTCTGTTAAAATCTCTTCACATAAGCTACGTAAACCTCTGGCTCCTAACTTGTATTCTATTGCTTTTTCTACAATATAATCTAAAGCGCCATCTGTAATATTAAGCTCTATCTCGTCCATTTCAAACAGTTTTTTGTATTGTTTGATAATAGCATTTTTTGGCTCTGTTAAAATAGCTCTTAAGGTCTTTTCGTCTAAAGGATCCATGTAAGTTAAGACAGGTAATCTACCAATAATTTCTGGTATTAAACCAAAGTCTTTTAAATCTTTAGGGATGATGTATTGTAACAAGTTATTTTGGTCTACAACTTCTTCTTTAATAGAAGCGCTATAACCTACAGCTTGCATGTTTAAACGTTTAGAAATAACACGTTCTATACCATCAAAAGCTCCACCAGCTATAAATAAGATGTTTTCTGTGTTAACTTCTATAAACTTTTGATCAGGATGCTTACGTCCGCCTTTTGGTGGTACATTAACTACTGTTCCTTCTAAAAGCTTTAATAATGCTTGTTGTACACCTTCACCAGATACATCTCGGGTAATTGATGGGTTATCACTTTTACGTGCTATTTTATCAATTTCATCTATAAAAACAATACCTTTTTCTGCTTTGTCAAGATTGTAATCTGCTGCTTGTAATAGTCTAGTTAAAATACTTTCTACATCTTCACCAACGTAACCAGCTTCTGTAAGAACAGTAGCGTCTACTATAGCTAATGGTACATTTAACATTCTAGCAACTGTTTTTGCCATTAATGTTTTTCCTGTACCGGTTTGTCCTACCATAACAATATTTGATTTTTGTATATCAATATCGTCATTGCTTGCTGGTTGTAACAAACGTTTGTAATGGTTGTATACAGCTACAGACATTACTTTTTTTGTGTATTCTTGACCAATAATGTATTGATCAAGAAATGTTTTAATCTGTAACGGTTTTTTTAGCATTAGTTCTGCAGATAAACCATTGTCTTCGTTTTGTTTAGATTCTTCTATAACAATGCCATGTGCTTGTTCTATACATCTATCGCATATATGAGCATCTAAACCAGCAATTAATAAATTTGTTTCTGGCTTTTTCCTACCACAAAATGAACACTCTAATTCTTCTTTTGCCATTATTAATTTTAATTTTTACTCGCCTCTTGTTAAGATTTCGTCAATCATTCCGTACTCTTTAGCTTTATCAGCTTTCATCCAATAATCACGGTCACTATCATTGTAAACCTTGTCGTAATCTTGTCCAGAATGTTTACTTATTATTTTATATAATTCTTCTTTTAAAGTAAGAATTTCTCTTGCAGTAATCTCAATATCACTAGCCTGTCCTTGAGCACCTCCTAATGGTTGGTGAATCATTACACGTGAATGTGGTAAACCACTACGTTTTCCTTTTTCTCCTGCACATAATAGTACTGCTCCCATAGATGCTGCCATACCTGTACAAATAGTAGCTACGTCTGGTTTAATAAATTGCATAGTATCATAAATACCTAATCCAGCATAAACACTACCACCTGGAGAGTTAATATATATTTGAATATCTTTATTAGCATCTGTGCTTTCTAAGAATAATAATTGTGCTTGTATAATGTTTGCAACTTGGTCATTTATGCCTGTTCCTAAAAAGATAATACGATCCATCATTAAACGAGAAAATACATCGAAGATAGCAATATTCATCTGGCGCTCTTCAATAATATTAGGTGTTAAATTAGTTGGATACATACTACTAACAATTTTGTTGTAGTAATTACTGTTTATCCCTTGGTCTTTTATTGCAAACTTTTCAAATTCTTTTCCGAAATCCATAGTTGTAAATAATATTTTTTTAATAAAATTAGGCGTTGTTTATAGTGAATTAAACAACGCCTAAAGATAATGATTATTTTGTTAAACCTATACTAAAGAAACTATTGCTTTTTAAGGTTTAAAAAGGGTTTACTTATCTCCGTAAACTTCTTTTACAAACTTATCGTAAGATAATTCTTTAGTTTTGATGTTAGCTTCTTCTTTATATAAGTCTAATAGTTTTTGGCTAACAACTTGTTCTGAAATTCGTCTAACTTCATCTTGGTTTGATAATACACGTGCTGCAATATCATCTAATTCTTTTTCTGAAGGGTTTAATTGTCCAAACTGTGCCATTTGCATTTTAATCATGTTTTTGGCGTTGTTCTTTACGTCTTCAAAATCTACTTTTAAACCATGTTTTTCCATGATTTTTGCTTCGATTAATTGGTAACGTAGGCTTTTTTCTGACTTTTCGTATTCTTCTTTAGCTGTAGCTTCATCCATTTCTTTTTCACCAGAAACTTGCATCCATTTTGTTAAGAATTCTGCTGGTAAATCAAACTTTGTGTTGTCTACTAAATATTCAGTAACGTCGTTTAATAATTTTTGATCAGATTGCTGTACGAATTGCTTTTCTGCATCTTCTTTAATCTTTTCTTTTAACTCGGTTACAGATTTTACGGTGTCTTTTCCAAATAACTTATCAAATAACTCTTGATCTAAATCTGCTAATTCACGTTTGTTAATTTCAGTAATTGTAAATGTTACTTCAATGTCTAAACCATGAGCATCATCATGAGATACTTTTAAAGCATGCATTAACTCGTGATCATCTTCGTAAAGACCTTTAGTCTTTAAAGTGATTACATCACCAACTTTAGCACCGATAAATTTCTTCTCGGTAGCTTTTCCTTTAAACTTGTCTAAAGTTAAAGTTACAGTGTTGTCAATGTCTTTGTCTTCGTTTTTGAAAGTACCGGTAATTTCGCTATCTTTTTCAACAGTGTCTTGAGATACTATTTTACCGTATTGTTTTTGGATACGCTCTATTTGCTCTTCTATCATTTTATCATCTGCAACGATATTGTAGTGCGTAATTGCTTTTTTACTTTTAATATCTACAGAAAATTCTGGAGCTAAACCTAATTCAAATTCAAAAGAAAAATTATCTCCATCCCAATCAATATCATCTTGTTGTTTTGGTAAAGGTTGTCCTAAAACATCAAGTTTTTCTTCTGTTAAATATTTATTTAATGCATCTTGAAGTAATTTATTTACTTCGTCTACTAATACAGCTTTACCGTATTGTTTTTTTACCATTCCCATTGGTACATGACCTTTTCTAAATCCAGGAATGTTAGCTGTTTTACGGTAATCTGATAAGATTTTTTCTACTTTATCACTATAGTCTTCTTTAGCGATATCTACTTTTACTACAGCATTTAATGCATCAATGTTTTCTCTTGTAATATTCATTATAAATGGTATAAAGCCTTTTAAAGGCATTTAACACTTGTTTTAATTTAAAAAGGAGTGCAAAAGTACTACTTTTTTACACTCCAACCAATTTTTTAAGCTGTTGTATTTCAGAGTTTTTTGTGTTTACTCAGATTTTATGTCTGTTTTTAATAAAGATTGTAAAAACCACTGTAAAATTGATAGTAAGACACTAAATAAAATGGCTGTCCAAATGCTTGATACGGCAAAACCATCTATAAATTTATCTGCCAATAAAATTATAAGTCCATTTATTACAAAAAGGAATAATCCTAACGTTAAAATAGTAGCAGGTAATGTTAATAAAACTAAGATGGGTTTTACTAATAGATTTAAAACAGCTAATACCAACGCTACAATAATAGCTGTAATGTAACTGTCTACACTTACGCCATTTAAGATGTGTGCAAGGACAAAAACAGCTACAGCGTTAAGTAAAAGTCTAAGAATTTGATTCATAAATTAAGTATTAAGAGTTGTTCTAATTTACAAAATTAATTACAGCTTCGTAGAATTGTTCTGGGTTTTCTGCATGTAGCCAATGCCCAGCGTTTGTAATTGTTATTATATTGGCTTTAGGGAATTGTCTTTTTATAATAGCTTCATCTTGAGCGCCAATATATTCGCTTTTATCTCCTTTTAAGAATAAGGTGTTTTTGTCGAATTTAAAATGAAGTGGAAGCGCCTCGCCAACTTCACTAACATTTTCAGTAAGTGCTTCAAGATTCATCCTAAAGGCAAGTTTTCCTTTTTCTTTCCAATATAAATTTTTAAGTAAAAATTGTCTAACACTAACCTGTGGGATATAATTTGCTAATTGCTTATCTGCAGCACCACGACTTTTAATTTCTTTAAAATCAAAACTATTTAATCCTGCTAGGATAGTATCATGATGAATTGGATAAAACCTAGGCGAAATATCTGCGACTATCAAGTGGCTAACTAGTTCTGGATATTTGCTAGCAAAAAACATAGCGGTTTTTCCGCCCATAGAATGCCCTAAAACAATAGCTTCTTTAATATTATGATGATCAAAATACCGCTTTAAATCTTCAGATAATGCTTCATAATGATGGTCTGAATCATGAAAACTTCTACCGTGATTACGTTGGTCTATTAAATGGACTTCAAAGTTTTCTGCAAATTGATTTCCCAAAGTTTTCCAGTTGTCACTCATACCTAAAAAACCATGAAGGATCACAAATGGTTTGCCTTGACCTAGTATTTGTGAATGTAAAATCATTTATTTTAGTTTGTTTTTATACATGTTTATTACATTTTCTACACCTAAGTATAGGCTTTCTGCAATTAAAGCATGACCAATAGATACTTCTAATAAATTAGGAATGCTTTGTTTGAAAAATTCTATATTGTCTAATGATAAATCATGACCAGCATTAACACCTAAATCTAAACTATCTGCAAGTTTTGCGCAATCTACATAAGGTATTACTGCATCTCTATTACCTAAGCTGTATTGGTGAGCAAAAGCTTCGGTGTATAATTCAATTCTATCCGTTCCGGTTTCTTTAGCGCCTTCAATTTGTTTTAAAACAGGATCAACAAAAATAGATGTTCTAATTCCGTTATTTTTAAATTCCTTAATAACTTCAACTAAAAAATCTTTGTTTTTAATAGTGTCCCAACCTGCATTACTAGTAATTGCGTCTATGCTATCAGGTACTAAAGTAACTTGTGTTGGTTTTGTTGCTAATACTAAATCTATAAATTTAGGTATGGGATTACCTTCTATATTATACTCTGTATAAACAACAGGTTTTAAATCGTGAGCATCTTGATATCTAATATGTCTTTCGTCAGGTCTAGGATGTATGGTTACACCTTCTGCGCCAAAACGCTGTACATCTTTTGCAAATTGAACAACATTTGGTACATCGCCACCACGAGAATTACGTAAAGTGGCAATTTTATTAATATTAACGCTTAATTTTGTCATTAACTTAAAGTTTATTTTAACACAAAAATACGAACTCTTAAAGGCTTTTTGTGCTAAAATTTAATTAATTTGCATAAACAAAAAGTTAAACTAAATGAATCTTTCAGAATACATTTTAAACGATATAAAACCTTTATCAAGTACTGATAAAATAAGCGATTTACAATTGCTGTTTAATCAGTTAACCTTCTCGCATATACCAATTAAGGATCAAAATGATGTGTATATAGGTTGTGTTTCTGAAAATGATGCACATTGTTTTAAAGGCTCTGAAGTGATAAGCGATATAGCGTATTCTGTAGAGGGTTTTTTTGTAAGAGAAGAAACTAACTGGTTAGATGTTTTAGAGGCTTTTGCTCAAAATCATACTAACATAATGCCCGTTTTAAATAGGAATAATAAATATTTAGGGTATTATGAACTTAATGATGTAATTGGGTTGTTTAATGAAACTCCATTTTTCTCGGCAAATGGAGGGATTTTAATTGTAGAAAAAGGTATTCAGGATTATTCGTTTAGTGAAATTAGTCAAATTGTTGAGAGTAATAACGGAAGATTATTAGGCGCTTTTGTTTCTAAACATGAAAATGATTTAGCGCAAATTACCTTAAAAATAGGTAATACAGGCTTAAATGATATTATGCAAAGCTTTAGGAGATATAGCTATAATATAGTTTCAGGTCATGAAGAAGATACCTATTTGGAAGGCTTGAAAGAACGATCTGATTATTTAAAAAAATATCTAGATATTTAAGATGAAGGTTGCTATTTACAGTCAATTTCAAAAGAAAAAACCTTTAGCATCTTTAGAAGTATTACTAGAGGTTTTAGAGAAAGAGAATTTTGATGTTTTTATTGAAGAAACCTTTTTTAAAAACATTTCATCCAAAATAAAAAAGACATTAAACACTTTTTCTAGTTTAGATAGTTCTTACGATTTTTTAATAAGCATTGGTGGTGACGGTACAATTTTACGAGCTGTTACTTTGGTAAGAGATTTAGATATACCAATGGTTGGAATTAATACTGGTAGATTAGGTTTTTTAGCAACTATTCAACATGACGAAATTGAAGATGCTATTAAATCTATAATAGAAAAAGATTATAAAATTTCTGAACGTACCTTGTTAAGTATTTCAGTTTCTGAACCTAATGAAGAAATTGAATCTTGTAATTTCGCTTTAAACGAAATAGCTGTTAGTCGTAAAAACACCACATCTATGATTACTGTTGAAACCGAATTAGATGGTGAATATTTAACCTCTTATTGGAGTGATGGATTAATTATATCTACACCAACAGGATCAACAGGATATTCTTTAAGTTGTGGCGGACCAGTAATAACACCAAAAGCAGCAAGTTTTGTGCTAACACCAATTGCACCACATAATTTAAGTGCAAGACCTTTAGTGATAGAAGACTCTATTACAATTAAACTTAAAGTAGATGGTAGAGAGAAGCAACATCTAGTATCTTTAGACTCTCGTATAGCAACACTTTCGAATAAAACAGAAATTACCATAAAAAAAGCTCCATTTTCAATTAAAATGATAGCGCTTCATAACGAAACCTTCCTAGATACCTTACGTAAAAAATTACTTTGGGGAGAAGATAAGCGTAATTAAACAATAAAATTTGCCTAAATCTGTTTAAATGAGTAACTATTTCAATAGAATTGTTATAGGCTAATCTTATTTATTATATTTGCAAACTTTGAAGGTTTATGAGGCAATTAACAGTAATCATAATAACACTATTTAGTATACAGTTTAGCGCTGCTCAAATACATGAATTTGGCTTGTATTTAGGCGGTTCTAATTTTATAGGAGATGTTGGAGCAACAGATTATATTGCGCCAAAAAACTTAACTATAGGTGGAATTTATAAATGGAATAGAAGTCCAAGACATTCGTACAGAATTTCATTACTGTTTAGCGAGCTAGAAGGAATTGATAAAAACTCTGATGACCCAAGTCGTCAAATCAGAGGATTAGAATTTAATAGTCAAATAATAGAATTATCAGCCGGAATGGAGTTTACCTTTTTAGATTTTAATCTTCACAAAGGAGGTTTTGTTTCAACACCATATTTATATACAGGTGTTACAGTAACAAAACATGATAACTTCTTCTTAGCAAATTCAGGACAATTAGAACCAGAAGGAACCGAGAGTTTTGCTTACGGTATACCAATGGTAGTTGGTTATAAAGCAGCAATTGCACAACATTTTGTGCTTGCTTTTGAAATCGGTGCACGTTATACATTTTCAGATGAAATTGATGGAAGTGTACCAGATGCAGAAGAACTTCAAAGTAGAAGCTTTGGTAATTTAAATAATAATGATTGGTATACCTTTACAGGTGTAACACTAACCTATACATTTGGTAAAAACCCTTGTTATTGCGCATTTTAAGTGAGTATTGATAAAATAAATAAAGACTATTTACCCAAACATCTAGCTATTATAATGGATGGAAATGGGCGTTGGGCAAAACAAAAAGGCATGTTACGTGCTATTGGTCATGAAAACGGAACAAAAGCAGTTAGAACAACAGTTGAGTCTTGTGCAAAATTAGGTGTAGAAAACTTAACACTTTATGCGTTTTCTACAGAAAATTGGAACAGACCAAAATTAGAAGTAGATACACTAATGAAACTTTTAGTGTCTTCACTAAAAAAAGAAATTAACACACTTTTAGATAATAATATTAAACTAAACGCTATTGGTAATTTGTCATTATTACCAAAAAAAGTGTACAAAGAATTACAAGAAGTTATTAATTTAACTAGCAAAAACACGCATATGAATCTTACTTTAGCACTTAGTTATGGGTCTAGAGAAGAGTTAGTTACAGCTGTTAAAGAAATCAGTAATAAAGTTAAAAATAATATAATTTCTGAAGAAAGTATTGACCAGTCAGTTATAAATAAGCATCTTTACACGCACAATTTACCAGATGTAGACTTGCTTATACGTACAAGTGGAGAGCAACGTATAAGTAACTTTTTGTTATGGCAAATAGCCTATGCAGAGTTGTATTTTACACCAGTACTTTGGCCAGACTTTACAGAGCAACACTTAAGTGAGGCTATTATAGAATATCAAAAAAGAGAACGACGATTTGGGAAAACAAGTGAACAAATTAGCTAAACAATTACCATTGAAAACAGCATTACAATACGTTTTAATTACCTTCATATTTGCCATTTCAGCATTAGGTAACGCGCAAGAATTAGACTACGAAGGCGGAGAAAAATATAACCTTGCCGGTATATCAGTAAAAGGAAACACAACCTTTAGTGAACAAACCATAATAACCTACTCGGGATTAAGAAAAGATACCGAAATACAAATACCAGGAGAACAAATAAGTAATGCTATAAAAAAGCTTTGGAGTTCTAATTTATTTAGTGATATAGAAGTTTACTTAGTCAAAACAGAAGGTAAAGATGCCTTTTTAGAAATAAGATTATCAGATCTTCCAGAATTAAATGAAATTAATATTACAGGTGTTAAAAAGAATAAGAAGGAGACTATAATCAAAGAAAATAAGTTACTTAAAGGGACAAAGGTTACAGAAAACCTAGTAACAACGACAAGAAACTACCTTGAAAATAAGTATAGAAAAGATGGTTTTTTAAATGCAGATGTAAAAGTAAATACTACAGAAGTTGTTAGTGACTCTACATTTAAGCCACAAGTAAATATGTTTGTTGCTGTAGATAAAGGAGAAAAAGTTAAAGTTAAAAAGATCAACTTTGAAGGTAACGAAGTCTTATCGGACAAAAAGCTAAGAAAAGCAATGAAAAATACGAAGCAGAAAAACCCAATTCGTATTTTTAAACGATCAAAGTTTATTGAAGCAGACTACAAAGAAGATTTATCTTCGATTGTAGACAAATATAAAGAGATAGGTTATAGAGATGCACGTATTATTTCAGACACTTTAACATACAATGGAGAAGAAACCGTGTCTTTAGACATAAAAGTAGAAGAAGGAGAAAAGTATACTTTTGGAGACATTACATTTATAGGTAATACAGTATATTCTGATGAGTTCTTAAAAAGAAAGCTAAGAATTGAAAAAGGAGACACATACAATGGTATAGAACTACAAAAAAGAATAGCAGATGCATCTAGTCCAGATGCAGATGACCTTACAAACTTATATCAAAATAATGGATACTTATTCTCAACAATAAACCCAGTAGAGGTTAATGCAGATGGTAACGTTATCGATATGGAAATTAGAATAAGCGAAGGTAAACCTGCTTATTTTAACAAAGTAACAGTTGTTGGTAACAACAAAACAAATGACCATGTTATTTATAGAGAAATAAGAACACGTCCAGGAGAATTATACAGTAAAGAAAATGTAGTAAGAACAATAAGAGAGTTAAGTCAACTAGGTTTCTTTGACGCAGAACAATTAACACCAAATTTTAAAAATGTAAATCCAGATGAAGGAACTGTAGATATGGAATACTCTGTAGTAGAATCTGGATCTAGCCAAATAGAATTGCAAGGTGGTTACGGTGGAGGAGGATTTATTGGGACCTTAGGTTTATCTTTCAATAACTTTTCTTTAAAAGATATATTCAAAAAAGATGCTTATACGCCAATTCCAATGGGTGATGGACAAAGATTAGCTTTAAGATTACAAGCTAGTAGATTTTTTCAAACTTATAGTTTTCAATTTTCAGAACCTTGGTTAGGAGGTAAAAAACCAGTGCAATTCTCTACCTCTATATCACAAACAAAACAGTTTTTATATAACCCATTAACACAAAACGCAGATAAGGATAGACGTTTTAACATAACAGGTATTACTTTCGGTTTAGCTAAACGTTTATCAGTCCCAGATGATTATTTTACCTTATCTCAAGCAGTAAGTTTTCAGCATTATAACTTAAAAAATTATAACACAGGATTATTTACATTTGGTGATGGTTACTCTAACAATTTATCTTATACAATAGGTTTAACAAGAAACAACACTTTTAATGATCCTATTTTCCCAATGGGTGGATCTAACTTCTCTATTACAGCAAAAATGTCTTTACCATACTCTGTGTTTAATAATGTAGATTATGAAGCATTAAAGCAAGAAAGAGAAGATAATATAGCTATAATTAACGACTCTAATAGCACAGTAAGCGAGTCTAACGCAGCATCAAATAGAGTTAGCGAAATTGACCAAGAACGTTTTAAATGGTTAGAGTTTTATAAGGTTAAGTTTAAAGGAGATTGGTACACTAGATTAGTAGATAAGCTAGTATTACGTCCAAGTGTAGAATTTGGTTTCTTAGGAGCTTATAATCAAGATAGAGGAATTATACCTTTTGAACGTTTCTTTGTTGGTGGTGATGGTTTAGGAAATTATAGCTTAGACGGAAGGGAAGCAATAGCCTTAAGAGGTTACCAAAACCAATCCTTATCAACTCAAGATGGAGGAACAATTTATAATAAGTTTTCTTTAGAATTACGTTATCCAATAACCTTAAAACAATCTGCAAAAATCTATGCTTTAACATTCTTAGAAGCAGGTAATTCTTACAATGATTTTAGGAGCTATGATCCTTTTGAGTTAAAAAGATCTGCAGGATTTGGTGTAAGAATTTTTATGCCAGCATTTGGATTATTAGGTATAGACTTTGGACATGGATTTGATCCACAACCAGGCGAAACTTCAAAACACGGTTGGGAAACTCACTTTATCATAGGACAACAGTTTTAAAAAAAAACAATGCTAAAACCCAATAAAATAGGTTAATAAGCTTGATAGTTTACTAATTTTTTTATTTTTGGCACGATATTTTCTAATAACAAGTTGAGGATTTAATTAAAGAATTAAAATTTTTATAATTAAAATTCGTTATTTTGAAAATAGCAGCTTAAACACAAATAATTTGGCAGCTAAGTTTAAATTAAAAACTAAATAAATCCAACATGAAATTTAAAGTTCTTTTAGTATTGTTCATATTAAGTGTGTCCTTTCAAGCAAATGCACAACGTGGCGTAAGAATAGGTTATATAGATACTGAATATATTTTAGAAAATGTTCCAGAATATACCGAAGCTACTAAGCAATTAGAGTCTAAAGTACAAAAATGGAAAACTGAAATTGAAGGTCGTTTAAATACTGTAAAGCAAAAACGCGAAGCACTTAATAACGAAAAAGCATTATTAACAAAAGAGTTAATAGAAGAGCGTGAAGAAGATATTTTATATGAAGAAAAAGAAATATTAGATTACCAACAAAAACGCTTTGGTCCTAATGGTGATTTGATGATTCAAAAAAAGCAATTAATGCAACCAGTTCAAGACCAAATTTTTCAAGCAGTACAAGACATAGCAGCAAACAAAAAATACGATTTTGTTTTTGATAAATCTGCAGATGTTGTTATGCTATATTCTGCAGAACGTTTTGATATTAGCGACTTAGTAATAAGAACAATAACTAGAGCATCAAAACGTAAACAAGCAACAAACAGAAAAGAGCGTAAAGAAGCAAAAGAAGAAGAAGTTGTAGAAGAGATTAATGACTCTCAAGAAGCTAGACAAAAAGCCTTAGACGAAAAAAGAGCAGCAAGAGAAGCTGCTGCAGAAAAACGTAGACAAGAAATATTTGAAGCAAGAGAAGCAAAGAAAAAAGCAGCACAAGAGAAGAGACAAAAACTTATAGAAGAACGTGCAAAAGCAAGAGAAGAAAAATTAAAAGCTAGACAAGAAACTAAAGACGAAGAAAACCCATCTTTTGATGGAGACGAAAATAATAAAGAAGAAAATTAATAAAAAAAGAGTTTAGTTAACAACAAACTCTTAGATTAACACTAATAATTTATAACACAAATACTATTAAAAATGAAACAAATTAAATCACTTTTATTCGCTGCAGCATTATTTATAGGAGCAACAAGTTTTACTAATGCTCAATCAAAAGTAGCGCATATTAATGTTGGAGAGCTTGTAACTTCAATGCCAGAGATGAAAACTGCTCAAGCAGAAATGGAACAAATGGGTAAAACATTTGAAACTGACATTCAAGAAATGATGAATGAGTATAAAACAAAAGCTCAACAATATGAAGCAGAAGCTGCAACAAAAACTAATGAAGATAACCAAAAAAGAGGTGAAGAGTTAGCAGGTATGCAACAAAACATTAGACAATTTCAAGCTAATGCGCAACAACAATTACAACAAAAAGAATTAGATCTTTTAGAGCCAATTACAAAAAAGGCTAAAGCAGCTATTTTAAAAGTAGCAAAAGCACAAGGTTTTGATTATGTATTAGATTCTTCTCAAGGTTCAGGAGTAATTATGGCAGAAGGTAAAAACTTATTACAAGACGTTCAAAAAGAATTAGGATTTTAATTAAAATTTCTTTTAAAATACAATAAAGCTGTCTAAATTTAGACAGCTTTTTTTATACTATAATTTTTTATGAGTAAACAGCCTATTGGTATTTTTGATTCTGGAGTTGGTGGTACTTCTATTTGGAAAGAAATACACGCTTTATTACCCTACGAAAACACTATTTACCTTGCAGATAGTGCAAATGCACCTTATGGGCCTAAAGGAAAAGATGCTATTATAGCATTATCAGAAAAAAACACCGAGTATTTATTAAATCAAAACTCCAAAATAATTGTTGTGGCATGTAATACAGCAACAACCAATGCCATTAAACATTTAAGAAAAAAATATGATGTGCCTTTTATAGGTATAGAGCCAGCAATTAAACCTGCAGCATTACAAACCCAAACAAAAGCTATTGGTATTCTAGCAACAAAAGGCACTTTAAGTAGTGAGCTTTTTTTTAACACCTCACAATTATACTCTAATGGAATAGAAGTGATAGAACAAGAAGGAGAAGGTATTGTGCAATTAATTGAAAGTGGTAATATTAATTCGGAAGAGATGAAAGCGCTTTTAGAAATTTATTTAAAGCCAATGCTAAATGCTAATATCGATTATTTGGTGTTAGGTTGTACACATTATCCATACTTAATACCACAACTTTTAAAAATGCTTCCTAAGCATATAAAAATAATAGACTCTGGTGAAGCTGTTGCTAGACAGACAAAAGCTATTTTAAAACAATTAAACATGCTTAATATAACGGATGTTAAACCAGATTTAAAATTTTATATCAATTCTAATCCAAAAGTCATGTCTCAACTTTTAAATAATAATTTTGAGGTATATCAAAAAGATTTTTAGTCATAAAAAAAAGCCAAGTGTTACACTTGGCTTTTTTTATTATATATGTTCAGTTCTATACTTCTTCAGCATCTCTTAAGCTTTGAATGTAAGCTGCTTTTTGAACTTGTTTTCTTCTTGTTACAGAAGGTTTTGTAAAGTACTGCTTGTCTCTTAAGTTTTGCATTACTTTAATATTTCTGTGTTTACGTTTGTAACGTTTTAAGGCGCGTTCTATGTTTTCGCCTTCTTTAATTTCTATTCTTAACATATCAGTAGTTTAAATCTTTTGCGAATATCCCCCAAATATTAGGATTATTCAAATTATTAATGTTTTATTTTAGTTTTTTAACCTAAATAGGTCTTTAAAATCTTACTTTTTGATGTTTGACGTAGTCGTCTTATACCTTTTTCTCTAATTTGCCTAACGCGTTCTCTTGTAAGATCAAAGGTTCTTCCAATCTCATCTAATGTCATTGCTGGTTGATTGCCTAAACCAAAATTTAATCTAATCACATCGCTTTCACGAGGTGTTAAAGTTTCTAAAGCACGTTCAATTTCAATATTTAAAGACTCATGCATTAGTTGATTATCAGGGTTTGGAGATTCTCCAGATTTTACTAAATCATAAAGGCTATAATCTTCACCTTCTTTTAAAGGTGCATCCATAGATACGTGTCTGCTAGAGATACGCATGGATTGTTTAACATCGCTAATGGTTAAGTCTAACTCTTTAGCA
>Ga0256829_1001038_pt1 | contig 23995 bp, 24 predicted proteins | sample 131447metaG_FD_185979 | JGI IMG/M metagenome (GOLD analysis project Ga0256829, IMG submission 185979) | Hydrothermal vent microbial communities from Lau Basin, Pacific Ocean - 131-447 | ecosystem: Environmental > Aquatic > Marine > Hydrothermal vents | place: Pacific Ocean: Lau Basin | collected...
TTCATCTTCAAAAAGTATTTTATCTATTTGTCCTATCAGTGTTGTACTCAAAAAAGTGCCTTAAGATTACTTCGTAACTATCGCAAAACTAAGTTCTAAAATCTCTTTATGCTCTTTAATATATCTGTTTAAATCTTTAAGTTTTAAGTTTTTAATCATCTCTAGTTCTTGCTCTGAATGTCCTAGTTTAAAACCTTTGTAATAGTCCATAAAAGTACGGTTCAGTCTTTGGCTCATGGTCTCTACTCGTAATGGTTCACTGCCTAAAAGGAACTTTTTAGTCTGTTCTAGTTCATCTTTAGTTACACCATTTTTCACGAACTCTGCTACAACTTCTTTTACTGTTTTTTTTGCCTCATCAAGTGACTCTAGTTTTGTTTGAAGATAACCTGTCATGTAGTTACTTGACTTACTAACACTAACTCTAGCATAAGCAGAGTAAGCAAGTCCTCTTTTTACGCGAATCTCTTCCATCAAACGACTTCCGAAACCACCAGTTCCCAAGATAAAAGTAGCTACTCTTGCTTTGTAATAGTCCTTAGAATCTACACGCATATCGTATGGTGAACCAAAATACACATATGCTTGTTTAGTATCTTTTTTTAAAATACTCTCTGTTGGTTTATCTATAACATCGTAGTGTTTCACTTTAGCAACATTACCTTTTGGTAAATCTTTTACAATTTTAAATATCTCTTCTTTTGCATATTTTAGGTCAATATCTCCACCTAAAACAACAATCAAGTTTGAGCGTGTTATATGAGATTTTATAAATTTGTTCACATCTTCAAGTTTTATATTCTCTACACTCTCTTTTGTACCATTTGATGGCTGGGCTAAAACGGTCCCTTTAAACAAAACAGATTTTAACTCATTGCCAGCGACATAGTCAAAATCACTCTCTTTTGAACTGAGTGCCCCCAAGGTCATTGTTTTTACTTTTTCTACTGCCTCTTGTGAAAAGTTTGGATCTTTTAAAAGAGCATCAAATTCTTTTAAACCTTCACTAAACTCCTCTTTTAAACATCCAACTTCCATAACGAAAGTCTCTGTGCCTGTTGATGATGATATGTGAATCGCTTTAGACTCCAAACGCTCAGCGAAAGCAGATGAACCTAGTTTTTTAGTACCTTCGTTCATTATCTTTGCACTAAACTTTGCAAGTCCAGCCTTAGTTACATCAGTAACACTTCCACTGTTTGTGAAAATAAACTGCATAGTTACTAAAGGTAATCGTTTATCACTCTCGAAAATTACAGGTACATTTGTACCGTTTACTTCTATATGTTCTACTGTTGCTGCCATCATTATACGCCCTAAGATTAGTAATATTAATATATATTTCATTGTTATGCAAATCGCTCTAAAGTTTCATAAGCAGTGTTACGAACTGCTGGTATCTCACCAATATCTTTGATAAGGTGAACCATCTCTTCTTTTGCCATAGAGTAAGCAGCCCCTGCTGAACTTACTACATTTTCTTCCATCATGGTTGAACCCAAATCATTTGCCCCAAAACGGAGTGCCATCTGCCCGATATATGGACCTTGAGTTACCCATGAACTTTGGATATTTGGAACATTATCAAGATATAGTCTTGCTACTGCTAACAGACGAAGATAACGGTTTGAAGATGGTTTTTCCATGTCAGGAATCTGCTCTAAAAGTTTTGTGTGTTTTCCTTGAAAACTCCACATGATAAAAGCACGAAAACCACCCGTCTCATCTTGAAGTTTTCTAACCATATCAAAATGCTCGACAATATCTTCATCACTCTCTACTGTTCCATACATCATGGTAGCCGTACTCATGATGTCAAGTTTATGAGCCTGTCTATGCACATCTACCCAAACTTCTGAGTCTATCTTTTTAGGTGCGATAATGTCACGCACCTTATCTGAAAGTATCTCAGCACCTGCACCAGGAATGGAAGCTAGACCTTTAACTTTGAGACGGGTAAGCACTTCTTGGATACTAATGCGTGAAACTTTAGCGATAAAATCTAGCTCGATAGAACTAAATCCATGAATAGTAATAGTAGGATATTTTGTATGAATATGCTCCACTAAGTCCTCATACCACTCAATTTTTAGCTTAGGATGGACACCACCCTGAAATAAAATCTGCGTTCCACCAATCTCCAAGAGTTCATCTATCTTTGCATCAATCTCATCAAACGAAAGTACATAAGCATCTGCATCTTTTTCATGTCTGTAAAATGCACAAAACTTACAATCTACCCAACAGATATTTGTATAGTTTATGTTTCTATCTATCACAAAAGTTGTTACACCTTTTGGGTGCAACTCCTTTTTTCTAACTGTTGCCAATCGTCCAAGTTCTTTTAAATCAGCATTTTTGATCAGATCAAGTGCTTCTTCTTTTGTTAATCTTTTTTGCACTATTTCCATCCTCTATTTCTTTTATTATATGGGTTTTTCTTTAAAAAGATTTTATAAAAAAGTATCATCAACACTATACCTATAATAACCCCTAAACCAATCTGTATCCAAGCTGCAAGGTTTAAAATTTTATTTAAAATTTTTCCATGCTCTTTTTTATCTATATTCAGTTCTGACATCTCAGCAATATGTGTCATGGCAGAAACTGCTAGATTGCCATTTGGAATATCTTTATGACATGAAAGACAAACACCACGACGGTCTAGCTTATCTCTTTGAGCTTTATCTAAAGGTTGAGATAGTTTAAAGTGACTACCAACTGTCATGAGTTGTGTACCATTTTCATCTATGATTTTTGAGTAGTCATGTTTAAGGTTTGGTATTGCAGGAATCTGCTCATCAACTTGTTTTGGTAAAACTGTTCCATCTGCACTCATAATATCTACAATAGTAGTCTGACTTGCATCTTCTGTGCCATCTATACCTAAACCAAGAGCTTTTTTACTAGAATGACAAGACTCACAACTTCTTGCCTCTTTTTGAATGGTATGAGGTTGGATTGGGGACATATCTATGGCATTTTGTCCCTCTGCCCCTGCACCCTCTGCATTTGGAACTTTAAAGATTTTATTTTGTATAAGTGCCTTACCTTTTTTACCTATAACAGTAACTGTAACTTGACACCCAGGTACTAGAGGAGTTATACGCCCTTCTCCATTTTGACCGAGCATCGGGTCTTCCCAGCGTAAAAAGCTACGAGTTTCAGTTACTTTTCCATCTACTAGATATTTTTTAAGTGATTTTCTCATGCCACCTGTTGTGCCATGAATATCTTGGTCATGAGACATCTTCACATAATCAACATTTTGTTTGCCACCACTATAATCAATCTTCACATGACAACCATAGCATTGTGGCGCCCAAGTTGCGTGACAAGTATAACACTCTAGTTTGTCGGTATGTGCATCTATAGCGTCCATAGCAACAAGTGCTTTTTTTGAGAGTTTCTCTTCTTCTTTTAAGAGCTTAAGAGGTTTAAGTTCCAAATCTTTTCCAGAAGCAAGGTGCATTATGATTTTGTTACCTTTTTTTATGGCTTTAGGTAGAGGATTTCCCCTTGCCATTATGATAAATCCATCGCCCTTATCTTTTGGGACAAATCCCTGTTTTAGATAATCAGCTACAGAAGAAGCGACTCCACGAGCCTTTCCAACCTTAGGTGAAGTCTCAAACTCATCGGAGTAACCAAGTGGCAGTTCCCAAGGATATTTTTTAGTTGTTCCATGACAATCTTGACACTCTATCTCTACAGCACCCAAGTTTGCTCCAGTTAAAAAACCATCTCCATGCAAGTCATTAGAGGTATGACAATCTTGACAAAGCATACCTTTTTTAAAATGCACATCTGCTTTCATATGAATATATCGTTTAGTGTGAAGTTTTGGTTGAGCATTTCCATCTTCATCAAAAGTGGCTTTGTATGCTGTTTCCATCAAACCTTGATAAGAAACACCTATGCGTTTTCCACGGTTATGACAAGTTGAACATGTCTCAGTTGGAACACCTGAATAATGTACGCCATGAACTGTTACCTTTACCTTTCGTGAACTTTGGATGGAGTGGACGAGCATATGCCCAGCCTCTTTTTTGTTGATAGTTTTATCCCCACCCTCATAAAGACCTGCGTTTGAGTAAGGAACATGACAAGAGGCACACCCTATGCCTCTGTAGTCACCTCTACGAGAGCGACCTTTACTTCCAGTATGGCAACGCAAACACTCTTGACGGAGATAAGTAAAAACTGCTAATGATGGGTCTTTTTGCACCTCATCAGCTGTTGGTGCTTGTGGAAGTTGTTTCATCTCTTTAGGAAAAGCTTGTGGCTCCATTTTTGAGAGTTTTTGCATGTACTCTTGGTATTTTTTTGTACCAAGTCTTGAGTGAATGTCTTTTGGATTTGAAGTTTTATAGTTTCCATTTACATGTGTATAGCCCTCTTTACCACCAAATGCCCACATAGCTCCTTGAATCTTACCTTGTTCGGTCATCATCAGTGAGTTCATCTGTGAGGCAACTTGGTTTTGATGACACATTCCACATGTATTTTGATTTATCCAAGTGCTTCCTGGGGCTGGGTAATACTCTTTTGGTCCTTCATGTGTTTTAAAATATTCTATAGTTCCTGAGTGAGCTTTACTCGCATGTTTAGTGTTTGGATTACCACCGTGACAGACTATACAGTTATTTTTCGGATAGCCTGCTTCTTTTGCTTTTTTAAAGATAGCTTTTGACATACCTGACTCTTTTTCACGGATATGTTCTATACCATTATGACAAAGTAAGCAGTTGTTTTTTTGCGTATAGTCCACATTCACAGAAGAGTAAGAAACAGATACTAAAAAAATGAGTAAAGAGAATATTTTATACATGTTAAGCCTAGTTATTTATCTTTTGAAATAGCGTCTAAAACACCATTTATAAACTTAGGAGATTGCTCCGTTCCAAAAGATTTTGTTATCTCTACAGCTTCGTTGATAATAACTGCAGAATCAAGTTCCGTAAAAAGTATCTCATATGCAGCTAGTCGCAGAGTTGCTCTCTCGATAGAGCCTAGTCGTTCAAAATCCCAATCTTTAAGGTGGGTAATGATAGCTTTATCACAAGCTTCTAAGTTTTTCATAACACCATCATAAAGTGTTAGTGCAAAATCTTTTTGCTTATTTCTGATTTTTTTCTCTTCTAAAATCTCTTCTGAATGTTCAGAAGTATTTCCATTACCTAAATCATAAGCATACAAAAGTGAAACAACTGCCATTCTGGCTTGCTGACGAGTCGCCATTACAGTGCCTCATAAAGGTCTATCATCTCAATAACAACTGTCATCGCTTCAAAACCTTTGTTACCAGCTTTTGTACCTGCTCTCTCTATAGCTTGTTCTATACTGTCTGTTGTTAAAAGTCCAAAACTAACTGGTTTTTGATACTTTAAACTCATACTTGCTATACCTTTGGTTGCCTCAGCAGAAACATAATCAAAGTGAGGAGTTGCTCCACGAATAACTGCACCCAAAGCACAAATAGCGTCATATTTTCCAGATGATAAAAGTTGATCAACAATCATCGGAAGTTCAAATGCACCTGGCACTAAAACATGTGTCAGGTCATCACTATTTCCACCATGACGCTCAAATGCATCTTTAGCACCCTCAACAAGTCTATCAACTATAAAATGATTCCATCTTGTACTCACTATCGCTATTTTTTTGCCATTTACTACTTTTAATTGACCTTCGATTAACTTCATTTTTTTCCTTTGTTATTTTGTTTTGTGTTGTTTATTTTTAAAATTCTGATAAGTTTTTCGTTTACAATTCGATATATAATACGATAATTATCATAGTACATAACTCTACAATTATGTTCTATATTTTTATATTTACACTCTTTACCCATTTTAGAATTTGTCTCTAGCAAATGTATATATGTTTGAATTTTCGTAACATACTCTGTCGCTACGGTTGGTTTATCCATATAAATTGTATTGAAAATCTTTGATAAATCTGTCAATGCAGATTTATTTAATCTAATTTCCACTATGTTTATTCCTTAACATATCAAAAGCTTCGTCTAATGTATAACCACTATCTCCAGAGTTATCAGCACTATTAATTTCACCTGTTAAAGAAGATAAATTTTCATCGTAATCCACATTATTGGCATGACAAGTTGCAGAGAGGAACTTCACAAACTCTGTATCATTTCCTTCAAAATTTTCATAATATGTTTTCTCTAACTCTGGATCATCTATCGTAATCGTAATCATTTTAAATCTCCTGAATTTTTTTAATCTTAACTATCAAATTATCAAGTTCTTCTAGTTTTAACATATTTGCTCCATCACTTAAAGCACAACTTGGGTCAAAATGTGTCTCAAAGAAAAAGCCATCTACTCCTACTGCTGCTGCTGCTTTTGCAAGGTAAGGCACCATTGAACTATCTCCACCTGTTTTTCCATCTTGTGCTGTTGGCATCTGAACAGAGTGAGTTGCATCAAAAATAACTGGTGCAAACTCTTTCATGATAACTAAGTTTCTCATATCAACCACCATATTGCCATAACCAAAAGAGTTTCCTCTCTCACAAAGATAAACTCCATGTTTTTTTGCATTTTCATAAGTAGGTTCAGAACATCCTCGAGTTTGAAGCACTTTTAAGAGTGGGTATTTCATAGCATCAGCACTTAAGAACTGCCCTTTTTTGATATTTACCTCTTTGTCTGTTTTAGCACAGGCAACAAGGAGGTCAGTTTGACGACAAAGAAAAGCAGGTATTTGCAACATATCAGCTACTTGAGCGACTGCATTTACTTGGACACTCTCATGAACATCAGTAACGATTTTGTATCCAAAATCATCTTTTACTTTTTGAAGTATGCGAAGCCCTTCTTCCATGCCAAGACCACGAAAACTCTCTAGTGAGGTTCTATTTGCCTTATCAAAACTAGATTTAAAATAGAAGTCTATAGAGTCATCATTATGATATTTCTCTAAACCCTTAGCGATTTTAAAAATATTTTCTTCACTCTCAATAACACATGGTCCTGCTAAAAGTTTCATTTTATTGCCTTTTAAAATATACAAAGACATTATATCATTTTAATTTTAATCATTTCGCCCGAGCGACTAATATCCCTGCAAATACGATAAGAGATATACCAAAAATTGTTATAAATGAGGGGAAGTTATCTCCGAGAAAGAGTCCGACTATTATAGAAAAAAAGATGTTTGTATAAGAGACTGCTCCTACTATCCCTGCTTTTGTCTCTCCATAAGCTTTTGTCATGAGGACTTGTGAGATAGTGGCTAAAACTCCCATACTTATAACATAAAACCAAACTATACCTTTAGGCATAACAAATGAAGAGAACATAAAGTCTAACTCTGGAGCATTTACATAAGGAGATAACAAAAATAGTATGATTGGACCTATAGTCCCAGTTAGCATAAATGATAAAACGATGGCTCTTGTGTCGTAGTATCTTTTAAGTTCTCTTACTGAAGTGTATGCGAGTGCTGCACCCACACCACTAAAGATACCAAGAAGGTCATACTTTGAAAAACCAACTCCACTAGGTTGTGTTATAAATATAATCCCTATAAAACCTATAAAAACAGCTATCCAGCCTTTTGTTGGAAGTTTTTCTGACAAAAAAGCCCATGCAAATATGGCTGTAAATATCGGTGAAGTTTTAGAGTAAGTCATAGCATCACCCAAAGAGATATGAGCTATATTATAAAAAAATGCTAAAAGTGCTACAAAACCCATAAATCCACGAAAAAAGAGTAAAAAAGGTTTTCCACCCTCATGAACCATTGGAGTTTTTAAGACTGCTATGCCAACCAATATAACACCAGCTATATTTCTAAAAAATACTACTTCAAGTGAACTCATACTTAAACTAGCAAGTTTAGCAAAAGCACCCATTACAGCGAAGGTAAAGGATGCTATGAGCATATATTTAACGCCTTTATTCAACTATATCCCCAAGACTGTGTTTATAGAGTATCTCATGTCATCATCAAGGTTATCCATACTGCTTAACATCCATCTTAGATAACCTGCATCTTCTCTTGCGACTTCTGCAAGCTCTTTTCCTTTATGTTTTCCAAATCTAAATGTTTTTACAAGTATTGGTGTTGCTGTTAGTTCCACCATCTTTTCAACAGGATTTGCATCAGGAAACTGCTCACTTACTATAGCTTTTAGTTTTGAAAGTAAAAGTTTTAGTACCAACACATCACCGATAGCGTCATGTGCTTTAACAACTATACCAAGAGCATTTGCCTCTTTTTCTTCCTCTTTGTAAAGCTCCATTTTATAACGAAAATACTGGAGTCTATGTGCCTCTTCATCAGGCAAGACATGTTTTGCAACTCTTAGGGTGTCTATTACTTTCATCCTATTTTCAAAACCCTCTTTTTCTAACATTTTAAGGTCAAAAGGTGCGTTATGAATTATCACATAATTATCATCACTATTTAACTCTTGAAGTCTTTTATAAGCTGTAGTCTCTACACATGTAGGTTTACCCTCTATCAAATCTTGCGTTATTCCATGAACTTCCATCGCACCAAAACTTATGGGTACATCAGCTCTATTAAACTCATTATGAACCTCAACTTCTTTAGCTCCTAAAACAATATATCCAAGTTGGATAACTCTATCTAACTCACCTGTTCCTGTTGTTTCTGTATCTAGTATCACATATTTTTTTGCCATTTTTTCCCTACTTTTTACTTTGAAAATTCACTTTATAGCTCTTTGTTGTAATAATATGATACACTTTTAAAAAAAACAAAGAGCAATATTTTGATAACTTCACCCATAGCCTACCTTTTAGTTCTCTCTCTTGTGGTTACTATTTTTCATCTTTTAGATTCTAAAACAGAGTTTAAACTTTTTAAATATATACCTGCTGTTGTGATGATTTATGCTTTTAGTATGTTTTTAGCTAGCGTGAATATTTTTGCATCAAACGAAAATATAAATGCCATTTACAAACTTACAAAGACCAACTTACTTCCTGCTATGCTCTTTTTGATGTTGCTTCAGGTGGATTTTAGGCACTTCTTTAAACTTGGCAAATCTCTACTTATATCTTATGTTTTAGCTGTTTTATCCATAGCTTTTGCTTTTATAGTTGTATCATCACTCTTTAACTTTAACCCTCAAATGTCTGCTGCTTTTGGAGCATTGGCAGGTTCTTGGATGGGTGGAACTGCAAACATGATAGCTGTTGGTTCAGCACTTCATGTACCAGAAGATGCTTTTGCTTATGCACTTGTTGTTGATAGTGTGAACTATACTTTATGGGTCATGTTGTTACTTTTTTTAGTACCTTTTGCCAATATTTTTAACAAGTTCACAAAGAGTGATGAGAACCTTGCTTATCTTGGGGAGATAGGTTGTGCTTGTTCTATGGGTGCAAAACGCTACTGGCTTCTTATAGCTTTAGCTCTTGGTGCTTCTCTACTCTCTCAGATTATCGCCACAAAATTTGTATTTTTAAACGCAACAACAAGTATGGTTTTACTCTCCTCTCTTTTTGGCATACTCGGCTCTTTTACAAAACTAAAAGAGATAAATGGCTCTAGTGAAGTCGCAACTACTATGCTATACATCATCATAGCTCTTATAGGTTCAAAAGCTGTTATAGACAACTTTTCGGGTCTTGGTTTATATGTTTTTGCTGGATTTACTATATTAGTTATTCATGCACTTATCATGATAGTAGGAGCAAAGATTTTCAAACTCGACCTTTTCTCCATCACGGTGGCTTCACTCTCAAACATAGGAGGAGTTGCCTCTGCACCCATACTTGCAGCAACTTACAATAAAAATCTTGTAAGTGTCGGTGTTTTGATGGCTATTATGGGTTACCTAATTGGAACTTTTGGTGGACTTTTTGTTGGTAATATTTTAGTAGGACTAGCACAATGAAGATAAAAAGCATAAAAACAGAGGTAAAATATATCCCACTAAAAACACCTTTTGTAACGGCACTAAGGCGTGTTGAAAATGTTGAGTTTGTTAGTGTGAGGGTTCAATGCGATAATGGACTTCTTGCTTTTGGTGAAGCACCTGCCACTATGGCTATAACAGGTGAAGATTTAGAAATAATTACCAACTCCATTAACCTCGTTAAAGATAAAATAGTCTCTTATGCTCCACAAGATGCCTTAACTATCTTGCATAACTCAAACATTGGAAGTAGTGCTAAAGCGGCAGTTGATATGGCTTTGATCTCACTACTTGCACAAGAGCAAAAAAAAGAGCTTCATGAGTATCTAGGTGCTAAAGAAAAAGTAGAGATAAAAACCGACATCACTATAAGCCTAAATCCAACAGAGGCAATGATTAAAGATGCAAAAGAAGCATATCAAAATGGGCATGACATACTCAAGGTAAAACTAGGCTCTGATATAAATCATGCCATACAAACCACAAAAAAAATATCACTTGAACTACCAAAAGCAAAACTACTCATAGACGCAAATCAGGCATGGGGTTTAAACGATACTCTAATGTATCTAAACGCAGTAAAAGATATAAAAATAGAACTTTTAGAACAACCTGTAAACGCAAAGGATATATCATCTCTAAAAACTATCACCCTTTCAACTAAAACCCCTATACTCGCAGATGAAGCTGCCTTTACACTTGAAGATGTGAAAAAAATAGTCCAAACAAAAAGTGCTGATATGATAAATATAAAACTAATGAAGTGTGGTGGTCTTAGTAAAGCAGTAGAAATTTTGGAGTATGCGAGAGAGAATAGTGTAAAATGTATGCTGGGTTCTATGCTTGAGGGTCCAGTATCTATAAATGCAGCATATGCCCTTGCAGAAGCTTATATAGATGTTATAGAGTATGTGGACTTAGATAGTCCACTGCTCTATAAAGATGTTTAATAAAGTCCAAATTTTCCATCATTTCGTTTATATAAAACACGAGTCTTATCTTCATTGTCTAAGAATATTTCAAACATTTTTCCACTATCTTTTAAGTCATTTAAAACATCTTCAACTTCACGAGGTTTATAAAGCTCAAGTTCTACTGGAACTATCTCATCTTCTTGTTCTTCTACTGCATCTTTAACATTTACATTTTCAGCCTTAGCTTCATTTAGTCCAACTTTTTTATGGTCACTCTCTCTATCATGCATACGACGCATAGCCTTTTGAGCACGAGAAATAGCTATGTCTATAGCAGCATAAAGGTCATCATCATTTTGTTTTATGACAACAGAGTTTTTGTGAGCAAGGTTGATAACAAGTTCTATAAGTGAATGTTCTTTACCTTTTTTAGTTTGAGCAGAAACCACCATACTTACAGAGATAATATCTAAGTTAAATTTTTTAAGTGTTTCTATAGATGTAGTCATATGAGCTTTGATAGCGTCAGTAAGTTCTAATTGTCTTCCAGTTAGAGAAATATTCATGGTAAAATCCTTTTAATGCGTATAATTTAGATTATAGCATTAAAAAGTTTACAAAAAATAATAATGTTAGAGTTTTTGCACTCTTCTCCAACTCTTAATGATGTAATTTATGTTTAGTGTCTGTTGGTTTAACCCATATTGCAAATAAAACTGCAACTGTACCCATAATTAAAGTAGTTATTTCAAAATTAGTCATCCCTAGTCCCTTTATTAATTAGAATAAACCACCTACTGACAATAATAAAGCACTAAAAAGTGCAATATATGATAGGTTATTTTCTTTAACAAATGGTGTCAAAAATGCAACACCGACTGTTATCTTAGAAATATCTATTAAATATTTCCCAATTTCTTTTATTGTTTCTTTCTCCATAGGCAAATTATACAGCAAAAAAGATAAGAATTGGCACTTTTGTTTTTAATAATCTTATAGTTTTTGGATAGTTCTTCTAAAGTATCTTATTGCTTCGCTTGTGATTGTAGGGTCATGAAGTGTTACTAATATATCCATAACTACTGAACCATTTTGTTCAGGTGTGCTAATTGTGGCGTACTGGGTGCATCCTGTAACTGGAGTTGTATAGATATATCGCATCGTTACATTCGCATCATATTGAATCTCTCCAGCATTGCCAAATATAATATTATCCGTGTTTTGACATCCATTTTTTGCTATATGTAAAAGAGCAATTTCTGAAGTAGCTTTAGCATATAATTTTGCTTGTTCATACAGATAAATATCAGTTGTTCGTTTTGTTGTTTTTGAAGTCAATGAAAGTGATAAAGCCATAATTGTAGCTATAATAACAATGACAGTTATTGCCATTATCATAGCAAAACCATTTTTTTTATTTAATAAACTGTTTTTTCTTTGCATAAGGAATAACCTCCAATATCTGACTTTGTACAGACTTGAATTTTTAAAATAGAACCAACTTCGTTATATTGAAATGTACTAACATTTTCAGCAATTACTGATGAATTACCGTCGCTATATATATCCCCATCCCATGGTCGGTAGTCATACCATAATCTCAATGTTCCAGTATTATTTCCAGTTGCGTTCCAGTCATTCATTCCAACTGCATAAGCACTCCAAGAAAGTTGATAGTATTCATAAACATCAACTCCACTAAAGTTATTATCAGCTACGAGCCAGTTTGGATGGCTACTATTTGCTTTAATGGGGTGCATTGCTTCATGTGCTGTACCACTCCATCCAAATCCATTTTTCACATTACTAAGTGAACCGACGAAGTAAATTGCTGCATCGTTTATAGTAGTACCAGATGAACTTAAACTTTGTATCATACTATCTACAGCGGTAGTATTTGTTTGAGGAGAGATAAGTGTTGTATTTCCAAGTGCAAGAGATGGGTTTATATCAACTATACCACTCCATAATGGTGTTGTTGTTCCTCTAAAACTATCATTAGCAAGACCCACCCACTCAAGTATGCTATACTTATCTCTATCTGCTGAATTGATGTCTATTGGTGATTTAAAATTTGTTGCTGGGTTATTATCATTAGGATTTCTTGCTGCAACGGATGCTTTTATCCTAAACTGTAGTCTAGCTGCAATCTGTTCTACAGCACTTTCACTTTTTACTTGAAGTTCATTGTTTATCTTTGAAAAAATAAATCCATTGTAAGCCTGTGCTAAAAACTCAGCACCAAATTTTGATAAAATACCCATCACTACAATAACAAAAACAAGTTCAAGCATTGTGAACGCATAACGACGCATTAAAATGTCCTTTTATGGTATTGAACTTCACCAACATTAGCAGCTTCTGTTTTTAAGACTGTTACAACTTTAGCACCCTCTTTTATTGTTACAGTGATAACTTTTATATTATTATCTGTGGCATGAGGAGAGACTGTAATGGTACTTGTGTAGTTCATATCTTTATATCCTGCAGCACCTTTTTCATCTCCGATAAAGAGTTGTTTAGTCCCAACAAAATCATTCAAAGTGCTAAAATCTGCATTACCAGTTATGTTACTTGCAGTATGTATAGCAGTATCGTTTATACATCTTCTATGAAATGGTTGATTGATATGTCCTGGACGAAGTTTTGTTGTACTATTACAATCATTATCTATATTGATTACTCTGGCATAATCACTTGTATTTATATCATTCATAGAATTGGCATCCCAGTATCCACTGCTGGTCTGCATAAGTTCAACTGACGCACCAAAGATTGCCTCTTGTGCAAGGTTATTCTCCATACCCTTTGAGTTTACTTGCATCATCATAGGTAGAGAAACCACAGCAATAGCAATCACAACAATAGCAAATATAAGTTCTATCATTGTAAAAGCTGTTTTAGAGGTTTTATCTACCACATACTTCTCCCATTAGTTTTTACTGTTCCTGTTGTATTTGTTTGGGCATCTGTTTCATGTTTTCCTACCCAACCATTTGCCTCTTTGTTAAACTCTACTTGAAAATAATTTTTTGTTGCATTGACATTATCTTCATTGTAAATCAACCAACGAGAAGCATTTACTTCCATGGTACTCATATATGGATAACCTAGTGATCCATTATACTTTAATATACTAATTAATGGATTTCCTGTTGGAGTGTCTGTTGCAGTAACAATATCACCTGCAACATTTGTGCCATCTACATGTTTAATGATAGTTATATTTCCATCTTTACTAGAATCATGAAGGGTATTATTATACCAACGAATATCACTTGTATGTAATTGACTTGGAAGTAGTGCAGTATTGCACTCACCTAAAGGAAAACAATAAATCTCATAATACATATTTGCATTATGATTAATAGCTCCTGATAAAGGATCTTTATATCGTTGTTTACCTGCATTTGCACGACCATACACCATTGTTACATTTCTCTCATTACTTGGTAAACTATTATTTTTTGCGACAACTGGGTTATGGTTAGTATCTGAAATTTCTAAGCCACTAAAATTAACTCTAAAAGGATTTAAAGACCTGTTTATTTCTCTATCAAAATTAATTCTAACAGCCAAAGGTGCAGTACCATTGTTATCAGAAGTAAAGAGTGTATTTGGTAGCGATTGAAGAGTAGCATTTCCATCTGTTAGTTGATTTGAAGAATTGTTAGCAGAATTCATCTCTTTATATAAAATTGTTGTAGGCAATTTAGTAGGTTGAGGGTTGGCAATAGCAAAATCAAGATTAAAATTAATACTCTCAGCATAACAACTTGCAGAAAAATTTGGAGTTACAGCATTATTACTATTTTTAGCTGTAACATTAAGATCATAAACTATTCCCATATTATCAAGGTCGTTAGATATATAAGTAAAGTTATTGCCGTGGTTAATAGTGCTTTTTAGGGCTATATCAAAATGCTCAGGAATAATAGTCAAGTTAATATCTGCAGGACTTATAAATCTCTGAGTAGCATTTGTATCATCATTATCTATTTTAGCAAATTCACTACCATCTTTTTCGCTTAAAATTATGTTCCACTCACCAACATTAGCAAAAGTTGTCTCAGCAACCAGTTCTCCATCAATAAAATTACCATTCATAGAAATATTTAACTTATTGTTTTGGCAAAGTTTTGATAAATCTTTCAAGGTAGTGTTAAAGTCTAAACTAGTTGATGGTTCATTGTAGCCAGTTGAATGAGTAACTGAGTTCCAATTTAAAGCATTATATGTGATATTAATATCTTGAGCTTTTATAACATTTCCACTCAAACCTGTAATCTCAAATTTATCAGGACGGATAGCAAAACTATCACTTGAATAACAAATATGCCATGTAGGTATTCCTGATGTTACTGTATTACAATCGTATAAAATTGAATTATAATTTGAATGCTCATTTGAAGTATTATCTGAATTACTTTTGGAATCATTGTCTGAATCATTGTCTGAATTACTTTTAAATTCATCCTCTAACTTATTTGTTAAATCATTATCTGAATTACTTTTGGAACTTTCATTAAAACCATTGCAAGAAGAGGCATGATATAAATGATATAACTTCTTAGCAGTATCATCCTCTTCATAAGTAACACACATTTTAAAGCCAACTACTGCCTCTTTATTTGCTGAAGTTACTGTAAAATTATCTGATACTGGGATATGGCTCGTGCTATTTATATCAAAGGTAACAGAGTTGCTGATTGCATTATTTGAGCCTTTTGGATATATCGCAACATCAACAGAGCCTACTCCTTTTTTTACTTCATAAGCATTATTATCCTTATTTAAACTTGCTAAAGATAGTTGAAAAGCTTTATTGACAATCTTTGTTGAGATATTTCTATCTACTGGTGGAACTATATTATTATCTCTAAAAGTGTCCCAAGCATCAAAAGTGCCTGTAAGGTAAGTGTTTGAGCCACTATGCACTAAACTAGCACAAGTATTTGAACAACTAGGAAGTGGTGAGTTATCAACAATATTATTGTAGTCGTAGCTACTTGCACTCAAACCATCCCAATAATTCTCTCTTACATTATTACCTGTTTTGTTTGCTGATGCAAGATTTCCTAAAGGTGTTCCAAAAAAACAGTTATTTTTTATATCTGCATTTGTTTTGCCATTACCTATATAAAAAGCATAAGCATTCCCACTTGAAGATTCTTTATAAGAGCAACTATTTTTCATTTTAATATCTAGAGTATTACCAGTAAAATTTATAACTTTATCTCCACGACTAACAAATTTTGAGTTATCTACATCAGGCTTCCCTTTTTCAATCCACAGTGCATATCCACTCACATTTATATCACAATTTTTTACAGTTATAGTTCCTTCAACATTTTGTTCTGTTCTTATTCCATGGTCATTAGAACTTGTGTTTGTTCCTATTATTTTCACTGTATCAAAAGTAACACCTGAGCCCTTGCTTACAAAAATTCCTTCAGCATCTGTTGAAGCTATAATCCTTTCAAATTTATGTTTTCCCACTACATTTGAGTCAAGTCTTATAACAAACCCATTAGCAGTAATCCCACTTATATTTGCATCTCCAATATATACATCCTTACCTTTTTTTATGTAGATACCATAATTTGCATTTGCTTGAATATTTATATTATGAAATTCTGGTTTTCCTGTCACATTGTCGCGGATATAAATCGCTTCATTTGTACTACCTTTGATAGTAATATTTGTATATTTAGTATTTTTAGCTTTATATATATCTAGTCCAATTCCCTTATTTATACTTATATCTATATTTTTAAATTCTAAGTCTGCATCTCCACTAACATTACTTTGACTCACAATCGCATCTGAATTATCAGAATAATCAGTAGCATTTATTTTTATGTTATTAAAGGTCATGTTTTTACCTTTTTTAACCCATATTGCAGATTGACTTTTTGTAGAAAAGTTCAGATTTGTAAACTGATGATCATCATTCCCAACTTGGTCACCCAGATAGATACCATCGTCATTTGCACTGCTACCAATAAGTGTCATGTTTATATCACTAAAAATTTGCTTATTACCTTTGTTTATACGGATACCAGAACCTTTGGAAGTTATTGTTAGGTTAGTAAAAGTATCTTTACCATCAAAATTACCACTCTCACCATAGATAGCACTACCACCATCAGAAACAAGTTTTACATTATCAATAGTAAAATCTTTTCCTTTAAAGAGTCTTATTACTCTTTCGTTTGCACTAGTTGAAGTAAGATGCATAGATAAATTTTTAACTGTTATATTTTCACTTTTATGATTTGAAGTACCTATTGTAAGCACGGTTGTGTCTGCATACCAATTAATATCCACAGGATTTGGTGCATCTTGAGCATTTGTAATTATTAAATCTTTTTTCCCACTTATAGTAACCACTTCATTGTAATCACCTTTACAGATTTTGATAGTATCACCATCACTCGTAGCATCTATGGCATTTTGAATAGTTGCGTAAGAAGTTCCAGTATCTTCACAATTTTTACTATCTATAAGTGAATTATCAACAACAAGAGTATCGCCAAACAACATCGTTACATTTAAAATCATTATCATGGCTAAGTGATGTCTATAATTCCATGCACTGTTTTTCAAGACAATAAGTAGAAATATCGGGGATAGCAAAGACCTAAAAAGTAAATCAAAAGTTTTCATAATACATTCCTTACACAACAGTTTATTATCATTAATTGATAATTATCTATCTTTTTTGCTTTAAGTTTACTGAAAATATAAAAGTATCTTATATTATTTTTTATGAAAAAGAAATTCTAACTCTTCTTTTAGATTTTCTACTGAGTGAAGATAACCAATAAATTGCCACTAGATAATTTATTGGATACTCTGTTTTCTTATCCGACTGTTAAACACTCATATCTAAAAAGCTATAATTAGCTTATCAATACAAAAACCCAAAGTGGAATCTTTTTTCCAAAACCTATTTCAATATCATCTGCAACTACAAAACTATTTTCTACATCTTTTATCTGAGCAAAACTTTTATTTTTTCCACCTATCTCAAAGGTATATTTTTCATTAACAAAAAAATCACCTGCTTTAGGATAGGAAACATCATGCCCTTGACTTAACATATTTATAATCAATTGTTTTGGGGTTATTCCTTAGTGATGTGAATCCAGGTTTCAGTATTTGGTTAGATTTTTCAAAAAGTTTATCAAGCATATCTTTTCTTACTGTATATTATATTATACTTAAATCAGATAGTTATTTCTTCAAGAAAGATGATATTTTTTCTGCTATAAAATACTCTTTAGAGTCAGAAAGTATTATTTGTGCAGCTTTTTTAGTGTCTGAATTAAAAACCAATGGTCCAATGAAGTTTACAATAGAGTCTTCTATGGGGTTTTGTATAAGGAGTATATTATAGATAAGCAAGTTTGAGTTTATTGTAATTCCTAGCTCTTCTTTTAGATTTTTTGGAACTTCAAAATCATACTCTCTTAAGGCGTAAGGATTTACCAATGTAAAAGATATGTTTATATCTTGGCAAGATTGCATTCTCATAAAAACATCATCTATCTTCTCTAATTCAACTTGTTTTATCTCTTCAAAGCCTAAAAGTGGAGTTACCATGTCAAATTTCATAAAAAACCTTTTTTTTAATTTTATTAATTGTATCACTTTTAAGCATAAAATATTCCTAGTTTAAAGAGTGTTATATAAGTTTTAGATAGAATAACACAATAATTAAGTATTTGGATGGATGCATGACAATAAAAACAAAATTTACACTTTTAGTTCTAGGCTCTTTACTCTTTTTTTCAGGTTGTTCTAAAGAGGTTGAAGAGTATAATAAACCTGCTGTTTATTGGTATGGTAAAATTATAGAGAGTGTTTCTCAAAACAACTTCGACAAGGCAGATAACTACTACTCATCACTTCAAAGTGAACATGCTGCTTCACCACTGCTTCCTGAAGCCACAATGATACTTGCCATTGCTCATATGCATTATGGAGAATATCTTTTAAGTGAGCATTTTTTAAGTGAGTATATAAAGAGATACGCAAACTCAAATGAAAGAGAGTTTTCAGAGTTTATGAAGATAAAAGCAAAATACATGGCTCTACCAAATCCAAGAAGAGACCAATCTCTTATAAGCGAAGCGATAACAGCTGCAGAGAATTTTAAACTGAACTACCCCCACTCTTCGTATTACCCTGTAGTTGATACTATGGCTACAAACTTACATATGGCACAAGCGATACTTAATGAGTCTATTGCTTCTCTTTATGATAGAGTTGATAAACCAAAAGCAGCAGCTTACTACAGAGCAATAAAACCTCAACCTTGGATAAATTGGGATGATGTAAACAGAGCAAATACGGCATGGTATCGTGAATGGTTTGAAGGAGATGGTACTGCTAGCTGGTATGGTTTTTTAATTCCTGATACAGTTAGTGTTGTATCTCGCCATGCAAATACTAATGACATCTCAAATGATGATAATACAACTTTAGATAAATAGGAACATATTTTATGAAACTAAGCAATTATGGAGAATTTCCAGCTGATATACCTGTTATAGCAGAAGATGAACTCTTTTTATACCCTTTTATGATTTCACCTCTGTTTTTAAGTGATGAAAGCAATATAAACGCAGCAACAAAAGCTATAGAAGATAATACACTTGTTATAGTATGCACAACAAAACCAGGACATGAAGCCCAAAGAGATTATGCATCTTTATATGACGCTGGTGTTATTGGTTCTATCATGAGAAAAGTTTCTCTACCTGATGGAAGAGTTAAGGTACTTTTTCAAGGTTTAGCAAGGGCAAAACCTGAATATGAAGTCTCTCAAAATCCACTTATAGCTCATGCAAATGTTATTGAGCCTACTATTGTTAACTCTTTAAAAGTTGATGCTATACTTGAAATAGTAAGAGAAAAAGTTAGAGCTTTATCTGCTATAAGTAACTACTTTCCACCTGATTTACTTAGAACTATAGAAGAAAATCATGACCACAACCGTATCATAGACCTTATATGTTCAACAGTAAAATTAAAAAAAGAACAAGCTTATAAACTTTTTATACAAACTGATACTGAACAGAGATTTTTAGACCTTATTGACTATCTTATAGATGAGATAGAAGCAAATAAACTTCAAAAAGAGATTCGTTCTAAGGTTCATACACATATAGAAAAAGTAAACAAAGAATACTTCTTAAAAGAGCAGTTAAAGGAGATACAAAAAGAGCTTGGTACTGATACCTCACGAGATGAAGAGATAGAAGAGTACAGAAAAAAACTTGAGGCAAAAAAAGATGGAATGAGTGAAGATGCCTACAAAGAGATAAACAAACAACTAGAGCGTTTTTCTCGTATGCACCCTGACTCTTCTGATGCTTCAATGACCCAAACTTATCTTGACTGGGTTCTTGATATTCCTTATGGAGTTATGGCTAAAAAGTCTCTTAATATAACGGATGTTCAAACTCAACTTGATGAAGACCATTTTTCCCTTAAAAAACCAAAAAAGCGTATTGTAGAGTATTTTGCTGTTAAAGAGTTACTTGCATTAAGAGGTATCTCTCAGAAAAAAAGTGCAGGGGCAATTTTATGTTTCTCTGGACCTCCTGGTGTTGGTAAAACTTCACTTGCAAACTCTATCGCAACTGCTTTAAAAAGACCTCTAATAAGGATAGCTCTTGGTGGACTTGAGGATGTAAATGAACTTAGAGGGCATCGTCGTACTTATGTTGGTGCTATGCCTGGTCGTATAACTCAAGGGCTTATTGATTCTAAAAAAATGAATCCTGTTATAGTTTTGGATGAAGTAGATAAAGTTTCAAGAAGTCAAAGAGGAGATCCTACTGCTGCACTTTTAGAGATACTTGACCCAGAACAAAATAGTGAGTTTAGGGACTATTATCTAAACTTCAACCTTGACTTGAGCAATGTTATCTTTATAGCAACTGCAAATGATGTGGGACGCATACCTGCTCCACTTCGTGATAGAATGGAGTTTATAACAGTTAGTTCATACACACCACAAGAAAAATTTGAGATAGCTACTAGGTATCTAATCCCTCAGGAAATAAAAAAGCATGGTCTTAAAAAGTCAGAACTAAGCATCTCAAAACCAGCACTAAAAGAGCTTATACATAGTTACACAAGAGAGGCTGGAGTTCGTAATCTTCGCCGTCGTTTAGCTGAAGTATGTAGAAAAGTGGCAAAAGATATTTTACAAGAACCTAGCCTTACAAAAGTCTCTATAACTCTTAAAAACTTAAAAGATTTCTTTGACAAAAGTGTTTTTGAGATAGAAAAAACAGATAAAGTTCCAGTTGTTGGTGTTGTAAATGGACTTGCATGGACAGCTGTTGGTGGTGATGTACTTAAGATAGAAAGCATTCGCATAAAAGGTAAAGGTACTCTTCAACTCACGGGAAGTCTTGGTGATGTTATGAAAGAGTCAGCTAGAATTGCCATGAGCGTGGTCAAAACACTTATAGATACTAAAAAGTTAAAAATCTCAGATGTAAACATTCCAAAAACTTTTAAAGAGAAAGAGGATAAGATAAAAGTAGATCCAAGTGAAGTATATAAGCGTTATGACTTGCATATTCATGTTCCTGATGGTGCTACACCAAAAGATGGTCCAAGTGCTGGTATTGCCATGGTTAGTGTTATATCTTCCATACTAAGTTCACAAAAAATTCGCTCTGAGATAGCTATGACTGGTGAAGTTTCACTTAGTGGGGATGTCTTACCTATTGGGGGATTAAAAGAGAAACTTATCGCTGCACACAAAGCAGGTATGACAAAGGTACTAGTACCAAAGAAAAATCATGAAAGAGATTTGGATGATATTCCGAAAGAAGTTATAGAGAGTATGGAAATACTCGGAGTAAGTAGAGTAGAGGAAGTTTTAAAACAAGTTCTAATTTAAAGAACTTGTTTTAGTTTTCATATAATAACAGTTGATATTTTATTCATAAGTTCATCACTTCTTATAGGCTTCATCAAAAAACCATTTGCTCCAAATTCTAAAGCTTCACTTTTTTTTGTTTCATCTGTTGTCAATACAATAATCGGAAGTTGTCGAAGGTTATCATCTGCTCTAACTACTTTAAGAACATCAATACCACCCATAATAGGCATGATAATATCTAATAGAATCAAATCAATATCATCACGAGATTTTAAAATGCCTATAGCATCTGAACCATTTTTAGCTTCAACAACCTCAGTTACATTCCCAGTCTTTTTCAACATAGATTTTAGTAACTTGAGATTTATCATATCATCATCAACTGCTAATACTACCAAATCTTTTTTTTGCATAAATTATTCCTTAACATTAACTATATAAATTTTTCACACATAAGTCTTAGCAAATCTTTACTTATTGCATTACTTATGATTTCATCTACATATTCTTTCTCTTCATTACCGATAGTTGAACTTGCATCATCCAATAAGATAAGATTTGTTTTATCTGCTTTTTTGGAGTTTACTTCATTAACAAGGTTTGAAAATTCACCTAAGCTTAATTCTTGGATGCCTTTATCAAATATCACAAGTTTATATGCCCTCTCTTTAGTCATTGTAAATAAATCTTTTACATCTTTAGCAACATCATATTTATAACCTAGAGCTTGTAAAAGTTTCTCAAATAGCTTTGTCTCAAATGAGCTTTTGTTAGCTAATAAAATATCAGGATAAGATGGAAGAACTTCTTCTTTTATTTCTTCTTTTGTTTCTTCTTTTACTTTTGCAGGAGCTTCTTCTTCTATTTTTTTAACATCTTTTTCATAAACAATATAAGCAGATAAAAAGTTGTTTAATATAGCTAAGATGTCCTTACGAACCAATGGTTTTGTTGTGTATTCATCAAGACCTGCTGCTAAAAATCTCTCTCTATCACCTTTTAGGGCATTAGCAGTCAATGCAACTATAGGCACATGTTTTTGATTGTACTGAGACTCATATTCCAAAATCTCTTTTGTCGCCTCCACTCCATCTAAAAATGGCATTTGTATATCCATAAATATTAGAGAAAAATTCTCATCTTTTCGTTTTTGGAATGCTTCTAAACCATTTGAAGCTATACTAACTCTTAAGCCTACCTCTTCAAGTGTTCTTTTTATCAGCTTTTGGTTAATAATATTATCCTCTGCAACTAAAACTTTAGTATCAAACAAAGTTGCATTTGGAATGTATTCTTTAACAATATTCACATCTTTTTTAGTTATCAAGTTATTATTACTACAGTTTTCTAAAGACACCTTCAACTTACTACTGTTTAATGGCTCATAAAGTGTTTTAAATATTTCTGCACCAGTTGCCTCTATCGACTTCATATAATATGATTTTGTTAGAAGTATCATCTCTTGAGGATGCTTACTTATTGATACTAAACTCTCTTCATCAGTAAAGTCATAATCAACAAAAATTAGGTTAAAATCATCTTTGTTTTGCATATGATTCAACTCATCAGCATTTTTAAAAGAACTATAATTTACACCATAATAATTTAGGTACTCTTTAAGATAAGCATCTTGTTTTTTGTTTTTATGTGAAGACTCTAAAATAAGTGCATTAATACTTGTATGAGCATTCTTTGCAGTCTCATTTACTGATTCTCCTTCTTCAAAATCTAATGTAAAGAAGAAAGTTGTTCCCCTACCTGTTTCGCTATGGAGGTCTAGTTGTCCACCCATAAGCTCAATAAAGTTACTTGATATAGTTAAACCTAGACCTGTACCACCATACTTACGAGTAATAGATGTATCAGCTTGAGAAAATGCTTCAAATATTTTAGCTTTTTGTTCACTAGTAACTCCAATACCACTATCTTGCACTTCAAATTTAACCCTAGTTATACCAGCATGTTCTGTCTCTTCTTTTCTTATGTTTACATTAATAGCACCAGAACTACTTGTAAATTTTACTGCATTAGATAAAAGGTTTATAAGAACCTCTTTAATTTTTGTAGGGTCACCTTTTAGTGGTTGTTCCAGAGAAGGATCAATAAAACAACTTAAGTCTATATGTTTCTCACTTGCACGAACAGCATATATTTCAACGGCACTCTCAAATTCTGATATAGCATCAAAAGAAATATCTTCAATTTCAAGTTTATTGCTCTCAATTTTAGATAGGTCAAGAATATTAT